>Ga0172379_10001841_pt1 | contig 40257 bp, 74 predicted proteins | sample GrowelOW334metaG_FD_119756 | JGI IMG/M metagenome (GOLD analysis project Ga0172379, IMG submission 119756) | Groundwater microbial communities from an aquifer near a municipal landfill in Southern Ontario, Canada - Groundwater well OW334 metaG | ecosystem: Environmental > Aquatic > Deep... | reverse complement strand
AGCAATAAACGTGGGTCACCCTGAAAGCGCTGGCGTAATTTAACACTGCTGATAGAGCCTGTAGTATTGATATCCAAGAAATAAGGCGGATTGCTTTCTAATGCCGCATCAGAAACTGCTGTTTGCTTTATGACAACATTACCAGCACCTGACGTTACAATAGACCAATCAGGCGCTATTGCTACCTCAAAATCAACACCGGTTGCCGCATAGGTAAAACTTCCCGCGGCGGGATCTGGCGTAAATAATACTTCTACAAATTGTGGATTCGATATCTGATTTTCACTGGCTTCAAAGGTGTCTGTTGGATTTGTGCTTGGAGCAAAGTTTGCAGGTTGGGCTTCACGGGTGAATTGCAGCACATCGCCGGATGAATAAACCTGCAAATAATACAACTCTGGATTGCCAGGCGCATCCTCCGTTCCATCATAAGGAAACGCATAGACCTGTATATCAGTTCCATCTGTAGGGCTTCCAAACGTGCCCACAGCCGTCAATGTAACGATGCTACCAATGTTTACAAAGCGATAGGTATTATCTGACAATTGTACTTGCTGGTATACGTCTTTCTCTACGGTACGGTTTACATCGGAAAAAAACTTAACATAACCACCAGATAGCGGGGAGCCGTCATCCTTATTAACAAAATAGGTTTCTAGCCCTTGAAATGCTATATAAAGAGGATTGGGAAGCGCCATCAACGGGTCCATTACGGCATTGATAATGCTGATAATTGTCCGCTTTTTTACATTAAAAGGCAATCATAGTGTTTGACAAACAATTAACCACATGCTAAATTGTTGGCATATGGTTAATAAAGGGGGATGAAGATGTTAGTTGCAATTATTCTTTTCATATTTGGAGTTGTTCTTGTAACTTACGTTAATGAAAATTATTAGGATTATTTAGATAAATAATCGTATATTTTCTTGGTAGCGTATGCTCCTCCACCTATCCCAGAACCAATACCTAGAGATTTAAGCAGCGCACTTACATAAGGTTTTGTTTTGTAATGACGTCGAGTTAAATCGCTGGCTCTTTGTAATTGCTCCCCAATCTCTGGATGACCCGCTTCGGCGGTGCGCTCTCTTATGCCGGAACTAACATCATGAGCCATATCGCTTACCCTTTTTGCTAGCACATTTTTTCCTTGTTTTTTAAAATCTCTAGCCATGCTTTTTAAATGGGATTGAAAATGATGCGAAGTCGTATATTTTCCTTCCGCGGTTTCCCCTAATAACAAATCTAAATATGGCTTTTCTGATGCAAACTCTGGCAGCGTAGAAAGATGATTGTATTTGTCCATGACTTCCGGGCTAATATGAAATCCTTCAATGCCATGCTTTCCAATCCCTTTTTCACCGCCCCTAAATCCCTTGGTTGCCTGACGAGCAAATAAAGGGAATTCAGAACCCAGGCCTTCGGCCAATCCAATTCCCAATCCTTCGCCAGCCCCTGACGCCCTATTTTCTTCATTTGCAGCATACCCGACACCAGCCCCACCAGCGCCGCCTGCCCCAATACGAAGCAATGGATTTCTTCCTCCTATAGGTGCTATTCGATGAGCCAGATAAGCCTCGATCGCCCATCTTGGCAAATTTTTACCTGCTTTTTGCCCAAACGACTCACCAAAACTAGTAGGGTGTTCATTCAATAACTGAGGGTGCGGTATTGAGTAAGGTCTTTTTCCCGTGAAATGCTCAACACCTTGAGCCGGAAGATTTCCAATGGAGGCACCAATATCTCCAATGCTTTGGGCGGCACCTCTAGCGCCACCTTTTAACCATCCAATTTGGTTATTTAATAATTGACCTAAAATTGATGATTGATTAGATGATGCGCCATTTGATTTCCCTCGCTGACGCCTTTCATATTCTTCCCTTGCTTCTTCAGGAGTTATTTCATCATTCATTTTGGCGCGCCCCTCATTCGTTGCAATAACTCATCATCCGATAAATGTTGCCATTTTTTTTCTGGATTTAATTTATCATGGACTTGTTTAATGATTGCTTTTCTATCAATTAATAAATCAGCAAACTGTTTTGCTTTTACAGGAGAAAAGCCACGCTCCCGCATTGCATTTGCTTCGATTTCTGCTCTTTTTGATATCAATGTTAACATCGTAGTGAGCGCCTCTGTCTTCCCCTTCATAACATCAAGAGAATCAGAGTCGCTTGGCTTCATTCCTTCTAATAATCCTTGCTCACCCTGTCTAAATGCTCCTGCAAAATCTCTAGAAGCATTCTTAATCACCTCGCCTGTGTATGCTTTAAAGTTTCCCACCAATTGCTGCTGCTCTGGCGTACCAAACTTAGAAAACCATCTTAATTCATGTTTTCCTAGCGCAGGATTTTGACGCATTTCCTGAAAAACAGGGTTAACCAATAACCCTGTAATATTCTCCATATTGGATAGGCCCGATGAAGAATTTAAAACAGTCTTCTCGAGGTCGGCTAAAACCTTGGCGTCATTAGTCGAAATTGCTTTTTTAAGAGCATTAGGGCCCTCTGCTACCTGGATATTCCCCCACGGCGTTATTGCGGTTATTTTTCCATCAATATCCTTAACCGGAAATGCGGGTAATTTCAATATCTGAGCTGCACGCGAAGCGTCCGCATAACTCATGCCATTCGATAGTCTCGGCGTAGGATTTGATAACCCTTGGCTAACATTTCCATATAATGCAGGCTGCGATGACGGGGCCTCAGAAAAGCCCTCAGGGGATGACGGCGCATTTTCCTGCGAGGCTCCTACAGCAGCGGGCCGTCTACCAGGAAATGTATCATAAGCGCTTGTCGATGCCGCTCTTCCCGGGCCGTCTGCTGATACATTGTAATCTTTATTATCATATCCTTCATTGACATCAGCTGGCGGAGATGTGGGCGTAGAATTTTGGCTTCCGCCATTAAATTGGGAAAGAAAATTCATGTCCGATAAAGCTCTTTGTAATTGAGCCCTGTGCAAACCGGCAGCAGATTCCTGGCTCCCTATCCGTGCCTGCTCACTTCTATCTAAATATTTATTAATCGTCCTATCATGCGCATTTTTTAATTGCGCATCCAAAAGAGCCGTTTGCAAATTCTTCGGCTTATAAGCCGCCTCATACCCCTTAGAATACGTATCAAAGCCCGACCGCAATGCCTTCCCAATATCTGTAACCCCCATATCTTCAGGGGTTAATCGAAACGCACCATTTGGCAAACTAAAGTTAACAGCCATTATTTACTCCTTACATGCCAAATAGGCCAGGAATCAAACTTCCCAATCCACCAAATATATTAGCCCAATTTCCTTGGCTCTGCTGATTCTTCCCAGCCTGACCCGCATAGTCATAAGCAGCTTTCTGGCCTTCAATATTACCCATCATATTGCCATAGCCAGTATTAGCATCATAACCCATCTTGTTAATGCCTTGCTGACCCTGCAGTCCTAGACCATACAGACCCATTTGCTTCTGCATGTAATCATTGAAATCCTGAGATGCGATGTCATTACCAATCTGCATGCTTTGCTGCTCATGCTGCGGTGTTCCTAGCATCCCGCCAGCGGCAGCAGCATTGCCACCAGCCCCCAAGGCTTGCTTAAGCTTAAATTGATAACCAGGCGACTCTTTATACCCTTCCCCAAGCTTGTTATAAACGCCACCGCTCAATAAATCTTTATATTGATTTTGAAGGTCACTTAAAGCTCCAGCGCCCGCTTGTTGGTATGGCTGATAGTAAGGACTAACTTGGCCCGGTATATTATCCAAGCGTTTATTAGCAGCATCTGCAGGATTTCTTCCGCCACCGCCAAATAACCCCGCCAATCCGCCGGCCATTTGACCAAAACCGCTGCCCATCATCATTTGTTTAAACCAATCGTTGCCACCATTACTAGGAAAATCGGGATTATTCCAGGCTGCCATTTTATAGTCCTTACGTGAGCGTCACGGTTTTAAATACAGGCGGTGTCGCCGGATATGTATTATCATTTCTTACAGCAATTACAACCTTATCTTGAGTGTAGTCTGCTGCATCCTTAATATAAAGTGTTGTTCCTAGAAGACAGGTATAAACAAAGTTAGCAGGATTCGACGGGTCCTCTACCTTATGATTTAATATCGCATCAGCGTCCGTTTGATTCTGGATAGGGATAACCAACCCCTCATTGCCCATATAATTTTGCAATGCTGTAATCAATGCTTGCCTAAATGTAAGCTCATCATCCGTGGCCATACCTTTATCATCAACAATCTGCCCAAAGGGTAAATTAGGAATTCTAATTGATTCACGTCTTGGCGTAGCTGTCATTGGTACACCTCAGTTACACCTGTGGTGCACACAAATCGCCCAAATCCTGAGAATCGCAATTGAAACGTAGCATCATTCGCAATACCTAATCGTTGGAATATAAATCGGCTACGTCGCTGCCCTGTTGGATTCATTTCTAAACGATATGAACTACCAAATGACTCCCCGCCATCGCGTGATACCGACAAATCAACCGCTTCAGAGTATTGTGTATAAGAACCTGTCGATACACCATCGGACTCAGTAGTAATTAATATATTATTTTCCGTGGTAATCAGCACACTATCTTCAGTTGTGATATCAGCGCCTTCGAGAGGAAATGGCGTTACCGTCTTAATATTTTTTTGGCCATTTTCAATGGTAAATCCTAAACTCTTAATAATAAAATATCGCTGACTAGGCAATCTTAATGGAGGGCATACACGAATGCGTGGCAGTTGATGCACACGACCAAGCCCATAATCAGCATCCGTAAATTGCGTGCCAAATTGATATACATTGCCGCCATTTAAACTGACAAAATAATATTCATTATTAAAGAACACAACTTGGCGAGCAATATGATAATTTAGATTTTCATCCGTAACCGTGAAGAACAATTTCGTTCCAAAATCATAGGCATAACTTAAATTGTCATCAGGAAAGGTGAATTGATAGATTAAATGACCGTCCTGCCTAAATAAAAACCCTGTGCAATTACTAGGATTCGTTAAATCAGCTAATTTAAAATCAATACCATCGGTAGATATGCTATGAACGCCTGTTCCTTGCGTATACATGACCGTGGGGCCTGCTTGCTCGTTAAATGATATCCATACCACCATATCTTCTAATTCAGCGATACTGGAGGCATTTGCGCATCCATAGTCAATATTGAACGTGCTATTGCGTTGGTATGGGAATAATGCCAAACCTAAATCCTGCCATGATTCGGCAACGTTTGTGCCAAATACCAGCAAGTTATTTCCACCTCCAGGCATTGGCACTGCTGCTTGAATAAAACATGGTTTCGTTTGTATTGCTCCCACATGAGAACTATCATCAGGCCATGTTGTTGCATCATTGAATGCTGACAATACCCATAACTGCGTGCCAAGTGACGCAATGATCAATCGACCATTTTGGAATGAAATGTAACCTGGATTTTGAAATGGAAATACAATTACATTTGTAGCCCCTGGGGCTGATGAACTAAATGTTGATGTCCTGTAGTTCCATACATAGACATAGGCCTTATCGGTAATACATATTTCATTATTATTATTTTCTGCAATGAACACGTCACCCGTTGTTGTAGCTAAACTACCATGTGATGCTGATGGCGTTAATACGCCGTTAGTGACGGTGAGCGTGAAAACTTGATTGCCAATAACAGCTAACATAATGTTGCCACGACTGCTGGCATATAACCCTCGGCCGATGTCACTGGGATTGATGATGGCCGCTTCTTTGTAGCCTGCGTAGGGGACTAGGAAGTCGTCGCTTACGATCATGTTCCATGTTTGACTTTGATTTATTTTTGGATAGCGACCAAATTTGTTTCCTCCCACTATACTGAGAGGAACTTCTTGGATTTGTTGTTTAGCATTAGGTGCTACCATATTGTAAAATTCCTATGCTAATTGATCAAAACGGTACCCATCCGGGCAAATTTATCAGCTGCCAGTCAAGTGCAGGCTGCCTACTAAAGTAGGTTCTTTTCTGTATAGATAAGTCTGCGGGGCTTATCATCATTAATTTTTTCCTAATTTCCATATATTTTGCTTTGGATTCATCAGGAAAGGTTGCTCCATATTCAGCGCAGATATATTCTGCTAACGCATAGCGCAAATATTCAATATAAAATTTGTCATAAGTTAGACTTAAGTCGGTTGTTAATGTGACATCGGTTAACCCAAACTTGCCCCAAATTTTTATGGCATAAATATCTGCTGGTACAAAATATAAATAAATCTGTGAGCCATCAAGCTTTCTTTCTACGCGATAACTGAATGGCAATGACTGAACATTATCGACGCGTGGTGTACTAAAATAGCCTTTTCTGGTCATATCTATCATGGAATAGCGCACAACCCCAATATTAAAGGTTACGCTATCGGCATAAACCAGGTTTGGAACAAAATAGCTTTCTGTTCCGGCGACTGTATTAAAATCATATTCTTGAAAATAAGGAATTAAATGCAAGTCACTAGCTTTTACATCTAACAATGCATTTAAAAGATATTCGCCATCCGTAACCTGTTCACCAGATACGGTCTGTAATCCTCTGCTAACAACTTGGGATAGGTAGTATGCCCTAGTGATAAGCTGTAACGCCGTGTAAGCCATACTACCCTCCGATTATCAATTACAGGTCAAAAGTATAACCACAAACATAAAGGTCCACGGTTCCAGCAGATACTTTATATTTAATGGATGGAGCCGCTGTATTCAACTGAGCAAGTACTGTGTTTTGCTGCGTTGTATGAGCAGTAGCTCCGGCTACGGGTGCAATAATAGTCACTGCATCACCTGTAGAGTTATACCCCTGTAGATTCTCAATATCAGCCGCAGCATTAGCGGTATAATCTGAGTAAATAACGACAGGAGTATTTGCTACGGGTGGCACGAACGCTGTTAATGCAACACCGGTATAGCCTGTTTGAGCGCCATTATCCAAGGCAATAATAGGCGCATCATAAGTAAATGTACGACGAGCGCTATCATTATCAGACCAGTAACCTGCTAAGAAATGTACACTAGCATCGGTTGTTGCATAACCAATCAATGCGTAAGCACTATAACCAAAAGGCAGCAATGGTGTTGCTGATGCAGAAATCATCGCACCCGCTGCTTGTTGTGTTACAGGGTCACAAACCACAAATACCTTGTAAACAGTACTTGCAGCAAATGTACCTGTATCTAAACCATTCAAACCATTAGTTGCTGCATTAATAACTACTGCAGAAGACAATGTTAGTTGAAAGGTTCCGGTTGAGTCTAAGCAAGAGCCCGCAGCCACATTTAGCAATGTATTGGGGGTTGTTGCATTGTTACTTATGCCCAAACCATTAAAATAAAATGGAATGAATGAGCTATAAGGGAATGCTTTTGAGGTTTCGTTGTTGACTACTGACATGATTTAATCCTCTTAATTTGTTACGCAAACCCCACCGAAGTGGGGCTACTGTTCGACATTACAATGGGAATATATAACGCATGGAGTTTTCAGCAACCAATGTCGACCCCCAAATACTATCTCTCACGTAAGCCCGATTGTTCATACCGAACTGGCTACCGAAATAATGCCTAATACTTGCACCACTATCAGGGTCAGTCATATTCACAGTAGTGAAAGGACTTTCATCAGGCAGTCTTGGCATTGCCAAATAGAACTGGTCACCAGACATCAAACAGCCAGCGCGATGTGAAGGGATTGGCGTTACTGTCATGCCAGCGGTGATTGTATTGTTCAAGTTTTGATTTTGGTTCTGTGCCCATACTAAACCAACACCATTGATGGTTTGCACGCTTACTGTGACAGTACCACCAACTGTAGCAGCATCAGCAATTGCTCTGAACTGAACAGGTTGTTGAGATACTCTGTGTCCGATAAAGGTCAGGAAGCGCATGTTAGGCTTGCCACTTACGCCATCATTAAACTGGAATAAGTCGCCTGCTTTAATGGCATTAGCGTCAGTTCCAGCCGTGGGTTCAGTAAATGTAATGGTAGTTACGTTAACGCCTGTGGGGTCATTGGTTGATACAACGGTCATCACATTATTAGGCGCTGCTGTGTTACCAATGGTTCCTGAAACATGAACTGGTAATAGGTTTGACTCATACCAGTCTGTATTGCTGAAACGACCCAATTCCCAAGACATTGCTGCCTCGTTATTTCGTGTCATCGCAAATTGATTCAAGCCAGTACCAACGATTGCAGGAATGTTTGCTACAGGTAGGAAGCCAACCATTTTATGAGTAGCTGCACCAAAGTCTACAAAGTTGGCTACAGATTGCGCTAATTGAGTATAACTATTAATTGGTGTTACGCCGTCGCCATAGAAACGGAAAGGGCCGCTATTAACTTGGGCAGAACCGAAGTTATTGTTTTGTGGGTCGTTTACAACTACACCAGAAATAAAGTTACGAAGAATATCAGATTCAATCAATGAGCCCAGTTCTTTCATAGCTGACATGCCAAAGCGATCCATATAATCACGAACGTTAAATATGAACTGCTGGTCGGTGTAAGCTGCTGCAACGTTGGCTGCTTGAGCACAAATTAATGATTGCACGCGTTGAACGGATGGCTGTTCAGTAATAACAAGACCAGCGTAAGAAATATAACGTGGAGTTGTATCAAAAGTGACCGTGTCCCCAAGATTCGCAGTCAGGTCGTTGAAGTCCTTGAATTTTTTGTTTGCAAGGGAAATGCCGCAGAATGTATTCAATAGCCACGCTAATTCGGCTTTTTGATAAGTTTGTACGGTTTGTAAAATATTGACTGGTGTTGATGGCATGATGATGCACTCCAAAAAATGAATTTAAGGAGGGATTACATAGCTACAACACCGGTTGTATTAGCGGAACATTTTCCGAAAATCAGTAACCGACATTGCGCCGTTATCCATCCCGGCACTTGATGAAGGTTTTAATTGTGACATGGGGTCTCGAGCTTCAGCTTCTTCCGCTAATGCTGCCTGATTGGTCTTAATAGAATTACTCAGTTCCATCATTTGACGCTTCGCAAGACCAGGTTGCGTATGCGTTAGAGCAATCATATTCCCCAGCTTCATTGGGTTATCGACCAACTCTTTCATGATTTCGCCAGTATTTTCCATATCATTCGCCATCTGCACCAATGGTGACATAGACGAATAATCCAATTCATTAAGCTTTGCTTCCAAACCGGGGTATTTCTGCTCAGCTGCTTGCATCTTGCTTACGAAACTATTAATCGTATGCTCGTTTTTAAGCTGCTGCACATGCTCTTGTAGAAGTTGAGGCGCTTTCTCTGCAATCATTCGCTCGATATCTGCTGGCGATAACTGCTGCATGCCACCAAGGCTTTGCTGCCCTTGCTGCTGCATAGCTGGCGCTTCAGATGGTTGTTGCTGCTGTGCTTGTTCTTGCTGTAATTGCATGAGGTAGTCCTTTTGTCCCTTTTCGTAAGCTTTCTTTCGTTCCCGTTCAACAATCTTTGAAACCACATCTCTTGCGAGCGGCGCATTGTCTTCCGGTACCGAATTCGGAGCTTCTTCAGGGGCTTCTACACCCGGCGCTTCAATCTCTAAATCTTTATCAGTCATAAACCCTTCTTCTTGACGATTTTTCGGTGTCACCGTAAATAACAATGCATATCGCGCAAAGATTCGGCCAAGTTGTCGTATGGCGACGTAGTGACCATGATTGTCACATTAGTGCTATATATAGTCAATAGTGACAAATTGAAGATATAAAAAAGCCACATCAATGCGTGGCTAATAAATGGCTCCAAATCCTGGGCTCGAACCAGGGACCAACGACTTAACAGGTCGCCGCTCTACCGCTGAGCTAATTTGGAATTATTCTTCTTCATCTAAATCAAAATTACCATTCATAAACTCAAGTTCAGTGGCAATAATTTGAAGCGATGAAGCAATATCCTGTAAAACGCCGATTATCTCTGTTGATTCGTCACTTTTCATTTTTTCTTTTTCTTTGGAATTTTAGCGCCAGATTTACGGGCCTCATTTAAGCTTGCGGCTATAGCCTGAGCTTTTGGATGGCCTGCGGCCTCCATTTCCTTTATGTTACTGCCAATGGTTTTACGGCCTGTTCCTTTCTTAAGTGGCATCACTTGCACCCCTTCTTCTTCATCATCTTAGAATCTTGTTTCTTATCTTTGGCTTCAGACTTTTTAATCGCCTTGTTGATTAACTTTTTATCCATTGCTGCGTCATCATGTTTTTTCATTTTTTCTTCCCCAATATTTTATTAGCCTTCGCATCAATTTTAGCTTTGCTGGATGAAGATAGCTTTCCTTTCTTTTCCATTTGACTCGCACGTGCTTTTGCATTCGCGGCATGAGCACGGTCTTCCATGGGGTATTTTTTCTCACCCGGCAATCCAAATTCTTTTTTAGGAATCTTATCGCGTGACTTGCTGGTTAGTTTGGCCATGACTATTCCTTTCTATCGTACAATTTAGATACAATCTGCTCGCGCTCACGTTGCGATGCCCCCGCTGTTTCCTTATACATTGTTTTCATAATGGTTTCTTTGCTAAAGCCATCACGCTCAAGCTTATGTATATTGCTAGCCCTGTCGATGTCATTCATTGTTAATTTGTACTTTGCCATTGCTATCTCCTTCTAGTCCATGCTTCTCTAAGCCGTCAGCTATTTTACGAATATTATCTATGAATCTTATCCTATAATCTTTAGCATGTGGAATACCATAAAAGCATGCGGTCAATATGTCGAGCATTGCAAATTGCAATAATTCAAATGCGCTAGGGAAGCCTGTATTGCTGTGACGAACCCCATGCGCTAGCTCATCGAAGTACATCCGCAGTTGTGCCCTTAATGTATCTATATCATCTTTTACAATACACTCAAGATTCGGCATTGCTTTTCTTTCTCTCTTTCAGTTTCTTTGGTCCATCCTTCGTGCCGGCCCACCATTCGCCGGTTTCCCTATTCCTATAAAACAATTGCCCGCTAGCGGATACCCCCTGGAATTCATATATCTCTTTGTTATTCTGTTCTGTCATTTGTCTTGCTCGCCATATCAATCTCATGCGCTAATTTATGCGCAGCCAAATGGTCATTGTGTTCTCGAGATTTAACCTCTGCAAGTTTCGCCGCAGCATCTAATGCATGCTTCTCAAGATTGGTCTGGCTTTCTTCAAGACGTACCGCACTATTAATCTGTTCTTGACTAATCTTGGCTTCAGCCTCAAGTATTTTGCTGTCCGCAAGAATCTTCTCATTAGCTAATTTAGCAATTGCTATCTGATTGTCAAATTCTTGCTGCTTTTCATCCATTTTCATCTGCATAGCTTCAAGCTGTACTTTCATTTGGTCAGACTTCGCTTTTAACATCCGCGGGTCGTTTTGCATGGCTTCCTGCTGCATTTGCTGTGCCTGTTGCTGTTGTTGCTGACGTTTCTGCATCCACTTATCAACCGCTTCAGGCAATAAATCTGCGCCATAGATGGTTAAATTCTTTACAAGAATAGGCAACCCTTCCTCACTATTAAAGAACTGGCCCAATTCCTCGTTGGCCTGCGTCAGTGCAATAATCTGCTCCACTGCCTGATTCTTTTGTACTTGAAAATTAACACCAGCCTCAATATTTACCTTGATAGCCTTCTCGTCATAATCAAGATACGGGCTACCTGGCTGATTAATACCTTGATAATCCTTGTCACCATCCTTTTTCACAATAGGAATGGTGCGCTTGCCAACAAGGTATTTAGGTATCAAATCCACAATCACATTACCAATCTGTGTTAAGGCTTGCAAATACCCAACGACATATGGCATTGCTGCAGAATTACCGACAGATGATGATTCAATTACAGCCTTGCCGCTTAAATCATTGTCATTCTTACCAAGGTTGCTAGCATAAGAGCCAAGTATGGTCTGCGTCACAGGCCCTGTCATCTGGAATGCGCCAGTCACCTCGGGTGGTAATGGTACATTCTGTACTTCGCGAATTGGCGTAGGAATTGGTTTATCAGGATTGTTCTCGCTATAAGCATTAACAACAATCGTATTGGCGCGCTGAATATCATTTAAAGCTTCAAGATAATCTTGTTCTTGCGGGATAGCCTCTTTCATCACAATAAACTTGTGCTGAATAAGGTTTTCCATGCTATTGCAAATCGTTTGGCCCGCAAAGTTCATCATGTCTTGCACGCCTTTAGCATGATAAACATAGGGGCGCGTCATTTGATACGTAACGTTTGATGTACCTTGAGTCAACACAATGGAATTGCCATCAACAAACACATGCGGCAAGTAGGTATAGTCCGTTTCTTCATATTCTAAAACTTCATTCTCTACAAACTTATAGCGGCATATTACCTCAAGTGTCGTCGTGCGGGGCTTGCCAACAATTACAGGAATTTGCTCAATGAATTGCTGCTCTTGCCAGTAAATTTCAAGCTTTTCATAGTCTTTGGCTGTCATTACGCGACCATTGGCGAGCTTTACAATCTTTACTTTGCGCTTTTTCTTTTCATAGTAATCTGCCACAAGCACGATATTCTTGTTTTGTATGTCTTTATACGACCAATTGAATCCCTCAATATCACGACAATAGCCTATTGTGCTTGCATTAGCTTTCGGGAACTCACGCTTAAAATCTTCCTCAAGCATGGGATATATTTCAAAACTAAATTGCCCATCGCCTTTGTGGCTTGCACGCGCTAATGGGTCAAATCCTACAAGGGTTGGATCAAACACACGGCTTAAATATATTTGCTGCTCGAAAGACATAGGGCCTGCATAATCAGTCCATATCTTTGCCACAGAAAAACCACCTGACAATAAGTCCTTGTATATCTCGTAGGCAAAGGAATTCTTATTGGCTTGGTGAAAGATATGACGCAAATGTCCTTCCACTAAATCAAGCACAGGCTGTTGAACCGGAACACCTTCAGCTGGCGTTACCTCAATACTTGGCTCATGCTTTGAGAATTCGCCCAGCAATCGGCTGATATATGCCTCAAGCATATTAAACTCAACCACTGGCCTATTGAGCTGCTGAAGTACTGTCTTCTGTTGTTCATTGACAGACTCTCGGAAAACAAATTTGCGAAACTCACGAAAGCGCGTGGCATTGTCTTTGAAATACATATGGGATTCGGCGACATTCTTACGAATGCGCTCAAGATGGTCTGATGCTGTCTTATTGATTGCCGCCATACAAGTTACTCCTAGCCCTTAGTATTGACTTTTGCTTTTGCAAGATTGTAGCAGCTTTAACCGTATCTTGTTTAGTATCAAATACAAGCGTTTTGTCAATTAGTGCAATTTTTATCGCATCATATAATGTATCGGCCCTATCATCATGGCGATGCGTATCATTTGCGGTAATCTTGGACATGTGCAATATCGTACTTTCAGCGTGTCTTGCGCCCTCTGTAAAACTTACCATTCTGGCTGCCACAATAGGCTGCATCTCAAGATATCGTTCTGTCTTACTACCGGATGCTTTAGTACGCTTCACTTCACGTATTTGTAGCCCACGCATATCTTGCAGTGTGCTTACTAGTGTAACGCCTGTTGATTTCTTCTCAATAGCTGCCATTAATGGCTTAACGGGGTGGAGCATGCACTCACTATAGAAATCCATAAAAGCATCTTTAAGCTCTTTTGGTTCAATGCGTAACTCGACGCAATCCAGCCAATGAAGCGCACGCTGACCGGTTTTTTGCCCAAACTCCACGATGTCATAAATTCCCCAGAAACTAAATACGGTCGCATCATTATAGCTTTTTGCGGTTTCTGCGGTATCTGCCGTGATGAATGTCACCAACATTTCGGGCTCCGTTCCTAGCATTACAAAGTTATCTGGCTTGAATAATGCGCCGCCCGCAGGTATTGGGTCTTGCTGAAACTGTGATGCAAATACATAAGGGTTCTTTTCTTGCTTCTCTTTAAGCTGCGCCAGTGGATTGACGTCGGGATAGAGTGCAAAGCCATTATCATCAATAGCCTTCAGGACTACTGGTTTCCATATTCGCTCGTCTTTTCCCGATAGCATGTAAGCGGGCAAATCATCCTCATGTAATCGCTGCCCGATGAATACCATAGGGACATTAGGCGCTCGTGGACGCTGAAGGATTGTTTCACGATAATTGTCTATTACTGTTTGACGTATAGTATCACTGTGGACTTCGTCGGGCTTATGCATATCATCCATAATAACTGCGCCAGAGAAATGGTCACAATTTGGCAATCCACCGTCTTGTCCTGTGATTGCACCACTACTACCAAAGGACTTGACCGCGCCGCCCGCAGTCGTTTGGAAAAAATCTTTAGCCTTTGAATCATGCCTAATCTCCACCCCAAACACGTCGCGATAATGTGCTGTACTAATAATGCGCTTGATAAACTCCGTATGTTTGGTCGCAAGCGTCTTACCATAGCTTATATATAAGTATTGGCTATTGGGGTATTTACTCATTGTCCATGCCACCCACATAGACAGCATTACTGATTTGCCATGTCCTGGTGGAACATTGATGATAACGGATGGATTTTCCATGCGAGCACATAATGTAAGCTCACGCGAAATGGTTATAAAGTGGGATTCGCGTTGCGGTGGGTTACTTATAACAAATTCGCGGCCTGTTACTCGGGGGAAGAATACGCGCGTAAATAATAAGAAGCTTCCCCATAGTTCGGCGCGTAGTTCATGGATGTCATTTGGCATCTTTTAGGGCATGCAATAAATTAGCTAACTGAACGAGCACTTGTTGCATTTGATTGACCTGTACTTTTAGCTCTTCAAATTCTTTGCGTAATTTGCTGGGCTCTGCCATTAAAAATCCTTTTCTTTTTCTTTTACGACGTCTGATGATACATCGGTGACGGAGGAGTTATCATTCGATTCTACAGATGTAACGCCATAATCTTTTGGCCGTATCTTAGCTGCCATTCCAAGCTTATGCTGCGCTATCGCTTTCTGTGCAGCAACGATACCTGCATCAACAGAACGCGCGCCAGTCTTGGGGTCATCATAATAATAGTCTTTGATTTCAGCTATGTCATCAGCAGAGGTTTCAAACAATAAATGCGCTTGTTTCTTGCGAGCCGCTAGAAAACGTTCGGAAAAATCGTCATATTTTGAACGCCATGAATAAATGGTATCCACATTAGGCATATCATCATACATAGAGCAAAGCTGTCTTAATCCATAAGGATGGGATTCAAAACGCTGTATGATTAAGTCCGCTAATTCGTCGCTGTAGCCAGTAGGTCTTCCGAGAGTTCGCTTGCATTCGTCTGACATGATTCTACAACCTTAGGTTTACGTACACGTTTAACTTTAACTTCAATAGGCTTTGCCGCAACAAATCGAGCACCTTTGCATTCAGGACATTTCTTCTGCATACCGCCCAATCCCAATATATGCCCAGTCCGCCCACAACAATCACAACTAATCAATTTGATACTCTGCCTTTAACTTATCTATGAAAATACTAACATCTGCGAGGTATTTGTGCAACGCCTCAAAATCCCAAACATCACCTTCAAATTTAATAGCCATAAATTACTCACAAAAAACGGGGATAACCTTGGGAGTAACCCCGAATAAATACATTATAACAACAACATGGCCTGTTGAGCAAAATTAAGTTACTTATGCGTATTGACATTATGCGAAGTATTTAGCATAATAACTGCATACAAACAAAGGGGATAACAAAATGACTAAACAACAATTAAAGCTGCAATTAAAGGAGCTGGGGATAATGAAAAGCTTAGGATACAAGATTAACAAAGACAAAAGATACCAAGATTTAGAAAATAAATATGATTTACCAACTTACAATTTTAAACAAGAATTAAGCAAGGATTAAAGTTATGGAATGGTTAAGTTTGAAAGATTACGAGATTGTTAAAGACTGCTGTTTGATATTGCGCCTTAAACATGTAGATGGAGAAATTAATTATAGCACTGGATTTTACTGTGAATCCAGTGAAGGAATAGTCATGGACTTCGATTTATATAATACAAGCCAATGGATAGTTACTCATTTTACTATCCCAGATCCCGTCGAAATATATAAAGGATAAATAAAATGACCGACTGCAAAGAACAAACAGACAAATACAATGGCTATACATTCCACACCTGGTGCGATGGTGAACACATAGGAACATGGGTGTGGGAAGTAATACTTAACGATCCTGATCTTAAATTTTGGACAGGCCGAGATAGCATCGATAGCGACGAATATTATGATAGCTATGAGCAAGCACATGAAGCAGCTTGCGAATACATAGACCGAATGCAAGACGGCCCAGACGATCCAGATTACGACGCACCAAGTGCCGAAGAAATGTATCAGCGAGCGCATGAAGATAGACGAAAATTAAGAGGATATTAACATGATAAGTAACTATGAATTCCATGGCGACGAGCCAGAGCTAGAACAAGAACAGCGTGAGCTGGATGAATTGAAATGGGAATCTAGGTCGGAGGATTACAAGAATGAAAATTAACATGAAAATAAAAGATAGCGGTTATAAAGGACGTCACCATATATGGTTGATTGCGGATGTTGATGATGACAGGGGTATGACCCTAGACGAAATCGAAGACCTAGAAATAAACCTAACCGATATTATTAAGCAGTTGCAGGATTATAGGATGAAACAAAATCATGATTGACCGTGAAGAATTAATAAAGCACCCCCTTGTTTTAATTATAGCGGACCTTGAGGCAGGAATAATGTCTGCCAAGCAAAGCCAAAAGATGTTAATAAAGTTATTAGCAAAGGAATTAAATTGCTTGGAAGAAACGTTGCTTAACATTATAGGATGGGCATTTGATGATTGACCATGAAAAGAAGAAAATTAATCTAGATTACAACTATCAGATAACGACAGAAATGATTTTAATGTTAATGCAAGGCAAGAAAATAAATTTTCAGTTAGGAGAGAATTCACCACGATTTACTTTTTACCCACCGCAAAGAGGATTTTTTATTACTGAACGCCAATACTACAGTTTAAAATCTTCATGTACTCACGGCCAAGAGCCTATATTTTATGAGATTGAAAATGATTGACTATGAAAAGCTAAAACTTTTAGAAGAATTATGCTCCAAAACCGATGGCTATTATTTTGTATGCAATATTTCCAGTTTGGAAGGAACAAAATATTTTACACTTTGCCATAAAGACCAATATGATGAAGATTTAAAAAACATCGACGATCTCATAGCCAAACTCCAAGACCTAACCCAATCAAAAGACGAGCTGACAGAATGGGAGCAACAAACGATAAAACACCTATATCCAATGTTTCCTATGGCTACCACTGAACAATGGAAAACAATAGCCAAGGTTGTGAGCGAACAAATGGCGATTCATTACGCCCCTAACGAATTAACCCAACCAAAGCCAAAATACGCCATTGGGCAGATGGTGTTCTTCCGGGATGACTTGAAAATCGGTAGTTTCAAAGTAGATGAAATTGTGAATGACTACGGTCAAGACTGGTACATACACCAGCATGATGAAGGCGGTTATGAAAACGACGGTCAATCATTTGACCAATATGAGGAATATGAACTATACCCCACAAAAGCAGAATTAATCGAAGCGCAGCTTGAATATTGGCAACAATTGCGCAATGAAGCCATCATGGGCAATGAATGGAAGCCGCCCTTCGGAGGCAAAATAAAAGGCTTTGACCATTTCGAGGATGAGCTCGAAAAGGTTGAATGCCAGCATGAAACAGGTCCAATATCGCCCGACATGCTAGCAAAAAACATTTTTTGCATAAAATGCCGGGAATATATCCATAGAGATAATATTACCAAGGAAGAATGCCAGCATGAAAGTGATGGCGAAGCGCACCCACATGTAAGCGGCTATTTACATAAAAAATGCAAGAAATGTGGGGAATTTTATAAATGATAATCATAAATAAACCGGAAAATGAGCTACTCGAATGCAAGTGCTACAAGTGCGGAACAATAATGATGTTGCATCCTATGTCAAACTTAGATTCGCCATTTGTGAAGGATTGTGAACTACATAAGAAGGAGAATTCTACAGATGAAGCTTTATAAAACCCAACAAGAAGCCATAGATAATGCGCCTAAAGACCATGATTTCTTTGTACAAAACTTTGATGGAAAAAATTGCTACGATATTACTGACAATGAATGCGCAGGATGGAATACAGAAGACCGTAGATGCGATTGCGGAAATAGGCGCGTGGAATGGGAAACGGAACAAGATGGCCATGGTATGTGGTATGCATATGCCAGTGCTTATTAAGGAGAATTCTACAAATGACTAACTTCACAAAACAAGAATGGCAACAAATCTACGATGCTTTAAAAGCCTATGAGGCTCGGCAATATGGGAGGAGTGCTTCTACCAAATTGACGCCTGTTTTGGAGAAGATTAAAGAAGAAATTGGGGATTATACAGATGAATGAAAAAGTCACCTATTTACCAAAAACCGTAGAAACCATGACCTGCGGTAAATGCGGAAACAATACATTTATGCTTTGCACGGATAATGTATGTCATTGCGCAGAATGCCATACATTGTTACTTACTATTGAATGGGTATGTACAGATGAATGACTTCACGAAGGAAGAACTAGAAAATATTTTAAATGGAAATGTAGAGCTATATCCTTCTACATATTTAGATTTGCGAAACAAAATACAGTCTCTAATCGACAACTACGACAAGCCATGTATCCACAAAAATTGCCGCAGAGTCTCGCTTCTCGATGGCCATGATTACGATATATGCCCAAATTGCGATTATATAAGGCAGATGCGATGAATGACTTCACGAAAGAAGAGCTGAAAAGATTAAGAACAAGCAACAACCTAGCCATGAGTTCTTATGGTCATACCCCAGAACGTTTGGCACTATTAAATAAGCTAAATTCCCTAATAGATAACTATTGCGAGCATACTGATACAGAGTGCATTGGCGGGTGGGTATCTAAATGCACCAGGTGCGGCATGAAGTTTGGAGATGAAACGCAATGAATGACTTCACCAAAGAAGAGTTAATCATTATGTATCATAACTTCGCTGAAACAGAATTTAGAGGAACCAACAACAAATTAAATGGCATTAGAATCAAAATACGATCCCTAATCGACAACCATGATAAGCCATGTACCCATAAAAATTGCCGCAGGATTTCGCTTTTAGATGGCCATGATTATGATATTTGCCCAAGCTGTAATTTTATAAGGCAAGTTAGATGAGTGACTTCACGAAAGAAGAGCTGGAATCATTAAAGTTTCACGTCGATACATCATTGGCACAGGATGATGATACTGAAGGATTGATGATAAAGCTGCAATTCCTAATAGACAACTATTGCGAGCACGAATATTCTCCAACGGAAATGCTAAACATGCCATTGCATTGCTTAAAATGTGGAGTGAAATTTGAATGATAATTAGCGAAAAACACCAACAAATAATCCAAGAATTTATTGAATATGGCGAACTTAGCAATAATATCAAACTATTGCACTACGGGGTATTGCTAAAGCAAGCAATGAAACGATTAAATTGCACATTAGATGAACTATTGAATGCTATCAATGAAGCGGCACAGCAACAAATTGGGAAATATGAATTGGGGAGGGCGATATTATGATTATTTCAGAAAAACAAATATGGGAGCTTTTGAATATAGCAAGATACGTTAGTCTACAAAATGAAGCCGCTTCTGATATGTTTAAACAAAAAACTTGGCGGTTAATTTCAGAAATAGAGTGCCAACAATCCGAAAAATTAAAGGAAATAAACGATGAATGAAAAAGACATCCTATTACAAATGCGCATCATGGGCCGTAACGCATTAATAACGGCAATTATGGCATTGCAAGATAGATATATTGTCCATGAACTAGAAGATTTAAGGGATTTAGTTAATAGAGAGATAAAAGAACTAAAGGAAATAGAATGACCACTCACGACATAACCCTATGGGAAATAGCCGGCGCATTCGCTATTGGACGCTGGATAGCAGATTTTGTAACAACAATAATCAAGGGATATTGCAATGAATATAAACATAGAAAGGGGAATGAATGATCATCCATAAATTCTACATCATGCTATCAGCAATCGGCATAGGCGTTCCATTGGCCTGCTTATTCGAATTCACCCCATTAATGACTGGACTATGGTGTGGTGGCTTAAATTTGTTATTTAGCTTTATGTTTCCGGGATGAATCCAGAAATACAGGAATTTATAACCACAACTAGAAGGAACTACCATGCTAATACTAGCAAGAAATATTCGCCAAGCCATCTACATAGGCCACGACATTGTTATCCGCATACTTGACGTTCAAGGCTGTCAGGTTCGCTTAGGCATCGAGGCACCTCGCTCCATTCCAGTCCATCGCGAAGAGATTTATACTATGATTCAGACCGATGACAAGGAGTGAATCATGCTACCCACTGACTATCAATTTGAACGCGCAAAATTCCTATGCCGATGTTTGGCAGAATCAGGACACGCGGTAAGCTTCAAAACCATGGGTAACTTCTCCGAGCAGCTTCCTATGATTACCGTCATAGCTAATCGCAAGGTATACAAGTTTGCCGACCCTAATTGGGATACGGTGAACAAGCAACTTCAGCAGATGGTTAATGCGTTTGCGATTAGTTAATCAACCACAAACTTCCAATAAATATAAATTAGCGCGTCTACGGCCCTCATTCATCACCTGTGACGCGTTCTCGCATTCACCAATACCTAAGCACCATTCATCAAAATAACTCTTCATAATGCGTCTATGACGGTCAGATGGTATTTTTTTGAGCTGTTCTTCAATAAATTGCAGGTCTTCGCGTAGAAGATGGACGTTATTGCGTTCACAGTAAGGGGCAAAAGAGGTTCGTAGCCAGATCATTTTTTTATCCAATTAGAAATATGTTGAGGTCCATTAGTTGTAGTTGGTTTAACTTTTTTAACTTTCACCCATTTTTTTAAAGCATCGTCAAATGCTTTTGTATCTGAAAAATACACAACTTCTTTCACAATATGTTCATGACTGGCAAATGATTTTCTTTTGCCCTCATCAATTAAAAAATTAATGAAGTCTTGTTTGCTCATTTTATTCCCACAGCTTGTTTTAATAGCTTAAATCCTTCTGGCATGGGTCGAGGTGTCCTTGTATGTACTTCTTTGCTTAGCGAGCGAAAAATAGCGCCGTCCTTGTTGTATTGCTGTTGCTTGTCTTGTTCATATCTATTTTGCTTTTCAATTATTTTTTCTTGTTCCAGCAGGCGTTGTTCATATTTAATTTGGTTTCGTTGTTCTTGTGAGATGGTTATTTCATCTTGCCAACGGTCTTGATTGAGATAGGTGGCTGGATTTGGAATAAATCCTTTTTTCCATTGAGCATCGCTCTTAACCTGCTCGTTAAGCTTTTCAAGTATCTCATCGGCTATTGAATCTAGTTTGCGTCGTTTCCATATTTCAAGACATTTCTTTTTGGCCCTTTTGGTAGGGTAGGTTTTCCAAAATAACTCAAAAGAAGAAAGGGTGCTTTCCGAAGGAAACGCACAATATAGATCTTTAATATCCTCTTTAATATCCTCTTTAATATTAGTATGACCTGCATGTCCGTAGTTTAGGGACTCACATGTCCCTAGTTTAGGGTCATCCATGTCCCTAGTTTCTTCACTAGCGACATCCATGTCCCTAGTTTGATCTTCGGTTATTATGATTTTAGATTTAGGGTTATAGGTCCATTTAATTTCACGCTTGTTTGTATATCCACTGCGTTTAATGTAATTGAGCTCTTCCAATTGGTTTAATATTCTGGACAGGTGTCTTTTAGTGGTTTTAGCTAGGGCACAAAAATAATCTGTACTGGCTGATATTTCTTTTCCGGAAGCATGGAATGAATAAATCAATGAGGCAATGGTTGTGGCTGGCTTATCTAGACGCTCATCTTGATAGAGAAACAATGGAGTATTAACATAGGCAGGTAGATTGAATTTTTTTGTTTGACTATTAGTTTTCATTTGTTACTATTCCTTGGGTTGAGAGTCAGTAAATATGGGGCCGCCGAATCTGCGGCCCTTTCCTTTTTGTAGATGATAAAATGCCTACCTGTAACAATGGCATAAAATTAATGATTTTGGAATTTGACATAGCGATCTTGTGTGGTAAAATACTGTCCATGTTTAGCCTAGTTGGTATAGGTTAAAATTCGATATGCGCTAAGCGCACACTTTGGCAGGTGTTAACAGCACCTGCTTTTAGTGACAATACTACCTAGATGATTATGATCATTCAATAAGATCAATTACTTATTTATTTGAAACCTTCGTTTCTTGACTATAACATTTGGTATACAAGATGGTGGTTCAATTAGGTTTGCTTTGATTATTGCTTCTTGATCTTCTTTTTCAGCAGCCAATTTCATAGCAATTATCTCTGGCGTTTCATCCTCTGCTTTTTCCTTTATTTCATATTTATATGGCCCATTAACAATAGATCTACATAACCATACACAAGATTCTTGTAAACGATAAAGTCCTTGTTGGTGCTCATCATTATCAGGGCACACCTTATCTAAATAACCCCAGAAACGTTCGAAACTTGCTTGCATTTTAGCTATGCGCTTTGCTTTTCGTTTGGATAATTTTGGTTTCTTTACAAATAAACATGATAGTTCTTCTGTCACTTCAATGCCTCTCTCAATTTAATCCAGCATGCTTTATCAATGTCCATCCCATAGTCATTGGCATTAATAGCACGAGCAATATCGTGTAAAATAATAATTTTAGACTGCTCTGATAACTCATCCTTATGCTTGATAAGTAGCTCGCTAATTGTGTGTGTAACGTACGTTCTACGGCCTAAAGCATAGCGAAAGGCGCAGACCATGAGGTCGTTAAGTTCGGTGTGGTTCATCGCGGAGCTCCTGCAACCTAGCAATCATGGCGTCTATGGCTTCGGATTTGGACCTAAATATCTGAACATCAAAAATATGCAAAGAATGCCCGCAATCAAGCTCAATGTATTTGTCATCCCATCCCTGTATTACATTTGCATGCTTCAAGACGACATCTCGCAAAAGACCCATACATTGGTCTGGGTACTCAAACCACCAAATCTCATCGCCTACTTTAAAATCATTCATCGCCCAACACCCCATTGGTTCAACCTATCAAATTCAGCACAATCCATATATCTCGTAATGCCACAATTGCTGCATAATAAATTATATTTTGGTGGATTAGACATAAACTTTAGCTTTGGGTCGGTTAACCAATAATGTGGGCAGTTTTCGGGGTCGATGTAATCTTCAATAGCCCCCTGTATCTTCGAAAACAACGCCGGCAACACTACCTCGTCATTGCCATCCCGATACTTAGCCACGCATAGGCGTAGGTTTTCTAGGTCTTCTTTGGTGAAATTATTCATTACTTACCACCATCTTAAGTATAAAAAATGCCATAAACTAATTATAAGAAATACAATAAAAGCCGCACTGGCAACGACAATCGGAAACACCAGTAAAAATAATAATATTTGAATGCCTTCGGGAAGGTCTCTAATCCATTTGGTGAAATTATTCATTTAAATCCAATCCTAATAAATTAATAGCCTTCATCTTGGCTTCATTTTTATCTACATAAGGCGTAAATTGCGTTGTTTTCATATGGCTATTAATGCGCTTAACGTCTAAGATTTCTATTTTCTTTCCTTTCTTTGCCAAGCGTCTAGCAACTCTTTGAATACTCACTTCCCAATCTCCTCATTCGCATCTTTCGCAGCACATATATATCCCATGCCAAAGAAATATGCGGCAATATTACGATCAATAATATCTAATCTAGCGCCTTGATAGGTATCCCATACGGTTTTAAAATCATCATTACCAGGAATGCCATCAAGAAAATCGGAAACTTCTCTTTCTAACATTCTAATTCATCCTTAAGCGCTAAAAGACATTCCGCAATCACCCTAAAAGCACGCACACTCTGCACGCCATCGTATGCCGCCATCTCCAGAAGCTGCTCAAGCCTCGCAAACGCCCGATTGATAGCTTTTCCCCCATGGGCTAGTTTAAAGGCCCTAAGCTCGGCTAGCTCCTCTTCAATCGTCATGCGTCACCGTTTTGTTAGGCAATGGAAATAGATGCTGGTTTTGTTCATAGAATATATGAAAGCAATCTTTGCATAACCCTGTATAACCTTTTTCATTATCTGGAGGCCAACATTCTGCTGTATCAGCTTGGCACATATCGCATCTTGATGGGGGGGCATAAGGATGCCAGTATTCTTCCTCGGTCATTTAATCACCCGATACTGAAACGGCTTCCGAGCCCGCGATATAGCCAAATAACCATACTCCTCCAACGCCCTCAACGAATGCGATATGCTTTCATGCGCAATGCCTAAATTACGCTCAATATCATTCAAGGTTTCACCGTCTTTATACCGATTCTTGATATAACTATATACAAATCCAACCAGTCGTGGCGATACATCCCATTCCGATAAATCCCATGTGGCAGCTAATTTCATCACATCTTCATCCGGCATTATTACAACCTCCTTTTTAAGTAATCTATCAATCTCGGCTTGTGTGAGCATCTGGCAATTCTTCCTCTTTTTTACAATGTGACAAATCAGCCTTTAATTCCCCATTGGTTAACCGCTCAATCTTCATCTGCGTCGCAATCGGTATATACCCCTTATCACGCCAATTCTTAAAGTTACTGTGATTTAAACCCGTACTTTTCTGCATGGCATACCCTGAGCCAAAATAATCATAAACATCATCTATCAACATATGTTCTCCGTAAAACAATAATATTACCCTAAAAGAGTTGACTATGCTATATATTTCGCATAAGATGGCTGTACGTCACTACTGACGCAACTAGAATAGGTAGAATGCAATGAATATACCAGTAGATAAAAGCCACATCATTCGTGATTCCATTATTACACTTGAACAGATAAGCTATCAGATTGCAGAGTTAAGCCGCATAAAAGAAGAGCTTGAGGCGCGATTAAGTGCGTTGTTTGAGCATGGTGATGATGGTAGCCGTACATATATCCATGACAAGTGGAAGGTCACGGTTACTGCTGGATGGAATTATAGTTTGAATAAAGAAGAATATGAGATTGTTGGTAAAAACTTGCCGGCGTGTTTTGATCCCGTTCGTAAGCGCATTGCCTATGACCTTGATAAACAGGTCATCAAAGACGCGGAAAAGTATGCCAGCGATTATGAGCGGGCTTTGTTTGATAAACTTATCAGCAAGAAGCCCAAGAAGCTGCATGTGAAGATATCGGCTGGTGTGCGATGAGTACAACAACCCTTATTATCGGCGAATCTGGAAGTGGCAAGTCCACTTCCCTGCGTAATTTGGACCCAGCATCAACATTTATTTTAAACGTCATTGGCAAGCCATTGCCATTTAGAGGGTTTAAGAAGAGATACAATGCGGAAAACAAAAACTATCATGAAAGCGACGATTATTCAGTATTGCTAAGCTACATAAAGGCGGTTAATGAACGAAGGCCAGATATAACAACGCTGATTATTGATGATTTCCAATATTTGCTGGCCAATGAATTTATGAGAAGGTCGAGCGAAAAAGGCTATGACAGATTCACCGATATAGGCAAACATGCGTGGGATGTCATTAAGGCATTAACCGAAACACGACCAGATTTATATTGCTTTGTTATTTCTCATAGTGACCAAGACCAAAACGGTCGCATGAAATGCAAAACCATTGGTAAGATGCTAGACGATAAGATTACGCTGGAAGGCATGTTTACGACGGTGCTTCATAGCTTAATCATTGACGGGGAATTTAAGTTCCTCACCCAGCATGATGGCGTACATGTCTCAAAAAGCCCTATGGGCTTGTTTGAGCAGAAATTTATAGACAATGACCTATCCGTTGTTATCGATGATATGAAAACGTATTTTAATGAGGAGACAGAATGAGTTTTACACAAAACCACGAGCATGATTCATGCCACTTTCATGCGGGATTCAATGCTGGTCAACAAGAGGCAGAAATGCGCCATGAATGGGTAAAAAGTGTTCTTGACGACCATTTAAAACGAAAAGGTAAGTATTTATTTTGCTTGTGTCCTTTTCATGAAGAAATGACTCCATCTTGCGTTTATGATGCTTACGAAGATGAGTTTAATTGTCTCTCATGTGGAGAGAAAGGCAATGGACTAAAACTTGCTCAACAACTTGCAACGGAAGAGGATTAATAAATGGAACAATTTTGGATATCACCATTAGGCGAGCTTACCGGCAAGCCAGAAGATGCATACACACGACAGTTCAAACAAATACCTGATGATACATTGGCCCTAGCCCAAATAGCAGCCTTCACCAATGAAGAGCATGAAGGCAAGAAGCACCTTAAAATTGATTGGGTGCTGACCGATGGGGATTTCACAGGACAACATGTATTCCAAAAGCTGCACGTATTTGATGATGAGCCCAAGAAACGTCATCGTTCATTGAATTTACTGATGCTGATGTACAAGACCTACAACTTGTCGCCTAAGTCTAAAGACGCACCTAGTAATGCCGATTTGATGGTATTTAAGGGCAAAGAGTACGGCATTAAGATTCAGCTTACAGAGCCTAATGATAAGGGTAAGCAATATACATGGGTAAGTGAGATTCATCCTGTTGCTGGATTTAAGTGTGAAACTGGTAATGTGCAATCGGTAGTTCATCATGTTGATACTGCTCTGAGTCGCAATGCTGATTCTAGATTGACGGAAGTATTGGAAGATGACATCCCTTTTAAATAACCGCTTAGAATGGTAGTCTTTCCTGAGCGGTATATAAATACAGGGATTTATGATGACTACCAAAAAATGTTTTAAATGCAGTGTCGAATGGCCTATTCATTATTTTTATGTACATAAAGAAATGAAGGATGGCCATTTAAATAAATGCAAGAAATGCACAAAGGAAGATAATCGAAAAAACAGAGAAAAAAATATAGATAAATGTAGAAAATATGACAATGACCGATATAAGAACGATATAAAAAGAAGAGAACTTGGTGCAGAAAATTGCAGAAGGCAAAGAAAATTATATCCTGAAAAATATAAAGCAAGAGCCCTTGTTGCTACTGCCATTAAAAGTGGAAGATTAATAAAAATGCCATGCTGCGTATGTGGTTCAGAAAAATCCATGGGGCACCATGAAGATTACTCAAAGCCATTGGAAGTAATATGGGTATGTGCAATTCATCATTATCAATTGGAAAAGAAATGAAACGCCTATTGCGAATAATCAGACGATGGCTTAGGGGTTTTGTGGTGTGAGTTATGACAGAAATTTGCTAAGCGAGAATGCCGTGCTTAAGGCCGTTCATAGAGCTGGGTGGTAACGTTTAGGATGAATGCCGGCAAGTTTTTGTCACCAATTATGACAGCAGTTGCGGAGTGGTTAAACGCGAATAGTCTCGTTGACTGTGGCACAGTTCCTAGATCGTGTAATAGCCTTCAGCACGTGATGAGATGCACTTCGGCCTATGCTGGCCTACGTTGGTTCGAATCCAACCTGCTGTCGCCAATTATGACAATCATGGGGGAGAGGACTAACCCTGACCTATGTAAGCTCCTGGTTTGGTCATAGGGCCTATAAATCGGGTGCCGTACGTTCGAATCGTACTGATTGTCACCATCTTCTGGAAAATGCAGCGTAGTGAACTGCAGACGAGCGATAAACAGAATGTCAGGACACTACTTGGTTCATAGCCATGCTTGACGAACAATAAGCGCTCACTTTTTATGACAATCGCAGCACGGATTAGACGTGCTACCTAGCTGGCTGAAGCAGTCCTGCATGTGGGATGCCATAGGGGAAGGTATGCAGGGGTTATGGCCTAGCAGTTAGACAACACTGCCGATTGTCACCCGAACCTCACGCCGATAAGAGGCTCGACGGTTAACGCTAGCAAGTTATGAAGGAGTCGCCAGAATCGTATGTCTGGAACCCAAGGGCAGCTATCCTGACCGCTTGACTTACTAGCCACCGCTTTAAATATCGAGAGGCTAGGCCGATTGACCGCCGTAAGCGGTTTTATGGGGTGGGAATCTGTTGGTAGGACGCTCCCAAGGGAAGTGCAAGGTCTTCGACACCCCAACCAATTATGAAAGAAGCGATGCTGACAGTGAAGCATGATTTACGGTTTGCAGCTTGTAGGCGATGTTCATCTAATTATGTCATTGACCACTAATTATGAGAAATGGACAGTCTTTTCCGATGTACTGTAAAACAGCAAGTGCACTGCTAAAGTAACGGGAAATAAATAACAAGCTAGCCCGTGCAATTCGGGCCTTCTTTCTCTTTTTATGGAGATATAAATGAATAACACCAAAGAGCTGCAAGATTTGTACTACTCCCTAGGTAATTTCATTTATGTTTATTTACAAAAACACCAGATAGACAAGACAAAAATGATTAGCAATGGTCTTATTTGTGCTATTCGTGATACCACTATGGAGCGCATGAGGTCTGATATGGATTTGTTGGTTGATGAGTTAATAAATCGCAATGAACCAAATGTTTCACGTGGAACAATGGAGATATAAATGACCTGGATTAAAGTAAGCGAGAGATTGCCAGAAGAGCAGACTAGAGTTTTGGTTTATGAAGATAATTATATCTTTCTTGCTGAGTGGTGGGATTGTGCCGGAGATATTTATTGGAATTATGAGGGTGGTCGATGCAATCCTTCGCACTGGATGCCTTTGCCAGCTATGCCGGAGGTTGAAGAATGAAATGGTACTCGGTTAAAAAATATCTACCTCCTAATGGCGGCACAGTTATTCAACGCGTTATAAATGGTAATAATATAGCTTATTCCGAAGGGAGATATAATCATGATGATGGCTCTTGGGAAACGTTTGATGATGATTATTGTATGTGGGAAGTAACGCATTTCTGCACTCCTGGCCCTATTGAGGTTGAAGAATGACCCCTGAAGAAGTCCAACAAATATATGATTATTTGCATGAAACATATGAATATAAAGACGGCAATCTACTGCGAAAAGATAATAAAAAAATACTTATGGGAACAGTTTGCGGCAACACGAAAAAATTATTATTCACTGTATCGTTTCGCACAGGAAAGGTGAAAAGAAATTGGCCATATTCTCATTTAATTTATATGTATCATCATAAAATCAAGCCCGATTATTTGATAAATATAAATGGCAATCCTGTTGATTATCGCATTGAAAATTTACGAGCAGTTAATCATTCTAAAATGATGCAAGAATGTGATTTACGTGTAAAGAATAAGCATGGCTTTAAGGGCGTTTTTCAGGATAATAAGCGCTTTGCTGCACGATTATGGATGGGTAAATCATACAAATATATCAGCTGGCATCAAACCCCCGAAGAAGCCCACGCAGCCTATTTAAAAGCGAAAGAGGAATATAAGAATGAAAAATAAAGAACAATTTGCATTTTATCTGGAAGAAATGGCTGCCGAAATTCGTGCATTTACATTAACTAAAGCGTATCTGGATGATATGTATCCTTCATTAAGAGAAGCAGCAAAACAATTCTACAACAACGAATACGAAAATGCGCGCATAAAGGGAGTATAAGAATGGATAAATTGCCCCCAAAAGATGACTGGGCATATTGGTACAAAAAATCAGAAGATTTTATCGAGAATCTATCTAAAGATAAAATGACAAATATAATGTTATTGGCTTCTGAATTTAGAAATCAGTTTCAGCTTGGTAGTCAATCGGTTCCTAATTATAGATAAGGCATAACAATGAACCCAACCCATAACAACGGCTGGATATGCCCAAAATGCAATACAGCCTGTGCGCCATGGTTGCCGCAGTGTTTTTGTAAGACAGTTATTGGAACAACAGCTACCAAAATACATGACATGGGATCTGGTTCTATTAAAGCACCAGTACAGCCAACAATATGCCATAAATGCGGCGCTATGTGGGATGCTAGCTATACACATTATTGTCATGTTTGTTAAGGAATATAAGAATGAATAAAACAGAGTTACATTGGCTATCATTTGCCAGTGAAGAAACTGGAAAAAACCTTGGTGTTGTTATTGTGCATGCCAATGATATTATTTCAGCAGTAATAAAAGCACATAGATTAGGCATTAATCCAGGAGGTCAGGTTGCAGATTTCTGCATAGATGGCCCTATAAGCGCGGAATATTTAAATAGATTATTAACGCCAGAAGAAGCCAGGGTTCTTGCAGAAAAAGCATGATTAAACAACTCCGCCCCTACCAACAAACGGCCCTAAACACCCTACGCCAACGCCTAAAGCAAACAACCCATCCATTGCTTGTTACGGCAAGCGTGGGGGCCGGAAAGTCACTTATCCTGTCCGAGCTATTGCTCGACATGGAGCGTGCCGGATATCGCGCCTTATGCCTTACTATGAACAGCACGCTGATAGAGCAGAATGCCGAAACCTATCGCATACAAGGCGGAAATCCTGGCATCTATTGTGCGGCATTGGAATCAAAAGACATTCATCAGCCTGTGATATTCGCAAGCCCACATTCCATCGTTAAAGGATTGCCCGATATACCGTTGAATCTAATTGTCATCGATGAATGCCATGGCGTAGATGGCAACAACCCCAATACCATGTACATGCGTATCTTAAATCACTATGGCTTCAAGGCCCAGGAGGCACAGCGTTCATTCAGAATTGTAGGATTAACGGGCACCCCATACAGAGGAAAAGGCATATCAATAGTGGGCGCTTCGCAATTCTTTAAAGAGGAAGTCTGTAATATTTCGACAAGCTATTTAATCGGCGAGAATTTCCTAGTTCCAGCGTTATTCGGATTAACCCACGCCGATTCGTTCGATTATAGCAAATTGCGTGTCAATAACATGGGAAAATTTAATCAATCTGAAGTACAAGCTGTGATTGATAAAAATGAACGATTAACCGCTGAAATCATGCGGGAAGTACAGGCTGTTGTTGAAAATGGGCGCAATGGTGCGTTTATCTTTGCAGCGACTAGAAAACATTGTGAAGAGTGCGCTAGAGCGCTTCCTAATGGGCAATGGGCGATAATTACGGGAGAGACACCACATCATGAGCGTAAAGAAATATTGGCAGCAGCGAAGCTGGGTGCCATTCGGTACCTTATATCGGTTAATTGCCTTAATGTTGGGGTTGATATTCCTAATTTTGATGTATGTGCTTGGCTTAGGCCGACTGAATCACTTGTGCTGTACACCCAAGGCATCGGGCGTGTTTTGCGATTACATCCATCTAAAATATCCTCATTGGTGCTGGATTATGCACAAAATTTAGACCGTCATGGCGACATAGACGATCCCATCATTAACCAAGCATTACAACCAGGGCCAGAAAATGAACAAGAATATATTATCCCGTGTTATACGTGTGGGACTAATAATACTGTGCATGCTAGGCGTTGCATTGGCGTTATTGATGATAGCCGATGCAATCATTACTTTGAATTCAAAGAATGCCATAAATGCCGAGAACAAAACGATATTACAAGCCGCCATTGCCGAAATTGTGAAACAGAACTCATCGACCCAAACGCCAAGCTGTCACGATTAAAAGCAGAAACATTCGAAGTGCAATTGGATAGAGCAAAATATTTCGTCACTAGTACAGGATTGACCGCATTCTATTACGCCATTAATGCTAAGGCGCCTATCGTTGAAAAATTCTATTTCAAAAGCCAAAAAGCACTTAACATTTTCTACGCTAAGTTTTTAAGGGTACACGTCACAAACGCTAGCGATTACTACATGAAGATGCAGAACTTATCTGCAATGAATGAAATGATTAATAGCCCGAACATGAAAACGCCGCATACGTTAATCTGCAAAATGAACGATAAGAATGAAATTGTGATTGTGAAAAAGGTTTTTCAAACTAATTCATCAGAATAGTGCAGGTATACTTTAACTAAATACCATAAAATTCTTTAATTATAGCAATACAATCCTCCGCACCATACGCAAACACTGCTTCATAACCTTCAGCAATCATATCTCTAACAAATTGTTTTTGAGCAGGCGATGCTTTGCCAGTTAGGGTTTTCAGCTCAATAAATAAACCGTGATAATATTGATTCGCTCTAGGAATAAAGATATCACTGACTCCGGCACGTACGCCCATGCGCTTCAATAATGCACCTTGTTGAGGGCTTGTGCGACGTTCATTTGCGATGTGGATGAACGGCAAATCCGTGCATTGCTTAACAAATTCAGCTACTTTTATTTGTTCTATAGCTTCACGATTTACCATGCCGCCCTCGCAAGCCAACCATTTCTGTATTTTTCGTAAATGGGCTTGGCTTGAATCAACCCCAAATAAAATTCCCGAGCCTCCAGCCTCAATTGCGCCAATACTTCACCCGCTTGCTGCACGTTAGTTATGGCGATAGTTCTTGGCCCCAATAAGCCATCAACAGTTGTTCCAATGGCTTGCTGCAATAATTTATGCGCCCTAACCGCGCCCGCATTCACAGCTAAATCAAACACCTTGGTTGCCAACCGTAAATCCTTAATCTTGTTGTAGGAATATTTATTCCACCAATGAGCCTTGTATATATCAATCGCTTCCTGCTTGGTAAGCCCCCGAACATCATGCGCATCAATAATGCCATCACCATTTGGGTCGATATGCTCAAGCTCAAGATAGCGTAGACTAATACCCCACCGTGTAATACCGCCTTTATCATCCTTGTCATTGCTCAAGCCACCCTCATGCTCAAGCACCACATTTACAGCATATTGGAATCGGCTATCATTAATATTCATTCGCACACATATCCTTCATTAAAATGCCTCCCACCAAACCACCGCACAGCCCAATACATCTTGCTAGCCGTGTGCTTGCTCATCCCTTCTTGAAGCATCGCCGAATAAAAGACATTATCCGCATAATCCCTTGAATAATTTCCCGGGCATAAATACAAATAATCATGCAATAAGGCAGGATAAACCAGCGCTGAATATTCTGGTGTAATAAATGACCAAAACCAATGAGGGATAGATGCCAAATCACTATCAAAATTAGCAGGAACAATAAATTCATCATCATTCACCTTGGCTATTAATGGAGAACAGGTTAAATAATTAAACTTTGAATGAGGACGAATACAAGCTATTTGCGTAAAATCGATGGTATATTGTGATTGTTTGGTAGCCAGTAATGTAGATATCACCATACAGGTAATATAAAAAGAACATAATGCGATTAAAATCCGTCTCAATAATGCCATAAATCATCCAAGGTGCGGCATGAAAAAGGGATTATATGTTAGGCCATATATAAAAACATGCCGCATAATTAATCTATCATATTAAACCAAGCACGGCCACCCCCGGCGGCCTTCTGCTCACGGCATAGCTTGGATTTAAACAACTTCTGCTACAATTTCGGCAACATCTAATGCGGCTTTCTCTAATAATTGCAGAATATGTTGCGCTTCACCTAGTCGACCTAGCAGGGCATTATGATTGGCTGCTGATTGTTCAATAGCTGTAGCTATTTCTTTAATTCTATCTTTTACTTGTTCTAAATTCATTTGTTTTCCTTTTGTTAAAAATGCGCCCACTTAAGGGCGCTATTTATTATTAACTGTTCTGGGTAAATACAGGTATATAACATGCCACGCCATTAATCTCGATCTTAATAACTTGCTGTGCAGCACAATGAGCCGCATCTCCTGCGCTTCCAGCAGAGGTACCAGCAGCAGCATAATAATTCAATGTACCACCGGCGCCCGCAAGCTCAAGCAAATATGTAGCATTACCATAACGATAATCCTGAGCATTAAGAACTGCTGCAGTTGTATTCGTCATTGCTACGCCACGCATCCCAGTAGCATCTGTAATTGTTCCTGATGTTGTACCATAGTCACCCCAGATACAGGCAGTTTGGCCAGCGGTTACAGTTGCGGTAGAAATATCTAGCTGCCCAAATACGCCTGCAGTCCAGCTAGAGCCAGATAATGTTCCTGAACTAATAACCTTGCCTTGAACACCATAGATAAATCCGCCACTAGCACCTACGTTCGTTACGGAGCCGCGCACACCAACCACATTACCACTGGTCATAACGGCATTACTTTCTGTCATAGCCCCAGTAATAGCTCTGATTGTTCCCGGAGTAGCTGATGCGCTACTTGCTGCAATAGTTTGTCCGCCAGCTACAGAATTCTGGATTAAATTAGCGGCAGGAACGCCAGAATCTACCATTAACCCGCCTGTGCCGGAATTTACGGGGAAATTACCAGATACAAATGGAGTGGCTGTTGCGCCAATTAATAATCGACCAATAGCGTTCGCGGGATCTGGAATACTAATAACAGATGCCTGCCCCATAGCAACATTACTAAGTGTTGTATTTGTATTTCCGGTATTTGCAACAGCTGCTAGAATCAGTGCGCCTTTATTTGCACTTGCCGCATAAGAGATAAATGTTCCTGCAGTTCCTGTGATCAAGCCAGCCTGTATGCTGCCATTATTAATTGCAGTGCCAGTCAAATTACCTAATGTACCAGCCACATCTGTAGATACAATTAAATGATTTGCAATCGTAGGCAATACAACATCACCTGGAGAGCTAATTTGCACCAAACTTACAACCGTATTCTCAATCGTAGCGCCAGAATAAGTAATAACCACTTTAAGCCAAACAACGCCATCATCAGATGTTTTAACAAGCGCCATTTGGTCGTTGCTAAAGGTAAATCCTTGTTGTTTTTGTGCAGTTAAATAACCTGTTGTAGTAACCGTGGCATATGTGTCCGTAGTTTCGATATAAATTAAACTTGGAATAACACTTGCCAATCCTGTTGGCTGTGCCGTTTGTATGTTTAGAATTGACATGATTAAAATCCTTATCGTTATGATTAAACTCTATTAACTACTTTAGTTAAATATGCCGCTTCATCAGAATCCACCGGAAGCAGTCCCTGTAATTCTGCAAAATTAGTAGAATCATAATTACGATTATCTACAATTCTTGTTATCTCAACCCCGTCTTTCAGTATCACAGTAGTAAACACAGCCGTTAATGCATTGTTTGTTGTGTCTATATTTGTAAAATAAACGGGTAACTGCTGTTCTTCTAACATGTTGGCTCCTTAACGTAATCTTCTTGCGTAAATTCCGCCACATACTGATGTCGTGCTAGCCGAAAAAGCAGATTGCGCAGACAAATAAACTGTAGTGGTTCCAGAAATAGAAACCCTTAATGTTGGCGTCATTATTCCGGGATTGACCGCAAAAGTTACGCCCGCATTATTTGATGTAGCAGTCATCAGCGACGCATCTGGTGCGGTTGCAGATGTCAATGATGTCCAAGCGCGTTGATATGTTGCATTAGTCACCCCGCCGCTAACGACAAAAGTAACATTTCCCCATACTTGCCAATCACCCGCCGTAAGGCTAATGCTTGTAACATTCGCCGCTGTTCCAGTTGATAAAGACACAGCGGAGCCTGATGCAATAGTTGAGGAGATAAGCTCTCCAACGCTCCCTGCAGAAGCATCATTATTCGTTGTTGTGCCGATGATGCCGGATGTTGATGAAAAGGTAATGCTTGGGACGCTATTAATGGCTGTTCCTGTGATAAGGACTGTTCCAGTAGCATCAGGTAATGTCCATGTACGGTTAGCCGCAGTGGAAGCATGCGTTAATGAATTATTAAACGCCCCTGCATTATTCACAGCGGTTAATCCAAATGATCCAAGATTTGCCGTCGGTGAAAATAAGTATAATGAAGGGTCGCCCGATGGTGTAGCAGCAGAGCCAACTCGAATGCTATTAAAGAAATTCGCAATACCATTAATTGCTGTAAGTCCACCAAATATTGGGGTACTTGTAGTTCCTATATTCTGTGGAGTGGTCAAAGTGATTGCCGTTCCAGTAACAGGGCTACCACTTGTGCCATTTACAAGCACCTGATTAGCGGTTCCCTGTAAACTCACCACAGACCCACCAGTTGTTGCAAGTGTTCCTGAAACGGGGAATGTGACGTTTGTGGCTCCCGTCATCGTAAATGTAGATGCAAATGCGCCAGAAGTTGTTAATGAACCGCCAAGCGTTATAGTTGACGAGCCATTATTAATTCCAGTGCCACCATTTGATGCGCCTAATATTCCTGTAACTCCAGTGGTTAATGGCAATCCAGTGCAGCTGGACAATAGACCAGATGTAGGTGTGCCCAATGCAGGTGTTGTAAATTGAGGCGATACATTACCTGCGAAATTACCTGTTCCAGAAGCGCCTGATAATCCCAGTCCAATTTGATTTATAGTTGCCATATTATGCCACCACCAAGCCAGTTGAGTTCGTTGTTTGAACACGCCAAGTCAAATTTGCAACGATACATGTTACATAAACATTATCACTAGCCGCAGCACTTGTTAATGTGCCAGCGCTGGATGTTGTGCTTGTACCTATTTTTATCGTTTGGCCAGTATTGGCCGCCAATATCCAGCCACCAGCGCCAAGCCCTTCCACGGCCACTTTATCGCCTATCGCAGCTGTAGCTGGCAATGTAAATGTTGTCTGTGCTGCATTACCTGATATATAACCATTATTTACAGCAGCTGCTTGTGTGGTTCCTGCTGTCGTAGTCCATGTCATGCCGCCGCCTGTGGAGGCAATGGTTACACTTCCAGAGCCATTGGTAATGGATACCCCTGTACCTGCTGTTAATGTAGCAGCTGTATATGTTGTTCCATTTCCTATAGGGATTTGGCCGTTGGATGGCGTTGTTGTAATGCCAAGGCCGCCACTTCCCACCGCCAACGGATGCGTAAGTGTAAAAATCTGGTTTGAATCTAATGTCCATCCAGTTGTCATGACACCAGTAAGAGAAGCAGTAGCGCAAGCCCATACACCCGGAACAACACCATTAGAAACCGCGCCTCCAACAGAAGCTGTCAACCTACATGCCGCAGTAAATTGTGTGCCGTCATCGCCAAGCGCATTTTGTATGAATAATGTATCACCACTTTGTACGGCGGTAAAAGAGCCAATAACGGCGCTTCTGCTCTTAAATGCATTTAATAAAGAATAATTAGCAGCACCGAAAGCGCCTATTGCAATGGGTGCATTGGCATTAATAGCCTCAACTTGAAGGATGCCGCCGGTTGCCGTCGTAAATGACGAGCTTCCACCAACAATAGTAACTCCCGAACCATTTGGCACTAAATTAATATGTCCGTTTGTGTCTGTTGATATTAATGAATTACCAATTAGTTCAAGATTTCCCGCTCTTACTGATGTCAATCCAGCAAGATTATCCGAAGCATCTAAAGTAGTAGCTGTGGTTTCAACCCAATTTGTTCCATCAGAACGTAACATGTGATTCAATGTGCCGGAGCCAGACGGAAAGGTTGCGGTTGTCCATGTAGGTAATGCCGATGTACCATTTGATTGCAATAATTGCCCAGAAGAACCGGTGTTTAAAGATTGAAATGCACTTGTAGCTGTGGTGCCGCCTGCAATTAATCCATAAGCAGTTGCTGTTTGCAGTCCTGTGCCGCCATTAGGAACTGTTAATGCTGTTGTAAGTGTTAAAGCATTAAATGTTGGGCTACTAGTAGTACCAATATCTTGAGGCAATGTAAGTGTTACAGCACCTATTTCTGGGGTACCAGTAACACCATTAGCTAAAACTTGATTCGCAGTTCCTGTAATACTAGCAACAGAACCACTAGTTGATACAACATTATATTGCGCAAAAACAATAGGCGTCGTGCCAATTATCCATGGGCCTGCGGCTGTTTCCTGCCATAATAAACCAGCATTATCGGCGCCTTCATCAGATAAAACCACGGCAAATTGTATAATTTCACTTGGCTGATTATAGTCGGTGGCACGCGTCATTACCCAGTTAGTGATATCGGAACCGATAGTAGTTACGGTATAAATGCCATTTTGGAGTGTGGAAGATTGATTCTTAACCAATACTCTATCACTAACCACTAATGCGACACCATCAATACTCAATGCCGCTTGTGCTCCAGCATTTGTTAAAGTGGCGCCAACTCCGGCTGTACCATTGGCATAAACAACAGTTAATGCAATATCTGTGGCTACGCGAACAGCGGCATAAGTCGTTAACCCTTGGGCTTGTAGATAAAAATTAAGCTCATCGCTGCGAATGTATTTTTTTGTAGTACCCGAAGGCGCTTGTGTGACATCCGTAGTATCGACAGCAGGGGTTTCATCCGTTCCCTTTGGAACACCCGTTGTAAGCGCACTTATCTTAATTTGAGCCATAAATTAAAATCCTGATGTCGTGACACCGGTTGAATAAAGAACAACACTTACATCAATACCACTGCCGGCCGTATAAAAATGCAATACATCGCCGGCTTTGACGTAACGACATAATGTTCTGTCGTCGGTAATAAGCTCTGATGTAGTGGCCGCAAATGTGCCACCCGCAGGAACCGCTGCCGTTGCATTTAATGCAACCCATACAAGGCCGTTTGTTTCTACTTTAATCAGGGCGCGGTATTTTGGGGCATCACCAGGCACAGTTAATGTCGTATCAGTAGTAGCCGCAAGTGAAGCGCTGTATTTTAATGTCGCAAATGGCTGCCCAAAGTCATTAACTGTCCATTGTGCGTTATATGGTGTAACCATGTTGTTCTCCTAAACTATGCCAAGGCGTGCGTCTGCTGTCCATTGAACGGCCAATAAATCACTGCTGCTAATTGCGCCTCCAGAATTGCCTGATGTAGAAAATCCTTTTGTAGTTGTATTAAAAGGAGAACTTGAGGCGAAGCTTGTTGTCTTGGTTATATTATATATAAAGGCGTTGGCAGCTGAGGGGTTATATAAAACCACTGTTGGATCGGTTCTCATCGTCACCGGGAATGTCACAACAGGCCCAATATTTATCGCTATTGCCCCGCCAGAAGTAATGGTTCCTGATGAATTTTCAGCGCCATTTTGCCCAGCATTTTGCGCTGGAACAGTTTGGTTAGGAAACGATTTCTGATAATAATAATAACAATCTGCATAAGCCGCATTTAATGATTGCGGTGCAGGACGTGTTGCAATATCGCCGGCCATTAATCCTATGGAATTAATTGTTACAACCGTTGCTGTAGTCGGGCATGAATAAGTAACAACCATAGCAAATTTATTAGTGTCTGCAATTTGCGTCGAATCGTCTAATTCCCATCCACTGAAATTTAAATCAACCACATCATTAAGCGTGGTGTAATCAGATGTATCAACGGTTGATAAAGAGCCTAATGCTTGACCTAAACTTCCTCTCGGAATTAATGTCCAATTAACGGCTGTTAATGTAAACACTCCGTCTGCCGCTAATGTTCCAAGCGAAGTAGGCAATACTGGAAAACTTGATGCCGCATTTCCTCTATATAAATAAACCTTAACATTACACGCGCCACCTGTTTGCGTTCGAAAGGCACTGATATTCACTGCCAAACGTTTTCCGAGAATTTCTTGTGCTTGTGCGCCACTAAGATATTGTAGTTGGTAAAAAGCTTCTGCTGCATTAGCTGTTGTTGCTTGGAAACCACCGGTAACTGTATTACGAATTACAGCAATATTTCCTACAACACTTTTGCAAATGGTTTGGTCCCAAATATATGCTGCTGTAGTATTCATAGTTACCGACGAACCAAGAGCTTGTGCAGGATTCAAAGGGAAATCCCATCCTGCAAGCATACTAGGAATAGGCTTGTATTCCAATTCAGGTTTATAGTAATGGAAAAGATGATCAACCTGTCTTGCCGTCGACTGCTCAATAAACTCAACACTCGATGATTCATTCTGAACGCTTGCAATCTGAATGCTCGTAATCTGAATATTCTTTAATGCAGGCCATACAATCTCAATATCAACATATCCAGTCGGCGCAGTTGCGGAACTCTCGCCTGTTCCTGTGGTAGATACAGTATGTGATAAAGTCGTAAATTGTGAGTTATTAGTGGTAAATCCATTCAACAATTCTTTTGAATAGGTCCCGGCAGAAGGAACATAATTGACAGCAAATAAAATAGCTTCACTGCTAACTGATGCTACCTCAATCGTGGTTGATATGAAACCATTAAGCAATAAACGTGGGTCACCCTGAAAGCGCTGGCGTAATTTAACACTGCTGATAGAGCCTGTAGTATTGATATCCAAGAAATAAGGCGGATTGCTTTCTAATGCCGCATCAGAAACTGCTGTT
>Ga0172379_10001840_pt1 | contig 40295 bp, 42 predicted proteins | sample GrowelOW334metaG_FD_119756 | JGI IMG/M metagenome (GOLD analysis project Ga0172379, IMG submission 119756) | Groundwater microbial communities from an aquifer near a municipal landfill in Southern Ontario, Canada - Groundwater well OW334 metaG | ecosystem: Environmental > Aquatic > Deep... | reverse complement strand
TTCCAAATTCAAGAGAACCTAAACAATCGTCCGAGAAAATCTCTTGACTTCAAAACTCCTAATGAGTTACTAATAGAATACAAACAAAACTCCAAAATGTTGCATTAAATCCTTGAACTCACCCTTAAAGTTTGTCAAGTAGAAAGTTCGTAAAGTGGTTGGAATTATTTTTTACTTTATAAACTTTCCTGCCCACCGTAGCTTCAGCGAAGGTGGGTGACTTTATGAACCTTATAACTCTTCTTAAGGATTGACTTTTGCTAAAAAATCTATACTCTTGCGGTTAGTTTAGTACATGTCACATCTGGCCAGCTTCCGCTGGCCTATATCTTCGCTTGTTACCCGAGGAGGTAACGCTTATGTCGGATCGTCCGCAACCGCTCGCTGTCTTCACCAGACGAATCCGCCCGATCGGCATCGAGAAGCTCGCCGAAGCAGGCTACGCGATCAAGATCTGGGACAAGAAGAAGGCTCCGACCCGCAAGCAGCTGCTTCGCTTCGTCGCGGGTGCGACTGCGATCATCCCGATCGTGGACGACACCATCGACGCCGCGGTCATGGATGCTGCCGGCCCGCAGTTGCGCGTCATCGCTTGTTATTCTGTGGGCCACAACAACGTGGACAAGCAAGAGGCAGCAAACCGTGGCATCCGCGTCACCAACACACCCGATTTGCTCACCGATGCCACCGCCGATCTGACCTGGACCATCATGATGGCCCTCGTACGCAAGATCATTCCGGCCGTCCAGTACGTCAAGAACGGCCTCTGGGATGGCTGGGACCCGATGGGCTTCCTGGGCATGCAACTCAAAGGCAAAGTGCTCGGCATCATCGGTATGGGTCGCATCGGCCGCGCACTCGCTGAGCGCGCCCGAGGTTTCGGGATCACCGTCGTCTTCTACGACCCCATGGTCGAGAGCGACTGCATATATGATGCCTGGAACCACTGCCTGGCCACAAAGGTCACCCTCGCACGCCTCTATGAGATCGCAGATATCGTCACGCTGCACTGCGACCTCAACGACAGCACCAAGGGCATGATCAACGAGGGCGCCTTCAGACTGATGAGGGCGAAGAAGCCCTACGTGGTCAACGTAGCGCGCGGCGGTCTGATCGTCTCGGCTGCACTGCGCAAGGCACTGCGCAAGGGCTGGATCGCTGGGGCGGCACTTGACGTGACCGACCCTGAGCCCATCCGGAAGAACGACTCTCTGCTCAAGATGGACAACGTCCTGATCGTGCCGCACATCGGCTCAGGCACGTTCGAAGCCCGCGACGGGATGGGAGTAATGGACGCTGACAGCATCATCGCCTGCGTCACCTCCGACGAACTGCCGACGAACTGCGTCAACGCCCATCTGCTCGCGGCCTAGCACACCTCCAGCAAGAAGCACTACTCAAGGACATCTTCCACCCGGTCGATGTCCTTTTGAGTTTGTGCAGTTTTTATAATATCTCCGGCATATTGCCTTTAAGAACATACGCAGCTCAATTTGCATGGTTCTGCGTCGAGCAGAAAATTGAGCGAGTACCGAGTGAGTGAGCGGGCCGGCGCGAACGAGCGCTTCTTAAAGGTAATGTGCCAAAAATGGTTTTGTGAAAGTTGGTTTTAGCAGGCAACGCCTGCTGCATTTCAAAACTATTGACTCCAATTTCCTCGAGGAGTAGAATTTTTTTAACGACTTCTTTCTCGCTCAAAGAGGGGGAAGGGTACAGAGCAAACACACCTGTGGGGTGTGGGGCCTAAGGCCCAATCTTAGATGGAGGGTACAGCCCATGCTCAAGACGCACTTGCCTCTTGTATTGGTGCTCGTGCTCGCTCTGCTGGCAGTCGTGGTTTGCACATGCGCGTACGCAGTGCCGACGACCACGCCGACCAGCGCCGCCGTGAAGGTTGCCGCCGACCCGATGATGCCAACTGCAGAGGTCGTTCCGTCGTTCCGCGATGGTTCCGCCGTTTCCGCCGCCACGTTCGCCTGCGCCGCCACCCCGCCTGCGGTCGCGATGGACGCCACCACGAAGGCCCTCTTGGGCGCCAACCTCACCACCGGCACGACACCGACGCCATCGGCCGCGGCACGCGGCGACACTACCACGCTGTGGAACACCGTCGCCATCTCCGCTACCCTGATCGTGGCCTGCAGCTCGCCCCCGGCTTTGGCTGGCACTGCAGTTCACACCGACACCGCGTTGGCTGCCGCCGACTCGCCTCCCAGGCATGAGGTCGCGATCGCGCGCATGGACTACGGCCGCTGCACCCAGAGCTAAGGCAAGCCGCCGCGCCCACCTCGTGGGCAGCTCAACCCCGGTACCAACCGGATCTCACACAGAGGGAGGCGAAAGTGCACGCACTTTCCCTCCCTCTTCGACGTTTGTGCCTAATTCCTAATTCATTATTCCTAATTCTATTTTCACTTATTGTGTTATAATCTTTCTGTCATAAGCTTTACAAACTTTATGAACTTTATAAACTTTTAACTAGCAAACGGAGTTTGCCATGGACTTAAGTGTTATCAAAGAACGAATTTCAATAATTGAACGATTAGAGCAAGAAAACCGCGTATCGCGAGAACTTTTAAAAGACGCTTTGGAAAACTCAGAAACCTACAAAGATGTTGCCGCCAAGGCTAAAGAATCAGCCACCGAAAAAAAGCGCATCAAAGATACTTTGATGAATGAATCAGGCAATAAATCCGCCGTTGAGTCAATCAAAGAAAATATGGAAGAAATTTCGACGCTCAAAGAAATTCTCTCTGCTGAATTGATGGAATATTATCAAGAAAAAAAGTCTGACGAGATCGAATCCGCCGACGGCACCCCTCGAAAATTTAAAATTTCTATAAAATTATCTAGAACCAATTCGCACGACGACCGCGACCACTACGGTCAATTTGAGCCCAAAGCCAAGATCTAGAGCTTGATCGCCGTCGCATTTAAGCTACAATGCAGCTAGATAGTAGGTTGCAGTTTTGACATAGACAGAATTCGAGAGGAGTGAGGGCATATCGCAATAAAACAGGCGATCATAGTCGGCGTGGTTGGACCAGGGCTCAGCGGCAAGGCAGAAGCTTGTCGACTGCTCAGGGCTAACTGGCAAGGCGTCACCATCGTCGAAGTATCCTTCGGCCAGATGATCAAACAAGACCTCGCCAACGGGGATATTCCGGCAGTATTCATTCGCTATCTGTGGCGGCTCAAACAAGATCGCGAGCGGCAAAAGCCGCTTAACAACAAGGAGGCACGTGCTCGGGCGCTGCGCATCCTCAACTACAGACCACATACCACCCCGAGACACGCCGACGAAATATGCCGAAAGTTCTTCGCCTTCGCGATGAAGCGCTTCGGCACCTGCTACTTCGTGAACCGACTCGAAAGTCACATCCGCGGCCTGTACAAGAAGCTGCCAGATAGTGACCAGCCGGTCATCATCCTCGTTGGTGATATCCAGCTCGTGGACGAGGCCTATTGGGCCCGAGTCCACGCTCCACTGGCGCTCGACAACGAGCCGACCTTCCTGATCCGTGTTCGACGAGGTCGTAAACGACCCAAAGCGACCCCTCGGATCGAGAACCACCACGATGTAAGTGAGCTCGAAGTTGAACCAACCCAGATCAGATGCGACTTCGTGATCAAGAACAACGGATCGCTCCAGCACCTCCACGAGGAAGTCGTGGAAGCGATCGCCTACATCACGAGAGAAGCCAATCTCCCTGTTTAGGCCACAGCCTAGCCCCACAGCCCCGACCACGTTGCCGAGTCGCAAGACCTGAACGTGCGCCGGGGCTGGTTTGTTTTAAAACGACAAAGGGTGTTGCGCTTCGACAGCGCAACACCCTTAACTCCACTTACGGCATGCCGCTAGCGGATGGTGGCGATCTGCTGATCGCCATTGAACACACAGAGACCGCCTTCGCCCTTATCGAACATGCAGGTAGCCGGGACATAGAACCGCGTGATATTGCAGTTCACTACCTCCTCGAACTCGCCCGACTCATTCTGCCGGAAAACCGGCGTGGGGCCAACGACGAGTTCGATCCCGTTGCGACCCTCGCCAATCCCGGCCAGAGTGAACCGATACACCCGATCCTCTTGACTCAACGTGATCTCCTTCGAGGCCACGTCAGCGAGACTCGCGTTGCGCAGACTTCTCATAGCATTCTCCCGTACTCGTATTATCCAGCATGAAAATCGCGATACTCAATCCTACTGTTTTTTCTTCAAATAGTCAAGCATCAAGAGTCCGCCAACAGACAAAATCCCTATTAGTATCAAAACCAGAACCGCTAAATTAGGTATGTTTTCAAAATCCAAATATCCAAACGTCAGATACTTATAGTCAAGAATCAGCTTAATTATCAAATACATCGAGGCAGCAATCATCGCCGATCGCGCGATTTTATATTTAACAAATAGATACCAGCCCTGAAGGGCGTAAAATAGAACCCATAAAATCTGCCCGAGTCCATTCCACGAGAACCCCTGATAAACCATCGCTGTCGGGTAGTACAAAACTGCCAAAATTCCAAAAACAACAGAAGGGACCGCAGCAAAAGCGAGCAAAAATTGATTTGGTGACTTTTTGCGATACAATTGGAACCAGACAAAAGCCAGCAACAGGGGATAGATCGGGCAAATTATTGCAAACGGCCAGACGAGAGGATTGATCTGCGCCATTTTTCCGGAGTCATAAATAAAAGCCGAGATCGACCAGAATAAGTCTAAAATAATTAAGGTAAGCATATTCTGATTATGCCAGTGAAAATTAAAGTTTAAAAGTTTTAAGTTGAAGTTTTGACTTTTAACTTTTAAGTTTTGACTTAAAGCTATGAATCCAAACCTGCAAAAATCCGTTGCCATTATAAGGCAAAAAAAGAATGCTCCGATCACCACAACGTCTGGAGCCAAAATTACCGTCAACGAATCAATCGGGCGAGCTGCCTTTTATTATGAAAAGTTCAGAAATGCTCTTGACTACCAAGACGAACACTCATTTTTAAAAAATGCGATCAAGCGAATCCTCAAACGAAGAATTGTTCTCTACGGTTTTCAGGATAATACCGCCCGAGTGTTATTGCACGAACTGGTCTGGGCAAGATATTTCGAAAACGAAAGTTTGCCTGAGAGTGTTATCGAAGAAGTCGCCAGTATTTTGCGCAAATTCAGCTTCCTAAAATCTAATGTCCAATCGAAAAATAGCGACGCTTCCGATATCATCATCGGCCTATGCGCCTGCGAGATCGAAGAGACGCTTTTCCCACATGACGATCAAGAATACTTCCTCGCCTTCGTCAAGCAGACCATGGCGCAAAATATCAAACTTGACGAGTCGGAAATCAGCAAAATCGATCTGAGTTTTCAAATCGAAATATCATCTCGAAAAATGTTCTTTAAATCAGATATTGACGAGATCCGATTTAGACTTTTTCGCTTCTACTATCCCCGCTTCCCTGTTATAAGCAAGACGGACGCGGCAGAAATATGCGAACATTTCGATGATATTTTGATGACTTTCGAAGCTCAATTGCAAGAAAACAAAAGATCAAAAGTGTTTAAATACATCAAAAAGAACGCTCCACCATTCATCGTCATCTGGGATCTGATCAATCGATCGCCGAAAGAGTTTGAATCAATCGCCGCCAATAAATCTATGATTCTTCAGCGTGGCTCTGCGGTGATTGAAGATCGAAACAAAAATATTTTCTCCCGCGTTATTAGAGCATTATTTAGGGGCATTATTTTCATTCTTTTGACCAAAGTCTTCTTGGCAATCGCAATTGAGCTTCCGTACGAGACCAAATACCTGCACCAGATTAACTACTCAGCGCTTGCAACCAACATTATCTTGCCACCACTGGTTATGATTATCACTGGATTTTTTATCAAAGTCCCTGGTAAAACAAATACCTATACACTGCTTGAGATAACCTCCGACATTCTACTGCAGGAAAGACTGACCACCGCTAAGCTCTTAACACTGAACTCCAAGCGCACCATGGGACATAGATTATTTAATTTTTCATATACGGTTTTGTCTTTGGCAATTCTGGCCGCAGTCGTGCTGCTACTGATCAAGCTAAAATTCAACATTGTCAGTATCGGTTTGTTCTTCGTCTTCATTTCAATCGTTAGCTTCTTGGCTTTCAGAATTAGATCGACCGCCAAAGAGCTCGAAGTCAAAGCCAAAGATGACAACGTTATCATCGGAATTTACAACTTTGTATTACTGCCATTTGTAATAATCGGAAAAGTTCTCTCGGACAAATGGTCAGACTACAATTTCACCCTCTGGTTTTGGGATTTCATCATAGAAGCGCCATTTAAAGCCATCATCGCTGTTTTTGAGTCCTGGTTGTCGTTTGTAAGGGAGAAGAAAGAAGATTTTGAGTAAAAAAATTAGTTTATCAAGTTTGTAAAGTTCTTAAAGTTTATAAAGTAAAAATAGGATGAAAACTATTTTTTAAACAAGCAGGGAGTCCGTGCAACACGCTGGACTCCCTCTGATATGTGCAGTTGGTCTCATGACCTACCACCCGGACTGACGGCGCTTGCGATCCAGATCCACCTGCTTCTCCTGATTGGCCCAGTACCGCCTGTTCGCCTTGTAGTGATGGATGGCCTGCTTACGCTGGCACTTCCGCCAGCACTTCCGCCGACGAACGTTCCAGGCGTCCCAGTCGCTGCGATGCGGTGTACCCTGATAGGACGTTCCCTTGGTCGGCTTGACCACCAAAACCTCCTGGGTCAGCACCTTGAGCTTCTTGTGAGCATCGCCCAGTGCTTGCGGTCCGCCTCACGGCGAAGCTCCTTGCGTTGCCTCTTGCCGATCACCGGCGCGGGAGTGGCGCCCTGCGCCAACGCCCGACGGTGTTCCCGCCGCTTCGCGAGCTCGGACGACGACATCTCGTGAACTTCGTGCTTCTTGGATTCCTTGTAACTGGTAGATCTTGAGGATGAACCCGAGCTCTGGCTGCCACCTCTTGACGGCAATACGCGCGTAGCCAGATACGCGTCGTACTCATCCCACGTCATAGACACTCCACCACGTCCGGGCACGTCAATAACAGGCATGAGACTCGCACCTCCCGATACGGCGAATAAGGTCCTGGCGACATTGAACCAGATTTATATCAGTTCATCAAGTTCATAAAATCACCCACCTTCGCCAAGGCTACGGTGGGCAGGAAAGTTTATAAAGCTAAAATTACAAAACTCATTTGTAATTTTGATTTGGTCGTTTGAGAATTTTTAAACTAATATTTCAAAAGTTTAACAAACACATCAGTCGGTAGTTGGACTTTGCCAACCTGTGCCATCTTCTTTTTGCCCTTTTTCTGTTTTTCTAAAAGTTTGTTTTTTCGAGTTACGTCACCGCCATAGAGTTTAGCGGTAACATCTTTTCTAAAAGGAGTAATTCTCTCGGACGCTAAAATCTTGGCACCGACAGCCGCCTGGATTTTAACCTCAAAATTCTGCTTGGGGACAAATTCTTTTAATTTCTCAACAACCGATCTGGCAACTTTCTCAACAAAACCGCGATAAACCATTCGAGAAAATGCGTCAATCACCTCTCCAGCGATCATGACGTCGAGTTGCACTAGATCGGACTCGCGATATCCGATCAATTCATAGTTAACCGAACCATATCCCCTGGTCGCAGATTTAATTTTGTCATAAAAATCAACGATTATTTCAGATAGTGGAATTTCATAGTGAACAAGAGCTTTTTCTTCAATGTGCTTAAAATCAATCTGCTCCCCCCGCCTCTCCTCGAGAAGTGCGATGACCTGACCCAAATAATCTTTGGGAGTAATTATTTCAATTTTGACCCATGGCTCTTCATATTTACCAGTCTCAAGTTTTCTAAAATCAACCGTCGGCGTGGTAATTATTAGCTCCAAGTCATATTCTCTCTCGAGACGCTCTTTGACAATCTCCAAATGAAGCAATCCCAAAAATCCGAGTCGGAAACCGAAACCGAACGCCTTAGATGATGTCGGCTCATAGGTTATAGATGAATCGGAAAGCTTTAATTTAGAAAGCGCATCGCGCAATTTTGTATAATCTTCACCCGAGTTGGCGTAAATTTCAGCATAAACCATCGGTTGTGGCTCTTTATAACCATCGAGCAATTCAACTTTGTCCGCTTCATTTTTAAGCGTGATCGTCTCACCGACTCTAGCCTCCGCAACTTCCTTAAAGGTCGTGACTAAGTATCCAATCTCCCCTGCCGAAAGCTTATCTTGCGATTTCAGTCCGAGCTGAATAATTCCAATATCGCTAATCTGAGTGGTTTTTCCTTGTCGAACTAAAGCTATCTCATCTCCTCGCTTAAACTCGTGATCCATCACCCTGACATATATCACTATCCCTCGATAATCGTCATAAAATGAATCAAAAATCAGAGCGCGAGAATATTTGGACTCCTCAATTCGCGGAGCGGGAACCAGCTCAATAATTTTTCGGAGCAACTCCTCGACGCCCTCCCCTGTCTTGGCGGAAATAAATAAAATATCATCGAGATCGCATCCAAGCACGTCGGCAATCTCAAAAGCGACCTCCTCTGACCTAGATTCTGGTAAATCAATTTTATTAATCGCTGGAATAATCGTTAAACCTGCCTTTTTGGCAAGATCCAGGTTGGCGAGAGTTTGCGCCTGAACGCCCTGGGTTGCATCAACCAGAAGAATCGCACCCTCAACAGCTTCCAATGATCTTGAGACCTCGTAGGAGAAGTCTACGTGACCAGGAGTATCTATGAGATTCAACTCATAGGTTGAATCTGATAAATCCGAAGCGCCAACCCCGAAATCAGAAGGAATATTCAAGTCCGAATTTTTAAATTCTGAATTGTTCGGATTTTGAATTTTATTCTGGTTTCTGGTTTCTGGTTTCTGGTTTAGCGTGTAGTACATCCTAGCTGGTTGGAGCTTAATCGTAATCCCACGCTCCCGCTCGAGATCCATACTATCCAAGATCTGCTCTTGCATCTTTCGCTTTTCGACGGTCCCGGTCATTTCTAAAAGTCGGTCCGCGAGAGTGGATTTTCCATGATCGATATGCGAAATGATACAGAAATTACGGATGTTTAACATAGTTTATCAAGTTCATAAAGTCAAAAGTTTATAAAGTGGATTGAATAAATATTTTTCCAACTACTTTACGAACTTTACAAACTTTACGAACTTACTGAACTCCTTTTATTTATTCGCTATTATTACCATAATCGAAGGCTCCAGGTCAACTCTCTTGATCGATATTCCTTTAGTTTGATCATTAATTACCGCCCGAAAAACATTTTTAATTCCATAAGTTAAAAAATCGGGAATCTTGATCGTTCCAACTGTCGCACGAGCTACTTCAAAATCAAGAACGCCATTATTAACCTTGGGCATAAACACAATACTAGCATTCGAAGGTAGCGCCGATGAAATTTTGCCAGCAATCACAATACCGTCCGACGATATCTGACAGCTCAAGTCCCTCTTGAAACTAGCGAATATTTTTCCGCACAGTATTCCTTCCGAAACTACAATTTGATATTCGCTGTTATTGAGCTCGACTCTTGAAAAATTGGTGTTGACATCGATCGCGGGAACTCTGGTCGCATCCTCAACCGGGGCCTTTTTGAGCGAATAACCGATATAAAACAGTGTTCCCTCGCAAATCGCTAGTATAACAGCAAACAAAACGAGCAATTTGGTCAAAGTAAATCTCTTGGGAGCGTTACGTTCTCTCTTGTGGGAATCTAGCTCTTTGTAAAATTCTTTTTCTTGAGAGGACATACTATTTTCTTATTTCTTCAAACTTGAAAATCCAAGCTAGGCCAAGATAGGATACTAGTCCGACAGCTAGAGCAACGACAATCTGAACCGCTAAAAATCTCACTCTATCGATATCTAAAAACGAAGCAACCGCATACTTGCTCATTTGTACTGCGATTCCCATCACAACAGTGATAAAGATCACATTAAAGGCAAACGAGATAACTCTTACGGTTTGCAGATCAATTTTTTCTCTAAGCTTATATATTAGGACAAACAAATTAATCCAACTACCTACCGAGAACGCGAGCGCCAGAGTCGAGATCCCGAAAACCGCATCCGTCGCGATCTTAGAAAACCCATAGCCGATCAAAATGCTTGAAACGATAGCGATAATACTCGCGTACATCGGGGTCTTGGTGTCATGCATCGCATAAAAACTTCTGGCAAATAATGGCACTAGCCCCTGAGCGATAATCCCCACCGCAAACAATCCGAGGGTCGCCGAGGCAGTTTTTGTGTCACTCCAGCCGAAAAAACCATATCCTAAGATAATCCTAATCACCTGCGCTCTAAGTATTATAAGAAGAACCGTCGCAGGAACCATGAAAAATAAAATAGCTTTGATTGATTTGAGGAAATAAGCCTCAAACTGATCCTTCTCCTCCTTAACTTTGACCGAAAGAGCTGCCAAAGTGGGGAAAACCGCCATCGCAAAAGAGTTTCCAAATATTACCGATGGTACAGTCTGGATATTGTCAGCGAAATTATAAATTGCAATTCCTCCTGCAAAAGCCGAAGCAAAGCCTGTAAAAGCAAAAAGCATAATTTGATTTGCCCCAAGGCCAATCGCACGAGGCACCATTAATTTTAGAATTCTTTGCATCCCTTCGTTTTTAAAATCTAGAACAATCTTAGGCTTAAACCCAACTTGCAATAGAGACGGGATTTGAATTGCCATATGAAGAAATGCCCCGATAATGACACCAATTACCGCCCCACCGACGCCATGAGTGCCCGAGAATATCAAAACTCCAGCAATAATTGAGAGATTATAAACTAACGGAGCGACGGAGTAGGCCAGAAATCTCTTGTGAGCGTTTAAAAAACCACCGATAAAGTATGAGACACCAAAAAACAACGGGGAGATTAATAGCCAGCGAGCCAAAGAAACTGTTTCTAAGCGTTTGGCGACATCGAAGTTTGGCACCAAGAGTGTCATTAATGACGGAATCAGGAAATATAGTAGCGCTACAGAGATGATTAAGACAAAAATACCGACAGTCATGGTCGTCTGAGCTATCCTATCCGCTTCTTCTCGGCCCTTTTCTTTCAGATAATTCGAATAGACCGGTACAAACGCAGCCGCGATCGAACCTAGGATCAAGACATTGAAGATAAGATCGGGAATTCTAAAGGCGGCAAAATAGATGTCTAATCGATCGGTCGGGATTCGCGCTGCTAAGAAGTGATCTCTAAAAACCCCAAGAATATTAGATAGGGCTAAAGTGACAATCAAAATAAGGCTTGCGCCTTTAACTGTGTTCTCTTTAAAAAAAGCTCTTTTCAGTGCAGAAAGCATGTACTCAAAATACCACTTTTTGAGGAGAAAAGGTAGGGGTGGAAAAATTTAAAATTTAGAAATTTAAATTCAATTTCAAAGTTCAAATTTATAATTATAAAATTTTATATTTAACATTATTTTTAAATTTTAAACTTTAAATTTTAAATTCTGGTCAATTTGAACCAGTTAATGCCTCGACCATCAACGTCACCTTCCCACCAAAGACTTGACAACCTATATAACATGTGGTACTATATATTTGTTGCAGGAGGGGATGAACTCAACACCTTTAAACAGAAAAATCCTGTAACGAGCACCTTAACAAGTCGAACAAAAAAATCTTAGGCCATGACAAATATTGATCTCGGCTTAGGACACTCGTGAGCTTCGACTTACTATATTCTCCACTAGTTGTGGAGGGATGAAAAAGAGCACATGAAGGAGCGGTACATAATTTAAAAATATTATCGCCGATTACTCCGATGTACATGTGCTCTTTTCATTTTACCCCGTATTATCCGCTCCTGCGTGATTGGATGTAGCCCAATAAGCCAGGAAGGATCAATACTGGGGTTACCCAAAATTATTTACAAACAAACCAGTTAGTGGTTCAATCTCTGCAGTCGAAATCGACCGCCACCCTTTAGGGTTGGCTTAGCTCTTTGACCACCGAAAGGCAGACGAACCATGGTAGGCAAGCTGATTCTCTTTGTGATGGGCGCGACGACAGGCATCAAGGTGTTTGTCGTAACCTCGGACGGATTTACCCTCATTAAGCAGGTTGACATTCCCTGGCGGATTCCCGGCAACGGCGCCATCTATTGGCCCGTCGACTGGATCCGCAACTTCATGCACGAGGAGATCCTCGCCTTGGCTGAACCCGGAGACACCATCGGCGGCCTGATGTGGGGCGCCGACCTAGCCGTAACGACACGGTTCGGCAGTACCGTACTTGCTGAGCCACTCCACTATGGATGTCTCGCCGGCCTCGACCTCATGTCTGAGGTCGCCACCCGCATGGACCCTCTAGAGATCTACCAACGATCCGGCGGTCCGATCGTGGACTTCTTCATGCCCTATGCCCAGCTTTTGGGCTACGAGTACTTCCACCCCGGCATTCTCGGCCACATCACCTCGGTCGAGCCGATATCGAGCTTGCTGACATCCGAACTCGCTGGTGGGTTCTGCGGCCATGACGCTGTAATGCTCCAGGATCAGGGGCTCAACCCTGCGACCGAAGGCGCCAGGGTCATAGAGCATATCACCGGCGTATCGGCCGACGTCTTCCCGGTCTCGGCGATGCTCGACAACGAGATCATCAAGCGCGATGATGGAATTCGCATCGTCGGCGTGAGCCACGACAGCGTCTATGCCCGGCTTGCCGCCTACGCGGCGTCTAGCCAGACTAACGTCGTCGCCAACTGGACTGGCACCTGGGGCGGCCCCGCCGCCTATCTCGCTGACGAGACCCCGCCGCTGACCCAGGAGATGATGGAGGCCGGCATCGCCATCGAGGGCGCATGGCGCAGCAAGAGCGCAGTCGTCAACAGCTCCCGCTTCGGCGGCCACTACAAGGCGCTGATACATGAAGCAGGCGTCGGCTACGAAGAAGCCTCGAAGCAAGCGGCCTTGAGGCTAAACCGCGTCTCGAGCCGCCCAAGCTATCTGTTCGACCGCAAGGATCTCCCCGGCGGCGATGCAGAGGGACTGGCATGGCTCAAGGCCGTTTACCCCGACCCGCTCGACGGCATCGCTGCACTGATTCACACCGCAGCCAACCTCGTCTATGACGACACGGTTGCCATCCAGCACACGACCGGCATCAAGTTGCCCGACGAACTGGTCGTCGGCGGCGGCTGGTCCCAGAACAAGGCCTACCTCTACGAACTCGACGATTTGGGCTTCAAGCCCATCGTCATCCCCGACTACGCTCCCGAAGCCACGATGCTCGGGCTCGCAGCCGATTGCCTCTACAGGTCCGGTCAGGCCGCGTCCATGGAGGAGGCCTTCGACAAGTTGCCGACCTTCAACTAAAGGCTCGGCGACAAGCATCAGAGTATGCACGGGGCGGACTACGGAGTCCGCCCTTTCGCATTTGTAAATATTATAAATAAACGCTAGATTTACTCTATGGCAGCCAACAACAAAGAAATTGAGATCCAAGTTCAGGTTGAGCACATCAAGCCCCTTTTGGGTTTTCTGAAGAAAAATGCCGAGCTTATCGGCGAATCTTCTCAAATAGATCGCTACTTCACTCCGCAACACAGGAACTTTTTAGATAAATACCCCACCGAGGAGTGGCTACGCCTTCGCGATGCCGGGGGGAAATTTACGATCACGTACAAGAAATGGAAATACGATGAAAACGACCAAGGGCTTTATGCTGATGAATACGAAACCATCGTTCAGGATATCAATCAGATGGAAAACATTTTTAAATCAGTTGATATGAAGGAAGTTGCGACTGTTAATAAAATTAGCCGCCAAACTTGGATTTATAAAGATTATGAAGTCGTTATCGACAATATTAAGGGCCTCGGTCAATTCGTCGAGTTAGAGTATTGCGGAAAATCAAAGTCTCCTGACCACAAGAAGATTAATGCGCAGATGATTAAATTTCTAAAAGACGTCGGTTGCGGCAAAGTCACTCAGAATCACTCCGGCTACCCGATCATGGTAATGTTTCCTGAAAAAGTTAAGTACTACGAGTTCTAATATCATCAGTACCGAGCAGGTTGTTACATACTATTGACAATACGTAACAGTTGTTGCATAATAGATCCATGATGAACAGTACATACATCTCAATCGCTGATTTCGCCAAAGAAATAGGACTGAGCCGAGTCCAAGTCTTCAGACGTGTCAAAAACGGCTTGATTAAAGCTGAGCAATTTGGCAGAGCATATCTCATCCCTATCGAGGAACTACAGAGGATCACCGGAGAAATCTCAGACAAAGACCGAGAATTAATTGTTCAAGGTGTCAAAAAAACTCTCAAAGACTATGGTTCAGTCATAAAAGACCTCGGGGATGAATAATGAGCATTAAGCGAATCGGCATTGACCACATCAAAGATGTCGCTCACCAACTCGCGATCGCTACAATGAATTGGGATGAGCCAATTCCCGCTTTTGAAACACGATTTCCCAAAGTTCTCGAGAGCTGTCTATCAACTCCATTTCAGACTTATAATCGCAAAGACCTCTACCCCACTCTAGAAGACAAAGCGGCGATTCTCTTTTATCTATTAATCAAAAATCACCCTTTCCAAAATGGCAACAAACGCATCGCCGTGACAACTTTGATGGTTTTTCTACTTTTTAACGAAAAGTGGTCAACAATACAACCGGCCAAACTTTATAATTTGGCGATTTGGGTCGCTCAAAGCGATACTGAGGTCCGAGACGCCGTCATAGCCGGCATTAGGGATCTGATCACTAAATACTCTAAGAATATTAAATAAAGACGAAGGGCCGGCGCAATGCCGCCCCACGAGATGTGCGACTGTGTCGTCAAAGATACTACGGGGAGTAGCCGACAGCGAAACTGGCGATATCGTCCCAATAGTAACCGAGAGCTAACGAAGCGACGATCACGCATATGAAAAGCGCAATCGTTAGCAGATCAGGTCGATGGGACGTTTGCGGCTGCGGCCGGCCGGCGGGGTCGGGCATGATTCAGCTCCCTTCAAGACTGGTATAGCCACTTTGCGATGGTCATCAACGACCCGGCGATAAATCCCCTCAACAGAAAGTTGAGCAACCCGGGCGTCAGATATGCGCCTCGGTACCCCTTCGTGCCCACTGAACGCCAGTGAAGCGGCGTTGCCCTCCCTGAGCAAAAGCCGCAACTCGGGTTACTGCAAACCCTCATGCTGTCGCTCCTCTCTCGGACAAACTAAAAAAACCCTATCAAAATTTTCGCTATTTTGAAAGGGTTTTTACCTCCAGAGAAAATATCCCGATAATATCTAAAAATCTAACTATAGCTTGGGAATTATTTTTGATGTCTTATCTATCATTTTGATTTTTGAGATATGAAAAATTTCTCATTATTCTTTCTCGATCTTCATTCTCCTTATCTCCTTTAAAATATAGCTCGATTAAAATAATTTTTGTTAAATCCTCAGAACAACTATAGATCAATCGAAATGTTTTACCCTTGACGCTCCTACACATAATACGCATTTTAAAAACCTTGCGGTTAATCTTAAGCCCTGGAATTTGACTGACATCACCTCGGCCAACGGGAAACACCCCTAAAACTCGTTTAACAACTTCTAAATCTTCGGGGAGAGAGCGATATTTCTTGAGTAATCTCTTGAGATCTTTATTAAATTCTTCAAGCTCAATAAACTCCATCTCCCCTCCGAAATTTATAGCTCACCATAATCTCTTACTGAATATTGAGGGGATCTGTAAAAAACTGCCTCATAATTAATCTGCTCATTATCTTGAGCAATCGCCCAAGGCGTATCGTCATGCGAGTAATCACTGATTTGGGTCGCATTCATGTCGGAAAGCTTTTGAATAACATCGTCGATCACTTCTTTTTCCGCTCCATTAATTTGTCGCAGATCAGCCTTACGCAACGCTATATATCTGGTTTGTTCTCTTCCGTGATACTTATTGCAGTCAACTCCTACCTCTCCTTTTTCTTTCATCTCTCCAACTATAGCAGTAAACGCTACAGGCGTGGGTCCATAATGATTTTTTATATATTTGACTCCGGTTAACTGCTCCTCGAATTTCTCATAATAATTGAAGTCAATGAAATAAAGTAACTTGTACAACACCGTCTGACCCACATTCGGCTTACCGGCCGTTTTTTCTAGTAGATAGAGCAAAACCTCTTTGAATTTATTTCTCTTGAGCTTAGGGATTGAAACTCGCTCATTGAGCTCTGGATAGTTTGCCTCACAAAAAACTTGTTGACTCTTTATCTCGCCCGAAAGCAAATAATCACTCGGAACACCAAAACACTCCGATATTTTACCCAATTCAATGCTGGTAAGATCTCGTCTTCCGGCCTCAAGTTGTGTTACCGCACCTCTCGAAATCCCCAAAAAACCAGCAAGTTCTTCTTGCGATTTATTTGCCCCCTCGCGCAGCCCCTTAATACGCTCACCAATCCTACTTTTGGTAATATCCATAGACATCTTCCCTCCTTATTTTAAGGATAGCATGATGTACGATTATATGTCAATACTATGTACTCAAATCACACAAGTGACAACTTATGGTTTGTAACACTTTTGTCAATATGTGTTACAAACTTAATACTTATGTAACACCCGGGCATTTAAATAGTTCTTGCTATTTTCCATAAAGAATCGAAATACTCCCCATAAGCCTCCGAAACGGCTTTGGATTTGATCAAAATTATAAAAGGTCGTTCTCGAAACAATGGTTGTATAAATGAAAAGGTCGCCACGTCGGATGACGTGGCGGCCTTGGGTATAGCTCTAGACAAGCTCTAGATCGTCGCTTATCCTCTCCACAACCGCGCAGCATCGGAAAACGTTGCGAATATGCTCGTCCCGGATTCGATCTGCCCGAAGCCGAAAAACCCTCCGGCCGTCCTGCCACGTAGATGAAACCTCACTAACGCCGGGGACCTCGGCAAGATTTTCTTCCACATGCTCGATACAGCTTGAGTGATATTCCCAGCGAGGAGATTCTTCGCGCATCGAGGTGAATACTATCAGCCGCCTTACTCGCCTTTCTGGCAGGTGAGTTGATAGCTCCTTTCGCCAGGCATCAGAAAGGGTAAATGCCCAAATCGAGGCTGGCTTGAGGCCGACCTCTTTGAGCGCTCCTGCTATGCGAGATGGCGAGACGTTTTCAGCGATCAGACGAAACACAGGCCTACGCTGCCAGTACCCGCAATGACACGCCGAAACACCTTCGATACCATCAAGCGCTCTTTCGGCTTGGCAAAAAAGCGCCGACCAGTCAGGCATATGGGTATTAAGCATGACCCCGACCGCCACCAGACGCTCTCCCCGAAAAGATCTCGGGTAAATCCAGAAACGGCAGACACAGGCAGCACACAGCAAGCCCCAGCCAAGGCCCAGAAATAATTCTGACATGATAAACCTCCAGATGTCTATTGTCTACCTCTCCAGCGCCTTCGCGATTCGAGCTTGTTCGGCAAGGAGCCCCTCTCGAGAGACTAGCTCAGCATGACCCACCTCGCTTTTCCTGACGACAAACCCCTCGGGTATTGTTGCCTTGACCGAAATCATAGAAAAAACGTTGCATAGCTGTTTCTCTAACACCTCTGGCTTGTCCGCACAACAGAGAAGTGCGAAGGAAGTAGCAAGCCGCCATCCCAAGTCCGGGCTTATATCCAGCATCACCTTACCCTGACCCAGATGCCGCACCTCCAAGTGAGCTAGTCCCCGAGCGAATATAAGCAAGTCAAGCTCACGCTCGGTTGCATCCACTCCACACGACGCAAGCCACTCGATTAACTTGCGCCTCAACTGGCCATAGGCGTTTTTCCATTCATGCCTACAGAATCTCCATACATCTTCATCGGAAACGGACATTTCGCACCACCTTATTTTCAATGTACTTAGAAGCTCTCTATATTAGATCTGACGAGTATTTTGTCAATTAGCTTTTTATTCGATCGTATAAAAAGCTCATATAACTGGTTGAAATCTAATGGTTCTTTTGTTAGTATCTCTATGACGAAAAATTCGTCGTCATATGAAATACATCGAAGCTTCTCTCAAAAATTTAGGATTTACTACAAACGAGGCGAGAGTTTATCTCGCCACTTTAGAGGTAGGTGTTTCTTCAGCCCAGGATATTGCTGAGAAAGCCGGAATAATTAGAACAACTGCCTACTCTATTCTCGAGCATCTCGCCATTCGCGGAGTAATCATTAGAACCAAAAAACAGAACAAAAACCGTTATTTTGCCGAAGCACCAAAGAACTTAATCCGACGGTTTGGAACTTCAATCACCGAACTCGAAAAATCGCTTCCGGAGCTTCAAGCTATTTATAATAAGAGCGAGACCAAGCCGAAGATTGTTTTTTACGAAGGTTTAGAAGGAATTTCTAAGATTTACCAAGATACAATCAGGTCAAATCCCGACGAGATCTTGGAGTTTAATACTTCCGAGATGTTTGCGCATTTGCCGGAGGATTTTCCAAAAGAATATGTGCAGCAAAGATTAAAAAATAAAATTTCCGCTCGAAGAATAGCTCCGGACGATTCAGCTTGGAAAAAGCACTCCAAGCAAGACAATGAGGAGCTCAGCAAAACTATTCTATTAAATACAAAAGATTTCGATATTCCGGTAGAGATCAATATTTACAAGAATAAAGTTGCCTTTATGTCTTATTCCGACCGAATCGGAGTGATTATCGAGGGTGATGGCATCGCCAAAGCAATGAGAACTATTTACGAACTGGTATGGAAACAATATTAATATGGGTTCGGATATCTTAAAACGACAACGCCCCTGTCGGATGACAGGGGCGCGGAACAACGGCCGGTGCAAACCGACCAACTACTTCTGCGACATAGCCGCCTCGACTGCCCCTGACAGCAGAGACAATCGACCCTTCGAGATAGTCATGTATGCGTGATTATCCTGCAGCCATTCCTGGCTGCCGGCGCCCTCTTCCGGAAAAGCACCTGACATCACGATGACAGGCTGAGCGGGCCGATTCTCCAGCAGCGCGACAGCCCCGCCGTCAGGCATGTTGAGATCGCAAACGATCACGGCAACCTCGGGTCGCTCGGCCAACAGCTCTTGCGCCTTGCCAACATTGGTGGCCTGAACCACCGTATAGCCGGCATGTACCAGCAACTTCTCCACTAGCATGCAGTCATCGGCGCTGTCGTCGACAACCAGTATCACTTCTGCCATAGCCATCTCCTCCTTACCCCTTCGCGGCCGCCGATACCCCATCGGGCACAACGAAATCAAATGTGATCGTATTGCCAAACCACCTCCCCGCCTCAGCGTCGTGGGTGCCTGACTTCTCTTTTTCATTCACCATCTGCAGGCGCATATGGTGGATGCCAGGCTGAACCGGTGCGATAAACGTCAAACTCATCTGCCGGACTGCACCTACCGGGAAAGAATTGGTCAGCGGTGCGCGACCTTGTGGCTGATTGCCGTGACCTTCGCGGTTGACCATCCGATTCACCGCTGATTGCTCGAACTGGCCGAGGGCAGTCGCGCTCCCGTCCTTGCCCTTGGGCTCCCATGCGATCGTGCCGATGTTCTTCACCATGACCTCACAGGAAACTTCGCGCCCACCTACGCCACTACTCGGCACATAGACAATGTCGACCTTGGCGTCGAAGCCTTCAGCCCTCATGACCTCTAGCTCCTGATTGCGCTCATGCCCGACATAGTTCATGCCGAGCAACCAGACGCCGTAAAGCAATACGGCACCCCCGATGATACCACACAGTGTCTTCAACGAACTCACCTCCCGCGCTTCGCGCGTGTGTCATTGCTTCGATAACAAAACGAAGAACTTATTGTAGTAAATTTTCAAACATAAATCAAGGGTAAAGAAGGAGCCCTGCGCATTTTATGTGGCAGGGCTCGAAATCTGTGCTCGACACGTAGCAATCCGTGTCAAGCGAGGAGCTGGGGTGACTAGAAGTCAATGCCTCCAGCCCACGGACCGCCGTTCAGATCCGTGCGAACCCAGACACAATGGTGTCCGAGCTTGACGGAAGGGCCAACCCAAAGGATTGGCTTCCCGTCTTCGCGGAATCTGAACCACCCGTCGAGGGTGACATTCTTCACAACCGGCACAGCCGGAGTGAAGATGTCAAACCAAGACGGAGCGTCACCGCGGCCCGGAAGGGCCAGTACGGTGAAACGGCTGGTGCCGCCCCCAACCTGGGCTTTGAGGCCAAGCCTCAGCCAGTTGGGGCTCTCGACTCGAGCAACAGCCGAGACCTCGGCACTCAGGGGGCAACTCACTATCCCCAAAGTGTAATCAAGGTCTGGCTCATGCTCGACATAGATGTTGACCGGCTTTTCGCCGATCTTCACCTGAGTCGAGACATACTCCGCGTTATATCCCTCGGAATTGAACGTCCCGAAGGAAAACTGCTGCGCGAAGCAAGCGGACGCGACGGCAACCAACAGGACGAGAACGGTCAGAGTCTTCATGGTATGTGCTCCCGGCGTTGGTCGCCACCCGTGTAATAAGGTACGTTCGACGAATAATCATCGAAGAAGCATATATTAGCACAATTATTAGAAAATGTCAATAGTCTTGACGTTAATTTATCACCATAAAATTAGATAATAACCCTTGACAAATAGCGACTAACCTGTTATTGTTTGCATATAGTCAAAGGATTTGACGATCATGGAATTAGAAAATATCTTAGAAAACCTCGGATTGAGCGAAAAAGAAGCCAAAACCTACTTGGCCCTACTTGAATTAGGGACATCCACTATTAAGCCAATCGCCACTACTGCTGGGATAAAGAGAACCGCGATATATTATTTTATTGATAAATTGGTGGCGATGGGACTTATTACTCAAAGCGAGATTAATAACCGCATGCACTACACCGCCTCAAGCCCTGATCGATTATTTGAGATTCAGCAAGAGAGAACCAATAAGCTTAAGGAACATTTGCCGGAGCTTCAGGCGCTATTTAATATAAACCCAATCAAACCTCGAATCACCTACTTCGAAGGTCCAGAGCAAATGAAGAATATTCTCTGGGAAGAGATTGGCTGCACCAAGGAGACTCTATATATCTGGCCCAATAAAGACACTTTAAGTATGGTGGGCGGTCCAGATTTTTTGAAGATAATAGACCAGAAACGAATAAAAAAGGGTATTTGGGTCAAAGCGATTAGATTTAAAAATCGAGATATTGTTTTCGATAATTCTGCTTCAGGAGCCAAATTTTTACGTGAATTAAGATATGATCCCGTCGAATATCCCTTCGCAATGGGAATGAGCATATACGATTCTGGAAAAGTTGCTTTTTTCAGTTCAAAAAAAGAAGGATTTGCCGTATTAATCGAAAGTAAAGAACTCGAAGAACTCATGAGAGTATTTTTTAATCTACTTTGGGAAAAATCCAAACCCGCCAAACGCGGCGAGGGCTAATTACCCAACCCGAAAAAGAATATTATTCGCAAACATTCAAAAAAGATTCTTATTTAAATTTCAACTATATAAACTCTCCGATCGGACGTTTTGTATAGTTAATTAAGATCAAATCTCTTTCTTAAATTAGAATCGTCATCGGTTTTGTAGGTTTTTGATAGAAAAAATGAAACATACTTTTCAATCCCCAACTCCTCTCGTAATTCCGCAAGAGCATCTAAATCTGCAAACGGAGCTATGAAAACGCTATTCTGAATACCTACAAATCCCTTTCGTTTAATGACCGATCTAAAAATATTTCGTTCATGCTTTTTGTCTTCCGGAATATCAAAAGCAATGATCCTCCAAAATCCATCCCACTCTCCTTGTTCCCAATCCTGCTTTATCCGATCAAACTTTATTTTCCTAACTGCTTTCGGAGTTATTAAAAACTGATTTGCATTAATTTTTTTAATGAATCCATTCCGACAAAGTCCCTGAAATGTCGAGCTGTACTCTTTGTTATACATTCCCAGATTCTTCCTCAACCGACTAACCGAGCCCGCACTCAGCAAAAAAGCATCTAAACTGTTAGCTGCAGCTTCGGTAAACTCAGAGGAGAAGTCATACAAAGCTAAAAGCAATTTTGTTGATTTTGATATTTTTCTTTTCATACTTTGATTATACAAAATCTCCGATCGAAACAAAAGTATATGCACTGGGGTTCAGTGCTCAAATACAGAATCAGCTCTCGAACCTTAGAACGTACCAACGTGACGAGTACATCTAAGCAAAGCGCCGCGGGGAGAACCCGCGGCGCTGGTGTCGGCTTCTTTTTTGTCGCCGACTTCGGCCTCGCCTATCGCTTCGGCTGACTTAAGCAGCCTCGGCACGAGTCCGGGAGGCAAAGGACAACCCCTGCCGTAGAGCTGGACCCAGATCGGACCGATGCAAATCCCGTTTTCGCCTGTTTCGAGAATGTCGTCGATGGACCGCTCGCAGGCAAGCGCAGAACCATTCGGGGCGATCCCGGGGACAAAGACTGTCCCGCAGAAACGCACCTCGACGTCGGGATGGCGCTCTAGCGCCAATTTCATCTTGCGTATACCGCCCACCCAGTCGTTGATTTCGGACAGGTCCGAACCTACGAGCGAGAAGAAAGCAACGCCATCCTCGGGACGGACCGGGAAGATCAGTTCGATACCTCGCGCAAGAGCAAGCATCTTCGATGCGAACCCATCCTGGTTATGGCCCCTCCGGACCGATTCCACGAACTGCCTAACCAGCTCTGCGTCCTGTATCACAGGCTCCATCTTGTCGTCTGCCACTTTCTCACCTACTTCCCTCAAGGATCGGTACTGTGACTCTGTTATAGCAAAAAATCAGAAAAACAGATAGCTTTATCCCAAATTTTACAAACATTCCTTGATTTTTTACCTTAGTAGGGGTATATTTTCCTGATCTCGTGTTCGAGACGCACCCAGTATATATGGTTAAACCGGCACAAGGAGCCGAACATGAAGACTGTCTGTCTGCTAATCGTCGAAGACGATGTAGGCGAGTTGGACTTGGAGAGGGCCGAGGAAGCTCTGCTCGCCGTCGACGGCGTACAGGTCGTCACGATCATCGGAAAGGACAACTGCGCAGATGTCGAATGTGAGATGTTTGTGGACGTCAATGACCTGATTTCAGCGCTCGAAGACATCGGCCTCGACGCCCGCGAACAAGATTAGGAGGAGATACGAAATGCACAAAGTCACACTGCAAGTCCGGAACATGTGCTGCAAGAGTTGCGCCCTTGATATCACAGAGGTCCTCACGGGTGTAGCTGGCGTATACCAGCACACCATCTCACCGGACGTCAAGATGCGCACCGTCCAAGTCGACGTAGAAGACGGCACTGACGACACCGAATTGATTAAGGCCGTCGTTGCCGCCGGCTGGGCAACGAGCATCGAGCCCGCGCCCGAACCGCCGCGCCCTCGCTTCAATGACACGAGAGCCCCGACCGGAGGACGATAGCACGAGCCCCCAAGGCCCGGCCCCACTGCAAAGTGGACAAGCCGGGCTTTCGCATTTCTCCTAGAACTTTATAAACTTTTTACTTGATAAACTTATTTATTCCGTTGGCTCTGAACAGATCTAAAAGACAAAAAAGGAATGGCCACTTTGTACAAAACCAGAACAAATCAATTCAATAAATCTTCAAAAAATAAGCCCCGCATACCGATACGTGTATCGGTATGCGGGGCTCCGAAGGCAGGGTCAGTTGGCATGTCCGGAGTCCCCGCCGAACCCGGGTTGGTTTTCCCGAAGCCTGCCGAGATCGACTACCTTAGTGGACGCCTGTTCCCTGCAGAACCTGCAGGGACGTGAGTCCTTTGGCAGTCTTGAACACTCACAACCCTTCGCGACACTAGCCATGGAATATCCTCCTCTACAAGCATTCTACTTAATTGGATATTCTACAGACTGTCGAGCCCAAAGTCAAGAGTCGGTCGAATTTGCAGAGACAGTAGCATCAAACACAAAATTAAACCTAGTGCTTAATACTACTCCGTCGGTTCCGAAATTCGCTTTTCCATACTCGAAAAACGCACAAACTCGGGGTGAAAATAGAGGTCAACATCCCCGATCGGTCCGTTTCGATGTTTTTTAATTAAAATTTGAGCAATATTTTTCTTTTCAGTATCTGGATCGTAATAATCTTCACGATATATAAACATGACAACGTCGGCATCCTGCTCGATCGAGTTGTGAACAACAACATCGTTGGCTACAAAGTTATGAACAGCCGGCACGGTCATGTCGTAAACTTTTTCAACTCCTAATTTTTCAATTGTGATGATTTGCTCCCAAAAAATATCTGATTCTGACAAATCTAACAGGAATTGATCATCTAATTTTTCCGCGATCTTTCGCAAACGTTCACGCGAAATTCCATTGCCATATCTTTGCGTTCCGCTATATGCCCAACCCATCATCTCGTGAAAAGCTCTCGTAGAGATCTTCTTATTTTTCAAAATTGTTTTTATATCATTCCAGACTTCTTTTGGAATAATATCGATATTAGTATTTGGAGAAATCTTCACAAGTTCATCAATCGCCTGCTCTACATTTTTTTCCTTTACCCCAAAAATTCCAATTTTTGTCAAAAATCCGAGCTGATTATCACGTCCAGTGATCTGCAAATCGTATCCTGGGTCATAATTTCCTTTTCGATTTGTTTTGATAATCGAGTGAATTTCAAATCTCAAAAGTAGATGCTGTAAATCCTCGATCAATCGACGGCTCTTCGAAGCATAATGCAATCTCCACTGCCCCGCCGTCTTGGTTAGTCCACCGTCAGTAGCAAATAAATGCCTAATAAACAGGGCTAATTTCTCGTTTGATAAACGAAAAACAACCTCTGGAATAATCTTGTCTCCCGACCTCTGATTAAAAATTTTCAAATCTTCATCTAGCCATTTAACGATCGGGTTTCTACGTCCACGGGCTAAAGGTTCAGGCGCTGAAAGATAGAGATGAAACCAGCTTTTCTGGGAAACTAGTCGGTTCTTCGTCCCGAATTCACCTACGGCCGCCTGATCAACCGCTTTAAGGCACGCCATATCTGCGTTTGTATAATGAAGCGGTTGCCTTTTCAAATAACAACCATCGCCGATCAAATGAGCTAAAACAATTAATTTATTATTGCTAACCTCGACTTTTATTTTTGGTTCTAAAACCCTTCGTGAAGTCGCCAGAAAATCATTGGTTTTTAATTCGTCAAGTCGCAACCATCCGCCAAGCGCTCTAAATCTGTGATTAGCAGTCGCTTTAATTTTCTTGCCGCTCGAAAGAGTCAATTCAAATATTTGTTTTCTGCCAGTTGGGAAAATTTGCGAGGCTTTTTGAATAGAGATTTTGTAGCTTTCCTCCACGCTCAAGCATCGAAAATCTTTTTCACCAACTAAATCAACGATTCTTCTTCTTAATCCAGTTGATGGCTCATCAACTAGAGTATTTCCCGACAAACATCCTGATTCTCGAAGATCAGCCAACTGTGGAATTTTTGGCGTTCGAAGCTCAACTGCACGAGAAAGCTGAGATAGAGCAATAACTGGGACACTCAATTCTCGAGCTAACGATTTAAGACCGCGAGAAATTTCCGAGACTTCCTGCGTACGGTTGCCATCTTTGGACTTGCCGGCTGATTCCATGAGCTGCAGATAGTCGACAATGATCAACCCAAGACCTTTTTCCACCTGCAAACGCCGAGCCTTGGCGCGAATATCCATCACCGACATCATCGGCGAATCATCGATATAAAGTGGCGCCTCTGACAGTGTTCCCATCACATGATTTAATTTTGAAAAATCTTCTTCTTTTAAATTTCCAGTCCGCAGTCGCCAAGAATCAATCCCCGCCTCCGTCGTCAAAAGTCTATCTACCAGCTGATCGCGGCTCATCTCAAGCGAAAATATGCCAACTGGAATTTTGGATCGAGTGGCAACATTTGAAGCAATATTTAATGCTAACGCGGTTTTACCCATCGAAGGTCTGGCCGCCAAAATAATCAAATCTGACTTCTGAAAACCAGCGAGCAAATTATCCATTGCGGGAAAACCAGATGACACGCCCCTGAGTTGCCCTCGATTTTCGTGAAGCTCATTAATTCGGTCAAAAGTCTCAGCCAAAATATCTTTGACCACCACAAATTTGTCCTTGGCAAATTTTTGCGAGACGGAAAACAAGACTTGCTCTGACTTATCTAAAATTACTGGAATTTCGTTCTTCTCTTCATAACTGTCTTCGATCATTTGAGTCGCTGCTCGAATCAGGCGTCGCAGAATCGCCTTCTCAGCGACAATCTGAGCGTGCTTAGCAATATTTGCCGAGCTGACCACCGCGTTAGCTAGTGAGGTCAGATACGTCGCCCCTCCGACCATTTCCAGCTTGCCTTTTTTGCGAAGTTCGTCAGTCAAAGTCACCAAATCAATCGGGGCTCTTTTTTCAAAAAGCTCTAACATTGTTAAAAATATTTCAGCGTGGTCATTTCGGTAGAAATCGTCAGAAACTATAAGTTCTGCGATCTTAAAGAGCGCGTCCGAGTCAACCAAAACCGAACCGAGGACTGATTGCTCGGCCTCAATGTTTTGGGGAGGCAGCTTAATTTGATCTTGGGGACTTTTGGGCATGATTATTATGTTAAATGTTAAATCTAAAATGGAAAATTAAGGGATTCGAAATGTTAAATGTTATATTTAAGATGTAAAATAAATGAGTAGAGTTGGATTGCGTTGGTTTTATCATTTTACTTTTTACATTTTCCTTTTTACTTCTTAGCTTCCAAACACCTCGTCTATCTCTTCTGTAATGTTCTCGGTATGTTTCTTGACTTCACAATGTATTGTCACTGTATCGTCTAAAATATTTTCTGCAACCTTTTTAAGCAATGAATAATTCTTGGTCTCCATAATCTTGTCTTTGTAGAACGGAAATGCGACAAAAATCATCAAGCCCTCATCCGTCGCTTCCCAAGAAGCAGTTGAGAGAAGAGAACTGAGATTTTTATTTTTTAGCGAAACTTCTTCGACTATCGCCCGTCGCTGATCGTCGGAAAGCTCAATCTTGTCTTTTTTTGCTTTTTCGGGTGGTTTTGGTTTGGGTTGGATTGGCTCTGGTTCCGGCTCAGCCTTATCGAAGGATTTACTCTCTACTTTCTTGAATTTTTTTTCTTCTTTTTTGGGCTCTTCCTGATTCTTTATTCCTTCTTCTTTGTCATTTTCTTCATTCGGATTTTTTTCGACATTCTGGTTTCTGATTTCTGGCTTTTTATCAACTTGTTTTTCTTCCTTATTCCTAATTCCTTCTTCCTTCTTCGTCATTTTTGCTTCGCCGGCAGCTATATCCGCCACCGCCAGCTCCAACGCCAACGATTCAACCGGAGAAGATTTCAAATCATCCTGAGCCTTGATCAATCTCTGTAGAGCTACAGTCTCCCACTCTACTGATTTGTTTTCCTTAATTTTTTCAATTAATTGGCTTCTAATTTCAATAATGACCATTTTTAGAAAATCGCTAAAATCAACTCCGTGAATCATCAGCTCTCTGATAAATTCAAAACCGTCGCTGACACTCCCCGATCGGAGTAGTTCACTAAACTCGCTAACTTTTTCAAACGAAGTAAGATTTAATATCTGCAAAGCCTGCTCGAGCGATATTTCACCTGTCGCTAAATACGGCGATAACTGGTCCAATAACGATTGAGAATCGCGAAATGATCCACCGCTTGCCCGGACAATCAGATCTACAACTTTATTATCAAGCTTAAATTTTTCACTTTTTACAATTTGGTTAATACTTTCCTTTACTTGATCCTCGTCCGCCAGAAGAAAATCAAATCGCTGGCAACGCGACATGACTGTCAACGGAACTTTGTGCGATTCGGTCGTAGCGAAGATAAAGATCGTATGAGCTGGCGGCTCCTCAAGGGTTTTTAAAAGCGCATTAAAAGCCTCGCGAGTTAACATGTGGACTTCGTCGATTATATAAACTCGCTTCTTGCCAATCGAGGGAGCAAACTGAATTTTGTCTCGAAGATCTCTAATCTCATCTATTCCTCTATTTGAAGCAGCGTCAATTTCGATTAGATCGATAAATTTTCCAGCAGCGATTGAAAGACAGTTGGCACATTTGCCACACGGTTTATTCTTTTCATCGAGACAATTAACCGCCTTGGCCATGATTCGTGCGACGGTGGTTTTGCCGACGCCACGGGCGCCACAAAATAAATAAGCATGAGCGACACGATCGGTCTCAAGCGCTCGTTTTAAGGTTTCAACTATATGTTTTTGACCATAAACTTCGTCAAAAACTTGGGGTCGATATTTGCGATAGAGCGTTGTCATAGTAAAACTATTATTGTCATTTTATGTGACATTTAGCAAGTCGTCATTTTTTATTTAAAAAGATTTTATTTGTTTATTGAAGCCATTTTTTGCGGCCGCAGCGGCCGCATTCTTTGTGTTAAGGACAAGAGGACTACTTGCGAGGCGTCCCCCTATCCTTAACGATCCAACCCCTGCACGCTCAAAAGCTTAATCTTGCTTTCTGTGGAATTCCTTCCGGAATTTATCCAGTTGCAAGTTTGAACTGGTATGCAGTTCCAGCTTTCCACGAAGCGCAAGATCAACTTTTGGTAATGGAATAACTTTATCACGGCTCAAGTGCTCGCACTTTTCGCCGGAAAAATATTGACTTCTATGGAGTTGAGTAGTATTCTTTTCCTCTTCCGACCAATACGAGAGGAGTTCCTTCACATGGCAGAAGATAGAGACGCCGCACTGATCAACCTGCTATTCGGCATGGCCAGGTCCGACGACCACTTCAAGACGCTGACAGCGCACGGCAAGTGTGTGGTGCTGTTCGTGATCAATCAGGTCACGGGCGATCCGCTGGGCGATGCCTTCCTTGATGCGGCACGCCAGCTAGTCACCGAGGATATCACGTTCGTCTGCGTGAACTGTCAGACCACCGGCGAATCAGCAAGAAGGCTCGGGGTCACCAGGATACCGAGCGTCTTACTGTTGCATGGCGGTCACGAGATCGGACGGACCACAGAGGCCGAGAACTTCGAGGCCTTCGTAAGGAGAGTCTTTCGGGTCAGGGGCGAGATTGCTACGCTTTAGCGTCCTTCGGCACAGCCGAAACACAACGAGGCCGCGGGAAACTCCCGCGGCCTCTTCATATTGATCAAAATTTTGCCTAATTCCTAATTCATAATTCCTACTTCCCGCTCTCACATGCTAAAATAGTAATATGCCAAATCGTCCTGCCACTAACCGTCCTGAGATCGTCAAAAAGATCGCTAAGGATCTCAAAATTACTCAAAATCAAACTGAGGAAATTGTTTTGAGTTTTGAGCATCAGATCATGAGATTTTTGCGCGAGAGAGAACAGGTTCGCTTGGTCGGGCTTGGTCGCTTAGTTGTCGTAACTAGAAAAAGCCGAACAATCAGACAGGTCAATACTAGAATCCCGCGTCTGCTGCTTGAAAGCCGGACGATTTTATTTCGCATCAATCCAAATTTTAAAGATGTGCTACATGGCCGGCCACCAAAGTTGAGAATTGAGAATAGAGTATTGAGTATTGAGTCAGCACCTTTAGCCAGTCAGCCGGTCAGCATTCAGCCGTCAGTCTCACACCCACTCGCTCAAACCCTGCACCCTGCGCCCAGCGACCTGCGACCTTCATCGACAATGTCCGAAGAGCGAAAACAACAGATCAAAGAATCAATCAACCAGAGAATATTGGGTCTTAAAGGCGAAACGCCTGCCCCGGTCAAACCGGAAGACTCTCCGGATGTCCGAGTGGTCGTCGCCCTCCTTCGCCAGATCAAACACTTGGGCTATGATTCAATCGCTTTTACGTATTCTAACAATGAGATTATTGAAATCTTTTGCGGGAAGCCACAAAAACAGGTTTCTCACCTCCCGAAAAATATTGTCAAGCGATTCTTAGAGGCAATTGAGCTCCACGACCTCCATATACCGCAAGTTAGAAATCTGGCACTTGCACTAAATAAAGAAAAGTATGATAAAATATTTTTAGAGCTTCATTCAATGCCAACTGTCATGGGTGCAAGTGTAAAAATAACGATAAAATGAGCAAAAAAGCAATTTTAGTTACATTCGTTTCGACTATGGTGGTTGTTGTTGGCGTAGGATTACTTAGCTACTTTATGTTTACTAATCAGCCTTCAGCTGACATTGTCCCACCGACTCCTCCAACTCCACCATCAAATGCACCAGTAGAAAAACCACCAGTTCCTCCAGTTCCAAGACTCAAAGGCGATATTTTAGATGATGGAATCGTTAACGCACTCGATATTAACTCAGTGATTGTCCACTGGAAGCAAATTGCTAAAGAATATAACTTGGTTGACGATGCTTCTGAAAAAGTCGGTACTATCTCAGCTTTAGATCTTGGTATGACAATTAAATATTGGGGATGCTCAGAAGCCAAAGGTGCTACCGACTGTCCGTATCTGACTGCCACCGAAGCGGTAACCGGCACCCCAACCCCAACAGCAACCCCAACCTCAACCGATGCCTTACCACCAGTTCCAGCAATCCCATCACAAACAACAAATTAATTTTATTATCTTAAAATGCAAAACGGCCCACAGGGGTCGTTTTTGTTTGAGAAAAAGTACAGCCTGCCCTCGGGATACTCTCTCCGGGCAGGCTGTGTAGGAAATCTCTACGAAGCCACATACGGCTTCAGTCTTGCCGATGTCTCGGCTCTTCGCTCGACTCGTAGAGACTGTGATGACTGGCTTGCATCAGATACTCGGCGGTGCTCGATGCAGCCATCTGGGCAGAACACTATCTTCGCTGGGCATTTCGCCTTCCATAAGTGTCAACGGAAGGCCAAGCCCGTCTCTGACAGGCAACTCCTCGCCTCCGCTCTCGCCAGCGCAACACTTCGAGCGGCTGTGAATTTCGCGCATAAGCACTCTCCCTCTGGACGCGATGGAGACATTACTGCAAGTATAGTTATTTTGTTACTAGAGTCAACAAAACCCGCCAATTTGCGGATCAAAAGTTTTTAAAACAATTCTGGACTGGATTCCGTAAGGAAGCCAGCCCAGTGAAACCGAATCCGCCGAAGCGGAAACGATGAGAGTTGCTCCCAGCGAGCAGCCTAAGCGGCTCGCTGGGGTGCCGTGGTCACAAGCGGCACCAGGATTCAAGTTAGGAGCGGTGGGCTGTGGGAGAGGAACCCGGTGCTCCCGCAAAGAAGGGCAAGAATCCTGCTTTCGGTGGCATCCGAAAGACTATGTAAACCCACAAGGGGTTTATGTCGGTCACCCGCCTGGGATCAGGCGGGCTTCCTGCGGTTGTGCCACTTCGGCACCCAAGACGAAGTGGCAGCGTCGGCTGTCCCGGGCGAAGGCCGCTAACCGTGCCCAGAGACCTGTCTTTCGCAATATTAGAGTTTTTCTAATATAATGTCAATGCAACTCAAAGCAAAGAGGCCGGATGTGATGTCCGGCCCCGAGCCCCCTTGCGGAGAATGAGGGGTGCCATGGTACAGTTACAGCTCTCGAGCGGGCTGAGGCCGACGAACCATCTCAGTCCGCGAATCGACAGAATCGTCCGAACGGCCTGACGGCGGCAGCTGCTCTTTGTCCTTCGGCACGTAACGAGCGCACAAAACCAGAATCGCGGCCAACAAAAACCATGAACTCATTGACTATCCTCTCTTTGGTCAGTTTGGCACCCCTCATGGTGCTGGATAAATTATAGACCAAAATCTCCCGAATAATCAATGGTCTTAAATAAATGGCTCCTTCAACAAAAGTTGATCTTGCGCTTCGTGGAAAGCTGGAACTGATTACCCGTCAGACTTGAACGGGATGAATTCCAGAAGGCTTCCTCAGAAAGCAAGATTAAGCTTTTGAGCGTGCAGGGGTTGGATCGTTAAGGATAGGGGGACGCCTCGCAAGTAGTCCCCTTGTCCTTAACATAAAGAATGCGGCCGCTGCGGCCGCAAAAAATCTCTTTTTAAAAATTAATATTAAAATCTACTTCAAAATACCTTTTAGCTCTTCTGAAAAATCAATACTTGGTGAAATCATCACTTTGGTTTTTTTAAATTCAAAATGTCCATCTTTTTTATATGCCAACACAACGTTTAGATCACCAACATTTCTCTCGAAAATTCCTTTTAACTCGAGCAACACTCTTTTGTCAGTTCCAGCAGGCAAGATTACATAAACTTCTTTGTCGGTAGCTAAAACATATTCGCCTTTTTCATAAATCGCCCGCAGTTCAGTTTCAGTGCTAGTTGCTTCGGGCTCTTCAGATAAATCAATTTCGACAATCTCATCCGCGTCCGAAACCGTCACCATCGTCGTCTTATCTCCGCCAGCTGGCGGATTATCTGGATCAAACGCTTCAACCTTATCGGCTAAAATCTTGATCTCACCATCTTTGGTCGAAATTTTACCTGAAACAATGACTAATTTATCGGCAACCCACAGTTCAGAGGTTTCTTCTAGAACTTTAGGAAAAACCAGGACTTCGGTCTTACCAGATAAATCCTCTAAACCAGCAAAAGCCATTAATTGGCCAGATCTAGTATTAATCTTCTTCAATGTTGTAATTATTCCACCGATCTTAGCGCGCCTGCCCTCCATAGTCAAAGTTAAATCAGCAATTTTATGCGAACTTAACTGGCGTAGCATTCCCCCCACCTCTTTAAGCGGATGCTCCGAAATGTAAATGCCAAGATGCTCTTTTTCCCATGCCAACTTCTGCACTCTCTCGACTGGCTCGACTTCAGGCAATTCCAATTTACCAAGCTCAATATCGGCCGAGAGGACTTCACCAAACAAACCGATTTGCGAAGTTTTCTTGACTTTTTGAGATTCCTGAATCCTTTTAGTAATAATTTCCATGCCGGACACGATCTGATTTCGCTCAGCAAACAAATCAAGCGCGCCAGACTTCGCCAACGACTCTAGAATTCTTTTATTTAAAACCGACCGACCGACCGGGGATTGCTCCGCTTTCCCTTCGCCACCTTCCCCTATTTCCTTATTCCTTATCCCTAATTCCTTCTTCCCCGTTTCTTCTGTTTTAATCATTCGATCAACAAAATCTTCTAACGATTTAAATGGGCCGTTTTTCTTTCGTTCTCGAGTTATGATTCGCCCTGGCGTCTCGCCGATCCCCTTGATCGCCGCTAATCCAAATCTGATATTTCCCGATTCTTTTACCACACCAAAGTCGACAAAGGACTCATTGATATCAGGTGGTAATACCTTAAGTCCCATCCTCTCGCAGTCATCAATTTCTATGGCGATTCGATCAATATCATCGAGGTCTGAAGTCAAAAGAGCGGCCATAAAACATTCTGGATAATGCGCCTTGAGATAAGCGGTCTGATAAGCGATCATCGCGTAACAAACAGCATGCGACTTGTTAAATCCGTACGCTGCAAAATCTTCAAGCATCGAGAAAACTTTTTCGGCATCTTTTTCCTTAACACCGTGTTTGATCGAACCCTTGATGAATTTAATCTTCATCTCGGCCATCAACTTAGCAATTTTCTTACCCATCGCCTTTCTGAGTTTGTCCGCCTCACCACCCGTGAAACCAGCCATGTCTTTAGAGATCTGCATGACCTGTTCCTGGTAAACAGGAATTCCGTAAGTGACCTCAAGGGCCTTTTTGGTCATTTCGTGAGGATAGGTGATTGGCTCTTTACCATTTTTCCTTGAAATAAAGGTATCGATGAACTGCATCGGCCCTGGTCGATACAATGCAACCATGACAGCCACATCATCAACTGAAGTTGGCTTAAGTTCTTTGACATAGCGCTTCATACCGGATGACTCCAGCTGAAATACCCCCGTAGTTTCGCCTCGGCCTAGTAGCTGGAAGGTTTTTGTATCATCGGTCGGTAAATTAAAAATATCTATTTTGGTGCCGTGGACGGCTTCGATAATATCAAGCGCACGCTCAACAGTAGTCAAGTTAGAAAGTCCGAGAAAGTCCATTTTCAAAAGACCAAGCTCTGCGACCGGATACATCGAGTACTGCGTGACCTGCGAAACTCCCTCTTTTTGACCCTGCTGAAGTGGCACATAACAAACGAGAGGGTCTTCTGTTATTACGAACGCCGAGGCGTGCTGTCCGGCGTGTCGGACCGTACCCTCTAATTTCATCGCCATGTCCAATAATCTTTTAGCCTTTGGATCTTTTGTATAAAATTCTCTAAGCTCTGGAGAGTCTACAACTGATTTTTCAAGCGGTATATGGCGCCCCTGCACCGGCGGCGGGACGACTTTGGAAATTTGATCGACTTCGGCATAAGCCATTCCAAGCGCTCGGCCAACATCGCGAACCGCCGCTCGTGCTGCCATTGTCCCAAAGGTCACAATTCCAGCCACATGCTCGACGCCATATTTCTCGGTTATATAGCCCAAAACCTCCGCTCTTCTATGATCTGCGAAATCGAGGTCGATATCAGGCATTTCCAATCGATCAGGATTTAAAAATCTTTCAAACATCAGGCCATACCTGATCGGGTCGACATCGGTAATATAGGTTAGGTAGGTAACCAACGCTCCGGCCGCCGAACCTCTGCCCGGGCCAACCATAATTCCCTGGTCCTTAGACCACTTCACGTAATCAGCGACAATCAGGAAGTAGCTCGAGAATCCCATCTTGGCAATAACTCCAAGCTCGTAATCGAGGCGCTCCATAAGACCTTTTTTCTCTTCTTCGGTCGCCTTGGGATATCTCTCTGGCATTCCCGTTAGACACTGTTCGCGCAAATACTCGTCGGGAGTTTGCCCTGATTCGATTTTAAATGTTGGCAGCAAGTTTTCTTCAAATGAAATCTCCAAATCACACATATCGGCAATTTTTTGGGTATTTTCTAATGCTTCCGGCACTTCTTTAAAGGCTTCAGCCAATTCTTTTGGGTCGCGAAGCGAAAAGTCGCCGTCGTAAGTCATTCGATTTGGATCATCGACAGTCTTTCCCGTCTGTACGCAAATCAAAACGTCGTGCGCACCTTTGTCCGACGTTTTTATATAGTGCGTATCGCAGGCCACCGTCAGAGGAGTGTTGGTTTCCTTGGCCAGTTTAATCAGCTTCTCGTTGGCGATTCCCTGTTCTCTAATCTCTGGATGATCCTGCAATTCAAGATAAAAATCATCACCGAAAATTTCTTTGTATTCGCTTAGCGCTCTTTTAGCCGATTCTTCATCGTTTCCTAATAACATTCGCGGGATCTCCCCCGCTATACAAGCCGAAGTCGCGATCAGGCCCTTGGATAATTTTTTTAAATGCTCTTTGTCGATTCTCGGCTTATAATAAAACCCTTCGAGATGCCCAAGGCTAGTGATTTTCATCAGGTTAATATAACCCTCGAGATTTTTCGCTAGAAGAATTAAGTGATACGGACTTGAATCTAATTTCGAAACCTTATCGGTCATCAATCGAGGAGAAACATACATTTCACAACCAATAATAGGTTTTATTTCGGCCGCTTTAGCTGCTTTGTAAAATTCAATCGCTCCATACATCGAGCCATGGTCGGTGATCGCCACCGAGTTCATACCCATCTCTTTGGCACGCAAAACTAGCTGCTCAGGAGTGCCTAACCCATCGAGCAAAGAATAGTGAGAGTGAACATGCAAATGAACAAAGTTAATTTTGTTCATAATTTCTAATTTTTAATTTTAAATTATTATTCAATTTTCAATGCCTTAATTTTTAAATATTTAACCTTTAAAATTGATTTTAAATTGAAAATTTTAAATTTTAAATTCTTTCTATGACCTTACCAAAAATTAGAGAAAGAAAAAGGGACTCGGCGCATAACGCCGAGTCCCTTTGATCATCCGTGACGGTGAACTAGTCCACGTCCACACCTTCGCCAAACTGGCCGTAAGCTCCCGCAATACCAGACCTGATGCGCCGGCTTACGTCGCCGGCATTCACGATCTGCTCGGCTTCGGTCGGGGTATGATCGGCGGGCCCTACCGGTTGAGAAATTGCCTCATCTCCCGTGTAAGTCCCGCTGTCATACTCCTGAATCCACGTCAGTAGATAAGCTGTCGACCGAGCGAGCTCCTCGCACCCCTTGGCTAACAGCTCGTCGTCGGGCAACCCCACGAGCCCACAGAGGACTTCGATTGCGCTCTTGATCCGATCGCACGGATCGATCCGCAGAAGACCCAGCGATGTGATCTGCGCATTGATCAGGTGATGAGTCGCAGATTCACGCTCAATGGCCTGAAGAGCCAAACCGAGGAACTCAATACTCTCTACAACTCGGGCTTTGTCGTTCTTCACGATCACTCCTTCTGGCCCTGTTGGGCCTCTTCGGATTCATCCTTGAGGGCCACGGTAACCGCACCGTGGAAGTTTCCGAACCGAAGTTCGTCTGGCTCGAGTGTGTGAACCGTCACTTGGCGATGTATTGTCAAAAACGGCAGGCAATCGGCGGCGCCTGGATTCATCTCCCTGATTGCCTCTAGGTCCGGGACAAGTAGGGCGAAGATATGCAGGGACTTATCCCTCTCCGGCTGGGAGAAGAAAAGCTCGACTGGGCTATTCTCCATTATCGCCTTAGCCTTCTCCCATTCAGAGTCGGTGAATCCGATCAGCGCCGACTCAACCAGATTCGGAAAAACGCTCTCCCTCTGACTTGCCCACACTTCCTGTGCCAAGGTCATGAGGCCGCGGGAAATAGGCTGGCTGATCGCCGTCGCTACCTCCTCCATCTTCAGAAGCTGACCGATCGTGACCAGCAACCCCATCAAAAACATGCGTATCGTTATTTTCGCGATACGCCAGGTCGTGTCCGACATATCGTTGACAGACCCCAGAACTATCGTCGCCAACTCTTGCATTTCCGTAAGCAAGCGTGTCCTCGTGGTCATCACAATTCCTCCTAAAAACCTTCAGCCTCGGTCGCATTTGCGGTTCCGAGTACTATTTCTTCAAGTCAACGAACATCACGAGAATATAGCGAAAATTGTTGCATTTATCAAGTATTTCTTGTGAAAATACTTGATGTACAAACTCATTTGCTTGACTATCACATTCATATTTGTACTATGGTTTTAGTCCTGTAGGGCAACACCGGTCTGCGATCGGTGGTGGTTTCCAATGGTCTGCCAAGCTAGAACGAAACAGTTCAATTGCTGGTTAACCGGCGGAAGCACTTGGGATACGCAACTGGCTACATGCCTCGAGCTAGCCGCACTTTAGGTAGAGTCGGCGAAATCTCCAAGGGCGCATGACGGTAGCAGAGCGTAGGAGGCAAAGTATGCCAAGTGATCCTATGCAGTTTTGCCTCTTTGACGAGGCACTTCGCGAGCAAGCGTATGAACTGCTGGCCCATTATCTTGGTCCAGGCTATGACATGAAAACTGTCGGACCAGACGGCGAAATCAAGGTAATCCGTGTACGCGGCGACGTAAAGACGATCCGTCAGTGTTTTGAGATGCTGGCATTACAAGCCCACACCGGAGAGCCCATCGCCTACGACAGCTTCAAGAAGGAGAAAAAGAGAAAGCCAGACGGAACAAGCGGCGGGTACCGCCTGATCCTCGCTCCTCAAGAACCACTGAAGGGCTTGTTGCGTTTGTTTAAGACCGAACTCTTCGATCGCTGCCCGATGGGCCGCTCGGCTCATGGATTTCGATCACGTCGTTCGGTTTTGACTAACGCTCGACTTCACCTCGAAAACGGCTCACGCTACGCCCTTAACTTTGATGTCAAAGATTGCTTCCCGAGCACTCCGGTTTATCGGATTGAGAAAGTACTCAAAGAGGCAATCGGACGAAGCATGTACCAAGAGGGAGCACCGCGCGAAGTTGCCGACATGGTCATGAAGGTCATGTCTGAACTGATGACCTTCCGATATGGACGAGTCTTGGACATTCCCGCCCTACCGATGGGGACACCGGCCTCGCCATCGATGATCAATTTGATCTTTAGATCGTTTGACGAGCGACTACTGCGAGCCCTGAGGAAACGTGAAGCCAAGACAGGGCAGCTGATTGTGTTCAGCCGTTATGGCGACGATGGTACGCTGAGCTCCGCGGAGAAACTTCCACCTGAGCTCGCCCAACTCGTCGCCAACCTACTCCACAACATCGGCTATAAGCCCAACACCAAGAAGACCAAATGGATGGAGGCCGGAAGCCACGAATATCCAATCGAAGTAACGGGCATTATTGTCTCGCCAGACAAGAACCGCCTATTACTGCCTGACGATTGGATCAAGAAAACCGAGCGCGACCTGATCCAGTTCATCTATCATCCGTTTGGCAACCCGAAGTCGCGGGAGACTCAAGCCCGCAAGATCCGCGGCAAGCTCAATCTCTGCCGCGGCGTGTACTTCGGCGGCTATCCGGTTCGCATTGCTAATGCGCTAAGGTCGCTCAACGACGACCCCCGACCATTCGTCACGGATCGCCTCTGGGAGTTATCTGGGCGCAAACGCAAGAAGGACGATGCCCGAGAAAACCCGCCGATTGACGTTGATCGACAAGACGAACTCGAGGAAGCGGAGGAAGATTTCGCAGAAGACATTCTAGCTGATGGCGACGAAGCCATCGACGAAAATGCCGACTTCGAACTCTCTCCGTATCCGTACTAAGTGCCCGCGTTTCTAAGCCGAAAGGCATGGAAATACGCGGGCATTGTTGTTTTAAAAAATAAATTTCAGTGACTAAATATGCTCATTTATTACGATCGTAAGAAATGAGTCATTTGATATATGAAATATGAGTGCGATGAGACCGAAAAAAGACCAATATGTCGCTTTTTCTACGATCGTAAGAAAAGCGATGATAGAGGATTCCAAATTCATAGTTTTTGCAGAAACATCCAGGAATCTGCCACCTATACGCGATCGCGCACAAGTGGCAAAATTATGAAGAAAGCAAAACGGTGCAATAATTTATAAATATAAATAAGTTCAACAGAAAGCAAATGGGCCGCGGCGTTTGGAAACGCTGCGGCCCATTGGGGATCAGATGATCCATTTCTTCGGCGCTCCTCCGAGTACCTGCTGGGTGAGCGTATTGACACGCTCACCTCGGTGAATCTGCCAGACGCCCTGGGCGTCCTTGTACACAGGGAGAATGTCCAGGATGCGATCGACGATCAGAATCCTGATACACCTCCCGAACACCACCTCGTACCGGATGTGCTTTGTCAGGTCAGCATCCGTGTCGAGGTCGAGCTCAAGACGATGAGCGAGTACTTCTGCCCATGCCTTGATCTCGTCTGAAACTGGAACGTCTCGAGCGATCACGGATGCCACCTCCTCACAGGCCTAGTACCAGATCGGCCAGTTCTCGCCACTAATGCGAATCAGTTCGGGATCACGGCTGATCTGGAATGGGCCCTCAATGTATCCGAGGGTCTCGACGGGCCCGTTGCAGGTCACGTTGACCTCGATATGCCCCGTGCCGCCGTCATAGACCAGCGCGTAAAGAACACCCGCTGAATCAAGTCGCCCACTCTGGACAGCCGCAGCGCGGAGATTCCGCGCTTTGTCATGAATCTCCAGCGAAAACTGCATTTCGATCCCTTCTTTCGATTGCCCCGTCATTCGACAGGGCGGACTGTGACTAACCCTCGTCCGGCTTCATGATCCTGTCGATCAGGGCGTTATGCTCATCCTCGGGCGATCTTACATACTCGCCCTTGATGAGTGCGCCCAACCGGGGCCGCTCGATCTCGAAACAGACGATCTCGAGGCCGGGGACCATCTCCCCCATGTCCACGACTACCAACCCCTCCATCGGTGAGAAGACGATCTCCGTCAGTGCCCGTTCACACGACCGCTCGAGGCGGTCGTGCACTTCTTCCTGCCCGTACCCGGCAACTTCCGGGTATTGGAGATCCAGCCGGAACTCCCAGGCCAGATTATCGTCAAGAACCGCGTGCCCTGCCACACCAGCCCAGATTGCCTCCTGATCCAGCTTGACCCCTTCGTGAAGCCCGGATTCGATCGACTGCTGTTGAAGCCCGAAAACCAGCCCCACCAGCGCATTTACGATCGTTTGCCCCCGGATTTTGAGCGCCGTCTGGACCAAATCAGTTTCGAGTCGCATTTCTTCTTCCTCCTGTCAAAGCATTACCGAAATCGTCATCTGAGGCTTTTTATAAGCCCCAAACAATCCGAAAAATATAGCATTTTTGATCACTTTTGTCAATCCAATGTACTGGCTCAGTACATCCCGTACACATTTGTTATGTTGATAATGCATGTAAACAATACTCGCTAGGGGTTAATAAATTCAAGCTATCGTGTGGTCTGATGTAGTTATAGATATAGTCCT
>Ga0172379_10001839_pt1 | contig 40297 bp, 21 predicted proteins | sample GrowelOW334metaG_FD_119756 | JGI IMG/M metagenome (GOLD analysis project Ga0172379, IMG submission 119756) | Groundwater microbial communities from an aquifer near a municipal landfill in Southern Ontario, Canada - Groundwater well OW334 metaG | ecosystem: Environmental > Aquatic > Deep... | reverse complement strand
TCCGTGGTGGTTTTTGGTCGAGCGGCAGCGATGCGGGGCTCTATACCGTACACTCTGAAATGGCACCATCGTTTGTCGGCAATGCCATCGGATTTAGATGTGTGAGGTCGGTGCAGTAAATTTAGATATCGGAAATTAATTCTTTTTTATTCTTTCTTTGTGTGTGGTATGATAAGATTGAGCAGGTATGTCGAAGTACTATTTTAATATTCAAATAACTTTATTTTTTATCGGCGTTTTTATAACGTATATTTTCCCCGTGCAAAGTTATGGTGCGGTTCTTCGCCCAGAGATGGTGAGAGATTTGATTTCCGATTCGTCTCCGTCTGCTGGTGTAACCCACGAACTGACATTTCGCGTCAAACAGACTATTCCTCCATCAGGAAAGATAATTATCACACCGGAGCCGGGCGCCGTTTTAATACCTGCCGCTTTTAATCTCGCAGATATTGATTTTGCTGTCGCGATCTCTTCAAGTGATCCGTACATTGAACGGGATATTGCCAATATACCGAGTGTTATGGAAGAGGGAGCGGTCATACAGACGGGATTTTCCGGTTCGTTGACGTTCACGCTTAATTCGACGTCCGGGCTCGACCCAGGGAATCTCGTTCGCATCAAACTCGGTACGAATGCAGTGTATGGAGGTGTCGGAATAAACCTTCTTATGAATTCGGATATTCCGCGGTCATACAAGATCGGCGTTGAGACGAGGAACAGTGCTGATGATGTTATAGACTCGGGAGGCACGATGATCGCAATCATTTTACCGGTAACGGTGGGACCTATTGATACCACTGACCGAACACCGCCGGTAATATCGAGCGGACTTCCTACCGGACTTTTGCCGGGAGGCACTAAGGGTGTGTCTATTTCTGTTGAAACGGATGAACTTGCCTTTTGTCGCTACGCGACGTCTAGTGGAATTAGTTACGATCTTATGACGGGGACGTTTCCGGCAAAGCAAAGGATTGGTCTCACACCGGCATATTTGCATTATAATGTTGTGGTCAGAAATTTGCTCGATAATACTACATACACCTATTACATCCGGTGTCGTGACTACCAGATGAATAAAAATCCGGACGATTATATTCTGTCTTTTAAAGTGGGGGTTGTCCCGATTCCTGGAGCGGGGTCGGGAACGGGGACGGGAAGCGGTGGTACAGGATCCGGATCTGGGTCGGGGACCGGAGGAGGAACTGGCGATTACACGGGTCCCGATTCGGGACCGCCCACGAGCGGCTATGGTGATGCGGGTGGTGGGAATTTTTTGAAGACTGCGGATGTTGCGCTCAGCGGAACGGCATATCCTTTTTCCAAGGTCGCGGTTCTTCTTGATGGAAAGGAAAAAATTACGGCGACCGCGGGTGAGGACGGAAAATTTTCTGCAAAGATTCTTGGGATTGAGCGTGGCACGTACACGTTCGGAATGTATGCGGTTGATACGAAAGGTATAAGGTCGGCGATGATTTCATCGACCGTATCGCTCATTGCCAACACGGTTAATACCGTCTCGGGAATTCTTTTTCCTCCGACAATAAAAGCCGAAAACAACACGGTACTTCCGGGTGAAGATATCGCGCTTTCGGGAATGGCGATACCGAATAGTACAATCGAAATATATTTCGGACAGCCGACAGCAAAATTCGAAGGCGGCTCATTTTCCGCGACAACGACGACAAACAAAGATGGAATGTGGACAACAAATCTGAAAACAAAAGGTGTTGTTGTTGGTAATTATATTACTCAGGCGCGCAGTGTATTTTTGGGAACCGAAATGAGCGGATTTTCCACAAAACTTCCCCTTGGGGTCGGGAAAGATGCGGCTCCGGATTTTTCATTGAGAGCTGATTTGAACGGCGACGGTAAAGTGAATTTGGTAGATTTTTCAATCCTTCTCTTCTCTTGGGGAAAGGATGACGGTGTTGCCGACATAAACATGAATGGAAATGTTGATCTGCCGGACTTTTCCATTATGATCTTCTACTGGACAGGCTAAAGGAAGGTGTGTTAAACGACCACGAGCCGTCTTTTTCGCGATCTTCGCTTTATTTTTTTAAAATTATCGTGGGGCAGTACTCCTGTACAGCCCCACGATAATTTTAAAAAAATAAAGCGAATCTCATCGAAAAATCCCGTCTCGTTGTATATCTTCTTAAATCCTTAATCTTTAATCATTGCGCTTTGCGCACGTTATCCACTTTTTTATTTCAACTTTTTTTTCTTTTCTCTGATATAATGTAGATAAGAAGTGAAATTTTTTTCACGATAAAGTTTAACAAAAAAATATTTTAGTTATGAATTCTTTTTTACGAAAATTAAGGCGTGAAGGCGTCGTAAAACAAGAAGAGGAAGTTGAACAGCATCTTCCCGCTTCTCAAACGGCCGCGAATGCGGGTATGGTTCCCGCGGGCGTTTCTCAACTCCCGGTTGATGTATATCAGACTGATGCGCACATCGTGGTCTATGCGCAGATTCCCGGTCTTGATCTTTCCAAACTCGACATTTCCATCGAAGGCGATAACGATGTAGTGACCATCCAGGGAGAATACAAGCGTCCCGAAGATGAAGCACATAACGGTCTCGGAAAAGGACAATTTTCTTTGGAAGAATGCAGCTGGGGGCAGTTTTTCAGGCAAATCATTTTGCCTCAGGAAATCGAAGCCTCTCAAGCTGAAGCAAAAGTAAAAGACGGTGTTCTGTTCCTCTTACTGCCACTTAAAGGTGTTGCGGTAAAGAAGTTCAAAATGCGCGTGGTGAAGATTGGAGAACAGGCTGCTCCGGCGAAAGAAACTGTTGTCGCGAATTCGCCGATCGTCGTGACTGCATAAAATTCAAAGAATTTGTCGGCGGGATTTGTATTATGAGATCTTGTATTAGAAATAATTTTCATGTCTTTTTTCTCGCTGCCTTACTCTTTCTCGGCGGTGTTTTTTCCGTTTCCGCAGCAACGCTCTCTTTTACTCCTTCTTCAGGAAACTATAATGTGGGAAAACCGTTTACTATTGCGGTAACAGTGGATGGAGCGGGGGAGTTGGTGAACACCTCTGAAGGGAAAATTTCATTCGACAAAGCGGCGCTTGCTGTTCAGAGCGTGAATAAAGACGGTTCGGCTTTTGGATTGTGGTCAACAGAACCTGCTTTTGATAATACATCGGGGGAAATAACATACAGTGGCGGTTCAACCTCCGGGTTTAGTGGCAAGAAGACCGCTTTTTCAATTGTCTTTAAAGCTCTGAAAACAGGTAATACGGAAGTTTCCTTCAGTACCGGAAGCGTTCTTGCTGCTGATGGAAAAGGGACAGATGTTCTCTCTGCTAAGACTCCGGCTACATTTACGATCGCGGAGGGGACAGTGAGCGACAGTCCTCCGGTTACCGCACCTCCATCTTCAGGAGGCGGATCTACGAGTTTGCCGGCAGTCCCGGTGATTACCTCCGATACTCATCCGGATACTGAGGTCTGGTACAAAGCAAATACGGTAACTTTTAAATGGACCGTCCCTCGCGATGTCGACAACGTTCGCATTTTACTTGACGACTCGCCGCGTTCGGTGCCATCCATCTCCAATACTCCGCCAATCGCAGAAAAACAATTTACGGATGTTGCCGACGGAACGAAATATTTTCATGCCATGTTCCACAACAAATCTGGTTGGGGAACTCCGGCGCACAGGAAGGTTCTTATAGACAAGTCACCGCCGGAAAAATTTACCATAGAGTCGCGCACCGATACGCCAAATGTAGGAGATACTTCTCTTGTTTTTTCGGTAATAGACAAAGCGTCCGGCATTGATCATTACGAGCTGTCTATCGACGGCGGGGCTTCAACGACACTACAGACAAAGGACGTTTCGGCGAAAGGTGAATATAAGCTCGAAACGCTTCCCGAAGGTGATCATACCGCCAAAGTTCGTGCATTCGATAAAGTGGGAAATATGGCCGAGTCGGAGGCAAATTTTACCGTGGCCAAACCGATTCCTGTGGCTGCGACGACAGGGGACACAATCGTTGTAGAGGGAGCTTCACCGTTGCCGTATTGGATATCCTTTATTTTTCTCGCATTTGCGATTATTCTCGCGGGAATGCTTTATAATGACCGAAGAAAATTTGCTCGTGATAAAGAGCAGCTCAAAGGCGAAGCAGACGAGGCAGGGGACAAACTCGGTAAAATTTTCTCTGCCCTTCGTGATGAGGCGGAGGAGCAGATTCGTACTTTGTCGGGAAAACCAAATCTCTCGGACTCTGAAAGAGAGATACTTGAAAGACTCAAAGAAGCACTTGACCTATCTGAAGAATTATTGGAAAAAGAAGTCGAAGACGTCCGAAAACTGCTTCGATAGACGTATTACTAATAAAAGTTCCTGCTAATAAATTTCCGTCTTCTATTGGCGACAGAATAAAGTAAAGTTTGCAATATTTCAATGGATGTGAATCCTAGCATATGCTAGGATTCACATCCATTGAAAAAGCTGATATACTGACGTGATGACAAAACCAAAAATTCAGCCAAGGTCAAAATATGTTAAAAATACATCCGAGAAACTTGATATAAAAGAAACCTCATTCGAGGAACGAATAAAAGAATTCCTTTCGTCGGGAACTTCCGCTTCATACATAACCCAAGTTGTTCTGGCTCTTGCCGCGCTCTCGGTTGTAGCGACGGTTATTGCCATGCCCGGGCTCAGTATTTGTGCAAGAGAATATCGGCGTTCAAAAAAATATTCAAAGAAGCAAATCAGTTCGGCTACCGGAAATTTAAAACGAAGCGGTTACATTGAATTTGAAAATGCCGATTCAGGAATACCTCGTATTAGACTTACAAAAAAGGGTGAAGCGTATTTTCAAAAAATATTGTTCGATGATATTTCTTTGCCAGAACCCGAGAAGTGGGGAGGGAAATGGACATTCGTTCTCTTCGATATTCCCGTGCAATTTTCAAAAGCGAGAGAGGCGCTTCGTTGGCGTTTGAAAGCGCTCGGGTTTTATCAGTATCAGAAAAGTGTCTGGGTGTATCCTCATCCTTGTGAAAAAGAGATTCTTTACGTTGCCGATTATTTTGGAGTTGGAAAATTCGTAGAAATACTTTCGGTGGAATATTTGACGAAAGATATTGATCTAAAAAAACATTTTGAAATAAAATAGCATTGAAAAAAGCGAAAAATAAATGGATGTGAAATCTAGCATATGCTAGGATTCACATCCATTTTTTATTATTTGGTTGACGATGTTTGTGGGTGGTGGTGTGGTGGTTGGTTTATGGGATTATTTTTTGGTTTTTTGATTGGTTTTTGATGGATTTTTTGCGTTTCGGTTTCCTCTTGAGCGCTAAAAACCATCGCATCGAAAAAAAGGAAAAACTGTTGATAACTCGGAGTTTTTTTGTGTTTTTTGGTTTGAAAAAATGATATAATAATTAGGAAGGAAACACGAGAAAAAAACTTCAAAAAAACATTGCGTTGTCATTATGAATTTCCGGAAAAGGATTATTAAAAATAAGATCCTTTCTTTTCCCTTATGGCTGGGAGGAGTGTTTTTTGTTGCGCTCGTTCTCCTTGGGTTGCGAATGGTGTTTGCCGGAAGCGATACGAAGACGATCTACATTTTTCCGACAGCGGTAACGTCTTCCGGCTGGGAAAACCGACAGAACACAATGGAACAGGATCTTTCTCCTCGTGCCGTTTTTTCTGATTTCAATGTTTCGAATTCGGCGAGTGTTGTCGTGGAGGCGGGCGCCGATGTTTTTGTCGGGAATGTTGGCGGTTCGAATTCTTCCGATACCTCTCTCACGGGCGGTTCTGAAAACACAAGCGCGAATATCGAAAGCGGAGAACAAAAACCGGCGGTGCAAGAAAACATTCAAACAGAAACCATGCCGACCGAAAATGGCGTTTTACCCGAAGTGGAGGATGAGACTTCCTCCCCGGCACCGAGCGAGACGCCGATTTCCTCTCCTGACATTGCACCCGCGCCGGAAGCGCCTGTCGATGTGCCTGCAAACATTCAGTCTTTTTTTGAAAATATTTTCACTCCGACATTCGCGGAGGAAATTCCGAAAAACGAAACCTCAACGGAACCGGTTGCTTCCGAAGTGAATTCCGTTATTGAAGCGGCGCCAAGTGATAGTTCGAATTCTTCGACAGAAGAAACTCCAAAAAGTGAAACGACGTTGGATCCCATCGCTCCCGATACGACCCCATCGGTATCCGAGACGATCACAAAAAACGATCAGGGTACGGCGGTGTGTGAAATAAAAGGGAAGGTGTGTCATACGATGGAACTTTCCGGATTCGGTGTCGCGGGCGGCGCATCGCTCGGTGATATAAAAAATGTACAGCTTCGTTTGTCACTCGGGGCGAAAGGCGAGGACTCCGCCGCCCTAAATGATCAGTTGTTCGTAAAATATTTTTATAAAGGTCAGTGGTTCCTTGCGGACTCCATTGTCCTCAACAGAGAAATTTCCAATGTGTTAAACGGCGGGCATTTCCTCTATGCGCTTCCCGAGATCGCTTCGTGGGATGACCTATCGGGCATTAAAGTTTCCATCGAATACGATCGAAACTCAAACGCAAAAACGGAAGTGTACCTTGATAGCGCTTGGCTTGATGTGGCGTTTCGCTCTCCCGACCAAAACGAAAATTTAGACGAAGGCGGAAATGTCTCGTCGGTTCTTCGCTCCGGGGAAGAATCCAACAACCCCGATATCTTGCCGATCGGAGCCGGAAAGAAAATTTATTTCGCCTACGGCAATGAAGCGACTTCTCGCGGCTTGGTCGTAAAAACCGACAAAAGCGTTTACGAAGGGCTTTCCGAGCAAGTCGTGTATTTCAGCGTCACGAATACGACCGAGAGCGAAAACAATTTCGATCTCGGCGTGTATTTTCCGGAGAGCGGCGGGGAGGTGAAGAATCTTCGGAAATGGACTCGCAATGTTCCGTATGAATCAACGGTATCCGATTATCGCCCTCTCACCTATTTCTGCGAAGAAGGATGGATGCTCGCTTCCTCCTCTGAAAAATATCAGTGCGTCTCTACGTTCGAGACGGAAAACTGCGACAGTTTGAATACGGACAAAACAAATTGTACGGTAAAAAATACGCGTATTAGCGGAACGAAAGAAACGAATTATCAAAATGTTTGGAAAGATGCGGTTATTCGCGAGGAGACGGGGACGAATTATTTGAAAAACATCCAAGGACTTTTTCGAGCGTGGAAAAAAGATGAGGCGATGCCTTTCCGTGCAAAGCAAACTTTCCAGGGATCGCATTCTGTTTTCCCCGGGCAGACCTTATACTTCGCGATGGATATTTCCTATCCGGCGAATTCTCGCGGAAGATTTTTTATTGAAACGAAAGGCGGTGATTCTTTCGGGTTGATCGGTCCGAAATGGCAGGGAGGATGGAAATATCGGATGCCGATAGTGATGGACGGAGCGGTGAACGGCTCGGAATATTATGTCGAGATTGATGCGAAGAATTCTGATTTTTGGAAATCAGTAAAGGAAGACGGCGGCGATGTTCGTTTCATTACGGCGGGCGGAAAAGAATTTTCATACTGGATCTCCGAGTGGGATATTCAAAAGAAACATGCGGGCATTTGGATACAATACGATAAAATAAATTCGGCGGAATCTGTGTTTCTCTACTATGGAAACAAAAACGCGACGAGTGCGAGTGATCCTCTTGCGCCATTTGCTCATGATACGTTGACCGAGATGTTCCGAGCGACAAATTCCACAGAAACCGCTTATATAAAGGGTTTTTCCGTCATCAGTTTGACTGACGACAACGAAGTAAAACTTACCGGGTATGATCCCGTAACCCTCAACCGCGGGGAGGTTGCGACGTTTAAATCGTTCAATCAAACTTCGCTTATTTCCGCAAAAGGTCCGGTGATGGCATACGCTCTCGATGGAGGAAGAAATATTTGGGAACCGATAGCATCCCTTTCTTATGACGGAACAATCTTCGGACAAAAAGAATTTTCCACGGAATTCGCGCTTCCCGAAGATGCGAGCGAACTTCAAATTCTTTGCACGAACGAGAATCCCGTTTCTGTCGAAGTGCTTGCGCCGAACCGTTCCGTTTTGCAAACTGGCGTTTGTGATCCTTCGGGAAAAGGAACAGAAGCAGGTGAACTTATTCTTGGTTCCGGCGAGGTAATGAATTTTCCTGCGGGTTCAATTATCGATTCCGGTGATTCGAAGATGCCATTTCTCGCTTCGATGAAAGGCGTCGGCGAAAAGAAAACGGAAAAATATTTGTCTCTTTTTGGCGCTCCGCAATCGCGCGGAAGCTCACCATCCAACATTTCTATTTCTTTCGGGAAAGAAGAACTTTCTCCTGTGCCGACAACCATCGATGACAGCTGGGCGGAGCTCGACATTCTCGACGCTTCAAAGAAAAGAGAAAATGATCTTGCTGAAGATTTCAAGTACCCGAAAGTGAACGATCTTCTTGATGCGAGAAAAGATTTCAATGCGAAGGATGTGCCGGAATTTCGTTTCAAATATAAATTGCAAAGAAACGGTCTTGTGCAATTTGCTCGCGGATTTTTCACGGATCGGCAATTCAATGTGAAAAGCGTGTATATTTCACATGAGACGCTCGGCGATGTCAGTACTGCGTTCGATGTTGTGTACGGAGCGAACGATGAGTGGACGCTCAAATTAAAATCGGGCGCCGGGAAAATTCGTCCCGGAAAATATACTTTGAAAGTGGAAATGGACGAAGGAGGATCGGTCTTTACCGACGAAATGAATTTCTATTGGGGTGTCCTTGCGGTGAATACGACGAAGGCGGAATATCGCCCGGGCGAATCGGTTGAGATCGACATGGCGGCGCTTTCTCCGAACGGCAATACGCTTTGCGATGCGAATCTCGCTCTCGCTGTTGTGAATCCGATGGGGGTTGCGTACGACGTCCCGATTTCCAAATCCGGTCTTTGTAATGGCAACAACGTCGTTTCCGTCCCCGATTATTCCGCGGAATATCAAACGAAAGGAACGGGTTCGTACACCGTAAAGCTTTCCCGTTTCGACGATAACGGCGATTTCATTTCTTCTGCTACAAATACGTTTGAAGTGAAAGAAACGGTTCCGTTTGAAATTACGCGAACCGGTCCGACCCGTATTTATCCGGTCGCGCCGTATGAAATGAAAATCACCGTACGAGCGAATCAAAGTTTCTCCGGAGTTGTTCGTGAAAAATTGCCGGACGGATTTACTCTGACCGATTCGAGTGCCGACACTATGACGCAAGCCGATGGCGGTATTGAACTCAATTGGAATGCGAACATGGTCTCCGGTGATACGAGAACATTCACGTATTCTTTCGATGCTCCGGATGTCAGCCCGTATTTATATCTTATGCCGGCGCTTCGCTTTTTGGAATCGAATGCCAGTACGACCGGTTCCGCACTTTTTACCGAATCAAGAAACTGGCAGATTGCTTCCGACGCCACCGGGCAGATGTTTATTCTCTGGGATAAAACTTGGACGCCGACCGGGTGGGGATGGGTGTCTTCAAGTACCGGAGAATTCAGTAATAAGTTCTTCCGTGGTGCGGCAGCCTATGCGACCGCAGGACTTGGCGCGATGACTCATACTCCGACGGCGAGTGCTGTTGTCAACGACACAACTCTTGCGACCACTGAAAATCGAACCGTCTCCACTTCCGATATTGCCGACGTGACCCACTCGCATACCTTCAGCCCGACCGTCGGTCCCGGAAGCAATCTTCCTTCATTCCGCACGCTCCGCGTATTGAAATATAATTCCGCCGGCGAGCCCGCAACGCTTCCTGGAGGTGCGATACTTTTCTTCGATGCGACCGTTACCGCAGGGTGGACGAGATATAGTGCACAGGATGGATATTATGTTTTTGCGAGTACGACCATTGCAACGACCGGCGGTTCCAATACTCACCAACATACAATTACCGGTACTACCAACAACAATACCGGGACCGTGTGGCGCCGACGTAATGGTGCGGCAAACGGAGCGGATAATCCTCATGCTCATACGGTTAGTTCTTCAACCGTTGCCGTTAACAGTGAACCGGCCTACATCAACACGATCCTCGGGCAGTTGAATGCCACAAGCACCATTTCGAATGATATTATTTCCATGTGGAACGATACGCCTGAGTCGGGATGGACAACGCTCTCCGACGTCGGCGGACCGTTCTATCAGAAATTTCCTAAACCGGCAGCGACATATGGGGGAACAGGAGGCGCTGATACTCACGTACACGCAGATGAAAATAATATACTTTCATCAACACCGACAGGAACTGCAGATACTGCCAATGCCGGCGTGTTTGGCGCATCAAGCGTTCATCGACATCTTATCAATGTGACGAACTTCTCGACGAGTGCGAATCTTCCTCCGTACAACGATGTGATTTTTGCGAAACGCCGCGTGGGTATTCCTGTCTTTACACAATCGCAATATGGGTGGTATGTAAATGAGTCCGCAAATACTCCGACGGATCCATGGCCGGTGGGGACAGGAGAGATGGGAGAGGATTCACCTATTACTGTTCTTGATGCGCCTCCCGGACCGACACACAAACTTCGACTTCGCATGTCGCTGATTTCTGTGAATGCAACGACGACCGTCAGTACACAAGCGTTTCGATTGCAGTATGGAGAAGGGACGGATTGCACTACTGTTTCTTCTTGGAAAATGGTGGGGGATACGAGTTCCACTACTGTTTGGAGGGGATATGATAACGGTGGAATTTCCGATGGAGCGACGCTCGACGGGACTGTTCTTTCGTTGTCTTCGAGTACGCAAAGCTATGAGGAGACGAACGACACCATTTCAAACCCCGTAGAGATCGGAAAGAATACGAGCGGTGAATGGGACTGGGTCTTGCAAAATAATTACGCAACAAGTTCGACGAATTATTGTTTCCGTATGGTGCATAATGACGGGACTGTCCTTGAACAATATGATGGGTACCCGCAGCTGATTACCAATGCAAAAACCGCAACGTCGACGGTCTATACGCCATTCGATAATGAACGATTGGCGAGCACCAGTCCGTGGTTTGATTTTGCTTCCGAAGATCCGGAGGCGAACGATTTGCAGTACCAAATTCAAATTGACGACAATGCGGATTTCAGTTCTCTCCTCATTGACAATACTTCCACGAGTACTCCGGCCAATTTTCAGAACATGATCGTGCCGTCGGACAAAGCGCCGTACAACAGTGCTAACAGAATTCGGTTTATTCCGGGCAGCGCACTTACAAACGGTACGACGTATTGGTGGAGAGTGCGTGCTATTGACCCGAATGGGTCCAATGAATACGGACCGTGGATTACCCCGCAGAGCGTGACGATTAACACAGCTAACACAATTTCAACTTGGTATCAGACGACATGGAGTCAGTTCGCGACGGACTCGCTTGTGGGAACGAGAGCATCGACTACTCAAAACTTGGTTGAAATTACTCCTCCCGGAACATCGGGTAGTATTACCAGTTCGCCCATTTCTTTTAGCTCGGGAAGCAACAGTACTGCAACCGCATGGGGCTCTCTTTCTTGGAATCATGCCGGAGGAATGGGAACGAACATTACGTATCAAATTGAATATTATACCTCAACTTCTTCATGGAATCTGATTCCCGAAACGGATATTCCCGGAAACTCTGTCGGGCTTTCGGTAACACCAGTAAATCTTCTTGCTCTCGATGAAACGGTTTACTCTATTATTCGCTTAAAAGCAAGCTTTACGGCAACAGGTGTGAGTCCTGTATTATATGATTGGACTCTTGCCTGGGGTTCTCGCGTTTCGACGCCGGTAGTCACTAAACTTTTTGATAACGAAAAAACCGGAACGACCACACCAACATTTGAATTTTCTTCGAGCGATCCGCAGAGCGACAATCTCGAATACCAGTTCCAGTGGTCTTCCTCTTCGCCGACTTTCACCGCTTCGTCAACACTCAATTCAACGGGACCTGCGGCCGCCTCGTTTGTAAATGTAACCAACGGGGGAGATACGCATCCGTTCACTTCGGGGAATGTTATTCAATTTACATTGCCGTCCGGATACAAAGCCGTGAATGGAACAACATATTGGTGGCGCGTCAGAGCGATCGATCCGGCCGGCGGAAATGTCTACTCGCTTTGGTCGGATGCAAGAAGTTTTACTGTTGATACAACGGTAACGGTTTCCACGTGGCATCAAACGACGTCTGATCAGTTTAATACCGACACGTATTCCAATACAATTTCATATAATGGTTCGGCACTCGTTGCAACGACTTCCACGGAAGTCATGATCGGGTACGGCGAAGGAACGGTTCAAACTCCACGTTATCGTTTTTGGAGTGGAACAGTGTGGGGTAGCGAGATGAGCGCTGAGTCCGTCGGTGCTGCGGTGAAATGGGTGGTACTCAAAGAGTCGCCGAAACGAGATGAATATATCATGGCGACCATCGGAGCTGATGCGCGTGTGAAAGCTCAGGTGTATAAAAATGGTGCGTGGGGAAATGTGCAGACGATTGCGAACACGGTATCGACCATCGATGCACGCGGAGTGGATATCGCGTACGAATCAAGTTCCGGTGATGCGATGGTGGTGGCGTGTGATGGGGATACTAATCCGAGTTACTACAAATGGGACGGTACGGCGTGGGGAACGGTCGGAACTCTGGCTACTGCTTCTGCCGCAAACTGTGCGTGGATAAAACTCGCCTCCGATCCCGTTTCTTCCTCTAATGAAATTGCGGTTATGATGCGTAATATCAGTACAGGATATAACGCTCTCATCTGGAGCGGCGCGGCGTGGGGGAATGCGACGACACTGAGTACTATGACCGAAACTTCTCATGAAGGTATCGGGCTTGAATATGAAGAGAGCGGAGGACAGCTTGTCGCTCTTTCGAGTCGTGCAAATAATGCCGGTTTTCAATGGAAAAGCTGGAGTGGTGCTGCGTGGAGTGGAGCTACAAACGTTGCCGGCGGTGATGATTTTGAAAATGGAACATTAAAAAGAGATGTGGGAAGCGACAATATGTCGCTATGTCTCATTGATAATTCCCTTAACATTAGCGCGTATCGTTGGACCGGCGCGGGGTTTGCTGCGGTGGCTACGCTAGCGGCGGCGGCGGGTAATGATAAGAATGGTCGTCCTGTTGATTGCGAATTTGAAACGAATGGAGCGCGTGACGGATATATAATGGCCAATTATTCTGACGCTACGGGAGGACGGTATCGTGCATGGACAGGGGCGGCATGGGCGGCGCAGGCAAATGTCAGTACGATTCAGGATTCATATACGGTACAGACGCGTAGGACCGGCGATGGAAAAATTCTTTCCGCTTGGTTCGACGATGTGAACAGTCGATACGAATTCTCGTACTGGAACGGCACGATATGGTCTCCATTTCAATCGCTCGAAACCTCTCCTTCAAACACTTCCGCCCCATTCGGCGAACCGTTCATGATGGCGCCGTCGAACGAATCTCTCTCGGGAAGGCTCACCTCTTCTGCGATTACCTATACGGACGGCGATGGACCATTCTGGGACAAAGCGACTTCGACACACACAAAACCCGCCGGATCCTCGCTTCTGTACCAAATCGAGTATTACAGCACTTCGACCGGAGCATGGGCGCTCATTCCCGATGTCGACCTAATGTATAATTCCACGGGTACCAGCACTCTTCCGATAAATATTCGCCCGCTCAATAAGGTCACCTACGGACAAATACGATTGGTAGCGAATTTCACCTGCGCGAGCGTCGGCAACTGTCCTTCTGTCCAAGACTGGACAGTAACATGGTCTGCGGGAATCACTATTGCCGGTACCATTAAACAGTTTGATCAATCGACGAATGTGACGAGCGGGACCGTCGCCGTCGCAAGAAATGGCACACTCACCGGGAAGACCGGAGTTATCTCCGGAACGGGAACGTGGAGTATTGCAAATGTAAATGTGGGTGCTGATGATGTGATTACTGTTTTTGTAACAGGAGCGGCGAACGCGAATGAAGCGGTCGGTGTAACGATATACAATGGTACGGGAGACATGTCGGGAATGAATTTGTTCGAGCGCCATCTTTCGCTCGGATCGGACGACAACCAGATCATTAGCAACGCGGATATCAGCGCATATGATTATACCGCTTCGGGAAACAATGAAGATATTTTTGATGACGTCGATGCGGGAAACGACCTCACGGTTTGCGGGGTCACCGGAGGAGCGGGATGTTTTGATGCCAGCATCTACATAAAAGTGGGGAACACGTACCGACCGGACAGCGCGAATTCCGGAAACGTGACGACTCATGACATTACTATCAAAGGTTCGGTCAACGCTGATGCGAATACTATTAATGTATTCGGTTCATGGCTTAATACTGGAGGAAGTTTCACTGCCGGTACCGGATCTGTAATACTAAAAGCTACGTCAACGACCGAATCAATAAATTCGACGGGTGCCACGGGGTACGACTTCTATAATCTCACACTCGGACAGACTTCGGGTACGGCAGTATGGAATTTGTCTTCTTTGCTTGTCATTACGAACGATCTTGCCGTCACATACGGATCGCTTGCTCAAAACGGTGCGAACACGATCGATCTTGCCGGAAATCTTGCGATCGGCGCTTCCGGCGGTTGGCTGAAAGGAACGGCGACAACGACATTTAACGGTGTCGGTACAAAAACTTGGACCGACAGTACGGTAGTAAAACAAGATCTTGGGTTGGTGCTCGTTGACGGTACCTCAAAGACGATACAATTCGGTTCGAACGTGAAAGCGCAAAATGTCACGATAGGCGCGGATGATATTCTTGATGCGAATACCGGCAACTTCGGTATTGAAGTGACGGGAAACTGGCATAACGACAATGCTTTTCTTCCGCATTCCGGAACAGTAACATTCAGCACGACCACGCCGAGTCATACGATCGCGACCGGCGCATCCAATTTTTACAACGTCGTATTTCAAGGCGCCGGCGGTACCTGGCAATTCGTCAATCCAAACGCAACAACGACAAATAATTTCACCATCACCTCGGGAACGACAACTCTCCCGACAACCTCGCTTGCGGTTGGCGGTTCATTCCAAAATAACGGCGGCGCATTCAATCATTCGAATGCGGTGCTTCGCATGACTTCGACCGTAAGCGGAAAGTTTGTAAAAGCCGGGGGTTCAGATTTTTACAATCTTATTTTTAACGGTTCCGGCGGCGCGTGGACAATGACGGATGCGAGCGCAACGACGACCAATGATCTCACTATTACCGCGGGAGGCGTTACACTTCCTTCCGGACGTTTGACTGTCGGAAGTTCGTTTCAAAATACCGGCGGCTCATTTGCACACAATACCGGCACGGTAAAAATGACATCGGCTGCGGGCGGAAAATTCGTCACACCCGGCGCATCTTCTTTCTATAATATATTGTTCGCTGGTACCGGCGGCGCGTGGACGTTCGGGACCGCGAACGTAACGGTCCTCGGAAATTATTCCATCTCGGCGGGTGCGGTAACGAACCCGACCGGCACGCTTACTCTTACCGGTTCGTATCTCACGACCGGCGGAACATTCGCACATGCGAACGGAACGGTTCTTATGAACGCTACCACCACGGGGAAATTCATTACCGCAGGAACTTCGCCATTCTATATATTGACATGTAACAGCGCGGCCGGTGGATGGACAGTTACCGGCAATGCGACGACAACGAATAATTTCAATCTGACCGCGGCAAACGCCGGCGCGGATTCATTCACACAAAATTCGGGAACGACGTTTGAAGTTGGCGGAACGTTCACTAATCTTGTCGGGGATGTTCCGACGAAATGGACCGGTTCGACACTGTTCCTGAATTCTCATACGACGTATTCCATGAATGCAAAGACGAGCGGTTCCGATGTGTACAGCACGCTCCGCATTGGTACGAGCACTAAAGTGAGCGGATGGAATTCCTCCGCAAATGTACAATATCTCGTTGACCCGACCGGATATCTCTATTTGCAAGATCACGGTTCCGTCGACGGCGATCTCTACATTTGGGGAACCTATACAAGAAGTTCCGGTACGGAATACTGGGATTACGCGAAAGACTTTGATGGCGCGATACTCGCCGGTTCTTCCCGTTCCGTACAAGTGCGTTTCGGCGACGGTGCGACTTCGATCTTCTCCGGAGGTACGTTTGAGATAGTCGGAGGGGCGGGCGCAACGACAACGATCGCCAATCAGGGAGCCGGAAATTATGCGGTTTCTGTAACGGGCGGAACGTTGAACGCACAGTATTATCAATTTAAAAATATGGCGTCCGGCGGTTTGACTTTCACGAATGCTCCGACAGTGAGTTCTCTTTCTTACGGTGAATTCGAGTTGTCTTCTCCCGGAGGAAGTATGATGACGATTGCTTCGACGACGATCAATGCAAATCCTTTGAAGCAAATAACGAACGTCGGATTTGCTACTTCTACCGGTATAGCGAGCGGATACAACGTGACAGAACTCGGGGCGGCAACTTCGAACTGGTGGTTTAAAAACGCTTCCGGCAACTATTGGGGTGAGTCTCACGATGATGACCCCGGTCCGAATTCCGGGAACCCTGGCTATATCAAATGGGACGATTCAGCATATACCATTTCCGTTGCCGGGACCGTGTTCGCTCTTGAAAATTCTTCTCCGGACCTCGCTGTCTGCGCGACACCGAATGTGGTTAAGATCGCTGTTCAAGGAGGTTCGACGTATTCGGGAAATTGCAGTGTCGTGAACGGAACGTACAGTATTCCGAACGTGGCGTTTACCGGCGATGTCGCGCTTACTGTTTTCTTGGATACCAACGGAGGGACGCGAGCGGCGACTGTCACCAAAACTCCGACGGGAGATCTTACCGGAATCGATCTTTATGACAATCGCGTGATCGTCCGGCATGAGGATGTGAGTCCGATAACGATCGCGGATATGGCGAGCTATGATTCAAGCGATGATTCCGACATTCCGTTCATGGTGACGCTCAGTTCTCCGAACACACTTATTGTTGAACCGGAGACAGAACTTCATGTCTGGGACGGAAAAACTTTTGTTCCCGGAGGAAATGTCACCTTGAGATCCGGCGGTTCGGGAAATGTGTATGACGGACGACTTCACATCGGCAACACTTCCGTCTTTACTGCGGCGGGAACGGAATCTCATTCAGTCGGCGGCGGTTTCCAAAAAGATGCGGGATCAACCTTTACCGCGGCGAATTCGACGTTCACATTCACCGCGACAACGACAGGAAAAACCATTATCGGTGTCGCGCTTCCGACATTCTATAATCTCGTCTTCAACGGAACCGGCGGCGGATGGGGTCTGAGTTCTTCCGTTGCTGTTTCAGGAAATCTTACTCCGACGGCGGGGACGATAAGCGGTACGGGATCGCTTGTTGTTACCGGCGCGAATGTGGCGGGCGATGCGGTGTTCAATATGACCGGCGGTACGGTGACGCTCAGTGCGGGAGGTAATTTTGGCGGTGCGAATGATTGGAAATTCTACGGTCTGACATTAAGCGGTGCGAGTGCAACTACGACCAAGATCGGAACGAATAATATTGAGGTGCGAAACAACCTCAATATTTCCGCAAACCACGGACTTGATGCGGGAAATGATGTTTGGACCCTTACCGGAGGCGGAAGCGCATTTACTAAGACGGGATATTTCAATTCCGAAACTTCGCTCTTTAAGTACGCGTCGACGACGGCAACCAACATAACCGCGGCGGCGTACTACCAACTGGAACTTTCTCCATCGAGTATCGGTTCACCGACGTATACAATACTCGGAGGCGTACTTACTGTCGCTGACACTATGACCATAGGAAACGGAACGAACGGCGTTTCCGTTAATGCGACAACGAATGATCCCGACATTACCGTTGCCGGCAATTTTCTCATTTCCGCCGGTGCGACCTATACGGCTTCGAATTCGGGAGGATTTACTCTTGGCGGGAATTTCACGAACAACGGCACGTTCGCTCACGGGAACGGAACCGTCACAATGAACGCTTCCGCTATCGGAAAAACTATCACAGCGAGCTCTTCGCCTTTCTCTACTCTCAATTTCAATAATGCTGCGGGCGGTTGGACGATTCTCGGCAACGCGACGACGACTTCCAACTTTACACTCGCCTCCGCAAGTTCGTTCACTCAAACATCGGGAACGACGCTCGAAGTTCGCGGAACATTCACGAACGGTATCGCGGGAGCAAATACGGAATGGAACGGTTCGACGCTTTATTTGAATTCGGGCACCTCTTTCTCTATGAACACGAAAGACTCCAGCGGAGATTCCTACAACACTCTTCGTATTGGCACGACCACCAATGTAAAAATGTGGAACTCCACTTCGACAGTGTACACGCTCGGTACCACCGGTTCGCTGTATTCGCAAGACCACAACGGAACCAACGGATCACTCTCTATATGGGGTACATACCCGCATTCGTCCGGCGCCGAATATTGGAGCTATGCTACCGATTTTGACGGAACGGACATTTCGGGAACTCCGCGTGTCGCCAACGTTCGATTTGCTTCCGGCGCGTCCGCGACGATCTCCGGCGGTACGTTCGAAATTCTCGGTGCTTCGGGTGCAACGACGACCATCAATAATCAGGGTTCGGGAAATTATTCTTTGAATATTTCCGGAGGAACGTTTAATGCGCAATATTATCAGGTTCGCAATATCGGTGCTTCGGGTCTCAATCTGACCGGCTCTCCCCTAATCACAACGCTCTCCGACGGCGACTTCGAACTCACGGCAAACGGCGGTACTTTGATCACGGCGGCGGCGAGCGTTATTACGGCAAATCCCTTGAAGACGTTCATGCGCATGCGCTTTGCGACAACGACCGCAATCGGCGGATTCAATGTGACGGCGACGGGCGCGACGGTGGAGTCGTGGAGATTTAATGATCATACGGGCAATTTATCGGGAGAAAAATTCGACGTCGACCCGGGAGGAGATCCGGGATATTTGGTTTGGGATGATTCGAACGGCGCGATCACCGTTTCCGGCTATGTGTATTCGGGCGAAGGTTCCGGCGTGAGTTCGGTATGCGACGGTTCAACGCAAGTAGTTCGACTGCTTGTTCAGGGGATAAATCCGCGAACGGCTTCGTGTGACGGAACCGGATTCTATACGATTACCAATGTTGCGTATAATCCGCTGGATATCATCACGGTGTATTTAAACTCGAACGGCGGAAAACGCGCGGTAACCGTTGCCGCAGATCCGACCACCAACATCGGCGATATGAATCTCTACGAGAGCCGCGTCATTGTTCGTCATCAAGACGTCTTCCCGATCACTATTGCCAACTTGGCGGGATATGATTCGAGCGATGATTCCGATATTCCGTTCACTGCAACGCTCGGTTCTCCGAATACGCTCGTTGTCATGCCCGAGATTGAGCTTCATGTGTGGGCGGGGAAGACGTTTACTCCCGGCGGAAATGTGACATTACAATCGGGTGGTTCGGGAAATGTCTGGGATGGAAGACTCCACGTTGATAACAACGCTTCGTTCATCGCGACCGGTTCCGAATCGCATTCTATTGGCGGAAGTTTCCAAACCGATACCGGGGCGACATTCACCTCAGCGAATTCGACCTTCACGTTTACCGCGACAACGACGGCAAAAGTAATTCTCGGGGTAACACCGCTTACTTTTGCAAGCACGACATTCAACGGCGTTGGCGGCGCGTGGACCTTCTCGAATGCGTATGCGACGACGACCGGAAACTTCACTATTACCAACGGATCGACAACGCTTCCAACTACGATGCTCAGTGTCGGCGGATCGTTCCAGAACAACGGCGGAACATTTACTCATTCGGGAGGAACGATCAAACTCACTTCAATCGCGAGCGGAAAGTTTGTGCGCGGCGGCGGTTCCGATTTCTCGAAACTTCTCTTTGATGGGGTCGGCGGTGCGTGGAGTATGAGCGATACGAATGCAACGACAACTTCCGACTTTACCGTTTTGAACGGCACGGTCACTTTGCCTTCGGGGATTCTGGCTATCGGCGGATCGTTCGACAAAACGGGAGGAACATTCACACACAATAGCGGTACGGTAAAAATGACGGCAACGGCAAGCGGAAAAACGATTTTCCCGGGAAATTCTCCTTTTTACAATCTGCTTTTCTCCGGTGTTGGCGGAGCTTGGACCTTTACGACGGCGAATGCGACAACGAGCAACAACTTCAGTGTTGCCGCCGGTACAACAACCCTTCCTCAAGGAACGCTAGAAGTCGGAGGAAGTTTTGACTCATCTGTCGGAAAATTTGTTCATGCTTCGGGAACGGTCCTTATGAAAGCGACCGCGACAGGAAAAGCGATCAATCCGGGAACATCTCTCTTTTATGATCTCACCCTGAACAGTTCATCCGGCGGTTGGACGCTCAATAATGCGACGACTTCAAATAATTTCAGCCTTACCGCCGCGAGTCTATTCACACAAACGTCCGCCACGACGCTCGAAGTAAAGGGAAGATTTACGAACGGTATCGCGGGAGCTAATACGACGTGGACCGGTTCGACGCTCTATTTGAATTCTGCGACGAACTACTCTATTAATACGAAGACTCTTGGCGGTGATGCATACAATATATTGAAGGTTGGCGCGAACACTGATATTCAAATGTGGAACTCCTCGGCCGGTACGTACACGGTGGATGCGAGCGGATCTTTGTATTCGCAAGATCATGCGACATCGGGCGACGGATATCTCTACATTTGGGGTGATTACAATCGTTCTTCCGGTGGAGAATATTGGGATTATACGAAAGACTTCGATGGCGCGGCTCTCGGCGGTTCTCCGCGCGTGGCAAATATCCGTTTTGCTTCCGGTGCTTCCGTGACGATCTCCGGCGGTACGTTCGAAATGATAGGAACGGCAACAGCGACAACCAGTGTTGACTACCAATCTTCCGGAACATATGCACTTAATGTTTCGGGCGGTACTCTGAATGCAAGTTATTACAAAATTCGAAACACAGGAACGAACGGACTGAATTTGAGCGGTACTCCGACAATAACTTCGCTTTCATACGGTGACCTCGAACTCGGAACGACCGGCGGTTCTTCGATGACTGTAGACGAGACAGTCATTAATCAAAATGCCGGTCTTACAATCTCAAATATGCGCTTTGCCACTTCAAGCGGAGTAACAAGTGGATGGAATGTTACGCGTACCGGAACGACGATAAACGCATGGACCTTTAATGGAACAACGGCGGGCAATTATTATGGCGAGTCATACGATCAAGACGGCGGGGATGATTGCGGAGCTATCCGCTGGAACAACAGCGCCTGTCTTTTCTTGGACGAACCGCATTACCGATGGCGCGCGGATAATGGCGCCGAAGGTGTTCCGACTGCAAATTGGTATGACTCGAATTGGTCCAAGAGAAAGAAAATCCGTATCACGAATCCGACGGGAAATGTTCTCACTAATTTCGCGGTGAAAGTTGAGGTGAAATACGACGCCGACATGCAGTCCGACTTCGATGATCTGCGCTTTACCGATTCCACCGGTACTTCGAGTGTTAACTATTGGATCGAGAGTTATATTTCTTCAGGTACTTCGACGGTTTGGGTAAAGGTGCCTTCGATCCCGGCTTCTTCCGCCGCTGATGTGTATGTGTATTACGGAAATGTCGCGGTCTCGACGACGGGTTCCGCGTCAGGCGTCTTCACGTTCTACGATGGTTTCGAAGACAATAACATTACCGAGTACTCCGGCGATACGAGTCTTTTCAATACCGGCACATCGTTCAATCGCGAATGGGCGTATGGTTTGGATGCATTTGGAAATACTACGCAAAAAACCACAAATGGAATTTATCGAACAGGGGCGGGGAGCACCATTGCGCAGGGAAGTACGATACGCTTCTTTGAATATGTCGATACAACAGCCGGTACCGACGATGAAAGCTGTACGCTTTTCGGAGTGCAAAGCGCCGGGAATAATTATGCGCTCTGTTTCGAAGTGTTCAGTACCGACCATATCACTATCGGAAAAAATATTACCAACAACGATACGAGCGGAACACAGCTTGCCACCACAAATGTCACTTGGGTGACCGGTTGGTATGAAGCGGTCATTGACTGGAAGACGGACAATACCATCACCGCGAACGTGTATAATAGCAGCGGTTCACTTTTTGCAACGGTTAATACCACAGATTCTTCTTATACAACAGGAGGCGTAGGCTTTACGTTCTGGGGTCAGCACGGTGGGTGGGATTATTACACAGGCAGACAATATATCTCATCAACTCCGACGTATACCACCGGACTTGAACAGATCAATGGCGGCGCTACATGGCTTGCTGACGAAGATACCGCTCTCTCTAATCAGTCGCAAGGAACAACATTACGTCTTCGCTTCTCACTTGCGAATACGGGAACAGACCTCTCTAATCAGCAGTTTATGCTCGAAACAGCTTCGCGTGGCGCTTATTCAAATTGCGCATCCGTACCGGCGACCGATTATACTGCGGTTCCGACTTACTCGGGTGCGGGTTGCGGGACAGCCACGGCCTGTATGTCAACTTCTACAAATATTTCAAACCATGAAGTTACCGGTGAATTATTATCTCCTCCGGCGATCACTACGTTTGTTCCCGGTGAAGTTTTGGAAGATCCTTCAAATGCGGGAAACTCGATGAGCATGTCTCAGAACAAGCATACCGAAATGGAATATACGTTGAAATTGACCAACTACGCTATTGCGAACGCGTATTGTTTCCGTGTTTCCAACAACGGTACAGACCTCGACAGTTATTCAAAGATTGCGGAGGTAGGTTTGCTTTTCTCTCCAACGATCAGTAACCTCAAATTTAACGATGATTCTCCCATAACGCTCATAGGGGGTACGACGAAACATATTACCGCGACGGCGAGTACCACCGATTATAACGGTTGGTCGGATATCACATCGGCGACTTCAACATTCTACCGCACAACCCTCGGCGCAAACTGCGTGGCGAACGAAAATAATTGCTACCAGATAACAAGCGCGAACTGTTCTATTTCCAACTGTTCCGGAAATATCTGCAGTATAACGTGCGGTGCCGATATCAATTTCTTTGCTGATCCGACAGATGCCGGCGATTATGTCGGACAGGATTGGACAGCGGACATAACGGTTGCCGACTTAACGGGACTCAAAGATACCGACAGTTCCGTCGGAGTGCAATTGTTGACGCTACGCGACGTAACAGCAAGTCCTGATATTGACTACGGTCCCCTTAATGTCGGTTCTACAACAGAGTCAACAAATCAAGTTGTCACGCTTAGAAATACAGGAAACTCGCCCATAAACGTGGTTATTGAAGGTACTGATATGGTCGGGTCCACCGGTTCTATTCCCGTGACCGAACAAAAATATGCGACTTCCACATTTACCTACGCGTCATGTTCGATTTGCCAATTCTTGACCGGAAGTTCCGTGCAGTTCGATGTCGATCTGCCCAAGCCGCTCAATACCACTCCCGTAACCGACCAACTGTATTGGGGTCTCAATATTCCGGTCGGAACGAAAGCCGAAACGTTCACTGGGGTGATCAACTTCGGAGTTGCGGGAGCGTAAATTAATAATCATATGAAGTATATAAAAATAATAATTATCGGTATCGTTATCATTTCTGCAATCTCTGCGACCGCTTGGTATTTTTATGTGAGAGCTATCGATACGGTTCCGTTTATTTCCGCGTATCAGACATACGACAAAAAATGGAGTGAGAACAAGCTCATCGTGTATTCTCCCGGAGCGAAAAATAACGCCGCACGTCAGAAACTCAGTCTTGTGCTCTCTCAAGTACTGAACGAAAAAATTTCAGAAAAAGAACGCTACGCGCTTTCCGTTTCCGGACAAGACCCGCTCACTGAAGTTCATAACGAAATAGATGTCATGAAAGCACACAGGGAAGATTTGGAAAAAGATACGACGATTCTTCGCGAGCGTGCGGAAAAAGTGAAGGGGATCCGCATTAACAAGAAAGTGGATGAACTGGTCGCGTTTTCGGATAAAAGGATCTCTACCATACGAGAAATAGAAGCGGTTTCCTATCGGATGAACGACACCATCAAAGAGATATTTCAAGGCGTCGCCGCGGATCATGGAGCGCTGACGCAAGATCGGATAAGATTTTTGAACGACGCCGTCCCCATAGCGGAAAAAGACTTTGACCGATTGAACGCCCTCTATAATACGCTCAACGACGATGATCGGGCAATGAAAAGAACGTACGCTTCGTTTTTGAGACTCGCGGGGCAATAATTATCCTTTAACAATTAACAATTTATCATTTATAATAAAGATACTATAATGTCATCATTTTACGCATCGCTTCGGCATACAATATACGTACCGTTTTCGATATTTCGAAAAAACAGTTTGTTATTTTTCGGAATGGCTCTTTTTCTTTATGGGATCATGAATTTCAGCAACGGAAAATATTGCGACGGGAATTCCGCCGATTACTACAGCTGTACGAATACTGCCGTATACTATTATTACGCACCGCTTTCTCTTGTTGCCTGTATTCTCGGTTCGTTTTTTGTGGCGATCTGGAAACTAAAGCGGGAAGAAAATTAACACGATGTTTGTTTCGAAAACAACAAAGATTATATTTGCGAGCGCACTCTTTATTCTCGGAGCGGTGTTTTCTTCCGTGCTATCGCTTTCTCCGATATTTGTTTTTGCGGAAAACGACGGCGTTGCGCCAATCATAAGCGAAATAAAAATTGCGAGTACGACCGAAGATACGGCAATCGTCAGTTGGATGACGAATGAAAACTCCGACTCTCTCATCAATTACGGTCTCGACCGAAATTACGGCATCGCGCGTGATCCGGGCTTCGATAAAAAAAATCATACGGTATCGATCGACGGTCTGGAACCGGGAACAACCTACTATTTCCGGGTCATTTCTTCCGACTCGGGCGGAAATCAAAGCGTTTCGAACGGTTTTGCACTCACGACAAAAATGTCCGTCAAGGTGCCCAATATCGATAAAATAAAAGACAAAGGCGAAAAAACGACGACGGAAAAAATAGCGAACGAAGTGCAAAAGCTTACGTCAACCACAGCGCTTAAGATAATTCAGGATACCGTTACCGCTGCGGGCAGCCAGATCGATAAACCGCCGACCATTCTCGGTGTTCCGGACTTAAAAGAGATCGGCTATGATTACGCCGTCGTGAGTTGGGTAACTGACAAAGAAGCGACGACGATGATCACGTTCGCGTCGGATTCGGAGTTCCAAAATTTTCCTCCGGATAAATTTCCGTACAGCTATACCCAGGGTGATCCGAGCAAATTCGAGATCGTCCATGAAATTCGTATCATCGGACTCGTACCGGGAACAAAATACCACTTGCGAGTTTTTTCTGAAGACCAACTCGGTTTGAACTCAAGAAGCGAAGACCAGGTGTTTACGACGAAGTCACAGTTGCCGATAATCAACAGTGTCGAAACGGTCAAGCTTGAAGAAACCGCAGTGACGATCGAGTGGAATACCAACATTCCCGCGTCCGGCAATATCGAATATACGAATACCGATACGCAAGAAGTGAAATCACAGGGAAGTCCCGAGTACGCCGTCAATCACAGTATTCGCATCGCCAACCTGACATTCGGCACGCAATATACTGCAGTACTTCGGGTAGAGAACGAAGCGGGAGACAAAGTTGTTTCCGAACCGTTTTCGTTTGTTACGGTGAAAGACGTTACGGCGCCCATTATTTCAAAGGTAACGAATGAATCGACGCTCTATCCGACATCCGACGCGAAAGTGCAAACGATCGTGAACTGGAATACCGACGAACAAGCGACGTGCCAATTCTTTTTCCGTCAAAGCGTTGCGGCGAGCGGAGATGCTGCGTCTCTTGATCCCGAGATCAGCCCCGACACTTCACACGTGCAGGTGGTTCTCGAATTCGCTCCGTCATCTCCGTATAAATTCTGGGTGGAATGCAAAGATCTGACAGGGAACAAAGGCCGATCCGAAGATTTCGTGCTCTTCACTCCCAATAAGGAAAAGAGCATCATCGATATCATCATGGAAAACTTCCAAGGCACGTTCGGATGGGTAAAGAATATAGGGAAGTAAACGCGAGTTATAAAAAAATAGAAAAATAAGAAAATAGAAAAATTCCGACGACGTCAACAATCTTTCTATTTTTCTATTTCATATTTTTCTATCGTCATTTATGTCCAAACCAATCATATTTACAGATAAAATAGATATCACATATAATCTGGGAAAACAGAATGAGTTTAAGGCGAACAAAGGAACGACTTTGGAGTTATTCGCTGAGGAATATATTATTCTGTTCGGTCCTTCCGGTTGCGGAAAATCAACACTTCTCTATTCTATGTTTGGCGTTTTGCCCCCGTCTGCCGGTAAAATTTACGTGAAGGGCCAGAGCATTTATGACTTCAATCCCGCGGAAATGGTCAACTTTCAGCGAAAGACAATGGGGATCATGTATCAGTCTTTCAACTTGATAAACTCCATTACTGTGCTCGATAATGTGAGTCTTCCGCTTATTTTTGCGGGAATGCCAGCCTATGTTCGCGATAAACGCGCGATGGAACTCTTACGTCGTTTTGGTATCGATCACGTTTCTCACAAACGTCCGACACTTCTTTCCGGCGGTCAGCAGCAGCGTGTTTCCGCCGCACGTTCACTTGTTAATGATCCTGAAATTTTGATCGCGGACGAGCCGGTCGGAAACTTGGACTCTATCTCCGCACAGCAAGTTATGGACACGCTCGAACAGATCAATTCGCGCGACCGAAAGACGGTGCTCCTCGTCACGCACGATGCGAAATATTTGCCGTACGCTCATCGCGTGGTTCATCTGAAAGACGGGAAACTCATGGGTATCACCGCGAATCCGGAAAAGAAACAGATCAAAAAAATTGTTCCCGGCGAAACGATCATTACCGAGCTCGAACAGATCGGAAGAATTTATCCGTACATCAGTCCCGGCGAAGTGCGTGTGAAAAGTATTGTGAACTATCTGACACAAGGATTAAGTTTTGATCAGCTTTCACAGCTTGAAAAAATAGTCGAGGAAGTCATGGACGGAAAGATCAGCGACCGAATGCTCTACGACATCCTCACTTCGGATCAAGTGGAACACGGTCTCGGACTTACCGAACCGATCGCACGCGATATTGCGTCAAAAATGCGGAAAATAATTTACCAGTCGACCGATGTTGCTCGTCTTCGTGCTATGAAGCAAAAAGGAGTTATTATCACAGCACAAGATGATCACGTTCATCGTCTTCGTCGTTATATTCTTAATGAATATAATCTCAAAATAAGCGATGAACAATCACTTGTGCTCGATGAAGCGATCGCACAGAGGGTGCTTGGCTTTATCAAAAAAGAAGATTTCAAAAACGTTCTCGATACGTCTCTCGATGCGCATGGTGTCGGCTTCGACCGAAAGGTCACACACATGGTAGCACGCTATCTCGAAAAACTTCTCGCTCAAGGAGTAGCGGCGGGAAGTGTGAAAACGGGAGAATAAAACAGAGCGAAACCAAGGACCGTCCTTAAGGAGGAGTGGAGCGAAGCAAAACGACGGGGAAAGGACTGTCCTTGGTGGAGCGGGGATAATAATTATAAAAAATAATCAATTATGCGCTTTCAAGATATTGCAAAACTTTCGACTCGTATGTTTAAGACGAACCCCGCTCGTACGTGGCTCACCATTTTGGGTATGGGTGTCGGTACGGGGGCCGTCGTTACGCTCGTGTCTCTCGGGTTCGGACTTCAACAAGTGCTGCTCGATCAGATCGTCGGAGGCGATACGCTTCTCAGCTTGAATGTTTCCAACCCTCTCAGTAAGTCGATCGTCTTGAATACGAGGAGTGTGGCGGATCTTCGAAAATTGGAAAACGTCAAAGATGTCGCACCGCTCGCCAGTTTTCCCGCGCTCATTACGTTCGACGGATTAACGGGAAATGTTGTTCTTGAAGGAACGTCGCCTACTTTTTTCCGATATGCGGGTGTGAGGGCGGTTGCGGGTACTCTTTTTAAAGAAGGAGAAGAAGCCAAAAGCGGTTCTGAAGTCATAATTTCCAAAGCGGTTCTTAAACTTTTTGGTGTCGCGGATCCGGCGAAAGCTCTCGGAAAAAAAGTTTCATTCCGCGTTTTTGTTCCTGTAGAAGGGTCAACAGAAAGTGAGGAGGTGAATTTCAAAAAAGAATACAAAATCGTAGGGGTGACTAATGAAGAAAATGAGATCCTCGCGGTCTTAACTCTTCCGGAACTTTCTTCTCATGTTGCGGTAAAAAAATTCGACAAGGCGCAAGTGCGTGTTACCGAGATTGCGTTTTTGGATACTGTGCAAAAAGCAGTGGTCGGGAAGGGGTTTACGGTGACTGCGCTTTCGAAGACCGTCGATCAAGCCAACAAGATCTTTACCGCCATTCAATTCGTTCTTGCCGCGTTCGGAGGCATTGCGCTCATCGTGTCGGCGATCGGAATGTTCAACACGATGACCGTCACCCTCCTCGAGAGAACCGGAGAGATCGGCGTCATGCGTACGCTCGGCGCTTCTTCGAACGATATTAAAATTCTTTTCATTACCGAGGCCGTTATCGTCGGTATTCTTGGAGGAGTCGTGGGAATATTGATAGGAGGGGGAATAGGTCTGTCACTGAACGGAATGATGAATCTCGCCGCATCAAAATTCGGAGGAAAATCGGTCAGTCTCTTCGTCTATCCTCTCCCATTTCTCGGCTTTATTATGGCCTTTTCCGGAGTCGTCGGATTTCTCACTGGGGTATTTCCCGCCCGCCGCGCCGCAGCCCTGAATCCGTTGGACGCTATACGATATAAGTAAATATTAAAATAAGAAAATAGAAAAATAAGAAAATTACAACGACGACGGGCGTCCAATCTTCCTATTTTCATATTTTTCTATCGTCTTGTGGATAACTCCACTACGTTACTGGCGTTTTTATTGTATACTATATATAAGGGAAAATAATAAATTTACATATTGAAAAAACATGTCTTATAAAATAGAATCAAGTGATCGTAAGGGGATATATCTAACCGTATCGTAACGAGTAGTGGTGATGATTCTCGGATTTGCTGCGGACTCACAGCACTTCGGACAGTTCTCGACAGCAATGGCCACCTCGACAGTTAATACTTCCGTGACGGTTCTTAATACTCCGCCAGCATGGACGACGGCTGCACAAGAAGCAGCAGAATCATCCGCTACCAGTCCCACCAATTCAAGTTCGACCGTATCATGGACGGCTAAAGGAACAGACTCGAGTGATGACCGATATTATCTCTTGATTTGTAAAACGAATGTGGCAGCAACAGCTGTTGCAGACTCGCGTCCTATCTGTAACGGAGGTGATGCGAATATGTGGGCAGTATCCACTTCTACAACAAGTGCACAGTTCGCGACAGTAGCGACAACAACCGGTGACAGCTGGGCTGAGAGTAATGTCTGGTACGCTTTCATTTGCGACGGGAATTCGGTCACTCCGAAATGTAATTTAAACGGTACCGGCGATCAGCAGGGTACGGGTCTCACCGCATCACCTTTTATCGTAAACCATCGACCGTCATTCACCACATTCGCCGATGACTCACCGAAAAACCCAGGACAGCTCGTAACATGGACATCTGTTTCTTCTGATGGAGACACTACGGGCTCAAATGATCAGGTGAATCTCTTTGTTTGCAAGACGAATAGTTTTGCTACGACTACCGGCACCTGTAACGGAGGGCAGTGGTGTACATCAGGATTGGTAAACTCAAATCCGACGTGTAACTTTACTTTGGAAGATCCCAAGCCTAACCGCAACTATGCCGCCTACGGTTTTGTGATCGATACCCATAGTCATGGTTCGTGGTATACGGCGCCGCATAAGCAGGGTACTGATTCAATTGTTACAGTAAACAATGTTGCTCCAACCGTTTCCGCAGCGTTAATTTCCTTGAACGACACGGATCTTGTTGGATCCTTAACACTTACGCAATCAGGAACAACTACCGGACAAACAAACGGTTTCAGTGTGATGTTTACGGTATCCGATCAAAATAGTTGTATTGCCAATAGCTCGACAACGCCTGAGATTACGTATGCGGGAATAAACGTGTTTCGTTCCGATAAGGACGGGATCGCCAGTACTTCAGCTCAGTACAACCCCAACTGGGCATATACTCATGCGTACAAAGAATCCTACGGGGCTACCGGTTGGAATATGGTGTGCTCTCAAGACGCGACAGTAAACAATTGTTTCGGTGAGGGAGACTCTTCCGTAACATGGACCTGCACCTTTCCACTCTGGTATGTGACATCACCGACTGATGCCGGTTCTCCTTGGGCGGCTCAAAATTGGCGCGCTTCGGTGATCGCTTCCGATAAATTATACGCAACCAGTACTGAAGTAGAAGGTTCCACTCCGAACGAAGTCCAGAGCTTCTTGGCATATAATGTTGCAACTACTTCCATTGCGTATGGAGCTCTCGAACCCGGTCAATGGAGCACTAATCTCGGCGATGGCGGTGCGGCGACAGATATGTCGGCTGTCGGAAACGTAGGAATGAATCAAATCCTTTATGGAGACGACATGTGCGTTACCTACCCCGCTTGTACCGGATATGCAACTTCAACGATTCCCGTAACCGAACAAGAATTTGCGACCTCCACTCTTCCTTACGACACTCTTCCGTACAGCGATTCTCGAATTCAGCAGCTTCAGCTCAATCCCGGTACGACAAACGCTATTCATATACTTAAAACGACAGTAACCACGACTCCTCAAGTCAAGAATACCTATTGGGGTATCAACATCCCGGTAGCCATTACTTTCTCCGGTAACTATATCGGTAAAAACTCCTTGATTGGAACGGTTTCAAGCGCGGTAGACTGGTAAATTCAGGAAAGAGTGGTAGAGTATATTATATATCGTTAACGCCGTCGGTTTATTTTCCGCATGTTCCGTGAACGTTCCGGAAAGAGAGGTTCGCTGTCAAGACGCCGGTGATTGGTCCCCCCCCATGAGAAAATTATTTTTCATCATTATCGGATGTATCGGGTTTCTCGGAAGTGCGCAATTGGCGTATGCCGGTTTTGGTATAACTCCGCCTTATTTTAAAAGCGATACACTCACTCGCGGTTCCGTGTTTACTCAGGAGATTATTATCGTTCGCGGCGACCCGATAGAAGATTTAAAAGTTGACATCACGGTAAATGTCCCTGGCATCAATCAATGGATTAAAGTGGATAAAGGGTTGGATTTCATTCTTCCGAAGGGAACCAGCCAGTATCCTATAAAGCTCACGGTCACCGTTCCGCCCGATGCGGAATTTGGTGCATATACGGGTAATATTCGTATCAGGACTTCATCTCTTCAAAGTGCGGAGTCGGGAGTCAGTATTGCTCTTGGTGCTCAGGTGGATGTCGACCTCAAGGTCGTTGATGAGATATTTGATTTTCAGGTCAGAAGGGTAGAGCTTTCCGAAGCGGAAGAAGGGCATGCACTTTGGTGGCTCGATTTTCCCGGAAGAATCCCTTTCTGGATGCATATTGAGAATACTGGAAACATCCCATCCTCGCCGGCAAAGGTACATTTTGATATCTATAATAACGCCGGGACAAATCTCCTTGAGTCCGCAGACAGCACTAATAAAATAGAAGAGGTCGCACCGTTTGCGACGAAGAAAGTTTTGGCGAACCTTCCGACCTGGTTAAAGCCGGGAGGATATTTGATAAAATTCAAAATATACAAACGAGACGAGGTCACGAAAACAGGAGAAATGACCCTCAGTGTCCTGCCGAAAGGAACGATTCCGGGATATGTCGGATATGGATTCGAAGGGTTGCATCTTGAAGATAAATTAAGCATCATTATTCCTGTCGGAGCGCCGATAGCCTTGTTCGGCGGGTATCGGTTCATGCGAAGAGGAAAGAAAAAAAAGAAGAGAAGAACAACAAATGAGAGAAAAGATCCGCCGATAGAAAGAACTCCGAGACAGGAACCGCCGGTTTCTCGCAACATTCCGACCGGTTCGCATATTGTTGATCTATCGCGCAAAAAATAATAAAAATGTCCGCACTCGACGATTTATTCGTCGGATGTGAGGGCTCTGGAGAAAAGAAACAAGACTGAAGAAAAAAATAATGATCATTTTGCCTTTACAGAAAAAAAAATTGATCCTTTTTTCCGCGGCTTCGGTCGCGGTTTTTGGCTTTTTTACGACGATTCATATTGTTTCTGCCGCCGTGATTTATCATGCGACGACAACCGTACGCATCGTCGTGTGCGGAGATGGAATTGTTGCCGAGGGGGAAGTGTGCGATGCCGGTTTCGGAAGGAATAACGGTCAATATTCAACAAGTATCGCCACCTATCAATGTTTTCCGGGATGTATGGAGATTGCTCCATACTGCGGCGATGAAATTTTACAGCCGCTCTATGGAGAAGAATGTGATGACGGGAACAATACCGCGGGCGATCACTGCGATCCCGTATGCAAAAATGAGACAGCACCGATAGAGGTCAATCCGCCGCTTGGCGGTGGTGGAGGGGGTGGCTCGGGCGCGCGTGGTCCGGGTTCTCGGGACGGAACGATCTCGATGGAAGGAACAACGAAGGTAATAATAGACGGACGTTCATATCCTAATTCCCGCGTGTATGTTTTGCAGGACGGAAAACAGGTTGCGTCGCTTTCGACGAACGATAAAGCGGAATTTCATTATGAAGCGGTCGACATGACGCCGGGACCGGTAATTTTTGGTTTTTGGGCGGAAGACAGTGCGAAACGGCGTTCTATTACTATGACGACAACGTTTCAGGTTGTTCAAAATGCGGTAACCACCGTTTCCGGTCTTTATCTTCCTCCGACCATCGAAGCTTCTCAGAAAACAATTAAGCAGGGAGAGAAACTCGATATTGTCGGCGAGGCGATTGCAAGTTCAAGCGTCTTGATCTATTTCGATTCTGTCAGTACTTCTGTCGGAACCGTCGGAAGTTTGCTAAATGGAAAATGGTCTACCCAAATTGACACCAAAACTCTCGCCAACGAAAAATTCCACACAGTCAAAGCGAAAACAGAAACCGTTTCCCCCGATGGTTCGCTGAAGAGAAGCGGTTACAGCCAGTCTGTCGGTTTTTATGTCGGGACAAAATCATTATCTGATATTGTTTCGTCGGACATTAATAAAGACAGTAAAGTGAACATTATAGATTTTTCCATTCTCCTCTTCTACTGGAACACAAGCGAAGTAACCTGCGATTTCAATGTCGATAGCAAAGTAAATCTGACGGATTTTTCGATTATGCTCTATGCCTGGACGGGATAAAGACGAATAGGAAAAATAAGAAAATAGAAAAATAGAAAAATAGAAAAATTATAACGACGCCGATGTTTTTAGTTTTTTTATTTTCCTATTCGTTTATAATCTTTTTTTTGTTATAATTAAACCACATGAATAAAAATTTCTTTTCCTATTTTCTATTTCCTATTTGCTTGTTGTTAATTACTCCGTCCGTCTCGTTTGCTATGGTGGAAATTTTTCTTGATCCGGTGTTCCGTGATGTAAACGTCGGTGATACATTTATTGTGACCGTTCGAATTAAAACCGACAGCGATTGCTTGAATGCGATACGTTCGGAGATTCGCTATGATCCGACGCAACTGAAAGTTGTTGATTGGGGGACCGGACAGTCTCTTATTTCGCTCTGGACAGAGTCTCCGAAGATTGATTCCCAGAAAGGAACCATTTCTTTTGCGGGGGGGATACCGGGAGGATACTGCGGTCGCGTGACGGGAGATCCCGGGCTCACCAACATTTTGGGTAAGATCGTTTTTTCAACACCACCGGATCTTTCAAAAGGAACATTTCCACTGATCTCTTCTGTGGACTTCAACTATTATGAGATACTATTGAATGACGGAATGGGAACGAGAGCGGAAGGAACCGCAAAAGGAACGCAAATAAGGATCGACAATAAAAGGGAAGGGGTTATTAATGAATGGCTTTCCGAAGTGCGCGCGGACACGACGGCACCCGAACTCTTTACTATAAATATATATCGCGATCCAAAAATACAAGACGGAAAATATTTTATCGCTTGGACTACGACCGACAAGCAAAGCGGTCTTGATCATTATGAAGTGTTTGAAACAAATCCGTGGAGATTCGGATTTTTTCAAAGTTCGGACCAAATGACCTATTGGCAGAGAGCGGAAAGTCCGTATATTCTGAAAGACCAGAATCTTCGCAGTAAAATAATGGTGAAAGCTATCGACAAAACCGGCAACGAACGCATCTCCGAGTACAATCCGAGGACTTCGCTTCTTCCCGGAATCGAAGATAAATGGATCGGACCTCTTGGCGGATTTATTGCTTTCATTATAATTATCGGAATATATTTTTGGAGAGCTTCAAGAAAGAAAAAGAATAATGAATTTATCCCTCCCATTAATCTTGATCTTCCATTATAATAGATAGGACTTACACATTCGGTAATCTTCGCGTCAAAATCTGCGATACTGGCTTCTCTGTATTATTATACAGTTCGCTCCGTTTCTCGATTTTGACGCGAATCTCATCCGAATGAGTAAATCCTATAGAGGATTAATTCTTTCACTAATTATTTTATAAAAATGAACTACAAAAAAATTGCGCCAATTTTCATTTTTTCCGCTCTTGCTCTTTCCGGGCTTTCCGCGCTCGCGGCGGCAAATGCTTCTCTCTTTCTCTTTCCTACAAAAGGAACCTACCCGATAGGTGAGGTTTTTACTGTTGACGTCAACATAAATACGAACGGAGAGAAGATCAGCACGTCGGAAGGAAAAATCAATTTCAATAATGAAGAACTTGAGGTTGTCGGTATTTCGACAGCGGGTTCGGTATTGGATAATTGGGACGAAGAGCCGAGTTTTTCGAACGGAGAGGGAATTGTTAAATTTGCCGGTCTGACAAAGGCGGGATATATCGGGGAAAGCGGCAAAATTCTTTCCATAAATTTCAAGGCATTAAAGAACAAACAAAGCACCGTGCGCTTTGCGACCGGCGCCGCCGTGATCGCCGCCGATGGATTGGGTACGAATATCTTGACCAGTATGGATGCGGGGCAATACGAGCTCACACCGAAAGAAGTTATCCCCACGCTTGATTCGACTACGACTGCCGCCCCGGAGGCATCTTCCACACCTGTTGCTCCCGCGGTCCCCGTCGTTGTTCCTTTCGAAATTCGTTCCTCAACGCAACCTGATCAATCGCGATACTATGCCACTACGACCGCCAGTTTTGATTGGACATGGGACAAAGATATTTCTTCTGTTGCTTTTTCTCTCGATGATAAACCAACCAGCACGCCGAAAAAAGTTTCAACGAAAGAGGTCGCTTCAAAAACATACGCAAAACTTTCGGAAGGCGTTTCATATTTCCATTTTTTGATGAAAACAAAAACCGGATCGACAACGCTTACGCATTATCGCATCGGTGTCGATACTATTGTTCCTGAACTTTTCACCATTACCGCCGCACCGATAACGGATGCTTATGGATTTACTTTTGATGCAAGCGATAGCGGTTCCGGGATCGAAAAATACTCCGTTCGGGTTGACGACGGAAGGGAAGATTCATGGATCGATGACGGCAGCCACGTTTATCGACCGGGCGGTTTGACTTCCGGCACACATATGCTCCACGCAAAAGCAATGGATTTCGCCGGAAATTTTATTGAGCAAACGTTTTCGTTTACTGTCGCCGTTGTAGAGAAACCGATATTTGTTGAAAAGATCAAAAGTATTTCTCTCGGTGAAAAGCTCGTTCTTCGTTTTCGGGCTCCCGCGGATGCAAAAGTAAAAGTGATTGTCGAGAAGGAGGGAATGGATAAACAAGAAGGCTGGGCGGCAAAAGAATCCGATGGGACATTTTCGTACATAGTAACGGAAAAAGCGGAAGAGGGAATTTACGTCGTTTCCGCAGTTTCAAATATTAAAGGTGTCGACAGCGTGCCGACCGAAAAAATAGAGATCGAATCAAAGGGTGGTATAGTGCTCTTTGCCAAAAAAGCACTCGGGTTTCTCGTTGCTTGGGCGCCGAAAATATTTTTCCCCGTTTTAGCTCTCTTCATCCTTTTGTTCGTGTGGTCAAAAATGAAAAAAAGCGGAGCACCAAAACGAACCTACAACGCGCCGTCGAGAGTTTCCATGCCCGCTCCGGCTCAACATCTAAGACAAAACCCGATGTCCGAAGTGAGACAGTCCGCACCTCAACCGCAAACGCAGCATCGGCCGATACGGGTAGTTGCCGAACCGACAGACAATTCCTTTCAAGTAAGGATAGGAAGGAAACCATAGTTTAGAAAAAAGTAAAAAGTTAAAAGAAAAAAGCTCGGCGTTCGTCGAACTTTTTTCTTTTAACTCGTTTTTTCTACCAAAAGAAATACATATCCCGTAAATTGATCGCTCCGTCGCCGTTTAAGTCATTTCTCTCTTTTTCGGGTGTGAAGAGATTCGCTACCCAGAGACCGGCGTCGACGAGGTTGACGGTTCCGCTGTCGTTCATGTCGGGGCTTTGCACCGGTTTTTCTTCTATTGTGTAGATGATCTCATTTGATTGTGGAGTAACGAGTGTTCCGAGTCCGTCAGCGAGTGCGAACGAGGCTTTATCAACCTGTATTTTTACTTCTCCTTCTTTTTTTGTTTTAAAAACAACAGTGATCGCTTTGCCGTTTTTCACGAATCCGCCCTGCTGCAAAATTCCGCCTGAGAAATTGATCGTGCCGATGTCGTTTAGGAATACAGGCTCCATCACCCAAATATTAATGAGAGAATCTGCCTTGCTGATCAGAGACACCGAGACGAGGTCTCTCGGGAAGGTAATCGCCGCTTCGATAACGTTGATCGGCGTATCCGTGTTGATATCGACATCAACAGAAAACACATCTCCCGCATATCCTTTTTCTGCGGACTGAGTGAGGGAGATATCTGTTTTTGGCGCATCTTTCGGTTCGATAAAAGAAGTATAGCTCATGAGAATAAGGAACAGTATCGGTGATGTACAGATGACTATTTTTTTCTTGTGTTTTTTGATGAGCCTGCGCATAAAAATTAAAAACATTTTCTACTGTTTCTTTGTAAGCACTTCTTTTATCTTTTGAGAGATCCCTTCAAGTGTAAGATTTACTTTCTCTATATATCCGGCGACGTGGTTTTCATCAAATTCCTTACTGAGCGCTTGCCCTTGCATGAGATTGGTGCAAGCGATAACTTTTGCTGTCGCACCCCATTCATCGCGGCGAAGCGACTTCAAAACCGATATTCCATCCATACCCGGAAGCATCATATCGAGTAAAATAAGGTCGGGATGCTCTGCAATCGCCATTTCATATCCCCGCACGCCTTCTTCCGCTCCCAAAACTTCATATCCTTCGTCTGAAAGGTTATCGGTAAGCACTTTTCGAAGCGCCGAATTATCCTCAATAATAAGGATCTTTGTTTTTTTGAATAAATGAAGTTTAACGGCAGACATACCGAAAGTATATCATTTTTTCTCCGCAGAGGAAAAGAACAAGGAGTAAAATCGGCACTTTCTCATTTTTTCCATAAACCGTTTATTCCGGTACGTTTGAGTGGGTCTATATGTTTGAGGATGAGGTCGTAAATGTTTTTGCTGTATTTTTCTTTTTGGGTTTTTTCTTCTGTTGTTTTTTGTGCTTCAAGGTATGCGAGCAGTGCGGCGTCGGGGTCGGAGCGTCTAAGGATCCTGGCGCGGGCTTCGTGGATGCGGTCTTTGTTTTTGGTTGCTCTTCGCTCCGCTTCGCCGAGGACTTGCATGGCGCGAATTCTTCCCGTCTCAATATTTTCCTGTTGTGCGACGATGCTCCACACCCGGCCGTCGCTTCCGTTAAATTCCAAGTATTTTAGAAACGATTTTTTGGTTCCGCGAAAGTCGTCAATTTCGGAATGGGCGAACCCGTTCAAGTAATGCACGAGGAAAAATTGGGGGAGTTCTGCTGCGGCTTGGTCAAAATAAGAGATCGCTTTTTTGTATTCTTTCCGATCATCGTAGATAACTCCGAGATAGGTAAGCGCCAAAACACTCCGCGGGTTTTTGGAAAGAATTTTTTCACATTCGGGTATGCACTCGTCATATTTCATCTCATTGAACAAAACCCGCACTTTTTTCGGCATTTTTCCAAGTTTTGCAACGAATTGCTCGTCAGTTATTTGTGGTATCGGCATCATACGGATGTCTGTTATTATAGAACATTCTCGTTCTCTGTGCCAGGAAATCATCCAATCGTCCGTGACTTTATAGGCTTTATAGTCCGCCAGCTGGTGGATCGACTTTACGGACTTCTCATATTTGCTTGACTTCTTTTACTCTTTTTGTTAGGATACACCGTAAAGCTCTGATTAAGAGGAGCTTTTGTTTTTGACTAAAACTATGACCAGATCACTCAAGAAAGGTCCCTATGTGGACGTTAAGCTTTTAAAGAAAGTGGAAGGGAAGCGACCTCTCGAAACCGGCGTCATCAAGACGTGGGCTCGTGCAAGTCAAATTTCGCCCGAAATGATCGGGTTCACCTTCGGCGTGCACAACGGACGAGCACACCTTGAGGTTTTGGTTACGGAAGATATGGTCGGACATCGTCTCGGCGAATTTTCTCCGACAAGAAAGTTTATCAGACACGGAGGAAAGATGCAGAAAGAGATTGAGCAGAAGAAGAAAGAGTCCGAAATAGCCGCAGCAAAGGCTGCCAAGACCGCGACCGCGGATCCCAAAAAGAAGTAATAATTCAAAGCTTTAAATATTCACCATGGAAACAGGAACAGCAACCCTCAAAAATTACAGGCAATCGCCCCGCAAGGTCCGTCTGCTTGCCAATTTGGTCAAAGGAAAGGAAACGAAAGAGGCCATTACCCTCCTTCGCTTTTCTGATAAACGAGCTTCGGATCCGCTTGCGAAATTGCTCGAAAGCGCGATTGCGAATGTCCGAAATGCCGGAGCGGGAGCTAAGGATTTGTTTTTGGTGGTAAATATGACCGTCGACAAGGGGATTGTTATGAAACGAAGCATGCCGAGAGCTCGCGGAAGAGCTTTTCCTATCAAGAAGCGCACCAGCCACGTTACCGTTACAATCGCGAGAATGGAAGAATCTGAAAAGAAAGTCACAAAGGCAAAAAAAGATACAACAAAAGAAGTTAAGGCTGTTGAAGCGAAGCCGGAGAAAAAAGTCGCAGCAAAGAAACCAACAGCAAAGAAAAAAGAGGTTAAAGAATAATTTTTCACTTTTCACTTATATAATTTAATTTCGTTATGTCACACACTGTTCATCCATTTTCGCATCGTTTGGGGATACTCAGAGATTGGAAATCTCGATGGTTCGCCGCACCAGGGAAATATCAGGAATTTTTACGTTCCGATGTTCTTTTGCGCGAATTCCTTGAGAAACGACTTCACGGACATTTTGTGAGCGCTATCGAATTCGAGCGAAATGCCAATACATTGAAAGTTCTCATTAAGACTGGACGACCGGGAATGGTCATCGGACGAAGCGGAGAAGGTCACACCAAGCTCAGAAACGACGTTCTCACCTTCGCCAGAAAAAACAAAATTTCTCTTTCTGAAAACTTGAAGATCGATATCGAAGAGGTCCGCTATCCTGAGACCGACGCCGCGATTGTCGGACAGATGGTTACCGAAGGACTCGAGCGACGCATGCCGTTCCGCCGAGTGCTCAAACAGACGATTGAAAAAGTTATGGCGAACAAATCGGTTCTCGGAGCCAAGATTGCTATTTCCGGACGTTTGGGAGGAGCCGAAATGGGACGCGCCGAGGAAATAAAAAGAGGGAACATCCCGCTTCAAACATTCCGAGCTGACATTGATTTCGCCAAAGAGAGAGCCAACCTTCCGTACGGAGTTATTGGTATCAAGGTTTGGATCTACAAAGGAGAAGTATTCGAGCAAAAAACGACGAAGTCTCACAATTAATTCAACAAGTATTCACTTTAAAAAAGAAAGAACATGTTAGCCTTCCCAAGAAAAGTTAAACATCGCAAATGGCAGACCGATCGCCACAACCCGAAAAAACCTCACAACGAAACGAGGGGTATTACCGTTGCCTTCGGAGCGTACGGATTAAAAGCGCAGAGCTCAGGACGCATTCGTTCCAACCAGATCGAGGCAGCCAGAAAAACACTGACACGCACCGTTTCAAAAGCCGGAAAAGTATGGATCCGCATTTTTACCGACCG
>Ga0172379_10001838_pt1 | contig 40297 bp, 61 predicted proteins | sample GrowelOW334metaG_FD_119756 | JGI IMG/M metagenome (GOLD analysis project Ga0172379, IMG submission 119756) | Groundwater microbial communities from an aquifer near a municipal landfill in Southern Ontario, Canada - Groundwater well OW334 metaG | ecosystem: Environmental > Aquatic > Deep... | reverse complement strand
TAGTTGTACATATTGTCTTTAGAAATAACACCAAATAAAGTACTGTCTATATAAGTGTCTGTAATTTCACCTATCTTGTCGTTTATATAAGATATATTCATGCTTAAAGTGCTTAAATTTGCTTCGATAGTTGATATGTTTATAGTTAACGAACTAAAACTTGCATTTATAGAATTATCTAATGTCTGATTTGTTTTTGCTATCTTGCCATATATAGCATTATTCTCTACCATCTGCTTCTAACCTTTTATACGCTTCTTCTGGCATCTCTATTATTTTTTTCATTCCAGCTATTATTTCAGGATTACTGCCCCCTGCTAGACGGTAGACCTCCTGCTTGAATATTGGGAGACATTCCTCCCATTCCTTGGTTAGGAATAGTTGCCTGAGTTCTCTGTTGTTGAACATCTTGTAGAATCCTTTGTGCTAACATTGGTAAATATGGTATAATCTTTTCTTTGGCTTGTTCAACTATTGGAGGACTAACTTCTATCCCTGTTCTTGTTAGTATTGCCCTAATAGCTTCATCGAGTTTATCAGTTTGCAAGAATCTTTCAACATCTTGCATACCTGTTTCAGTAAAACCATATTTAATTATTTCTTTAATATTTACTGCATTAGGATCAACTTTTAATACCATTTGCAATAATGCTAGAACCTCTTTGAATTGAGCCTGACGTTCCATTGACGCTTTTGAATCTATATAGGTGTAATGATATTTACCCTTTCTGACTTCATCGGTAACCGTCTCTTGCTTCACGCTTCCATCACCTTGTGCAACACCTAGGGGTTTTTCTCCTTCTTCAAAATTAGCTTTCAGGTCTGCGATCTTTTTAATGACAGGAATATTAAAACCCTGTTTAATACCATCAATCATTTCACTAACTCTAATAGACCCACCCACTTGAACGGCTTTTATTTCAGTAGCAGTTTTCTTTTCTTCTGTAGCTGCACCCAGCATCGCATTGCTCATTCCTACCGCTTGCTCTGTTTGGTTACCAAAAAATTCAATTAGATTAAATCCTTGGAGAACTCCACTCACATTTATTGGTATTGGTGCGTTTTTGTTTAAATCGGTTTCGTATTCAATGACTCCACCAGGCTTAGGTTTTTCTTTTTTATCTACTATTGCGCCTTTTGGAACATAGGATACAGGAAGAGCTATATAAGGAAACGCATCAACAATTTCATTAGTTATGTTTGTTGCTATATCGGAAGATTTTAACGCTACTCTTAGAGGCGATATACCACGTTTATAGTCAGGGTGTATATCATTAGCATAATAAACAATACAACAATTATAATATGGATTAGGTTCACATCTGATAACTCGATTTCCTGCTAATGTTATTAAATAATCATTTAATTCTATCCCATCAACAACTATATTACCCCAATACTCTAATATTTCAGTTTGATCTCCTGAAAATATCTGTCTTTTAGTCTGTTGTATACTAGTATCCTGTGTTAACATATCAAAATTAGGTTCTTCATTCTTGATACTTGATTTTAGATACTCTTTAGTCTCTTTACCATATTTATTTTTTTGAAGTAATTCGTAAGATTTATTATTTATAATTTCATTGTAAGATAACCATTTTTTAATTATCTTTCCGCATACTGGATTATCGAATCTATCTGCCTTTGTTGTATCAAAATAGAAATCCTCTGATTTGATGGGGTAAACTTCTACTCCGTCATGAACTTCTATCTCTTCCAAGGCAATTTTAATAGTTGTAGTACTTATCTCTTGTGGTGTAAATTCATCGGTTATTATTTGAGGTACTTCAACCTCTGTTTTTCTTTTTATGGTTTTCTTGGACAATCCGACAAGAGCAATCATTTCTCCTGATTCATTGAAACTTTTTAGAAATGCGCGTGCTTTCGTATGCTTAAAATCCATTTTTTCAAGATCGTTTACAATATCCCATTTATGTAAATTAGCTGTATCCTGACTTTCTTCATCGTCTCCTTTTACGTCAAAAACAGATGCGTTAGTTGGATAAACATTCTCTTTAATATGCGCTTTTAATGCTTCATTGAGTTTATAAATAGATGGTAATGTGTATGGGTCTCCCTCTGGATGTTCACCTTTTTGTGATTGGTATATATATTTACGTATTTTTTTTATTTCATTAATATGAGGTTGACATGCTAAAAGCCAATCATCATATTTTTGTGATATAACACCAGCTAGCGACTCTAGTTGAAACGTAGTTAGTTGTTTTGGTTTTCTATCTTCTAATAACTCTATATTCTCTAACATATTGTCCTTCTTAAATTACCAGTTATTAAGTAAACTTTCTACATTCTGTAATGCTCCAATTAAACAGTTTCTTGCCTCTTTACTAGGAGCATTTAAGAGCCTTGCTGACAATTCATTTCTTTTAGCTTTTAAATATTTGAATACTTCTGGCTCGTCTTCTATCCCGTACATATGCGAAGATTTCAAAATAGGAGATTCGGATGGAATTATAATATTTATTCCTTTAGCTTGAGCATATCCTATTTTATGTTCTAAACTTCTTCTCTGTTCCCATCTTTCAACACTATCTGCTAAATCTATCCCATATAGACCTATCTGTTTTCTATCTTCTATGATAGCTAGTGCTATTAAGTAATCAATGGTAGACTTAAAATAATTGCCAAACATGTCTTTTGCTTTTTGTATAGGATAGAGATTCGCATCTGGTAAATAGGTACTAAGTGATTCAAAGAAGAGTTCTTTATCTTTCTCGGGTTCACATACCCATGCTTTATCCTTAATACTTTGCAAGAATATATGATAAGGACAATTTGTATCAAAGTTTATTACCGTGTTTTTGTGGAAATCAAAATGTCTATCTGTTTTCTTATAAATAGTGAACTCATGATTTAATGTCCAAATCTCTCCCTTATAGGGAGCAAGCCCCATGGTTACGGGGCTAGTTCCTATAATTTCAATCATAAATTTTATCCCTCACATGTTGAGGTATTTAAGTCTTCAAGCTCTTTGAGTAACTTTAATCTTTTTTCATGGAGTACACTTATTTCGTATTGTTTTTGTTCGGTTTCTGCAATAATGTCAAAAATTTCTGCCTTTAGCTTGATTTCGTTCATGTTAAATTACTCCTCTTAATCTATTCTTATACAATGTACGATAGCAACACCGTCAAGAGTTCCTGACGCATCACCGATAATACAAAGGTCTCCACTTGTACCACTTGGTACTGTGTAAACCGCATCATCAAATGTTAGTGCTACTGTTTTAATTTTATCAGCATTGTCTGCTGCTACTGCTTCTGTTATGGCTGTTCCAATAGCTCCTGTGGTACCTTGACATAATTGCCATGTAGCTGCTGCGTCTGGAGCTGATGTATTTATAAATTCAGCACCTGTTATAAGATATTTTATTGGTGAATTTTGAATTAAACTCTTACCTGCTTCAGCTAAATTAGTAACCGTTGCAATAATGTCAAAAGGAACACCCATCACTGCGGTTGCTCCAAGCACTATCGAATCAAGTTCAGTAGCGTTAACATTACTTAAAACGTTTCCAGTACCATCACAATCAAATGTTTTATTAGTCAGCGTATCTGTTGTGGCTTTACCAATTAGGGTATCGGTTGCATCTGGTAAGGTCAATGTTCTATCATCTGTTTGACTAGATGTAATAGTCATGGTTTTACCTGTACTAGCACCGACTAATTCAAAACTCATCTTTTTGGTAATATTTGCGCCATCGGCTATAAATACATTACCAGTACCAGTACCAGCTAATAATAAGTTGGTGTTATCTTCACCTGCGCCTCTTACTTGTGGGGCTACTGTTGTATCTCCTGATGTAATACCTATGTATGTTACTGGTGTTGTTGCTTCTGTAAATACTACATATTCGTCACCACCTGCATCAACTATTGAACCAGTTGTGGCTATCTTAGGAGTTGTGAGTGTTTTATTAGTTAAGGTTTCTGTCCCTGTTAATGAAGCTAGAGTTACACTTGCATCAGGAAAAGTTATCGTCCTATCATCAGTATGAACAAAGGTTAAAGTAGTAGTTTTGTCTGCCGTTGCTCCTGATAAGCTAAGTTTAGCGGCTTTGGTTAATGCACCATTAGCACCAAAGGTAGTAGTTGCAACATCGAGTGTTTTATTAGTAAACGTTTCAGTTCCTGTTAGTGAGGCGAGTGTCCCAGATGTTGGCAATGTTACATTTGTTGCTCCACCTGTTGTAAAGGTTAAACTATCATCTCCAACAGTTATTAAATCACCAGTAGTGGTGATAGCTCCACCTAATGTTATTGTCCTTGCTGCGTCACCAGTTGTGATTGTTAAAATTCTATCAGCTGATAAATCAGAACCAGCCTTGAGAACTAAATCATGAGTTGCGTTAGTATCAAGTATATGTATGCCTTCGTTCGCGAAGGTTTTAACTCCTGTGAATGTTTGCGCAAGTCCCAAGAAAGCATAAGTGTCCGCAGCTCCTGCAAAATCTGGAATTGTTAATGTTGGTGCTGATGTTGTTTGGGCGGTTACTGCGTGTACTACATCATAAGTCCCTGACTCTATTTGATAAGTGTTTGTTAGTTTTGAAGCTAATGTTGCTACCGGTTCTCCCCAGTATGGATTTGATGCTGCTCCTGCTGTCACTAACGCTTGCCCAGCTGTTCCTACCCCAAGACTAGTCCAGTTTGTACCATCAAAATAAAGTATTTCACCCTGTGCTTCACCAGTTATGGTTAAATCCGTTACTTTACCTGCTGTACTAATATCTGTTGATGTTGCGAGTTTAGACCATGCGATTGCTGCATCTGTTTTAATGTCAGCATTAATTATAGAATCTGATGTAATTGACACAAGTCCTGCATTGCTTATAGCAATATCCCCTGTCACTGCAACGGAAGTTGCAACGTTGGAACCATTCCCTACTAAAACATTACCACTTGTTAATGTTGCTAATTTTGAAAACGCTATAGCTGCCGTTGCGCTAACTTTGGCATTAGTAACTGCGCTGTCTGCTATTGTTGTATTCCATGCTGCATCTATAGCTTCTAATGCGTCTTGCACTTTTCTGAATCCACCTGACATACGTGTCCAGGTAAAGTTAGTTCCTGTCATTTATTATCTCCTACTAATTCTGTGAAACTATTTTATTCCAGTATTTTACCTTAGTATATGTTATTTTGACATCTTGAATGATTTATTTTTAACAGAATCAGGAGCTACTAAAATAGACTCCTTTACATCGTCTTCAACTTCTAAGGTATCACCAAAAACTAATTCTTCTGTTCTAAAGAGTATAATATCTTTTAAACATTTTCTTGCTTTTTCCTTGTCACTAAAAAAGACTACTGGTGTTGGTGAGTGAGTTGATAAACAAACTACTATCCCGTAAACCTTGTTTAACTCTTTGGTTAATTCAGTGACTTGAACCGTTACCATGTTTTCTAAATTAAGATAAAGATCATTTGTTTTGTTGTGTAATAATTTCATTCTTTTCCTCCTGTTTTAAAACGTTTGTATAATGTCACATTCTTTTTCAATGTTCCAATATTTATAAACAATATAACTTGCTGCGTCATATGGGTGACCTAAGTATTTTAATTCATTTGCAAAAGTGGGGTCATTCTTTATTTGAACATTTGTAGGGATGTCGAATTCGTTACTTCCTGCCTTTTGTTTAAGATTCATTATATTGTAATAAAGCCATCTACATTTCGATTTATTTACAAATATATTATGCTGTCCAAATTCATCGACAATACGATTATTAAAGCTATTGAATCTAGCAGTACGCGAAGGGTTAGCATTAGATAAATTAAAAGCGAAGTATTTCCCCCCTTCGGTAGAAGCGTGCTTTTGTTTATTAACATCAAAATACTCTCTATTTTCTATTTCTTCCGGTTTTATTTGCCTGAAACCACGTCTTGTAAATTCGTTATATATTTCCGTGAAACAACTGCCTTCTCCCTCACTTCTGAGTTGATTGCCTGACGCATCACCACATATAACAAAGCCACCTTCATGATCTTTGTATAAATCTAATAATTCTTTTATTGAGGGTTTAATCCATGTGTTTTCTCTTGCGTATTCATCAAAGAAATATAGTGCTTCTTTATCTTTATGAGCTAGTACCCAGCACATAGGGTCTCTATTGAAGTCCATACCTACAATCATTGGCAATTCTTTTAAATAAGGGATATCTCTTTCATTAGCTCCTGACCAGTTCTTAACTATCTTTCTTCCTGAACCTATCTTACATTCTCCAAGGTAGATATGTCTGTACTCATCTGGCATGTATTTTTTATAAGCTTCTGCTTGATCTATAAGAATCTGTGGACAAAAGGGATTCTCGTTATAGTTAATATGTATAATTAGAGAATTGTCATGGTGTATTTTAGTTATCTCATCCAAAACCGCATCATCTTCAAAATCAGGATTCATTGAGATATATATTTTTGAACCCTCTGCTCTTATCGTTGGATTGAGCTTTTGAAATGAACTACGGCTGAATTTGTGTGCTTCTTCTATCCAGGCATCATTAAAACCTTCGTATGATTTGATATTATCCTCTGTTAAATTATTCATTCCTTCAAATATTATTTCCGACCCAGTTGTTAATGAAATAATTTTATCTGACTTAATTTGAAATGGTAACTTATATTTTTCAATCAAGGTTTTAAATAACTTATAATTTGATTGTTCTAAGTTACGTTGATATTCCCTTACGCATATTAAATCTCTTTTTTGGTGTAATCTATCGATTATGAATTTACGTGCCAGAAAATGAGACTTGCCTCCGCCCCTGCCACCTTTTAATAATATATATCTTTTATCAGTTGTTAAAACAGGATGTAACTTTTTGGGATATTCAAAATTAAATTCTAACTTTGTCATTAATCTCGATTCTAATCCTCTGAATTACTTTCCTTTTTTCTTACTTCCTTTTATTTTGTTTAGATTTGGATTGTTAGCTTTAGCTTTAGGTGAAGCATTTCTTCCTGCATTTGCTAGAATAGCTCCTGCGTTCTGCATCGGAATCCCTTCTTTTTTAGCTATCTCTTTTTGAACTGCTTTAAATCCAGGATGAGGTTTTTTCCCTTTTGCCATTACATTCTCCTTAATTAGCTGTTTAATAACAGGGTACAATGCCGAAGTAAAAGATTGTGTATATCGTTCTATTTGATCGTCTTCTAATTTGTCCTCAACTCCCGTCTCCCATAGCACACCATGGACTATCTCATGTATTAATGTCTGTTCTATTTTATCTTTGGACATGTCTTTTTTTAGTAAGATACGAGAACTATCTTCGTAAATCCTTCCCATGTTTTTTGTGTCATGGTCTATTTCTTCAACTAATTCTATTGTATAACTAACACCGCAGATATCTATATTCTTAGGTATTTTCATCCTCTTCTCCTTAAATTATTTCTATCTCAAAAGGATATCTATCCTCTATTAACTTCTTCTTTAAATTAAATACTGATGTTCTCATACCTTTGACATCTTCAACGTGAAATTTAAGTTCTTTATCATAATAAGTAAAATCTGCGATATAAGTGAATAATTTTTTATCTTTCTTTTTTTCGCTATAATACGGAAACTTTTCCTGTAATTTTAAGTCAAATATCTCTTTGGCCTCACATAGACATTTTAATTGCAGATATCTATATGACTCTGCTTTACTGTCAAATTTTATATCATCAACTACAGTTTTGACGGCTCCGTATTTATTAAACATAATCCTCCTCTGTCTTTAAACTATTTTCCTTTACCTTTTTTGCCTTTGCATTTACTTAGCATTTTATTCTCCTTTTGTAAAGTAATGTAAACTATTTAATGTATTTAATAAAAAGTATTTGACTTGAAAATAAATTAGATGCTATGATTTTAGAGTGATTAGAAAATAAAGGGCAAGATAAATGAAAAGTGAAAGAACACAAAGAAGGGCAAGAAATTGGGATAATTATAATAGAGAAATAAATGCCTTACATGCTTTACATTCAAATAGAATGATAGACGAAAACACTTTTATAAATAGACAAGAAGAAATAAACGTAAAATATTCTATTATATTTTAAAATACTTCTTACCCAACTCGACACGAGACCTGAAAAGGTCTCTTTTTTTTGATTATCCAAAATTATGTTTTTATCCGTGCGGTGAACAAATGAGCCAAAGGTGCATAACTTCGTTTTATTTTTTCTGATTATCGAAAATATATAATAATCTGTTAATTTTATAATGGGATTTGATTAATTATTACTTCTAATCCCTGTGCATCAAATCCAATATTTTTCTTTTCATTCTTTAGTCCCGAGATGTCAAGAGCACATCTAATGGCTGCTACTCTATCAGAATCTTTTACCACTGGGTCTTTTAATAATTTATTAAGCTTAGTAATAGCTAGTGTTGTTAGCTCCTTAATCTCACTTTCGAAGAGATTTACAGCCTCTTTTGTTTTTATTTGTCTTTCTTTGTCCCATCCTTCAACACAAGCCCAGTTAGATATGGTATTAGGTTTATACTTTAATTTCTTTGCAATAACACAAGGCTTTTCACCTGATAAGTACATAGCCTTTGCTATATCTTTCTTAGACATGATTTTATTCCTTTAGATTGATTTTATTTATCTTTAGATGTTTATGTAACAATTTTGTAATCTAATACGTTCGATGTATTGATACTGTAAAAAAGTGTATGTTATTATAATATTGTTAGTTGGTTATGACAATTTTGTCAGATTAAATTAAGGAGAAATTATGTACAACTTAAATTATTTTAGAGAGTATAGTCATTTTACAGAGGGATTTATTTTCTTCATTATCGGATTTGTAGTCACATCTTTAATCATTGTTACAATAAGAGTCTTTACCGACAGTCTAAATAAATATAGGTAGGAACACAAGGGAACACATTCAAACACTTCTTAAAATCGATTGTAGTAGTTTATAAACGGAGGAATTTACTAAAATGGGAAATAGAGCATTAGTTATTTTTAGGAACGCTAAAGAAATTAGTCCTGTAGTCTATCTACACTGGAATGGAGATGATGTTTTAGATTATCTCGAAGATTATAAAAAATGCATGGACAACAGAAAGGGAGATGTTGATTATATCTGTGCCAGATTCATTGGTATATGTCACACTGAGATAAACGGAAATTTAAGTTTGGGTGTATGGAACTGCGCTGCAGAGTGGGAAGAATCTATTTTAAATAATGATTATGAAACAATAAAGACATATTCACATGGAGATAACAGTATTTTTATTGTTGATGTTTCTAAAGAAAACTGGTTTAACATAATTCAAATAGGAGAAAATAATGAATGAAAACTACATCTAGGGATGTTTTAATAGCAATGGCTGCTGTTAGAAAATGTCTTAATCAAAGATTAACTGCATGTGAAATATTTAAATATATATTAAATACAAGCGAGTGTTATAATTCCTGTGGTGGACGATGTGATAGTTTGGAATGTATCGAGATCGTTACTACGGTTATAAATAAACAAAGAGAAGAAAATAATTATTAGAAAATTAGTTTAATATAACAAGAATAGGAGGTCTTGGTGTACAAAGCATCTAATAGAAAAAAATATGGTTTAAAACCTGACGTAAGATGTTGGTTAGCTGAACAATTGGATTTACTTGCTAAAACAGATACCAATAGTTATATGATAACAGTTCCAGGCACTAATTGTATTTACAATGTAAATAAAGAAGGCGTTATTGAGTTTAAAAAAAGAATGGGAGTAAAGTATGTACAAAAATAAAATAAGTATTTATCTACCGAATGATATATCATATTCATTAAATAATCTGCAAAACCTAGGAAGTTATATGGTAAAATTTATGACTAACACTTTCGGACATTGTTATCAAACTGAATCATCTTTTACTTATAAAATCAGAGATCAATACAATGATAGAAAGATGGTTATAATCTTCTCTTGGTGTAGCGATGAAGATTTAACCAATCACCAAGAGGGGGTATTACTACAGGCTAAAATAATAAAAGAATTATGTGGGGTTGACAGTCTTCCCGTTGAAATTAATAACGAATTGTGGTATGTGTAATAATGGGGAAAGTAGTTAATAATTTAAAAGAACTATTATGGGATTTATGGGCGATCATCGAAAAAGCTGCGGTTTTTTGCTTATGTTTATGTTTTGCCCTCGCCTTAATGGTATCCCAAATCATATTCATTTTAGAGATAGTAAAAATAATATTAATACAAGGAGAATTATAAGTATGATTTATATGGGAAGTAAGAATAGAATAGCTAAAGAAATATTAGAAATAATGCTTAAAGACATTGGGGAAAATTATTTTATAGATGCCTTTGTGGGGGGTGGTAATTTAGTACAGCATGCAAGCTGTAAAAATATAATAGCTTCGGATGTAAATAAATATACAATAGCTTTTTTAAATAAGATTAAAGAAGATACGTCATGGATGCCAAAATCAGAAGCAGAATTTTCAAAAGAAGATTATACCTATATGAAAAACAATAAGGAAAAGTTTTCTGATTTCATGTTGGGTCATGTTGGATATAACTTATCATTTGGGGGAAAGTGGTTTGGTGGTTGGTGTCAAAACGCCAAACGCAAGGACTATGTAAAAGCTGGTTTCGAGCATGCAATTAGACAGGCTGAGAAGATAAAGGCCATTAGATTTATAAATTGTGGATATGAAGATTTAAAAAATATTCCATCTGGCTCGGTCGTGTATTGCGATATACCGTATGCAGGTACTACCAAATATGATGCGGTGAGCAAGTCTTTCGACTACGAAAAATTTTACACTTGGTGTAGAGCCAAGCATAAAGAAGGTCTAAAAATATTTATATCAGAATATAGTATGCCTGAAGACTTTAAGGTTGTTTGGCAAAAACAAATATCCATGAAGTTGGATGTTAAATCAAATTCAAAAAAGGCCTTGGAGAGATTATTTACATTAAAAGATAATAATTAATGTATGAGAGGGGATTATTCCTAACAATAGCAAACATCTTGATATAAGGAGAATTGAATGTTAGACAAAAATAAAACATATATAGGTTTATCATTTAGTGATAATTTAATAAGTGATTTTATAGAAGATCATCAGCAGGGACAAGAGTTCATTAAGGGGAATAAGTGCAGTCATGTTCTAGCTTTAATTTATTGTCCTGACAATAATGCTACTTGGTATATTTTTGAGGCTTCTATTCTCTACGGTGGAGTTAGAAAAATAAAATTATCTGACTATGTTTTGGAAAAAACAAAAGATAAAAAAGATATTATTATCTTCAAGGAGCTTGATCTTGATATACCTTCTTTAATATATTATTATAATTTCATAAAGTATTATCCTTATGATGTTAAAAATCTATTTTATAGACTATTGGATAACGTCCCATTATTATCAAGTAGAGGAACTAAGAATTTAATATGTAGTAAATATTTAGCAATGTCCGAGGTCGGCTATAAAACATGCTATGAGTTTAATATTCCTTACGATGAAATAACCCCAGCCCACTTACAAAAACACGTAGAAAGACTACCGATAGATTTAAGTATTAATTTATTAACGAAAGGAAACAAGAAGAATGTCTAATACGATTGCGCCAGTAATAGTTTATAGTATTATAATAATAGCACTTGTTTTAATATTTTTGGATGATAGAGTTTAGTAGTGCGACATTAATACTTCTACTCTCCTTACTACTCCACTCCCTTTTTAAAGGGAGTTTTTTTTATATAAGTTTCAATTCACTTTGAGACATACTCATTAATTTTAAAATATCATCACGCATTCTTAGGAGTTTATTAACCTCTTCTTGATTATCATCTAAACAATCAAATATAACCTCGTATTGAGGTTTATTTTTTAGAATATACGCAATTTGAGTATCTTTGCTTTTTAAATCATTTCTAATAAAATAATTGATATATTCTGAATAGCAAGACCTAAATTGTTTTTTAGATACATTTAAGTCAGAAATAGCCTTTTCTAATTGCTGATTTATTAAACATAGTGCTATTTGATAATCCTGCTTGGTTACTAATTCTTCATCTAAGAACATTTAAGATTTTAACTCTTTAATTTCTTCTATGGCACTGAGAATGGATTTAACACTTTTGAATATTAATTTAAATAGATCAATCGTTGGAGGCGCACCGTCTTTAATAAGTTCTATAATTAACGGTTCAGCTATTTGTATAATTTTAACTATTTCATCAAATTTCATCTTTATCTCCTAAATATACTACTTCTTTTAATTCTATACCCCATCTATGTTTAAAATTTTCTATCCTTTTATCTATATCATAATTACAATCATTAGGCATGTAAATAAGTTTTTGATGTTTCAAAAGACTAGGATATTTTTTAAGTAATTTCTTTTCTACATAATGATGATATTGATATCCAGTTATATGAATTTCTTTGGTAGTTGGAATTAATTTACCCTTAAACAATAAAAAAATAGGAAAACGATCTGTGTCGTTCATAATAAAGGTGACTCCACCTTTTCTTCAACCCTATCATCAGAGAGGCGATAGATGCCACCTTGTATGCTTTTTTTAGAGCCATAGCCTTTATAGTAGCGGTAACCTTTAGCACTACACCATCTCTGTCTGATTGGTTGTATCATATAATCAATGTCTCGTCTCTTTAAAAAGGAACTAGTATTAGCTATATGACATTTTTGAATTCTTCCATCTGGATACTTAGATAATAGATAAATTAAATCTCTATCACATTTGTGACAATGAGCTAAATACATTATCTCTTCCGTGAATGAATCACAAGGTATAAGTACATATTCTGATGCGTATTTTTGTTTCCCACATTCACATTTTAAAAACATTAAAATCACCTGTTAAATACGAGTTTATATACCATGAGATTAATCAAGTTTATATTTTTATTTAGCGTCCTAATATCTATATTGGCTTCTCTATATCAGCAAGACCTAAGATATCGACAATATGTGAGAACATTCTTTTATTTTAGCATTTTAGATAATACGTGTCAAGCATCTATTACATGGTAAACATTTGTAAATATAATACGAATAAATGGTGTTTCTAAAAAGGGTATGTGCTAATATAAAGTATAATCAATTATTGATTATGTTTAGTACATTAGGAGGAAAATAAAATGGTTCAAGCAGTAGTTTTATTAAAAAGACATCCACATCTTTCAAAAGCAGGAAAGGTAGGTTCTAAGGTATGCTTTGCGGTCGGTACTAAAAAAATATTTATGTATTCCAGTATACCAATAGGTGAAGTTAATGAGGAATTAGACCTACTTTCTGAGGGTCAAGTTGTAAATGTAGAGCAGGATGGTAACCAATTTTGGAGATTCTCTAAAGACCAAACTATTGTTGGCGAGACTAGCACATCAGAGCAAATATTTGACTCTTTTAATGGGAAAGTTATAACACCATCTGAACTTTTACCAGTGATTAAAAAAGAACAAACGGATTTACTTATTGAATGTATTTTGAAAATGAAAAAAGAATTAGCCGATAGTGATTCTACTAACTTCTTTACTTCGGAAGATTGTAGAAGTGCTGGAATAAGCTTGTTTATTCAACTCAGTAAAATCAACGGAATGAAATAGTGTATCTATATTGTTTAGAAAACCTCATTACATTCGGTTTATCTAAACTTCTATCTAATTCCTTATGCAGTGAGGAAGCGGTAAAGTCCGCTTCCGAGCGGAGGAAGGAATTACCTTTATCAAGATGCTTTAACGTAAGTTAATTCGACTGCGTTGCAGTCTCATATATAATATATACTGTTTTTTGAAATTTGTCAATAGTTCGAATCGAATATAGCTTAACAAAGATTCACAAAAGAATAAAGAAATAGGAGGATAAAAAATGAATAAAAACAAACTTCCCAACTGGTATTACATTCCAAAAAGAAAAATATTAACACCCATTGAAGAAAGGGAAAGTTTAAATAAATTCCTTCAAAAAATAAGGAAAACTTGTAAATGATAGATATTCAAGATATAATCGTAACTTTTGGGACTGTATCTAGCGAGGATTCAAAAAATTACACATTTCAATGTCCTCTATGTAAAGACGAAGGTAAAGACAACTTAAAAATAAAAAAATCAGACGGTCTAATAACTTGCTTTGCTAATAAAGATCATTCAATTGAATTAAGGAAAAATCATAACCAATTTAGAATAAATGATACAGAAAACAAATCAGAGGTAACTCCTATCGTTTTTAACGAGGCTGAAGAGAAGGAGAGAAAGAAATACCTCAAAGCATGCCAAAAGAATGTTACCGAGTCTTCTACTAGCCTTATAATAGATAGAGGGTTAAAATATAATATTATAAAAGAGCTAGGACTTGGAATCGACTTACAAAAGAATGCGTGGGTATTTCCCATGTACCATCATTCAAGTAATCACTTAATAGGATTTGAATTTAGAGATATACAAATGCTACCCCGTAAAAAAGGTGGGAATATTTGGAAATCAAAGGGATATTTTTCCTGTTTATGCCAACTTAGTAAGATTCCCAAAGCAGAGCAAAACAATTTCAATCTTTATGATATTATTATTTGCGAAGGATTTATAGACGCTTACTTAATGTATCAGTATTATAAGGAGCAATTGTTAATTCATGGCGATATTTTACCAGTTCAAATACTAACTCCATCTAATGGAGTAAATGCAATCGTAAATCATATAAAAAGTATTAAGTTTAACAAAAAAAGATTATCGCCTAAAATTTATTTATGCTTAGATAATGATGAAGCTGGAGAAAAGGCCATGGGGGATATAATACAGAAATTAGAACCTCCTTATTTACCCTTAATTAATAAAGAAAATATGTTACCAAAAAAATACAAGGATTTTTGTTGTTACTATAACAAAAGATATTAATATAGATAGAAATGGAGATGAATATGGGCGAAAATAAAAGCAAACTCATATATGGCAAAAATTTAAGAGATATTAGAGAGTCTCTAAATCTTACACAACAACAATTAGCGGATAAATTAAACACCCCTAGAACTGTTATCACAATGTACGAAAATTCAAGACGATTTCCTTCTTTCAAAAAACATACTCAAATTTGCGATGCTTTAGACTTTGATTTGGCTGATTTCCCTTATTTTGATAGTGATTTAGAGTTTTTAAAATCCCAAAACCAAGCCCTCACCGATAAGGTGACTAAATTACAAAACAGAAACATCGACCTTAAAACTCAACAGTATTCTGATTGTCTAAAAAAACTTGCTGATAGTGAGTATAAAACAGTCGGAGAAGAGATTGAAGCTTTATTTTTGCTTGAGATTGAGAAGAATAAGGAACTGACCGATAAGGTGTTGGAGTTGGAAGTAATAAGCAGGTGCAAAACCGAAGTAAAAAGACTTTACACGCCACCTGTTAGTCTTGATGTTGAAGGTGCGGTCAGTCTTTCAAAAAGGGCTCGTGTTTTAAAATGGGTTCTTAGCGATGAGGTGCAGGGGTGAAAAAGCAAAAACCTCTGCACAAAAAACATTGGAAAGATGAATTTGATTGTCGTAGTAGAAAGTCTGACAATACGGTCAATAAAGAAACAAGGCGGTTACTACAGCAGGACGCTAAAGAACAGCTAGAACAGGAGCAGGAATAAGATGGAAGAGTTAAGAATATTTAAAAGAGAATTTGACGGTCAAAATCCTGATTTAATTTCAGGTAGAGACTTGCTAAATCTTGCCATACAAGAGGCTAAATCAAGCGAAGATGCCGACGGTGAAATCGAATCAATTGATGACGCATTTGAATATTATGATGCTTTTGAAAGCATTCAGGAATGTGATTTAGTAGGTGAACTTTCTCTCCTCCAACAACACAACACCACTATGCGCAAGGCATTGGAGGAGATAAAAAGACTCATTAATCCAAACACAGACCATGAAACCCATGACGCTTGGGAATTAAGTATAGAAAAATGTTATAAAACAGCAACTACCGCACTACAGGAGGTGAATAAATGCCTATAATGCCTGGAGAAAATCCCGATAATTATTGTAAGGTTCTGCCCGATGGTGGTGAATATCAAATGAGAAGAGTTTGCAGAGGCACAGAACATAAAAACTGCAACATTTGTGAGCATAGAGAAGATTGTTTTAAAAGACGCAATTTAGAGGTGAATAAGTGAAAGAACTGTTTGAAATGTATGAGGTAAAACCTACTTACTATGAAAGCGTTTGCGATAGTTGTAACCATCCAATGTGTATGCCTGCGACGTCTGAGAGAGATTGTGACCCTGATAAAACATATCCTCAATGGCTTTATCCTTTTATCTCAGCCGATAAAGCCATTGCGCTGGAAGAAGTGATAAATAAAAGGTTTTCTTATTTAATTCACACAGACAGCAATGAAATTTTATGTAGTCAGGATTTAGTTAGTATCGATTGTCAAGCAGAAGGCAAAACTCGTATTGAAGCCCTTATGAATCTTCTTAAAAACGATGATTTATACTACTCATTCACAGACAGCGAAAAAGCACAGATCAAGGAAATATTGGAGGGGTAGAATGTTTCTAATACTAAATTCTGTCCAGATTGAAGCATATAAAAAACTTGGAATTATTACAGAGGTTGATGGTAAATTAATACCTATGGGTTTTAAAGTAATTAAAGCAACTGATTTGAAATACAACCACCCACAAAATCAAGAATAATTCAAGTAAAGACTAAATTGTAAATAATTGTTTCAGTTTATACTAAAAGAATAGATTTTAAAAAATAAATAATATAAAATATTAGAAAGTTTAAAAAATAATTTAAAGGAGAAATATGTTAACTGAATTAACACAACAACAAATTGCAAAATTCCCAGAATATGTCGATAAGTGGATAAAAATAGGGTTATCCACGGAAGATAGTATAAATAAAGAACTGGCAAAACAATCAATTATAAAAGCATATAAATGTGCAGGATTAAAAGAACCAGAAATATTTATATTTACTGAAAGTCCATTTCATAATAGTGTTTTATATTCAATATTTAAAAATAAAAAGGTCTGGAATTCTGTTAGTGATTCTGTTAGTGGTTCTATTAGTGGTTCTGTTAGTGATTCTGTTAGGGATTCTGTTGGGGATTCTGTCTGGAATTCTGTTGGGAATTCTGTCTGGAATTCTGTTAGGAATTCTGTTAGGGATTCTGTTAGGAATTCTGTTAGGGATTCTGTTAGGGATTCTGTCTGGAATTCTGTCTGGGATTCTATTAGTGATTCTTGTTATGGTTCTCATGATGCTTCGTGGTTAGCTTTTTATAAATATTTTAATGCTGAATGTAAAATAGATTGCTCAAAGCTAGAAGGCCTATGGGAATGTTCAAAGAATTGTGGTTGGTTTATCCCATATCAAAATATGGTTATAATTAGTCCAAAACCTAAGCAAATAATCACAATAATTGATAATAGAGGTAATTATATATTACATAGTGATGGGAAACCTGCCGTTTATTATTGTGATGATTTTCAAATATGGGCTTTAAATGGGACAAAAGTCCCTCGTTGGCTAGCTGAGACTCCGGCAACGTCATTAAACCTTGAGGATTACAAAACAATAGACAATGCTGATGTTAAAGCTGAATTTATAAAGAAATTTGGAATTGATAGAATGAAATCATTAGGCCAAACAGTGGATTCTTGGGAAAATTATAAAAAACATCATAATTACGAGTGGATAAAAAAATCAAAGTATGAATTAATAGATATGGGAGTTATGGACAAGGTGGGATATACACCATATCTAGGTATGATAAATCAAACCACGGGTACTTATCACCTGGAGGCAGTTTCCGAAGACTGCAAGACGATATCAGAAGCATTTACCAATACACGCTGGGGAGGGCGTGATTTCGACAAAATAAAAATTACAGATATTAAATAAGGAAAGGAATTAAAATGAATCAAATGTTTAGCCATGGAGAATGCAACTTTTTCCAAATTGAGAAAATGCCAATTAATTTAACAAAAATAGATATCAAGGAAAATTATTTTGTAGTTGGTGAATCTGAAACTCATGGTAATGACCACAGGGTGGCAGTTATGGATAAAGTAGAGTTCTATAGAGATCAATTTGAAAGACTTTATCTCAAGGCAGATGTGCCAACTAGGGTATATTGTCTTAAAGAGGGTAGGCATGATGAAGTGATTATTAACCCTGGAATATACGAAATCAATAAAGCCCTAGAAATTGATCCTCTAACCAAAAAATTAAGACAAGTAGCTGATTAGGAGTAAACGATGAAAACAGTTTATGTGGCAGGTGCTATGAATGGTTCTAATATTATAGAGGTGATGAATAATATTAGGCGAGGAGTTAAACTTGGGGCAGATATTTTCAAATTGGGTTACGCCCCATTTATTCCCCATTTGGACATAGCCTTTATTCTTCAAAATCCAATAGACCTTTCTTTGCCAATAGAGATGTATTATGATTACTCAATGGAATTTTTGACTAGATGTGACTGTATTATAGTTTGCGAAAAATCAGAAAATTCCAAAGGCACTAAACTTGAAATTGAAAAAGCAAAGCAATTAGGTATACCGATTTATTATTCAGTAGAAGAATTGGAGCAAGCGAATGGCCTTAGTTAAAGAATGCGCAAGAAAAGCAACACAACATACGGTTTATAAAGATAAGAATGGTAATAGATTACCTGGGGTTACAACAGTACTCAGTGTCATTAATAAACCCTTTTTAATACCATGGGCGAATAAAATGGGTTTAGATAATGTTGTTTATTCAAAATACATGGATAATATTGCAAATTTAGGGACACTTGTTCATTATTTATGTGAATGTTATTTAAAGGGCATAGAACCAGATTTAAGAGATTATTCTATTTCGGAGGTGGAATTCTCTAAACCCTCATATAATAGGTTCTTAAATTGGATGTCAGGCCTCTCTGATTTTGAATTAATCGGGAGTGAAGTGCAGGTTATTTCGGAAAAATATGGATACGGAGGTTCTTGTGACTTAATCTGTAAAATAAACGGAAGATTAACATTAATAGATATAAAAACATCAGATTCCTGTTATCCTGAGCATAAAACCCAAGTTGTGGCATACAAGCAAGCGTACGAAGAACAAACGGGTAACTATATAGACGATCTTAAAATATTAAGACTTGGTAGAGGGGAAGGAGGGTCTGATATTTATGATGTAGGCAATGAAGAGTTACATTTAAAAAGATTTTTAGTTTGTTTGGAATTATATAAATTAAACAAGGAGTTAAAAGCTGATGTATGATAAAGAAAAGAGAATAATAGATTATATTTTAGAAGAACATGAAAAAAATAAAATTATAGAACAGATAAGACAAAGTCTTGAAGTACGTAGGTCTTCTCTTGCATATTCATCAAAAATAAATTTTCTAGAAAGATGTTTAGAATTGGAGATTAAAAATGATTAAATCAGTTATAGTTATGATAAATATTATACTAGCTCCACTATGTCCTGTGATAATGCACCCTTTACATATAGATACATCACCATCCATTAAACAGGAAATAATACAGAATACGATAGACCCTGTGGAAATATGTTATGACCCAAATTTATAATGTCAATCTACTCTGGGAATATTTAGGTAGATATTACCCGAATGATAAATATGAAAGATTAAAGAAATTTAATGAAATGATAGGAGATAATAAAGTGTCTAAAGAAATATTAAAAGAAATAAATGATTTAGGTGGTGAACAATCTCTTATAGAGACAAGGTGTGATTTACTTCCTGCTTTAGCCTTAAAAAAGGTAGGTGTAGTAATGAGAGAGGGAGCTAAAAGATATAAGCCTAACAACTGGAGATTAATAGACACTAATTCTCATTTAAATCATGCATTAGAACATACATTTAATTTCTTTGATGATATCAATTCTTATGACAAAATCGAAGAATTAAGCCATGCTGCAACTAGATTATTGATGGCATTAGAGACGTATATACCCAAGCCTAATGTGAAGGTATATGATAAAGAATATAATTGCATGCCTGGCTCTCTTATCCCGATTAATGAAAATGATTTGTAAAATTTTCGGATGCCCCATGGACTTAATAAGAGCTTGCCATAATGAAATGATGATAATGGGAGATATAGATTGTGATGTATTATTAAATTTCTTAAAAGAGAGAGAGGAAAATGGAAACAATAATTTTTTACATAGCGAAGGAAATGACTGAAAATATTGATGATGCATGGAAATTAACTTATCTTTTAGAGAAAGTGGTCAAAAAGTTTCCGGAAGAATTCAAAAATTGTATAAAAAAATACAGAGATAATATTTCTCCAGGTACTTACAGAAAAGGAGAATATGATTATCTTGTGACTAATCCATATGATTTTTTGAATACCTTATACAGGCTAAGGGATAATGGAGATGTTAGAATAGGTTTTCTGGAGGATTTAAATGGCTAAAATTAAAGGTACTAATATTTTAGGTAAGGCAGAAATTAGAGTATTAAGTGCTGTTTATTGGCTCGCTTATGAAACTGGATCGACCAGAAGAGATGAATTAGCTAAAAGGATTGGATTAGAAAGAAGCACTATTCAAACCCATTTAGACCATATATATTCTAAATTGGGGGTACACGATTTAGCGTCAGCCATAATTAAAGCTAAAGATATATTGGAGTTGATATGAAAAAATATGGTGATACACTTAAATATGTGCCATTACATATACATACAGAGTATAGTCTTTTAGACGGCATGATGAAAATTGATGATTTAATTAATCTTTGCAAAGAAAGAGGCTATCCTGCATGTGCTATAACCGACCATGGTAATATGCATGGAGCTATAGAATTTTATACAAAATGTATAGATTTAGGAATATTGAAAGAAAGCGATTCCGTATAAAAACGATACGGGAACATAGTAGACAAAAAAGAAAGGAGAAAGATGTGATGGATGAATTTTTAAATATAGATGATTTAAATTTACATCCCGCGTGACATGCCGGCATATCTCTTTGCAGAAAAGATAAACTCTTTATTTTGTAGCATACTAATGGGCGGTATTCCGCCCTTTTTTTTAGAGGTAAAAAATGGAAGATAGATATTTTTATTTTGGTAATTCAAAATGCGATAAATTGAGATACAAAGGCCATCCAGGCTATAAATGGCCAAATAAAGAACAAAGATCAAAAATAATAGAACGTGCCAAGGCTGAAAGCCTAATAAGCATCTCGGAAGACGTTAAAGTTAGTGTCAAGGTATTAGATCGAATAATTCAAGCTGATTTTAACTCTAAATTTGGCAGTGGGTGCATATTTAATTCAGGGAAAGACTCTGGCAATAGATTAACAAAAGAACAACATGAAAAAATAAGAGAGAACAAGGACTGCTTAACAGTTAAACAATTAGCCATAAGATACGGGGTGTCTAGCCGTACTGTATTTAAGATAAGAAGCGGAAAGATGAAAGGATTTTATAAGGTGGATATTTGTGAATTAACTCCCATGGAAATAAAAATACTAAAAGCAATATATGAATTTTCGTATAAGAATGGATATTATACTCACAAAGATTTGAATGAACAACTAGGGTTTAAATCTGATAGCAGAAAAATTTCAAAATATTTAAATAAAATTGCGGATAAGATAGATGCGCATGATGTACTATCAATAATCATCAAAGCCAAAGATGTATTGGAGTTGATATGAAAAAGACTGGCTCTAAATTAATAGGCCAGTCTATAAAAGAGGAGGAAGCTCCAAAAGGAGCGATATGATGCCCTGATGGGCATCTTTTTATTTAGATATTTATTTTACCACATGAAGATGTGTTTTTTTATAAAAAGGACACTTAGTTATCCAAAAATCATCTTCTATTAAGAGATAACCATGATACAATAATTGATGTAATGGACAGTTAGGTTGCTCTAGGCAATCATAACATTGTTCATCTTCCGAAATACTTGGATTATTTTTATCGTTGATGTACATTAATAATCATCCTTTTTGCTTGTATATTGAGGTATAAATTCAGGAATAAATTTTGTTATCGTTCCGTCTTTATCAACCCATAACGTTATTATCCATCCTCCAACATGAGCTGCTATTCTTTTTCCTCTCATCCACGGAGTCTGAGCGCATACCGTCCCTGCCTCTAGGGCATGTATATTTCGATAAAATAAATACATAGCTTTGTGATGGTGACCATTAATTAGGATATTTGGTTTTTCTCCTCCACTCATCGAATCTATATATTTCTGAGTAGAATAGCTTAAAGCATAACTAGCTCCATCGAGGGGATGGTTAAGTTCCATAGTGCAATTAGGAGTCAAATATACCCTAGCATTAGAACAACCTAAATATTTCATATCAGGTCTTTCTGATGCTATTTTTTTACTTATATTAGTGCCACCGTTTACGATATGAGTTTGATCATGATTGCCATCTATAAAATAAGTCTCAATACCTTCTCGTTGAGGATAAGACTTAACTACATATTCCGTTTGCTCATCTGCGCCTATACAACCAGGTATTAATTCATATATATGGCCAGGTCTATTTCTGTAATAACCATCCGTTATATCTCCAGCATGATAGACCTTGTCTAGCCCTTGCTCTTTGAATATATCATAGAGTTTATTCAAAAATGTTAATTGCTGGTCTTTATTGCAAAGATGAGTATCCGAGACAATGCCAAATCTTATTAATGTTTCTCCATTCCAGTCGTTTGTTATTTCATTATCTCTCTTGAATAAATCTTCTTTATCTGTTTTCAACTCGGCTAATGGTTCAGTTGTCCTAAATTCTCTTAAATATCCTTGTACTTGCCAGGCACTTAGATTCTTAAATTCTTCAAGACACTTGCCTCTTCCTGGTCTATCGCTCTTAATCCACCATTTACGAAATCGCTCTTTAAGTTCCATTATATCCTCCTTTTTTGTATAAAGAAATAGCAGGACTAAAGCCTGCTAAACGGGGAATTGGTAAGTTGGTATGACTTTATTATGCGATTAAATTAAAATAAAGTCAAGCTTTAATATATTTCCCATTTACATTTCTTAAACATTGTTTTCTGTTTTTTTTATTGGTGCAAGAAACATGAATCCAACCGTCTTCTATAATTAATTGATCAAAGTCAAGATTGTTTTTGATATAATCAAATATATTTTGTAATTTTATTCCTACTATAGAAAAATCAACGGCTTGTCCAAATAAATGTTGAGACGTATCAGAATGCCCAGGAAGCGATTCGTTTAATTGTTTACAACGAAACATACATGAGATATCTGGAATCTTCTTAAAATGGACAACAATAGGTTCTAACAAGTTTTTTATCAATAACCCTGCATTTTTAATATATTCAGAATTTGGAATATTATTTATCCCTTTTTTAATAGCAGTGTTAGAATGGGCGATATCATACAAAGTAAAGTGTTTACTTAGATAAATATTTTTTGCTTTCTTTAAATACTCTAAATAAGTCATGATAATATTCCTATTAAGACTACATAAATATTCTCATAATGATGGAAAAAATACCTGATGCTGCTATACAAACTCCATAAACAATGAACTTGGTTTGTTCTAATGATTGAATTTTATTTTCATGTTTTTCAATAATCTTAATAATATCTTCTTGTTTTGATATTAAAACACTTACGTTTTTATCTATTCTATGTATTAATTCTTCCATATTTAGTTTCCTTAATCAAAGTTATTACTTAGTATGGTTTTAATATTTCCAATCTGGGTAACATCTAGCTCTTCTGAAATTATCCCTATAACACTCCTAGACCCTTTTATTAAACCAGAATGTTCGTTATTCCCAGATATAAGACCTACGCTTAAATTTTCCATAGACGTATAACTTCCAGTTTCCGCAGTAGAATTATTTATATTACTGGTATCTTTATAAATATTAAGACCAGCTAATGGGTTTGCTTCATTACCGTTATAAGTACCTGTATACAAAGTATTATTCACTGGTGTGCTTTGTACGGAACTGAGCGCATTTCGATAAGCCGAAGCACTAGCATCCCATAATGACAACGTCAAAACATCGCTATCACGTTGATATAAAAGATATTCATAATTAGGATAAGCTTCGCCTTTATACAAATCATATCTAAATGTGGTGTCAAAGGTAGGTTTTCCGTAAACCATGATACTAAAACTGCCGTCTGCAGTTCCATTACCAAAACTAAGATCAGCTTTATCTTCTACAGTCCAATATTCAGAACCACTGAAAGTAATACTTCTTCCAGTTGGTGTCATTGTGCTTATATTTGCACTCATCGTCATTGTATGCCCATTCCCAGACTGATCTATTACCGATGTCCCACTCAGTGTGTTAAAGAACCAAAGCGCAATAAGATTATCAGGAGAAGTTAGTTGATCTCTTATTAATTGAGTTGTAGAAAAAACAAAAGAATTTATTATAAATGACATGTTAAGACCTCGTTCCTATCAACCAAACTTTAAGACCTGCGCCAGCTCCGCTACTTCCAACCTGAGTAATATCGATAGTTATTTCGGCATCGTCAGCTAGTGCAGTATCAGTTATTCCTGCTGGAGTTTCTGCTGTTGTGCTTGTTTTTTCAGTTGCGTCTATACTTAACTTGTTTGTTGTCATTATAGTTGAACCATTTTCATTGATATCTACAATAATAGCCGATTCCGTAGGAGCAGTTGCAACATTAGCTCTGACACTTGTTAAAGTCATAGCACAAGGCATTCTGAATGTAGCCTTAGCACCACCAGTAGATAGGGCTGTAGTTTCATCAGAACATGCTATACCTATTTCTATTGGCATATTTGTAAAATTAACCGCAGAGAAAACGGGGGAGGATGTACTGGATACATCTTGATCTATATACCCGTCTTTAATAGCAGTCAGAAGTTTATATGTTGTACCATTTGGTATATCGTCTAGCGTATCTGTATCTATATCAAAATAATTCTGTGCCGAATGGTCTCCCCATGAAAATGCTGTATCCCATTGTGTAGAATTGTCTGTTATGGATGATGTTGCACCACCTGATACTTTAAGTAGTCCAGAGTAAGCTGATACATCAGCTTCAAGTCCACCACGCTCATGGTCTATTGTAGTCCCTTGCCAAGTACCAGTTCCAATAGTCCCAACTGTTACTATGTTGGCAGTACCAGCCCATGTACTTAAAGCAGTATTTTCTACACTATCAAGTGATAAATCTTGTTTAACTTCTGAATAACTTCTACCCTCTAATCCACTTGCAGTAAATTTAGCATAATCATTGTCAGCTACTCCAGTACTGTTTATTTCAACGATATTATTATTTGCTATACCAACATCACCATTTGCGTTTAAATTGTCTCTAGTGATAGCTGAGGCTGTTATGAAAGCAGATGTGACATTATCGCAAAGACTTAAATCTATATTTGATTCTGTCACGTCAAAATCTATCTTATCAGTACCATCTAAGGCAATAGATAAAATGTCGCTAAGAGAGTTTAATTTATAAAATTCTAAGTCATAAGTAGCTTTTTGTTTAAAAATACCTGTGCCAGTTGAACCTACATTTGAGGCTGTATTTATTTCACCACCTCCAGCGTTAGGTAAGTTTCCTGCTTGTACCTTTTTCTTTTTATTAGTATCTGCACTATCTTCAATAATAATCCAATCGCTTACGGATGGAGTATTTTTTTCATCTATAGCTGCTATTTCTCCAGCAATATTATCATGTATTGCCGTATCGTCAGTTCTATTATCACTTAATCTACTATCATCTCCTGCGCATAAAGTCCCTGTTGAGCTTCCAATATCTCCGTTTGCATTTAAAACCTCGTAGGTAACCCCTGTACTAGTAATAAATACAGAACTATGATAAGTGTTATTATGGCTTATAGGAGTCCTAGCGTCGCTCAATCTGGAGTCGTCTCCCGCACAAACTGTTCCTGTAGAGCTTCCTATATCTCCATTGGAACTCAACGCTTCATAAGTAACACCAGCATTAGTTATATAAGTTGCAGTATGATATGTATTGTTATGGCTAATTGGAGTTCTTGCATCACTTAGCCTACTATCATCACCAGCACAAATAGAGCCAGCAGTTGAACCTACATTAACACTTAATACATCACCTAATACACCAGTACCAGTCAATGTGCCATCAGTAACTACTGTAGTTACGATACTTCCTATCTGCATTTTCTTTTTGTTGTTGTTATCCGCTGAATCTTCTATTATAATCCAATCTGCATCAGCGGGAGTCTCTTTTTCGGTAATTTGATTTATTTCTCCTGCCGTATCTATATGTATTGCATTAGGGTCACGTTTGCCATATGGTTTCATAATTTACTCCTTATACGGGTTTTTTGAAATAACTAACCGCTAATACAGCATTAGTATTATCGTCTCTTATCGCTTTAAAGTTTGCCAATTCAGCAGTACTGTTTAATTCCAAGAAATCTCCTTTGTACAAAATATAACCACTAGATGTGGTTGGAGTATCTCCTGTTGTCCAAAATCTAACATTAGCATCTTGGGCTTGTATTAAAGCCCTTGTTAAAGTTCCATACACCGCAGAAGTTAATGTGCTAGCTGAACTTCCTATTGTTATTTCTTCTTTTTCCTGTGCATCTATAAAATAGATAGCTTCTTCTATTTGTTTTCTATTTGCCATTTTATACTCCTGTTATTTATTCAATTATTAATTTATACCCTAAATTTCTGATTCTTGCCCCTGAACCAGCACCCCATCCGTAAGATGCTGAAACTAAATAAGCTACCCGTGAACTTGTGTCGCTATATATGTTAGATATAATGTCACTGCCTTGAGGTGATGAGTTTGTTTCGAAATAACTATTTGTATTTAAATCATATAATCTTAAAAAAGTATTTGCATTTGAATTATTTATATCAACTGTTAACATTGGTTCATAGATTCTACCTGTAGGGACTTTTATGGTTAAATTGGTTTTAGTAACGTCTACTGCTACATCTAATTCGGTTTCCCCTTGTGTATCTGAAGAATAGTACCATTTATAATTCAAAGTGCCATCATTCGTCCGATAAGCTTTAAATAATCTAATATTTCCACTTGAGTCAGTCAGGACGGCCATACCTAAAAAACGTTTATAAGTGAACCCATTTGGTAGAGTCTCTCTATCGGCATAAGTCGAAAACATCACATCTGCCGTCCCGTTATCTTTAGAAATAGCATAAAGATCATACCATGTTGAAGTTGCTTTACTACCTGTATTTAAACCTCCTTGACCCGTACCTTCCGAAAAAGTGGCATCAAGTCTTTTTGTTATAGCTGAAGATAGAGTAATACTTGAAACACCAGTATCATCCTTGCATTCACCTAATGATATATCAATATCGTTGTTGCTATCAGTACCATTAGATGGTGATAAGCCGTAGATATATTTAGGAGGTAAGATTATATTGTCTTCTATCCACTTTATTGAAGGTATTTCATTACTTCCGCTTGTCATATCACCTGATAAATCAGAAGCATATTCAAGTATAGCCGTAGGTTTTACTGTACCATCTCCTAGGATAATATTAGTAGAACTTGAAATAGCATCAAACTGTGTTTGGACGGCAGACGTTACACCAGCTAAATAATTAACTTCCGTAGTAGTTGCTGTAGCTTCTACCATGGCAGTTTTTCCACTGTTGGATACTATTACTCTACTACCGTTAGTATAGGTTGGTAATTCTGCATCTGTAGCATTATGAACTGTTTTTATTTCGGTAAAGTTGGTATTAACTTCTGTTGCCTTTGCTTTAGTTCCTGCTGCAAATGTATTTGTATATGCGCTTAATTGACCCATTTTATTTCCCTCTTGTTACGAAATTTTCCATCATAAAGTTTAATTTATCTGCTGTCGTTGGGTTCGTGTTCAAGAAGTGTTTAACCGCAGATGTCGTAAAGGCATTTCTACCCGTTCCTGGGGTAGCGTATTCAGATAGGAAATTATCTATTTGCCCTGATGTTACACTCTCTGGAGATTTAGCTAATCTGTGCGGTATGGCATCAAGTGAAGTTTCTCTACCTGTCGATAAGCCTTTATTGAAATTACCTCCTTCGCCTAATCCTCCGGTTGCTCCCATTGACATCATGGCAGCACCTAGTAGGTCTGGATTTTGTATTCTTTTATTGATGTCTTGCATAGATGTAAAAGGGTTACCACCTGTCATGGCTGTACCTGCTCTTGTTAATAATTCAGAGGGGCTTTTAAAAGCTTGGTTTATTTTACCTAATGGAGAATTAACATCTGATATACTGCCTATCTTATCCCAAATAGAACTGGTTTTATGACTGTTAATCCCGTTACCATTATTTGAGTTGTTATAGATATCACTATTATTTAAGCTGCTAGCTAAACCTGTTGTTTTATAATTCTGAGCCATTTTATTACTAAGTGTTTTACTGAGGGTGCTATCAATTTTAGGTATATCTACGTCTCCAAAACCTCCACGTCCACCAAAGCCATAATCTCCTAAACTAATACCAGCTAAAGGGTTGGTGAATTTACTTCCATACTTACTGGCCATTAGAGCATCATCAGAAGCTATTTGTTTGGCACTGTCTATACCTAAATTATTTACCCAATTTTTACCATATATATCAGCCATGGCTGAATCACCAGCACTACCAACCATATCTCTGCCATTAGCTATGCCTGATAATCCTCCATTTGTCGAATCAATAGTGCTGTGTATCCCTAATTTGTTTTGCCAATCACCACCATATTTAGACATCATAGGCATACCGCCAAAATCTTGTAATATATTAGCTGTACTAGTTGGACTCATTAAGTAATCACTAACATTACCACCAAGTTGACTACTCGATTGTTGGGCTTTTTGTACGGCTAACATTTGGTTTAATACTGGATTAGTACCTAGTGAAGTGTTTGAGGATAAATTATTAAATAATGGACTTGCTGAATTTAAACCACCGTATTGAGAAAAAGAAGCATAACCCATTGGAGAGATGCTGTTAGAATTATAATTAGGAGTAGAAGATGTATTGTTAAAACTTGGATTATAGTAATAAGTATCACCAGCATTAGCACCATAAGTACGATCATAATTATAAGTAGGACTTGGATTAGGACTATAACTCGCATAACCATATCCATTAACGGGTGTAGGACTCCAATAAGAATTTGTCATTTTATTCTCCTAGTGCGTTGTTGTATAAAGAACCGACTCCTGCACCTGCTCCTCCACCTACTCCAGAACCCCTTAAAAGCCTATAAAGATTAGGTGGGATTTGATGAAACATAGGTTGTTTTACAGTTAATTCAGTTGGCAAACTAAATAAATTACCACTTATATAACCTGGTTTTCTAAACTGTTGAGCTGAAAGTGCGTCAATATAAGTTTGGTTGGCCTTGCTGTATGCTGGAGAAGCTTCTCTTAATGGTTTATTAAAATTAGTAGCAAGGTTTTTTATAAATCTCTGTATCTCTTTGTTATCTATTTTGTTATAATTAGAACCTTCTTGTAACATTTTTTTTATTTTATATATATCTTGAAGATTAACTGTTCCTGTTTCCCAGGCTGATTGCTCTAGTAATGTATTAATATCTTTTTGAAGTTTTTGGGTTTTTGAGTTTACCGTGTTAATTCTTGAACCACCAAATTTATTAAGAGTTTCTTCTAAAATATTTTGAGCTTGATCCAAGGGTATCTCTGTGAGTTTAGCTAAGTTTTTAGCTTCCTTCCCTACACTTTGTCCTGCTTTTTTCAAACTCGTAGTAAACGGGTTTCTACCTTGCTCTATTGCATTTAATATACCCCTGTATGATTCCTGGGGTATTCCTGCTAAAGCTTTCCCAAATGCAGGAGCTAAACCTTTGTATGCCAATCCTCCTACTTTACCTATTCCTTCTCCCAATAATGCAGTACCTGCTTCTCTAGCTATACTTAATGGATCAATACCTTTTTGCTCACCCATTAAATTTTTAATGCCTTGTTTAGCAGATTCCCCAAGTGCTGCACCTCCTGCCGCAAAAGGTAAACTTGCAACACCTTCTCCTAGTATACCTCCTCCTATAGCTCCAGCAACAGGTAAAGCATTTAAAGCGAAGTTACCGACTTTATGTCCTAGTGTTTCTTGAGGTTGTTCATCAGGAGTATTTGAGACACCACCTTGTAAAGTTAGTGTATCAGAAGGTGGGATCATTTCAGTAGGCATTTGTTTAAAATTCTGTAATTGAATATCTATCTTGCCTTGTATTTCATCATCAGAAAGACCTTGTTGCCGATAATGGTCAACAGTAGATTTTACACTACTGTAATCATATCCATTATTTTCAAATAGCTTTGTATCTTCTGGAGAAATATTTATAGCCATTTAGAATGCCCATCCTGTATTATTTAACTTAGGTGCTTGGGGGACAGAAGGAAGTCTCCCACCTTGTGTCTGTATTTGTCTTCCAGCGTCTTCTATATCTCTTCTTTTTTGCTGTATAAATGATTTTAAAACGGCTTGTTTTTCTCTTGGTGATGCGTTTACATCTCCCAAAGTTTCTCTTAAAGTTTGACCTTCCTTCTCTGTGAATTGAGCACCAAAAGTCTGTCTTAGCAATGGGAGTATTTGGTTATTTACCATTGATTGATATTGTTTCCTTGCCACACCTGCATCGCCTACGTCTATTCCTAATTGTCTTTTGAACTCATTAGTAAACCGTCCTGCTTTTGTATACGTTGCTGCTTTCGATAATTTATCTAATTCTGTTACCGTCTTTTCAAGACTCGGCATCTTAGAAGTCATAAGAGAATAAGCTTGCTGGGATTCTGCTAAATTTTTGCCTCTGCCTTTTTCTGCTTCAACATCTGCAACTGTTTTTGATCCACCTACTTCTCCTTGAATCTTTCCTGATGCGGAAGCTTGTGCTTTTAATGCTTCTACATCGCCTATATTATATCTACCTTCCATTTGACCAGTAATACCGCCCTGTTTTTTAGCTTGTTCTTGTTCAAATATAGATGAAGGTGTTTTAATCTTAGTGTCTAGATAACTTCTCATGTCCTGTTGTGTTTGAGGTGATAACTGTTGTAATGATTGTGGGTCATTTAGTATACTCATCATTATTAAGCCAGGGTCTTTTGAACCTGCAAAGATATTTTTAACTCCTGTTTCACCCTTTATTTTATGTTGTAACTCTTTTTCTTGTAATGCCAATGATGTATTTCTATATTCTTCTGTTGACTTGGCCTCTCTTAATTTAAAATTTAATTCACCAAGTTCTTGTGCTGATTTAAGATCGGTTACACCTTCTGGAATATTCATACCCATCTGTTTTAATGCTGCTATATAATTAGTTGCTTCTATACCTTCTTTGTAAGCCTTAGATTCTTCCTCTTTTTGTTTTGTAGATAGCAATTTTTTCTGTGTAAGATAATTAGTTAATGGAGTAAAGTCAGCACCTTTTCCTTGATTAGCTATGGTTTGTCCTGTTAGTATAAGAGCCAGTTGTAAAGGTGTCATATCCCGTGGTTCTTTTTTCTGTTGCGCACCCAAATTCATATAATTATTGGGCTGAGGCATTGAAGGAGTTGCCTGCGTTGGAAAATTGGTAAATGGTGTATATATAGATTTATTCAAATTAGTCATATCGGGTGATTCCAGAGACAATTCTTTCATTTGTAAGGGCATTGCTGCATTCATATAATTCATATTCTTTTTTGCCTCTTGTTTTGGTTGTGAATTATTTTGTGAGTATTCATCCAATAAATATTGACCTGGTTGAGCATGTATATGTTTACCACTCCCAGCATCATGTACTAGTGTTTTTAAGCCTGATGAATTTAATGCCTTTACTAAATCATCATACTGGGTATTTCCAGATGGAACCATGTCTATTGCTGTACCATAAGCGGTATGTTCCGGACTCGTATGTCCAGCCCCATAACCGCCAGATAATGAGAAGTTTAATCCTTTTTGATAAATATTTTTTAATATGTCAAGTATTTGTTTTCTCGCCATAGGTTTATCATTTATGAAATCTCTTGAATTATACGGTAAACCCATTGAACCAAAATCAACTAAATCTTGTTGTCTAGCTGGTGTTAATAATGGGTTAAACATTATATCAATGCTCCTAATCCTGATATTCCAGCTCCAATCATAGAGTTTCTATTTTGTTGCTGTTGTTGTTGTTGTCCTAATAAATTTTGATAATTACTTAAATTGAATTGATTTTGTAACATTGCCCCTTGTAGACCTTTGTTGCTTATCGCATTTATTAAATCATTATAAAGAGCTGTTCCGCCTTTGCCTAGTTCTGCTGCACTACCTAACGCGGCAGGATATTCCTGCGTGCCTGTATTGTACATATTATATCCTGACATCAAATTTTGTAGATTTTGACCTTGTAGACCTAACTGGGTCGCTTCTTCTTGTTGTTTTTGTAACTGTAGTTGGTTAATGAAATCATTGACGGTACTACCTCTTTGCTCCATTAACTTGTTCTCTAAGTCGTTATATGCTGAATTTTCTAATCCTCCAAAATTCTGAAATGCTCTACCTGTTATTTTTTGCTCTAATGGATTATATAATTCGTTAAGGCTTTTAAGCCCTTGTTCTTTTCTTATATCGTAATTCTGTTGTGTTTGTTGTTGAAATTCAGGACTTAAAGTATTTACGTTTGGAAGCATATTATAAATTTGATCTTCTAAGGAACTTGTTCGCTCTCTTCTTTCAGGATATAAGTTTTTTATATCCTCTGCGTACGTTTTATAATATTCTGGAGTTGCATTATAAAGTTCTTCAAATGGTGCTAAATCTTTTCCGTAACGAGTTTGACGTGCTTTCTCATCTTCGGTTAATGTAGCTGTAGGAGATACTGCTGCCGGAGTTTCTACTTTACTGCCACCACCTCCGAAATAACTCATAAATGCTTTACCATCTCTTTTCATTAACGGATTGTATGATTCGTCACTAAAAGGTAGAATATTAAAATTTTTCATTCTTACACCTATATTAATTCACAATTAACTTCTTTTTTATTATTAATATTTTTTAAATATCTGGGATTTACCTTACTATAAACCAGCATATCCTGTAATTGATTATTTATCATAGTGTTAGACTTTAAATACCCTTCTTTTTTAAATCTTGTATTTTCGAGAATATTAATACAAAGTCTATTATTTTTACACACTTCCGCTTTTATTTTGATAATGCCTATTGCGTCATATAAATAATTACAAAATAGAGTTAAAGCCTTTCTCGTATCTTTGCCATAAGCCTCTTTTGTAGAAGCTGCTGTTAAATAACATGAATGTAATTTATCTTTATTTCCATACCAGTTATGACAATAAAAGAAACCTAGGAATCTGTCATTTTTAAGAACTATAAAAAACCAAGGGAAAAGACTATCGATTAATTCTATAACACCTTCTGGGGTACTTGGCAAATAGTCATCAAGTAAATTATTTTTATGCTTATTAATGAGTTTTAATACATCTTGAAAATATTTGATATTTACACCTTTTTGTGCGGATATATTTTCAAATTGATATTCATTTAATGCGAAGGTCATAGTCTTTAACTACCTTTCTTTATACTGAATTAGATTGAACTCCGAAGAATTTTAAGCCTATTATTCCTAAATCCTGTGTTTCTCCACTTCCGTAGAAATAGATTGATATTCCCATAAAGCCATTATATCTATCAAGATACGATGATGTTAAAACAGTTTGCGCCCAATTGTTCCCAGAAGTACCAGCGTCGTTTGCCCATTCTGTTGATGTTATACTCCCTGAATCATCCGACCATATTAGAGAAGCGTTATCTCCTGTAATATTTATATATTGCGTGGGTGAAGTGTTATAATTATCATAATCAAAGAAATACTTATAATAAAAATTGTTATTAACTTTTGTATCAAGTATTATTTTAATTTCATCTACGTCTTTTTGTTTATGAGCTTCACCGAAATTAAGATATGCCGTTTGTACATAAAAATCTATATCAACTTCATTCCATGTAGACCCTATATCTTCTTTGTAAATCTTTCCACCAGTATCAAATGAATATATGAAGTTTTTATGTTCTATAGCGCAAGTTATTTCCTGTGGTGAAACTCTTTTATGCCATGCTCCTCGTTGGTAATCATATACGTAAACATATTGAAAATACGAGACATCATCTAATGGGAAATAACACCAGAGTTCTCTCTGATCCCTGTAATGCAAAAGAGTTACTTCGTCTGCTCTCGATGTATCAAGTGAACCATTCAAGAAGCCTAAAAAGGTATTATTTATATTAACAGTTAATTCATCTTGTAGCATTGTTTGATCTACTGCGCCAGATTTACCTAGTGGGAATATGCCAGAATCAAAAAATATGTGTTCGTTTTGTATTGTAATAGCTCCAAATTGACTACTACTACCTCTGTTGGTTGCTACAGCATAAATGAAATTTTCAGGAGTCCCCTCGATATCTTGCAAAAGAATTATTTGACCTTTTCTGTGTATTGCTAAAAAATCTCCAAATAGACTTAAAGCTTGTATTGTGGAAGAGTCATTAAAGAAGTTTTTATTATATCCTGCATCGTCTACTGTTAACCAATCAGTATACGTACCTAACGCTGTATAAAAAATACCTCCATCTTGTGCTATATATACTCTACCTTTATATGTAGCTATTGCCGTACTTCTTAATATAGTTCCATCTCTTCCAACTGCTATAAGGTAAGTTATTTTATTACGGATTACAGTCTTACCGCTCGCTGTAGCTGCAAAGTTTGTACGTGTAGTTAGATGTGTATCATCAACAATAGTAGCTATAATATGCTTTTCACTATTTATGGTTATTGAATCCCCAATTTGAAGTTGTGATTCAAAAACAGTGTTCGTCCCTGTTACATTTTTGCTTGAAATAGTTACCGCCACTGTACCTGTTACGGTTGTTGACCTATCCCTAAAGTAAATAAAAGGTTCATCAACCCCATTACTATAAATAATACCTTGACCATAGGTCACCCATGCCCCTCTTGCGTCTCCATCCAATTCTGTTACCAACACTGAACTTGTAGAACTAGCTGTTGTGTCATATTCATATACACCCCCACTAGAATCTGCGAACATTATATATTCATCATTACCTAAAGAATAATTACCAGCAGAAACAATTTCTGTACCATGATCGGCAATTAATGTATTACCTTTACATTTTTCTAGTCCAATTCCTTGAAATGGTTTTACATTTGCTGATTCTTTCCAGTATATATTTTGATTTTTCCCTAATGCCACATCTGTATCTCTATAATTTAATCCAGCTGCAAGGTTGTCAAATTCAAAATCAGGCATTGTGTAAAATAATCCTTTTGTGTTATACTTTTATCTCGGAGGTAACAGTATGATAAGATGTAAAAATTGTAAAGATGTAGGTATATTGGATACTAAAGGCTGGAAGTTTATCCATAAAGCTTTACTATGTAAATTATGTGCAAACGATTATGTAAAATCAGGTATTAAATTTGATGAATGGGAAAAAGACAATAAAAGAATAAATTTATGGAAAAACGGATTGTCGCCTTTGAACCATTTATTTTAGACGGCACTTCGTTTTACACTATGGTCAAGATTTCCCATTATAAATTGGTATCCTTGATCTTCTGATCTATTATGTGCATTTAATTGCTTTACACCATTGTCGAATTGCATTTTAAATGTTGCCATTTTGACGGATTGGTTTTTTTCTAATTCAAAATAATAACAAGTTCCATATACTAAAATTGGTTCATGTAGAAAACTTGGCAGTATTGAATAATCGGTGCTAGAAGTTAGTTCGTCTTTTTGTGTTGTAGTACCTTCTACAAAATCTTCATAAGTCGTATTATCAAGAGCAAGTTTATTAGTATAATATTCTATAGATAAAGTCCTCGCGGTATCATTAGCATCAAATAGAATCTTATTGTTTCTAAACCCATAATCATAACTATTCGCAAGTCCTAATATAAAATCTGTTTTTTCAGGATTATAAGTATATGTAATCTCATCGGTAGTATCATAAATACAACTAATTTCTCCAGTTATGGAATTAGTTACTGATGAATACTTTTCTGCAGTTTCTGCGCTTACGGACAATGTGGTTGTGCGTTCTCTACATGGGTATGTAAAGGCCAACAGTATATCTTTATTTACCTGATTAACTAACGATTTTATATTAAGTTGAAATTCATTAGTCAAATCATCAAACGAAGATGTTACCGATCTACCTAGTATGCGTTCTGCTCTATTAATTGATTCTAAATAATTCATGTTATACCTTTATTATAAAAAGATGAGAGAACCATATAATTATTACAGTCCTCCCATTGTTAACGAAATATTTATTCAGATTTAGTAACTTTGGAACTTGAAGCACTAAGACTTCCCTCGTCTTCTTTCCATTTGTCTACTTTTTCCTTCAATTTAGAATACCCTATATTTGGGTTATGATGAATACCTTTTTCAAAACAAAATTTCTTTAAATCTTCAAGTGTTTCAGTCTTAATAACTTCTTCACCTGTTAATTTTTTTCTAATACTAATAGTTGCTTCTTCTCTTGGAACTAAATCTTCTAATTCTACATCGCAACTTAATATTTTAAAGCGAGGCATCGGTCTAATAAGATAGTTTTCTTCCATTTTGCCATCTATCCATCTTGAACAAAATACTTGAGAATTAAAAGATTGTCTTAGACATTTTCCAATTTGTTCTCTATCGGTAAGTTCAAAGATGTTATTAGTTTGAAGATTTTTTAACCTCATACTTGGTAATTGCCTTAAAGCTGACATATTTATCTCCTTTTATTTAATAATTTAAGAAGAGGGGAGAATAATATCTCCCCTCGCTACTGCTACGCTGTAAATGCTGTTCTATATGAGAACGGAGCTATAAGTCCAGTGAATCCTGATTGGAAATCAATGAATAATGAACCTTCATAAGTTCCGCTTGTACCACCATCGTAATCCTGAACTCCTGACTGTAGGAATCTTGATAAGTCATTAATAGGAATTATATATTCGGCATCTTGCGCCATTGAAAAAGATACTCCACCTTGTAGGGCATTAGGTTGTGCGCTAGCTGTTCTCCCTGAAAGTTTAGAACCAGGTCTTATATATAATATTTTTGCTCCTGCATAAGTATTCTTTACGTACAAAAATAAAGTATTATTTTGTACCTCGTTAGCATCTGTAACTGCTACACCATTTGTAACTAAAGTTGAGTCAATAGTTACAACATTACTAGATAATGATATATATCCGTTACTATTGTCAATATAATTGACTGTATCCGCTGTCCTAGTCATTTGTTTATGTCTCCTTTATTAATTATTCAGTCTATATGTTAATTATTCTGAACCTTTACTTACTACGCCTACACCGAGCATATCTGAACGGTGACAATCTACACCATATAGTAAGGCCATTTTTGTTGCAGATTCAAAACGGTCTGGTCTGCTTGCGTCCTGAGCGGTTGGGTTAATTTGTCTTACAACTGCAAAAGATTTTTTCTTAACACCAAATAATGGGTAATAAGTAGTAGAACTTGATTTAATAGAATTGCATTTAAATACTTCAAAACCACATACTGGGTATTTGATTTTAGCTGTATTCTGTTGATCTACCATTTTTTCTGTATACACATTTCTATCATCGAGTCTTAATTTACCGCACATCCACGGTGGCAACACTGCGAATCTATTTTCTGGCTGGATGTCACTTTCGTCAAAAAGAACACTCATATCATTCATAAATTCAAATGTATTACTAGAGGTTAAACTCAAAGCACTAGCATTAGAAATATCAGCTCCACCATTTGTGTAATGACCTGAATTATCAATAACTAAACCAGCGGATGTATAAAGTCCTGCGATATCATCTTCAATTGATTTAGAGAATTGGTATGCTGCTCGATGAGCTAAATCTTTCATGACAGCACCAGCTCTAGTTGTTCCCATTTGTCTTTCTTCAAAGGAATCCAATTTATAAACGAAGTATTTTCCAGTGTCTACTCTAATTTCGTGTGTAGTTGGTGCAGGTTGGTCGTATGTTAATTGTGCATTTACTGTATATGTTCTCAAGGCTACGTCAGCACCGTATACTACGGTAACAGTATCTCCACCTTGTTTGCCTGTTATTTCACCTTCAAATTCTGTTGTGGCAAGGTCTTCTAATATAAGTTTCCTTTCCAACAAGGGTTCTACTGTTTCATTTAGAACCTTCCTAATTAATTGATCGTATTTAGCCATTTTTTATGCTCTCCTGTTAATCCAATACGTAACTTAATAAAGCATCTTTTGATGCGTTGAGAATGTCATCTGCGGTACGAATAGCCGAATTATCTGTTTGTCTACTATCGCCATCTTGTACAACTGACTTAGCTTTTGCCTTAGCATTTTGTTTTTGGATTTCGTTCTTAGCTTTTTGGTAGCCTCTATTTTCGCCTTCTTTTATGGCAGGTACTAAGAAATCCCTTACATAATCTTTAAATCCGCCTTGAGCCATATCGATGCCACCGACATCATAAACTTTTTCCTTGAGATTTGTCGCATATTTTTGAACTATAGAATCTTTATAATCTGGTGATTCCGTTTGTAATTTTTGATAAAACATATCATTTGTATGCTTAATCTTAGGTTTATTTGTCTGTTGTGTATATTGTTGTAATTGAGCATATTTATTTCTGAGCTGTTGCATTTCTACAACTGCTTGGTTGATTGCTTGTTTGTATTGTTGAGTGGTTATCTGTCCATCCTCAAGCATATTTTCTATTTGGGGTATAGATTGTTCATATTGGCTATAAGTCTGCTCTAATTGTTGCATACATGACTTTGCTGTCACTTCGTTTGTTTGAGCTTCATGAAGTTCCCTTAGGCTTACTTCATGTTTTTGGACAGCCTCTTGTGTGCGTTTATCTATTAGTTCGTCAATCTCTTCTGGTGTTTTACCTAGAATATTTGAATCTATTTTTTTATTTTTTTCTGTTGACTCTTCTTCTTTTTTCTCACTAGTATCTTCTTTTTCTTCTAGTGTTTCCTCTAATTCTTCTTCTACTACTTCTTCTTTATCCATTTCTTTTTCTTTTGGATTTTCTTTTTCAGGTTCATTGTCTGAATACGATTTAATTACATCATTAAAAAACTCTGTAGAATCGACATCTTTGTCCTGTGTTTCGATTGCATCTTGAATAGACATATTTCTCTCCTTTTTAAATATATTCTTGATAAACTAATTTAATGGTAGCTGTGGCACTACCTGTTAATCTTGCAGATACTCTAGTATTAGCTGGTAAAATAGGTGTGGTGACTGGTAAATATCCAGCTTTGTTAAAATATAAAGAAACAGTGGACATATTAAGAGTATAGCCACTTACGGGATTACCACTAATAGATGTACCAACAGAAAAAGAATATGTTGTTATATAAGTAGCCGTAGTAGCTATATTAACCTCAGCTCCAGCTCCACCCTTAGCTATTTCTAAAGATCTCCATCCTCCAGGTGTTAACATATCTCCAGCTATTAAACCCACTATACTAAATGGATTTGTTATAGTGTTAGCTGGAATAACTTCAACGTAAGAACCTGTTGCTAACGTTGTTCCTGTAGTTCCCGTAGGATAAATAAAAGAAGATGTATAATTATTTATATTTTCTTTATCTAATTGGCCAAATATAGTTTCATCTGTATAAACATCTGTATCTTCACCTATTTTATCGTCTATAAGTCCGATATCTATTCCTAGTAAACTGGCACTAGACGCTAAAGCTGATATACTTATAGTCAGAGTACTTAAATTAGTATTTATTAAATCAGTTAAATTTTTATTTGTTCTTACCACTTTCGCGTATATATCGTTATTCTCTACCATTATATATACTCCTGATAAGCTAACTTTATATAGGAAGTGGTATCAGCTCCTATAAGTTTTACGGATACTCTGGTGTTGGCTGGTAATATAGGGGTTGTGATATTTTTATATGCGTTTATTTCATAATCACTAGTATTATAATCAGCAGTAGTTGCTATATCTATTTCAGAGCTAGCACTGCCTTTGGCAATAATAAAACTATACCAACCGACAGCACTCGTCATTAATCCCGTAAATGCTCCAGTGATACTAAATGGATGTGTAATGGTATTAACTGGAATAACTTCAACGTAAGAGTTATTGACTAATGTTACTACTGTTGTGCTGGTAGGATAGACTAAACTTGACGTATAGTTGTACATATTGTCTTTAGAAATAACACCAAATAAAGTACTGTCTATATAAGTGTCTGTAATTTCACCTATCTTGTCGTTTATATAAGATATATTCATGCTTAAAGTGCTTAAATTTGCT
>Ga0172379_10001837_pt1 | contig 40340 bp, 39 predicted proteins | sample GrowelOW334metaG_FD_119756 | JGI IMG/M metagenome (GOLD analysis project Ga0172379, IMG submission 119756) | Groundwater microbial communities from an aquifer near a municipal landfill in Southern Ontario, Canada - Groundwater well OW334 metaG | ecosystem: Environmental > Aquatic > Deep... | reverse complement strand
TAGTTGAACATCGCGGAACGGTTCTTGTTTTTTCCAGGACTAAACATGGTGCCAGCAAGATCGCCAAGGCCGTACGCAACATGGGAGTTGCAGCTTCAGAGATCCATTCCAACCGTTCGCTTAGCCAGCGCCGCGAAGCTTTGGATGGCTTTAAGTCAGGCAAATACCGCGTTTTGATTGCCACAGATATTGCGGCCCGCGGCATAGATGTCAAAGACATCGAGCTGGTGGTCAACTTCGATTTGCCGGATAATCCTGAGGATTATGTGCACCGCATCGGCCGCACAGGCCGCGCAGGCTTGAGCGGGCTGGCTATTTCTTTTGCCACGCCGGATCAGCGCCGGGACTTGAAGGACATCGAAAGGCTCATGCACAAGATTCTGCCAATTTCTAAGCTTCCAGAATTGCCGCCGCACAGGGCCATGAAGATCGTTGAACAAAAATTCCCGAAATACCAATCGCGCCCCAGGACAGACCGCGGACGCACCCAGCACGGAAGCCAATCCAGTCCTTCCCACTTCACTGAAGCTCCGGGAAACAAATGGCAAAAGCGCCGCGGACAGCCAAGACGTTATAGATGACAAAAAACCACCGCAAGGTGGTTTTTGAGAGCCTGTGAAACTCTTGACAAAAGAGTCATTTTGTGATACATTAAGCCTCATTCCATCAACCACAAGGAGGCAGAGATGGGGCATTTGATCATTCACAGGACAGGTTGGGCAGGTGCAGAGCGGTCAGTTCGAATAACCGATGAACGTGGATATTCGTGGCGGGTAGATCCCCAGGCCGAAATTTACTTTGCCACGGGAGTGCGGGTTTCTCGGGAATCGTGCATCATCAGTTTTGCCGAGGGCCTAATGGCTGCGGGCTTCACGGTCTTCGTGGATACGCAATTCATCGGCAAGATGAGGTCTCACGAAAAGTATCCAGTAGCGCATTCGTACCCGTTCGTTTACGTCTATTATCTCGTGGGCTTGGCTTGGGCCTTGAACCATTGGGATAAGATGAAGAACGCCCTGCTGAGTTCTGTCACGAAACAGTGCCAGCTTCATGTTCTCGAAGCGACTGGTAAGTATTACATGGAAAACCCGCACCGAGCATTCGATTCGCTTTCTCTCGTGATCCCAGTCTGAAGTCGCAGTGCTTAATGAATCTTAGCTAGCTTAACCTGATTGGCATATTTACAAATTGCTAATCAACCTTACCCAATATGGGCAAGGCCTCCTAGGGAGAGAATTAAACTTATTTCTCCCCTCTGGATCATAGGATCTGTGCAACGGGTTCTGCGATCTGGAGAATCAAAAAACCACCGCAAGGTGGTTTTTTGTAGACTTTATTTTACTTGAGTTCCTGCTTGGCTTGGAGCTAGAGCATTTTTATCCTGCACCTGCGCAGGAGGAGCGTCCCTGAGTTGGATGGTCGCGGCCGTAAGGCTGCCGTCAGAATTGGTCGTGCCGGTTATTGTCACGTACTTTTCGTTTGCCAAGTCACTGGGTGCGGCTTTGTCCATTTTTTGGATTTGCGTCGCATCAGTCAAGAACACGATCTTTGAACCGCCATCCTGAGTTTTCAGTGTCAACGTCTTGCCTTCCAGAGAAAGCACTTGTCCGTTGGCGAAATTAGCTCGCATCGCGCCTACGGACCCTGCTCCGCCCGTGCCAGCCTCGCCATTAAACGTCCTTAACATACGACCGCCACCTGCGGCGCCGTTGGCCATGAACCCAATGTTTTGGGGAGCTTTGGTCTGCTGGTATTTCATACCGCCGTAAAAGCCGCCTGCGCCTGCAACGAGTAAAGTGAATATGACTGCAAAGATGATGTTTGTCTTCATAACCGTGTGATAAAAATTAGTAATTGAGATTTGAGAGTTGCTGTTTGTTTGATGTTTGTATCTTGTTTCTTGGTGTTTTTAAGAGTTATTCATGTCTGAGCGCATCAATCGGGTTGAGCTTGGCCGCGCGCATGGCCGGGTAATAGCCGAACACGATTCCTATGCCGGCTGAGACGGCGCAGGCGATCAAAATAGAGGAGACAGATATGCTTGTAGCCATACCAGCGAGTTTGGAGATTGCGAGCGACGCCAGCCAGCCCAAGATAATGCCGATAAATCCGCCGATAAAGGTCAAGGCTACGGATTCAGCCAAAAACTGATAGCTTATTTCGCGCCTGTGCGCACCAATGGCTTTGCGCAAACCGATTTCGCGCGTGCGTTCCGTAACTGAAGTCAACATCATATTCATGATGCCAATGCCGCCGACCACGAGTGAGATGCCGGCAATGGCTGCCAGCAAAGCCGTAAGAGTGCTGAGCACGCTTGAGGCCGTGGCAACCAAGTCCGCTTGGTTCATAACCGAGAAATCCGCAGCCGTTGGGTCGCTGATTTTATGGCGCTCAAGCAATAAGCTGGTAAGGTCGTTTTGCACCTCTGTCATAACGCTCTCATTTGTTGCCTGGATATAGATGGTTGAAACATACTGATTGCCGGTCATGTAGCGCTGAGCCGTAGAGATAGGGATGTAGATGGCGTCATCCGGGTTGGAGAATCCGCTCCCGCCTTTAGCCTTGGTCACGCCAATGATTTTAAACTCCATGCTGTTTATCTTGATGGTTTTTCCGACAGCATCCGCGTCAGTGCCAAAAAGATCGTCGCGCGTAGTCGGACCCAAAACAGCGACCTTGGAATTGGATTTTACGTCCTGTGACGAAATGAAAGCTCCTTGGTCAATCTCGAAATTTCTGACTGTCGTATATGAGGGCGTGGTGCCGATGACCGAAGTATTGGTATTTATACCTTTCGCTGTAATTTGGTAGCGTTTGGACACTTCGGGGGCGGAAGCGTTTACGTTTTGAATCTGCGCAACAATGGCATCTGCATCGCCTTGGGTGAGGGACTGCGCGCTGCCGCGGCCGCTGCTTACTTGCTGGCCAACACCGCGCTGAGCGCCAGGCATGACAATCAAAAGATTTGAACCCGAAGCCTGGATGCTGGTTTGGATGCTTTGCTGTGCGCCTTGGCCAAGCGATACCATAGCGATCACAGAGGCGATGCCAATGACAATACCTAAAATCGTGAGCGCTGAGCGGGCCTTGTTGGCTGATAATGCCAGGTAGGTTTCTTCAAGCAGGTCTAATGGATTCATATTCTATTGTCATTGCGAACGAGCAGTGAAGCAATCTCATACTGGGATACCGATGTGCATCAGTAATTTTGTAAGAGATTGCCGCGCTATCGCTCGCAATGACAGGGTAGGTTAGGGGTTTTGCATGACCTGTCCGTCGCGTATGACAATCGTCCTTTGGGCATGGTCAGCCACGTCGCGTTCATGCGTAATCAAGATGATAGTGTGGCCTTTCTCGTTCAGTTGCTTGAATGTCTGGAGCACGAAATCGCCAGTCTTGGTATCCAGGTTTCCAGTCGGTTCGTCGGCCAAGATGAGCAGGGGATCATTCACCAAGGCCCGGGCAATGGCCACGCGCTGCATTTGTCCACCGGAAATCTGGTTGGACAAATGCATGAAATGCGTTTCATCCAAACCTGCGGCTCTGAGCGCTTTTTCAGCGCGCGCCTTGCGCTCTTCGCGCGGCACCCCGGCGTAAACCAAAGGCAACATTACATTGCGCAGCACGGTTGAGCGCGGCAAAAGGTTGAAAGACTGGAAAACATAGCCGATCTTGCCCTTGCGGATCTTGGTCAGTTCATCCTCATCCAGTTTGGCCACATCTTTGCCGTCCAGCAGATAGCTGCCAGAGGTAGGCACATCAAGCGCACCCAAAATGTGCATCAAAGTTGATTTGCCAGAGCCTGACGGCCCCATGATAGCCACATATTCTCCTTTTTCAATGCTAAATGATACGTCATTCAAAGCGTTATACTCAATGTCGCCGGTTTTATAAGTTTTAGTGACGTTTTGAAGTTGGATCATAATTTTACCTGCCCATAGCTCCGCCGCCACCGCTTACGCCCGGTATCTTAATGCCGCCGAGCGATGAGGACCCAGTCGCTGCAGTAGTCTTGGTCGCAGACGGATCAATGGTCTTGGTCACCACAGTTTGGCCTTCGTTCAAACCTTCGGTGAGAATTGTCACTGTGTCGTTAGCCGCACCCAAGGTCACGGCTTGCATGACCGGGGGAGTAGCAAGCGTAATACCTGCGTTAGAAGCCTGTTGGTCAGTCGGAGGATTGTTGACCAGCAGCACATAGGATTGGCCCCCGCTGGATTTGATGGCAGAGTTCGGAACAACCAAAGCATTTTCTTGGGTAAAGGTAATGATTGACGCGTTCACGCTCATGCCGGATTTAACGCGTTCATCTTGCGTGTCAAACAATATTTTGACGTCATACGACACAACGCCCTGGCTGGCTGTGCCTAAAGTGCTTACTTCAGCTACTTCGCCGGAAATGCTCAGCCCATCGATAGCATCAAAGGTGAGCGTGGCTTTTTGACTGACTTTTACCTTAGCTACATCAACTTCGTTCAAGGACAAGGTAGCCATCTTCTGGTTTGAGATCACTGTTGCGATTGCCCCGCCCGAAGAAGCCTGGTCATGCATCTGGACTTGGAGCTTGGCGACCATGAAATCAAATGGGGCGCGCACTTGGTAGTTCTGCAAAGCCTCTTCAGCGTCCGCCAGTTTGTTCCTGGCTGTGGTCAAAGCCGATCGCCTGGATAGGACTGAGTTTTCAGACAGCTTGATATCAATGGCATCAGCGCCAGCATTTAGTTCGTCCAAGGCTTGCTGTCGTTCGGTTATTTTTTCCTGGGCAGCAGCCAAATCCGCCTCGCTTATCGGCTCTTGCAATTTCGCCAAACTATTTTTGGCAGATTGCAATTGGATCAATGAACTTTGATATGAGGTGTAAGCTTGGGTCAAAGTCTGTTTCTGGCTGATTAAAGCAGAGGAGCGGCTGTTGATGCTTGATCGATCTGACGAGATTGTTGATTTCAATTGGTCTAAGCTTGATTGCGTGAGCTGGGCCGAGGCTGGCGTATAAGTCAATACATTATATGTATAGTCTAAAAGCTCAAGAGACTCATTCAGGGCCTGGTTGGTCGAATCTATGGCCGCATCTATCTTGGCCGCGTCCTCGTTCTGCAAAGCAAGATTATCTATGGTCGCTGACACGCTATTGGTTTGGCTTTTGGCGACTTGATATTGCGCCTCGGCCTTGTCTAATTGGCTGGAATCAAAAACAGACAGCGTAGTCTTGTATCCGATGTTGGTAATCGTGTTGTCTATGCCTAAAATATTATCCGAATGCGCTAGCGCGTCCTTGAGCGCCTGCTCAGTCGTCTTCAAGGCCAAGACTGAGTTGTCATATGCATTGCGGACAACTAAAGGAGTCTTATTGTCGTCTGCGAGCTTGGCGTTAAGTTCTGCGGAATCGACCTGGGATTGCGCTTGTTGGAGATCCAATGCATTCGGTGGTTCCTGGAGCTTGGCCAAATCGCGTTTTGCCTGGTTGAGCGCATCATTCGCCTGTTGCAAAGCAGAAGCTGAAGCTGATTTTTTCAGTTTCGCCAAGCTGAGCTGAGCATTCTGCAAACTGAGTTCAGAGTCTCCGACTGCTTGTTGGGCATCGCGCACTGTCTTGCGTGCATCCTGGTCGTCGATTGTCATGAGCATGTCTCCGGCTTTGACTGTCTGACCGTTTTTGACTGCAATGGATGTGATTGTGCCGCCGGCTTTTGACCGCAGATCCAGCTGGGATTGGCTGGCCACCTGGCCTGAACCAGAAAGCGAGGTGATGAACATCTCTTTTTGCACGGTGGACGTGACGTATTTCGTCTCAACCTGCGGCGTCTCAATTTTTTGATACGTCATGAAAGCCAAAGGCGCTGCGACTAACAGCGAGGCAATGGCGTACTTTTTCTTGTGGGTCCTGACGTGGTGGAAAATTCTTTTCATAATTTTGTTAGGGGAATATTCTGATCAATTTTGCCTGGATCTGACCTTGTTCGTCTGTTGAACCGATGATCACGGCCTGGCTGTTCGGGCCAATGTCGTCAGGCATGATTTGCGTATTGCCGCGGCGGATGGCTGTATCGCGCGAAACCATAACTGTCCTCTCGCCATTTTTTGAGTTGATAATCAGCACATTTCCGTCATTTTCCAGGACTTGGCCGAAAATTCCGTGCGCACTCATGTAATCCTGGCCCATGAAATCGTCCATTGGGGGAGGGACAGGAATTTGAAAACGAGCGTTGGTCATAGGCATGCTGACCATGAAGCTGGCCTGAGGTCCGCCAAAAACGCGGTGATAGCTGGCGCCGTATTCATACGAAGTCGTGGCCTGGCGGAAGCCGACGAACATTCCGATTCTGAAAGACAAAAACAAAGCAGCGATAATCGTGAGCGACACGAGCATTACCGTGAAGTTTTTTGATTCAAGCAGTCCTGGCTTTTTCGGGGCCGCTTCAATATCTTGAGGCGTATTTTCTGTGTCCATATTTTTAATTTGCAAGTTTCTTGTTAGCAAGAGTCAGGCGTTTCGCTTCCCTGGAAAGCCTGCGCATAATCGCGAGTATGCTTGTGACCAACAGCAAAGAGATGGCGAACTGGATTGCCGGGAAAGATTCAAGCAAGGTCGCCGCATAATCAGGGAGGTTGGACTGCAAGACGCGCCAGTCAGATACGAGCAGGGAAAGATAGGTTTCAAAGCCTGAGTTCTTGGATTGGATCAGGAAATCAGACACGACCAAAACCAAGAGCAAAAAAACAACAGTCAAAGCCAGGGAAAAGAATATTACCCTGCGCTTGGCTGTTTTTGCTTCAGCTTGCCTTACAGCTTCAAAGACCCGGCCAGCTAAGCGGTCGGGCGGTGGGATCATGAATAATTGGCTGTCAGGCATATTTGTCCAGATTGCTTCTGACAGCTAATACGAGCGAACAGCCTGCTTGGGTGCGAAATCAGATTTTAGGCTCTTCCAAGAGCTTTTTAAGGCTAATTAAGCCTCGTCTGGACTGGCTTTTGACAGTGTTCATCAAGCCACCGATTTGTTTTGCGATTTCATTGAAACCCATGCCCTGGGCATATCTGAGGTAAAAAATGGCCTGGGTCTGTTTAGGTAGTTTTTTGACAGCCGCGATTACGCGCTGTTGCTCGTCTTGTGCGTCGATTATTTCTGAAACTAGGGGAGCTGGATCGGATAGCGTATCCAATATACTGGAGTCGGATTCAATAGCCGTGAGCATTGAAAAGGGGATGGCTTTCTTTTTCTTGAGCAAGTCTAAGGCCTGGTTCTTGGTAATCTGGCACACCCAGGGTTTGAGGGGTTTGGCTAGATCAAACTTCTTAAGATTAGCCATGACCTTGATGAATGTATCTTGGGCAATATCCTCGGCATCAGGGGAGTTTTTTACGTAATAAAACGCAACGCTATAAACGATTTTAAGATAGCGCTCCACTAAAAGGTTGAACGCGGCTTTGTCGCCGGCCAGATATCTGACTATCAACTCCTGATCATTCATGCAATTCAAATTATCAATTAAACTCCATTTTGTCAATCAGCACATGTTGACTATGTGCGCACCTCCTGCCAATATAGCGCCAACAAAAGAAGGAGGCTGCGATGGACGATCAGCAGAGAAGGCTCTTTGCGCAAGAACTTCGTGAGTTGCCCTTTTTGCTCAAGCTGAAGCTTCAGGATTGCTATGGCCTGGATGGCAGCTTTGAATGCGGGGGATATTCGTGCTTTCTGCTTGATGTTGAGCAAGCGGCAGTAGGGTTCCCAGGAGTCGTGTCCCTGACAGGGACTGTAGACACGAAACTTTCGCTTGAAGTCTGGCTGTGCAAGCCTGACGCAAGGGAGCGTCCAGTGGAGCTTGTCAGGATTGAGACGGGCGTGGAGGACGTCTCCCGCTTGAGCGATCACGGACAGAATCTGCGCTCCTATGCTCGCATTGAGTTGCCCTCATGCGGCTTGGCTCTGGAAAGCTGCGCCCTCCGCTTTATTTCCGAGTTTATGAAGGTCGCGGCCGAAATGGTCCATGACCTGACTGTCCGCATGACCGGAGACAGCCCTTAGCCTCGCCGAGTTCGCCTTGCCCAACCAGGGTAAACGGGAGCTCGGTTTTTTTATTGACCAGTTTGTCTGTGTGTGATAAATAATCGCCGTACCTTCCATACCTCGCCCAAGTCCACGGATGCAAGCGGGGAGCGTTCCTAAGGGAGCGCTAAACAGCGGCCACGGCCGCAGGAGAATGCGTCATGTTTAGAATTGGCGAAAGGCATGTGTCCCTGGATGAATTCCTGAATGAGCAAGAAGAAGTTGTTTTTCTGCTCTTACTCCCGAGCGGACCAACACAGCGAATAGAAATGATCAGGAGAATCATTCCTACGCTGGTGAGTGGGCATGACATCAAGGCGAGTGAGGTCTATGTGCCTTGCTTCATCAAGGCTATTGAGGATACGCAAGTCGCTGAGATTCTTGACGGTGTAGACGGCTGTCTTGTCCGCAAGGACGGTGCCTATGATGCTTGGCAAAAGACCAATAGTCGAGTCGCACATGAGCTCATGCAGCTTTTTGAAGAACTGCCAATAGAAGAGGACGGCAGGCCGACGATGCCGAAGACCACGAAGGCCATCTTGACGGAAATCGCGCTCTGGATGCGCGAGACCCCATCAGAAGATGAAGCAAAAGAGCTGCTCAATTTCTTTTTGAAGGAACAGGGTGGCTATCTCGACAAGATTCTGGAGGAGGCTCTGCGCAAAGCAATGGATACTGCTTTCCCCATGAGCAGGATCGTTCCGCTTTATATCCATGCCTCAGCCAAGAAACGACCTTGCGAGAATCGGGACGTTGTCTGCAAAGTCCTGTTCATGGCTATTGCGCATGCGAACGATTGGTTCTTGCACAATGTGTTTAGTGTTGCTGAACCGCTGCTTTTATCATATTCTGAGGCGGTTTATCCATTCCTCGTCGAACAGGCAAAACGAGTTGCAGTCGTTGACGCAAAGGTCAAACACCTGGTGAGCGAGCTTATGAATTCTCGGCGCAATGACAACCCTGCGGTCGAAGTCGTGTACGACGACTACGCTCTCCAGAGCGTGAAAATCGAAATGAAGATTTCTGACCCGGGATTCCGTGGCGATACCGACACGGTGAAAGGCTACTACTCCAAGATGCACGAAGTGGAAGCAGCCATTGTCCGGCGATGGCAAGCGTCGGAAGGGATCGCCGTGCGTTTCCTGTTCCAGGTCGTCGGTAATTTTGGGACATCGATCGTCTTTAGTGGGGAGTCCTGATTCTCAAGAGCCATTCGGCTCTTTTTTGTATGTACGCCCAAAAACGTGTATAATATTGCCAATTAATCCTAAACGCACTTTTATGAAAAAAGTTGAAGTTGTCTTGAAGTTTATTAAACACCTGGTCTGGACCCTTATCTTGGAGGGCGTCTTAGTCTTCGTCATAGGCATCCTGATCCTGGTCTACCCGGATTTACTCGGCATGTTAGTCGGTTTGTTGCTCATCATAAGCGCTTTCTGGGCTTTTATCATGGCTTATCGCATCAACAAACTTTCGTCGTTCAAGATTGAAATCTAACTAACTCACAACTCAAAACTTACAACTTACAAGAGCGCCTAAGTTACTCTTGTTAGTTGTCAGTTGTAAGTCCCGGTTAATATGGCAAGGGTAGGAGAAAAGCGGGGAGGGAAATTGGCCATCCTGTTTTGGATGAGTGTGTTTTTAATTCTGCCGACAACAGCCGACGCTGCCACGCGCTCGCCGGTCGGTTTTAGCGCAGGGGACTATGCCGGCGACCTTGTGATTGAAAAAGTTGAAAATCGAATCTGGTACATTGACCCACTAACCTCTCGCAGGTATCAAGTAGGCACATCACTGGATCAGCTCAAAGCGATTGCCCAGCCCATGTCTTGGGCTGCGATTTCTTCCATACCGGATGAGAATGACAATGTAACCATCCCTTTGAAAAAAAGGAAGACAATCAGCGGCTTGGTCTATGATCCAAATGCGCCTGATTTGATTTGGCACATTCGCAAGCGCGCCTATAAACGACACGCTTTGAGAACGGATCAGGATTTGGCTGAGTATCTTAAGAACGCAATCCAAGTCACGCCAGCTTCTTTGGTTGAGTACCCGATTGCCAGAGCGGATTTTGATTATGCCATCGGTCCGGTTGATCCAACAGCAACAACAACTGCCAAGTATATTTACATCAGTCTGAAAGAGCAACGCCTTCGCGCTTATGAAAACGGCAGGCTGGTCAAGACGTTCTTGGTCTCAACTGGCAGCTATAGGTTCCCGACTCCGCCAGGGAATTACTCGGTTCTGGAAAAAGATCCTGTGGTCAACTATCAATGGAGTTATGGCAAGGGCAATCCTGATAATTATGATTTAGGCAATGTGCCGTATAATTTGATGTTTCGGCCGCACATGTATATCCATTATGCTTATTGGCACAACAATTTCGGTCGGCGCATGAGCCATGGCTGCATCAATGTTTCGCTTCCAAATATCAAATGGGTTTACCGCTGGGCAGACCAAGGGATACCAGTGAAGGTGCAATAAGCAGAAACTTAAAACTTACAACTGACAAGAGTGTCTAGGTTACTCTTGTAAGTTGTCAGTTGTGAGTTTTTAGGTAGGAGTACACACAGCCGCAATAGTCTTGTCGATAGATGCCGGCCTCTTTTGCGCGTTGTTGCGAAATCAATTCACCGTTTTCTTTTTTCCAATCCTTGCCTAAAAAATCCAGACTATATTTGTCGGCCAAGCTTTTGCCTAGAGCATTGATTAGATCAACATTTTTTCTGCGGCTCACGCTCAAAGTCGTTGCAATCCACTGGAAACCATTTTGTTTGGCATACTCAAACGTTTTGTCCAACCTGAAGTTTATGCATTTGGCACAGCGCTCGCCTCGTTCTGGGTCTTTGGCATGCCCGCGGATAGACTTGTACCATCCGACAGTGTCTTGGTCCGCAGTGATGAATCCCAGGCCGAACTTTTGGGCCATGACCATCGCCGCTTCGCGCCGCTTAAAGAACTCGGCGGTCGGATACAAATTGGAGTTTTCAAAATAAACAGTCACGTCAAAATCAGGGAGCAGACGCTCTGGCACATAAGCACTGCAGACTCCGCAGCAAACGTGGAGCAATAATCTCGGCTTCATTTTTTCTTAGCTTCCTCGCTCAAAATTTTCCAAGTAATCGGCCGCGGCTTGCCTCCGGGCACTGTCAACACCAAGCTGGAATCATAGGTCGGGCCTTTGTAGTTCCAATAGTGCCAGCCCATGCCCAGTTTCTTGGAGGCGCGGATGACATCTTGGATCCAAAGCGGTTGGCCGGTATTCTTATTCTGGAAGACAGTACCGAATTCAAAGAGAATCACAGGGAATTTGTCCGGTTCTGCGGACTCCCACACCTTTTTTAAGGCATTGTAAACCGCGTCAGCCTTCCAAGCAGCTGAAGGATAGGTCGCGATGACAGCAGCGCCATTCACGCCCCAGCTTACGTTCTGGTGGGTGAATCCAAGCGGCTGATAAAAGTGGATTGATCTGGCGACTTGAGGGTCTTGAATCTCGGGATAGACAAAATACGGCAGATTATCTTTCATCACCATGCCTGGCTGTACGATCAAAATGTGATTTTTGTCATAAAGGCGTATGGATCTTGTAGTGGCCTGCATCAATTTTTGGTAAGTCTCAAAATCCCAGGTCGCTGGTTCGTTCATTATGTCATAACCCCAAATGGTTTTTTCGTTGGCATAGCGCCGCGCAATTTCGCGCCACACATCAACATATCTGCCTTTGAGCCATGCATCATTCCAAAAAACTTGGTTTTCAGGATACACATTATAATCTTGAGCCATGCCTCCAGTCGGGATATGCATGTCCAGCACGAGCTTGATGTTGTTGGCTTTGGCATAGCCGATAATCGTGTCCAGCCAAACAAAGCCTTTGGCCGAAAATCTGTGCGGAGGCTTCACGTCCTGGAAATAATCAGACTTGACTGCCAAGCGCACGGAGTTGAAGCCCGCTGCTTTGAAGTCCGCGAAATCTTTTTTTGTAATCCATTTGCTGTTCGGGATTGTGCTAGTCGAACTCCAGAGCGAGATGTTGTCCAAATGATTTATGCCTACTGGCATAAGCCTGCTGCCATCAAGCCAGAGCTCAGTGCCAGATACGCTCACAAAGCCAGGATTGGCTGCGTTGGTTTGGCTCGCAAACATAAAAACGCCTGCGATAGGCAAGAGCGATGCTAAAATGAACTTAAGACTGGATTTCATGCTTGACTTGCGGGCTTTATGTTTCTAAGATGATGTTCATGCTACATCTGATTATATGAATATGCAAACGGAATTAGTAGCCTTGAATCTCACGAAGCAAGAAGCCATGGAATGCATGCGCGCTTGTTTGATGATGTCTTTGGTAGAGGATGAGACTCGCGTCCAGCAAGGCTATGAGCCCATGGATTTTCCGGTTCTGGCCCAAAGGCTGGCTAGTTTGCTGGGTGTCAATGAAGCGCAGATCGACGGCATTGCCAATAGTCTGTCCGAAGATCTTTGGTCTTATGCCTGGTATGTTTATACCAATGAATGGGCCTGGTTCAAGGCTGAGCGACAAGCGCGGATTGAGTTGGGGTTGAAAGAAGAAGAGAAAAATCCTGAGCTGCGCAAAAAAGCTGAAAAACTATACAAGAAGAATTTCGAAGCTTATACGGCTGAAATAGACATGAAACCAAAAATTGAAAAAACAAAAGACGCGAATCCCAGGCCCAGCAATAGTCAGGGGCCGGTCGTGTAATCAATCTGGTTGATCGGTTGTTCTGAACTGTAGCCAGTGTTGGACGAAGATGAGATCTGGTTTTGAGGCGCGCCCCAAGCGTTTCCTATCCTGGATGAGATGAGGATTGTTGCACCGATATATAGAACCAAAAAAATCCCAACGACAATGAAGAAGGGTTTATGCAATTCCATGGCGCCGCCTGCAAAAGAGCGGATGAGCAGGGCAAGGCCAAGAACTGCTAGGGCAATAATTACTTCGATCATAAGCCTGAATCTACCTTATCTATAGCATTTTGAGGGGGCTTTCGCAAGCCCTGATCAAAGCCTGGGAAGGCCTCTTAGCCTGTTCAAAATTAACAAAAGGCAGTAAGGTATGTAGGCCAAAAAAATTATGGCCTATTCAAAGGCTCAGACACAAAAACTATTGGAAATTTTTGGCCTAAATAAGCCAAAAATTGACGATTCAGAAGAAAAGATAACAGTCCATGCGGCAGTCAGCAGGTTTGCTTTTTTTTACGAGAAAATCCGCAATTTAGTGGACTATAAAGACGAGCATTTGATCCGCAAATCAGCCATTTTACGCATGCTCAAAAGGCTGTGCTTGCTGGAAAATGACCCCAAAGTCATAGCAGAACAGCTGATACGCGAGCTGATTGCCGCCAAATATCTGCCCAATGGCGTTTTGCCTCTTTCATTGATAGACGAAGTGTCTTGGCGCATTTACAAACTCCAATTGGTTTTGAGCATTAACGCTGGTCCTGAATCCCATGCCGAATGGGTGAGGTCCATGATCGCGGTTGAACTCGAAGACTTGTTGGTTGATGCCAGCAGCGAAAAAGCTTTAGCGTCTTTTTTGTTTGACCGCATCAGCGGGTCCATTAAGGTCAATGGCATGGAAATGGAGCAGAGCGTCCTCAAACTTCAGATCTACATTGCGTGTTTCAGGACTTTGTTCAAAGCTGATGATGAAATCATCGGTTATAAACTGGTGCGCGCTTTTTTTCCTGAATGGATGTCGCCCCAGAGCTGGATGCATGAACCGCGTCCGATTGCCGAAAGATTGGTGGCTGTGGAAAGGCGCGTCAGGCTTCAGCTTAAGCACCCACTGGCTCTTAAGTTCCAAAAAGTAGTTAAGCCTTGGTCCGTGGCTTTGAATATTTTGCGCCAGGTTGTAGTGCTTAAACCGATTGAGGCGTCTGCTTTGCTGGAAAAGCCAGAATCGCTCATGGTAGCGATCTCGAACGTGGCAGATGAGCGGTATGCTGAAGCCAAGATAAAAGTAAGGCGTGCTACTGCCAGGGCGACTTTGTATTTGTTTTTGACTAAAATGATTCTGGCTTTAATCTTGGAAGCCCCGACTGAGTTGCTGTTATATGGCGAATTGCATTGGAAGGCTTTGGCCGTGAATCTGTCGTTCCCGCCTTTGACCATGTTTTTGGTTGGTTTGTTCATCAGGATCCCAGGTGCAGACAACACAGAGTGCATTCAGCGCGCCTTGGGGGAGTTGTTGGTTGATGATCCGGTTTCTGTCCGTATCATCTCATCTCCAGTAAAAAGAAGCTCGCTAGCCAAGACCATGCTCACGCTTACTTATGGTTTGACGTTTTTGATTACTTTTGGCGGCATCTGGCTATTGCTTGAGAGGATTTCTTTCACCTGGGTATCGTCTTTGATTTTTATTTTCTTCTTGTGTTTAGTCAGCTTTTTCGCCTACCGTATCAGGCTTGGCGCGCGCGAATACGTTGTCATAGACGGCAAGGTCACATTGTGGAGCTCGCTCGTGGATTTCTTCAGCATTCCAATATTACGCGCCGGTCGCATGCTCTCATCGACGATTACCCGCTTAAACGTCTTCCTGTTTTTCTTTGATTTTATTTTTGAAGCGCCTTATAAAATGTTCCTTGGCCTGCTAGAGGAGTGGTTTGCTTTTGCCAAGGAAAAGAAGGACGAATTACAGCCATGAGCTTTCAAATATCAAAAATCTCCAGCAAATCCTCGGCTAGGCGAGGGGTTTTGAGCACGCCGCATGGGGAGATTCAGACCCCGTTTTTCATGCCTATTGCCACCAAGGGCGCGGTCAAAACCTTGTCGTCCGCTGACATGGAAAAGCTGGACGCGTCTATTTTGCTATCCAATACCTATCATCTGTATCTGCGCCCCGGCCTAGACGTCCTCAGCGCATTTAAAGGCCTGCACAACTTCATGGACTGGAAGGGCCCGATTTTGACTGACTCTGGCGGCTACCAGGTTTTTTCTCTGGCCAAGCGCCGCAAGATAACCGAAGAGGGCGCTGAGTTCGCCTCGCATATAGACGGATCAAAGCACATGCTGACGCCTGAATTGTCCATGCAGATCCAGCAGACCATCGGCAGCGATATCAGCATGGTTTTGGATGAGTGCGCGCCTTCGTCCATGGGTTTGGAAACAATGAACCAATCTGTTGCTCGTACCACGCGCTGGGCTGAGAGATCCAAGACATACTTTGAACACAATTTGAGTTCATCAAATAATCCAGGTGCCCAGCTCTTTGGCATTGTCCAAGGCGGAGTAGATGATGCACTTAGAGTCCAGCATGCTGAGGATCTCAAGAAAATAGGTTTTGACGGGTATGCAATCGGCGGTCTTTCGGTTGGTGAACCCTTTGAAGATTCATGCCGCATCGCGTCTGCGCTCAATCCTGTTTTGCCGCAGGACAAGCCGCGGTATTTCATGGGAGGCGCAAAACCGCATGAAATCGTGGAATATGTAAAAAGGGGAGTGGACATGCTTGATTGTGTTTTGCCTTCGCGCAATGCCCGCCACGGCCTGCTTTATCGTTTTGTACACGACGACATCACCAAGCCTGATTTTTACGAAACGATCCACGTCACCAACGCACAATACGCGACTGACGAATCGCCCCTCGTACAACGTACAACGTACAACGTACAGCCGAAAAATGACGTGGTACGTGGTACGAAGTACGATGATGAATTGAACCGTTATTCCCTGGCTTACATCCATCACTTATTTACTGTTGAAGAAATGCTGGCTTACCGCTTGATGACCCTTGCAAACATTAAGTTTTATTTGGACTTGATGGAAAAAATCAGAAAAGCAATAGATCAGGGAGTGCTGTAGGACTAACTCATCCTGATTTGTCGTCCCAACTGGCAACCTCCAACCGAGGACGACAAATCTGTCCTTCCCTTACAACAAGGGAAGGACACCAAGTTTACTAATTAATTGAAGTCTTTCCCTTGTCGTAAGGGAAAGATTTAGATAGAGTTAGTCCTGTACGCTATGACTTTGCAAACTATCTTCCGACGCAAGATTGAGCAGTTGTTTAAACAATACGGACGCCAAGGATGGTGGCCACGTCTCATCTCGCAACATGTAACTTATAATTCGAAACTCAAATCCATCAAGAGCTACAAGTTATCACCGCCTCAGCAGGATCCCGCCACATATACTTCAATAGAGGCGGGACAAGTTTTGAGTTACAAAATTAAACATAGTCCCGGTCCAAAGAACGGTTGGCACCTGCGCGGCAAGGTGCTGGAAGTATGGGAAGTGGGCATCGGCGCGATTTTGACGCAGAACACCAGTTGGTCAAACGTGGAAAAAGCGCTTTTGAATATGGCGCAGGCCGGCGTACTCACACCTCAAGAAATCATCAAAAGCCGCAGATTAGAATCACTTATCCGTCCTGTCGGGTATTACAAGCAAAAAGCCAAGAAGCTGAAGATACTGGCGAGATTTTTTGTTGAGCATCCTTCCGTCATCCTGAACGAAGCCTGGCGGAGTGAAGGATATCCACTGAGTGACACGGTGGAGATTCTTCGCAAAGCTCAGAATGACGAGGTTATAGGGTTGAGACAACAGTTATTATCCCTCTGGGGCGTTGGCCCGGAAACTGCGGACACGATCTTGCTTTACGGTTTTGGCCTGCCTATTTTTGTCGTTGATGCTTACACGCGCCGCCTGCTCGTCCAACTAAGTGATGATCAATCTTGGCTCACCAGACCGTACGATGAGGTGAGAGGGTTTTGCGAGAGCGCACTGAATTCGCATATCGGTTCCGGCCGAGCTACTAGCTACGAGATGCGAGCTACGATGGTTTCGTGTTGGCAAGAATCCCATGCTTTGATCGTGCAGTGGGGGAAGCCCGCGAGGGGTTGACAAAGCCCCCTATTTCTGCTTAAATCGATTGATTGACCTTTGACATAGAAAGTTGAAAACGGCCTATTTTGGCTAATTTATTGGCTTAAGTATGCCGTTTTTAACAGGTTCACTCACAAATTCGCATGTTGCGGAGATGTGCAGTTCACCGGCGGTATTTCGCAAAGGAGGCTCGCCTATGGCTCGCCTTGCTGATTTGAAAAAAGGACAGTGGGACCAGTTCGATCGTCTGCTCAACTCCACGGATTTGACGGCCGAAGAGGTGCTTATGTTGATTGAGCATCCTAAGCTGTTGAAGAACATGTTGATCGATATGCGTACTCATCCGCGTTTTGTGAATCCCGCAACGCTCGTGCATGGCCTGTTCATCAGACCGCAACTGCAAATCGAGCGTGTACACCAGTGGAATCGTGAATTGAGCTGGGGCATCCCCGAAGATGAGTTTTCTGAGATTACGCATTCAATTCCGAATTGGCCGGAAGAGAAGTCGGTCGCCGTAGTGCTCGTCCCGTATCTCGAAGCCAAAGAAGGTATGTCGGGTATCAAGCGCACTTTCGCCCAGTTGTGGTCGAAACTTCAGACTGAATTTAAGGACAAGACCACGTCTAGTTCGATATACGAAAATGTCGGGCCTGATGTATTGAGGCTTAGGAAAGGTCTTGAACATCCTGCTACGAGTAAAGGACATTCAACCCTTCGTTGGGAAGTGATAGATTTTACCGGCGTCTTTGGAGTAAAGGATCCTGAGGTTATGCCTCATGCTGGTGTTCTCGCGTGTGCCATGTTGAATCCGCAATGGATTTACAGCCTCTTTGGCAAAAAAAGAGGTGGAAAAGCAGCAAGCTACGCCCTACCTGGTTATGAAGTTGATTTTTGCGAGTGGAGTAGTTCTCCACTCTTGGTATTCCGTATTGAGGATGATGGGGAAGAAGTGATCTGGCGCACCTACGATCCGGCGATTCATGAGTACTCGCCAACGTTCTACGGCAAATAGTTCGCGTCTACCTCATCGGGATTGAGCCCTTGGTAGCCTAGGTTCTCTCGTCGCTCTGGCGCTTGTGCATTGTGCATAGGCGCCTTTTTTTTGTTGTCATTTCGAGTGGAGTCCGACGGAATCGAGAAATCTTCGAATCCAACGTAACCAGGTAACGTCTGTTTCTGAGATCTCTCCACTTCGGTCGAGATGACAGAGAGGATGGCTGAGATGACAAAAGGGGGCTGGCGCGATAACATCCCAGGCATGGAAAATCTGTTGGAAAATCTGAATGAGCCGCAGATTAAGGCCGTGACTCATGAGTCTGGGCCGCTTTTGATTGTCGCAGGCGCGGGCACGGGCAAGACTACAGTGCTGACGCGGCGCTATGCCTGGCTTTTAAAAGAGAAAAACTTGACCACGGATGATATTTTGGCTTTGACCTTCACGGAAAAGGCAGCGCAAGAAATGGAAGATCGCGTTCTGCAGATGTTGCCCAACGGGGCTTATGATTTTTGGATCAATACTTTCCATGGTTTTTGCCAGCGCATTTTGGAGCGTCATGGCTTGGAAATCGGCATACCAAATACTTTTCGCATTTTGACTGATACTGATGCCTGGATTTTACTCAAACGTCATTTAGACGAATTGCCTTTGGATCACTATCGACCGCTCGGCAATCCAGTTAAATTCTTGCACGCCATCATTCGGCACATCAGTCGAGCCAAAGACGAGTGCATCCCGCCTGAGAAGTATCTGGAGTTTTCGCAAAATGCCGTGCTGGACGAAGATTCGGAAATCGCGGACGGTGAGCGCAAACGTCTGGTCGAACTCGCGAATGTATATGCAGCCTACCAAAAAATCATGCGCGACGAGGGCGCCTTGGATTTTGGCGATATCATCTTGGAGACTTTGCGCTTGTTCAAGGAGCGCCCGGCTGTGCTGGACAAGTATCGCAAGCAATTCAAATACATCATGGTAGATGAGTTCCAGGACACGAATTGGTCGCAGTATGAGTTGATCAAACTGCTAGCCGGTTCGGTGCGCAATATCACGGTGGTAGGGGATGATGACCAGGCCATCTACAAGTTTCGCGGCGCGTCTTTGGCCAACATCCTGCAATTCAAAGATGACTATCCAGATGCGGCAACTGTCGCGCTCATCAACAATTATCGTTCCGGCCAAGAAATCCTGGATACTGCCTATACTGTCATTAGCAACAATAACCCGCATCGCTTGGAAATCTCTTTGGCTGACCAAGGTCTATCCAAAAAACTTGCGGCGCACAAAGGCCAATGTTCAAATGTGAAAATAGAATGGTTCGGCAATTTGGAGCAAGAAGCAGAATGGGTGGCAACTGACGTCAACGCGCGACACACACCTGATTTGCCATGGAGTCAATTTGCGATTCTTGTCCGGTCTAATGACGAAGCCTTGCCGTTTGTGGATGCTTTGGCGCGGCGCAACATCCCTTTCAAGTTTTTCGCTTTGCGCGGTTTGTACTTTAAGCCTGTGATCGTGGATTTGATGGCCTTGCTCAATTTGGCGAATAATCCTACAGAGTCAACCTCGGCCTGGAGAGTGCTGACTTTGCCTTGCTATAAACTGCCTTTATCTGTCCTAGGCGAGGTGTCGGCTTATGCCCAGCGCAAAGGCTGCGGCGTGTGGGAAAGCGTAAAGCAGGTCTGCTATTTTATGAAGGATACGGAAATCGCTAATCGCTTACGCTCCATGATCGCGCAGATTGAGGGCTTGGCCGAGACTTCGCGCCGCGAGAATCCTTTGGCTGTTTTGCATCAGGCTGTGAACCGCACAGGCTATCTCAAACATGTGATGGGACTGCCTGAGCGCGAAAAGATCGATGCTGTGCATGTGTTGAACGAGTTTGTGGCGCGCATAAAACGCTACGAGCAATCAGTGCATGCCCCGCACCTCAAGGAATTCATGGAGGAATTGAAGATGGAGATCCAGAGCGGGGAGCAGGGCGCTTTACATGGAGATGCTGAGTCAGGCCCGGATGTGGTCAGGATCATGACCATCCATGCCTCCAAGGGCCTTGAGTTTGATACAGTCTATCTCGTGTCCATGGTGGACCAGCGCTTCCCCACGCGCGAGCGCTCAGATGCGATCCCTCTGCCTGATGGCTTGGTCCAGGAAAGGCTGCAAGAAGGGGATTGGCATCTGCAAGAGGAGCGCCGTTTGTGCTATGTGGCCATGACGCGCGCCAAGCACAATCTGATCCTGACTGGCGCGAGTTTTTATGGCGGAGTGCGCAAAAAGAAGCCGTCTGTCTTTTTGGATGAAAGCAAGCTGGATATGCCGGCTAATATCCAGCCAGATCCAGTTGATGTGTCAAAGCTGCTGGAGCCGACCCAAACCAAAGAAGAAGCCATCCATTTGCGCGAGATTTTCCCGCTCAAGCACCGTTTTTCGTTTACCCAGCTCGTGGCTTACAAAAAGTGCCCCATGCAATATAAGTTTGCGCACGTTTATCGCATTCCTATCTTGGGCGCGCATCAAAAAAGCTTTGGTCAATCAGTCCACCTGGCTTTGCAGGAGATTTTGAAGCGCCACATGGAGCGCATCTCGGCCCAGCAAGGAGACCTGTTTGACGTACAACGTACAACGTACAACGTACAACGTTCTGATTCTGATACTGAAAGCCCCCTTTTACGAAAGGGGGAATCAAAGGGGGATTTTTCCGTTCCCTTAGAAGAAGCCCTGGACATCTACAAAGAAAGCTGGATTGATGAATGGTACAAGAGTAGGCAAGATCACGATCGCTATTTTGCCGAAGGTAAAGAGGCTATCAAGAACATCTGGGCTAAATGGGCAAAAAATCCTCCAAAAGTAAAAGCCTTGGAAGCTGAATCCATCTGGCAGGTAGGCGAGCACAGCATTAAAGTCAAAATAGACCGGATCGACGAGGCGGACGGGGGAGTTGAACTTCTGGATTATAAAACCAGCGAATACAAGCCAGACCAGAAGACTGATGTGGTTGAGCGCGAACAGCTCCAACTCTATCAGCTGGCGACTGAAGGCCGAGGCCTAAAGGTCAAACGCTTAGCCTATGTGTTTGTTCGGGCAGATGCAGAACAAGAGATCCCTTTGCTGGAAGGCGAGGCCAAGATAAAGTTTGAGGAAGATTTGCTCTCGCGCATGAACGAGATACTGGTATCTGATTTTCCAGCTACGCCGTCCCAGCATCTGTGCAGTTATTGTGACTTTAAAGACATATGCGAATACAGAAAATAACTCATGTAACATGTATCACGCATCATGTATCATGTACAGTCGGAATGTTACATGTTATATGTTGCATGTTTCGTGAGCAATATGTGGGAATCGCTTAAGTTCATCCTGCCTCGCGCAGTCAAAGACGCGGGAATCAACGAGCGGGTCACTGCTGTGCGTGTTTTGGATACGGCAACTCAAGCCTTGGTGGCGCGCTGGGGCGAGGATAAGGCAGCCCGAGTCAAGTTTTTGAGTTTCAATACTGGCACGCTTAAGGTTGAGACTGAATCGCCAGCTGCGAAACAAATGCTTTATCAAGAAAAAATAGACTTTATCAATACTCTGAACAATAAGCTTGGCGAACGCGCTGTCATGGCTTTGGACATCCGCAGCCGCGGGTTCTAAAAAAAATAGTTTTAAGGTATAATTGTTTTGGACTACGAATTACGAATCTGAACGAATATACAAATTCGTACATTCGTATACAAATTCGTAATTCGTACATATGAATTTCCGTTGGTATTTAATTTTCATGGGTATTGGCACTGGCCTGGCCTGGGTGGCTTGGATGTTTGTTTTGCAGACCACGAACCCATATGAATCCGGCTTTATTGGCCTGGTCTTTTTTTACATCACCCTCATGCTCAGTTTGGTCGGTACCTTGTCTTTGCTGGGCATTGGTTACCGCATTGGCATCCAAAAGCGCAATGCCACGGTTTTCAGGGAAGTGCGCGTGTCTTTTAGGCAGGCGGTAATCTTGTCGCTTTTGGCTGTTTGCACTTTGTATTTGGCCTCCCAAAAGCACATGACTTGGTATTATCTGCTGATCTTGGTCGCCCTGGCTGGAGGCATAGAATACATCCTGTTGGTCATCCAGAGTGCCAGGCGCGAATGAGTCAAGTTTTGAGACATTGCGTTTAAGCGAAAAAACAGATTTTAGACAAAGATGTCCACTTGCTGGATATATATATGATTGAGTAAGATGCAAGACATCCTGAATGTATGTTTTTTGCTGACAGACTGCTTAATCGCTTTTCAACTGACCTTGGTATTGACCTGGGAACTTCAACGACCCTTATTTTTGCCCAAGGCAAGGGTTTAGTTGTGAATGAACCGTCCGTCGTGGCCATCAATACCCGGAATGGGCAAGTACTTTCCATTGGCCACGAAGCCAAGGCCATGTTGGGCAAGACTCCGCAGTACGTGCACATGTCCAAGCCTTTGCAACGCGGAATCATTTCAGATTATGAAGTCGTGGAGAAGATGCTCAGGTATTTTTTCCAGAAAATCCATCGCGAGCATTCGCTGTTTGTGCCGCGGCCGCGCGTAGTCGTGGGCGTGCCCCTGGATGTGACAGAAGTGGAACGCAAAGCAGTGGGCGATGTAATGCTGTCGGCTGGCGCGCGCGATTTCTTTTTGATTGAAAAACCGATTGCATCTGCCATTGGCATTGGCCTGCCTATTTCCGAACCTATCGGCAACATGGTGGTGGATATCGGTGGCAGCACAACTGAGATTGCAGTCATTTCCTTGAATGGCATTGTCACATCCAAATCCATACCCATTGCAGGCGATGAAATGAGTCGCAACATCACCCAATATGCGCGTGACGTCTTCAACCTGCTCTTGGGCGAAAAAGCCGCTGAAGACGTAAAAGTCGCGGTTGGTTCGGCTATACCGCTAAAAGACAGGATGGATGTGTCCATGCGCGGCAGGGACCTGCTTTCCGGCTTGCCGCGTGAGATAATCGTGACTGATGGCCAGGTGCGCGAGGCCATTGCCCGGTCTGTCAGGTCAATCGTCGAGCACATCAAATCCATCTTGGAGATCACTCCGCCTGAGCTGGTGGCTGACATCTATAGGCGCGGCGTGGTTTTGACTGGCGGCGGCTCGCTTTTGCGCGGTATGGACCAGGCCATAGGCGAGGGGACTGGTTTGCCTGTGCGCGTGACCGAGGACCCGGTCTCAACTGTCGCCAGGGGAGCTGGTGCTTTGCTTGAATCAAAAGAGCTGCTCAAAGATTTGGCCTTGCCCAAAACTGATCGTATTACTTAATAAATCTTATGCTGAACCGTGCAAAAACAGCCTTAGTGGCTTTTGGAGCTGTATTGGCATTGGCTATTTTGCATTTTACGGGTTTGATTTTACCGATAGAAAATGGTCTACGCTACACTTTCTCTCCGGTCGGCTCTTTTTTGAGCTCAATGGGTACAGGTTTAAAAAGTAAGACTCAGGATTACAAATCTTTAGCTGAGTGCCAAGAGCACTCGTCTGATGTTGAACGCAGGCTTGGGACAGTGAGCGTGGATTACGTGCGTCTGAAAGCGCTTGAGGAAGAGAATTCGGTCTTGCGCACAATGCTCGGTTATCTGCAGAAAAAAGATTTTGATTCTGTTATGGCGCGTGTCATAAGCCGTTCAGTCGCACCCGAAAAATCAATTGTCATGATTGACCGCGGGTCAAAAGACGGTCTGGAAATCGGCTTAGCCGTAATTGTGGGCGAGGGGATCTATGTAGGCAAAGTCACTGGCATACAAGAGCATACGGCAACAGTCACGCTTATTCCTGACCCAACAAGCCGCGTAGCGATCTCTTTGACGGGCCAGCATAAGCTGATCGGACTGCTTGAAGGCAAAGGCAATGGTACAGCAGTGGCCACGCTCATCCCGCAAGAAGAGCCTATCAAGGAAAACGATATTCTGGTTACAGCGGGCACTGATGAAAAAATTCCAGGGGACTTGGCCATTGGCATGGTCAACCGCATAATCGGCCAGCCCATTGATCCATTCAAGAGCGCATCAATCGAGCCTTTGGTTTCATTGGATTTTGTTGAAATGGTGGCGATCTTAAAACCAAAGACAAACAAGTAATATGCGGCCATCATCCTGGGCTATGCTTGTAGGCGGCGCCATGGCCGGCGGAATTTTCGAAAGCACGTTTGCAGCCGCTGCACCTTTTCCGGCCAACATCATCCGTCCGGTTTTGCCTTGCCTGGTCATGCTTGTACTTTTGACCCGCTCAAAGCCAGCACTGTTCGGAGCAGGCATTGCCGGGGCTTGCCTTGATTTGCTGTCAGCTACTCCGGCCGGGTTTGCGACCGCCAGGTTGCTCATTGTTATGCTGTGCGTTGAATATCTTGCGGAGCACGTGGCTACGAACCGCTCTTTGTTTTCGGCCATGGCCTTGGCTTTTTTTGCTGGAATATTAAATTGGGCTTTTCTGCTTTTGGAGGCAACTTTGGGCAATTTGGTATTGAGTTCGCACATATTTTTGGAACCGTGGAGCACATACCTCTTGATAGCATTGGCCAACGTTGCGATCACGGCCAGTTTGTTTTTGGTATTTACGCTGTTCACCAAGCGTTTTTTGATTTCCATCAAAACCCAATGATATGGCTCAAGATCAAAAACGCTTTTCCTGGGATGAACAAGGGTCATATGGCCTGGCTGTTGATTTGGGCAAAGTAGCTGATATCAATGCGGCCGTCATGTACGAGGGCCAGACAACCAAAATCAAAGAACGCCCTTTGTTTATCGGTTCGGATGTAAGCAGTATCAGATTTTTCATTGCCATGGGCCTGTGCACGCTCTTGCTAGCTGTTTTGGTCGGACGCGCTTTTTGGTTGCAAGGCTTTGCGCATGCGTATTACGCGACCAAATCAGACAACAATAGGCTGAGGCCGGAAACAATCATTCCTTCCAGGGGCATGATCAAAGATAGGAACGGAGTAATTCTAGCCGAGAATATATCGACTTTTGACGTTACGGTCACGCCCATTGACTTGCCCGTGGAAAAAGATTCCATGAACGAGGTGTTGGGCCAGATCGCGCGCATTGCAGGCGTATCCATTTCAGATCTGAAATCCACCATTGCTTCATCAACCTCGCTTGAACGGCGCATGGTTTTAGTGCGCGACATACCGTATGCCCAGGCTATTGCGCTTAAGATTAAATTAGCTGATCAGCCGGCCATTGGCATTGAGACCGGCCAAAAGCGCAAGTACTCCTTGTCAGCGCAATTGCCGAGTTTGTCGCACATCATAGGTTACGTGGGGCGCATCTCCGAAGACCAGTTAAAGGAAAAGCTGGCCGCGGGTTATCGTTTGACTGATGTGCTCGGCAAAATCGGCGTAGAAGCTTGGTATGAATCCAGATTAAGGGGCGTGCCAGGGGAGAGGACAGTTGAAGTTGATGCGCACGGCCGCGAGAGCAGAATCGTCCATAACTCATTAGCTGAGAACGGCCAGGATCTTGTCTTATCTTTGGATGCGAGTTTACAAAAAACAGCCGAAGATTCTTTGAGGGCGAATTTGGCCAGGGCGCATGTAAAAAACGGGGCAGTCATTGCCATGGATCCGCGAGACGGGTCAATTCTGGCCGCAGTCTCTTTGCCAGCCTATGACAATAATATTTTTTCAGGGCAAGTGTCTTCCACCAAGTATGCGAGCCTACAGAATGATCCTGACCATCCGTTTTTAGCAAGAGCTTGGGCAGGTTTGTATCCATCCGGCTCCACCATCAAACCGGTTTACGCTTTGGCTGCTTTGAGCGAGGGCATTATCACTGCGCATACGTCATTTTTATCTACGGGCGGCATCAAAATCGGATCTAATTTTTTTCCTGATTGGAAAGCCGGAGGCCATGGCGTCACAGACGTAAGGAAAGCAATCGCGTGGTCAGTCAATACTTTTTTTTACATGATTTGCGGCGGCCTGGACGATTTTAAGGGCTTGGGCGCGAAGAAAATGGCCACTTGGCTAAGACTGTTCGGTTTTGGGTCGCGCACAGGCCTGGATGTACCTGGCGAGGTCGCAGGCCTCGTGCCTGACGCAGAATGGATGCTGCAAAAAAAGAATCAGATTTGGAGGCTGGGCGATACTTACAATTTTGCCATTGGCCAGGGCGACTTTTTGGTCACGCCTCTGCAAGTCGCAGTGGCTACATCTGAGATCGCCAATGGGGGCAAAAGGATAATCCCGCACTTTGTCATGGATGATTCGGATTTTTATCAGCCCAAAGAAACCTTGGCTGACGCTGATAAGGTCGCAGTCATACGTGCTGGCATGCGCGACACGGTTATCTACGGCTCTGGCCGGGCCTTGAGCTCTCTTCCGTTCGCCGTTGCCGGCAAGACGGGTACAGCCCAGTGGCGCCAAGACAAGGCTAACCACGCCTGGTTCACTTCGTTCGCGCCTTATGATAACCCTGAGATTGTCGTGACCGTCCTGCTCGAAGAAGGTGGAGAGGGATCAAGCACTGCTGCGCCCGTGGCCAGCGATGTGTTGAGGGAGTGGTATGCCCTGAAGAACAAGTCGCCAAAATAGAATTGACACTGTTTGGTTTCAATCTTATACTTTATCCAAGAAAGCATTCTACCACGCAAATACTGCGTGTTTTCATCTTTATTTAACCATATGACAGAAAAGGTAAACTATTTCAGCAAGCAGGGTTTGGAAAAACTCAATGCAGAGCTTAATGAACTTAAGAATGTGCGCGTGCGCGAAACTTCGGCTAGGATTGAATCAGCCAAGGCTTTGGGCGATCTTAAGGAAAACGCCGAGTATCACAGCGCCAAAGACGAGATGGGCTTTATCCAAGGCCGCATCCGCGAGATTGAAGAAACTCTAAAAAACATCCAAGTCATCAAAGAGGATGGCGCGACCGACAAAGTCAGCGTTGGTTCAACCGTGGAAGTCGAGTCCAGGAACGGTGCTCGGACTTATACCATTGTCGGTTCTGCCGAAGCTGATCCAATGAATGGCTTCATTTCCAATGAATCTCCGCTGGGGCAGGCTTTTTTGAGCCATAAGATTGGGGATGAAGTAGAAGTGAATACTCCAGCCGGAGTGATACAATACAGTATTATAAGCATCAAATAATTATGATTGACATAAAATATTTGCGAGAAAACCCGGATTTGGTCCAGGAAAATTCACATAAACGTAAATCCGCGGTGGACATCAAGAGCCTGGTGAAAGTCGATGAGCAATACCTGTCGCTTCTCAAAGAAGTTGAGGATTTACGGGGCAGGCGCAATCAAGTCGCGGCCAAGGCCCAGGTGGCTGAAGACAGGCAGGCCAGCATAGAAGAAGGCAAACAGATCAAAGTCGCTATTGCGGCCAAAGAAGTCGAGCTTAAGGACTTGGAGCTCAAACGCAATGCATTGCTACACGCCGTGCCGAACCTTACGCATCCTGACGTGCCAGTCGGAGAAGGGGATGCGGACAATAAAGTACTGAAAGAGGTGGGAAAGCCCAAAAAGATCAAGAATCCCAAGAATCATTTGGAGTTGGCCCAACAGCATGATTTGATAGATTTTGAACGCGCCACCAAAGTTGCAGGCGCTAAATTTTATTTTTTAAAAAACAAATTGGCGCTATTGGAACAGGCCTTGATCCGCTATGGAATAGACTTTATGGTCAAGGAGGGCTATGAAGTGCTTGTCACGCCTGACGTGTCAAAAGAAGAAATCCTTGTGGCTAAAGGCTTTTTGCCGCGCGGTCCAGAGAATCAAGTGTATTTTGTGGAAGGCCAGGATTTGGCCTTGATTGGCACGTCTGAGATTCCTGTGCTTGGCTATCATATGGGCGAGACCTTGCTTGAGGCTGAAATACCCAAGAAATACGTAGCTTTTTCACATTGTTTCAGGACTGAGGCCGGGTCTTATGGCCGCGAATCATACGGCTTATATCGCGTCCACCAATTCAGTAAAGTTGAGATGTTCGCCTTTTGTAAACCAGACCAATCCGAAGCTCTGCATTTGGAGTTTTTGGAAAATGAAAAAAGGTTTTGGAAAAGCTTAGGCATACCGTTCCGCGTCGTTGATTGCGCTACAGGCGACTTGGGCGGCTCTGATTTTCGCCGTTATGACATTGAGGCCTGGATGTGGGGCAAGAACGAGGGCAAAGGCGGCTGGGGCGAAGTTACTTCATGCTCCAATTGCATTGATTATCAGGCTCGCGGTTTAAATATCAAATATGCGACCAAAGAAGGGGATAAAGGTTTTGTGCATACTTTGAATGGCACGGTCGTGGCTACGCCCAGGGCCATAATCGCGATTTTGGAAAATTATCAGCAGGCGGACGGTACAATCAGTATTCCAGAAGTATTGATACCATACTGCGGCTTTGATCAGATTGGTTGATCAAACTTGAATACAAAAATTGTTCATTATGCAAAAAACAAAAATTGCCTGTTTAAAAACTTGGGTTGAAATATCCAAGTCAGCTTTGCAATCAAACGTCAAAATTTTCAGGAATTTGGTCAAATCCAAAACCAAGGTCATGGCTGTGATCAAGTCCAATGCATATGGCCACGGTTTAAAAGAAACAGCTTTAGGCGTTCAGTCGCAAGTGGATTGGTTCGGCGTAGACTCATTGGAAGAGGGGACTAGGCTGCGTCAGGCCGGTATCACAAAACCGATTTTAGTGCTCGGTTTTATCCGTCCTCTTTGCATCAAGCAAGCAGTTGAGAATGGTTTATCATTTGTGGCTTATGAGCCAACGATTTTGCAAGAATTGAAAAAATTATCAACGCAGGGTGTGCTCAAAAAATATCCAGCCAAATTGCATCTCAAGGTCGAGACAGGCACAGTGCGCCAAGGTTTGAATGGAAAGGCTTTATTGGATTTTGCAAAATCCGCATCTAAGATCCAGGGCGTACGAATCGAAGGCATCTATACGCATTTTGCTAACATCGAAGATACGACTGACCATACGTTTGCTGATTTGCAACTCAAGCGTCTGCTGGAAGAGAAGGATAGACTGGCCAAGGCCGGCATAAAACCAGAAATAACGCATGCTGGATGCACTGCTGCAGCGCTTCTGTTCGCTGATACGCATTTGGACATGATTAGGCTAGGTATAGGCTTATATGGGCTCTGGTCGTCCAAAGAAACCCAGGCCGTGGCCCAGAAAATGCATTTAAATATCAAGTTCAAGCCAGCGTTGACGTGGAAGACAATAATCGCTCAAATCAAGAACGTCCCCAAGGGCACGGCCATCAGTTATGGATTGACCGAGCATGTTACGCGGCCCAGCAAAATCGCGATTTTACCAGTAGGGTATTGGGACGGTTATGATCGCGGGCTGTCTGGATCTGGCCATGCCATTATCCGCGGCACGCGCTGCAAGGTCGTGGGCAGAATCTGCATGAACATGCTGATGGTGGATGTGACAGACGTGAAAGGCGTCAAAGTCCAAGACGAGGCTGTGTTGTTGGGCTCACAGAAAAAAGAAAAAATTACAGCCGAGGAAATGGCCTCCAAAATCAGCACAATCAACTACGAAGTCATTACGCGGATTAATCCGTTGATACCAAGGATTCTGATTTAATCCTCTTCGATTCTCCTTTAAATAAAGGAGACTTCAAATTGTATGATTATCAGCAGTACACAAGAGCCGGAAGGCGGTATGTACAGGCGCCAGCGCCTAGGTATGACCATGCAAAAGCAGGCAGTGGTTTATGCTTTGCTGATGAGTTTTGTTGTGCTGGGCGGGATTTGGTTTTTATTCTTTTCCGGATTTTTTGATGTACACAAAATCGAACTATCAAAGCTCCAGGTATTAAGTGAGGGGGCAGTAAGAGGGGAGACAGAGGCTTACTTTAACCAGCCCAAACAACACATATGGGGGAATAGGAACATTTTTTCTTTAGATGAGCAGGATTTAGTAAAATACCTAAATACAAAGCTTTTTGTGGATAAGTTAACTGTGGATAAGTTATATCCTAATATTTTACGACTCAAGATTAAGGAGCGTCAGAGGAGTGTAGTATTAGTCACTAATACTGACATATATATTGTTGATGACTATGGCGTGATTTCTGACCGTGCTGATACTTCCACTACTGCGACCACTCGCCAATTCCTGACGGGCACCACTCCAATTGAAACATCTAAAGAAATTTACGTAATCGCGCCAATATCAGCTGGTTTTGAAAAAGGCCAAAGTTTTGCAAGTTCCACGAGGGTTCGGGCCTGGCTTGAGCTAGGAAACAAATTAAGGGATGCTGGCGTATGGTTCAGAGCCTTACAAATCCAACCAGAGCCTTTAAACACGCTGTACGTAATCCTTAAGGAGAATAAGAACGTAATACTTGATCTGGATCAGCCTATAGACGCGCAAATAGAGACTTTGAGGCAGTTTATACTGACTAAACCCAAATGGAGCGAAATAAACGAGTATATAGATGTGCGCATACCTGGGAAGATCTATTATAAATAAAGATGAAAAGAGAAAAAGTTGAAAAGAGAAAAAGACGGGAGCTTTTTTTGCGACAATTAGTATACGGCCGTTAATAAAAGAACGAAGCAGGTTTTACGACAATATTCGATAGTGTTGTAAAACCTGCGTTATGTTATACGGCGAATAAACAGAGCATTAAGCATATTTTACGATCACTAGCAGTGTCGTAATAATATGCGCAATGTTATACGGTGCATTGATTAAGCCACAATAAGACACAAAAGCTTTTAAAATGCCCCAATGCATCGTATAACATATATTGTGCGACGCTAAGCTATCACGCAAGACTACTCTACCCTGCTGCTTTTTTGAATTTTTCGGCTGTGTTCCCTCTTGTACCAAAAATAAATTTTTTAAAAACTTTTTTATTTTTTTATACCCTACGCGTTCTGGAATTTTATTTTTTTAAATTTTATTTTTGCATTTTTTACTTCTCCGTCAAACTGACTCCCCTGGCCAATTTCGCGTTTTTAGCCAAATAGGGCAGGTTCTATCCCCTGTTGCGCTATATATAGCCCTTATTTATGATCGTGTGCTATACTTTTGTCATATAACTAACATTTTTATGCAAAAAATTTCACAGATCGCAGTGCTCAAGGCCCTAAAGGATTTGGAAAAATCCGTGCAAGGCCTGAAAAAATCAGTAGTTGCATACAATACGTATGCTGAAGAGGCCAAAGAAAAGGCGACTATAGGCAAGATAAAAAAATCTATATCAAGAAAAGTATGAGAAAAAATGAGAATGAAATTGAGATAGCAACCTTGCGCTCACGCGATGTTGAGCCGGCTCATACAGAGCGCAAACCTAGTTTTTGGGATGATGTATCAAAAGGATTGGCCAGCATAGAAAATGAATTACAGTTTTGCATGGCCCAAATGTCTGGCAATCCAATAGAAAGAAATCCTCTGGTTTTAGAGGATGCCCAAGGCCGCCAAAGGGTCGTGACCATGCAAAATAATGCGAATCAAGTCAAAACTGATGTCAGGAAGGTTGTTACAATGTTATTTGCCGTAACTGGGGCGAGCATGGGAGTTATGGGCGGGATGAAAGCGCAGGATATGACTGAAGCTGATTTAGGTGATGCGCTCGCATATGTTAAAAAAGACCTCAAAGCAGAGCTGGATCATACAAGTAAGGACATGGCCGAGGTAAAAGAAATAGCTTCAAAGAAGCTAGAGATAACTGTTTTGGACCAGGTAATAAACCTCCAAACAAATTTAGACACGATTCAAAAGAGACTGGATGAACGCAAAGCTGAACGTCAAGGAGCACGTATAGCAGCCAATCCATCTCTTAAAAAGTAAATAGCTTAAATTGGATAATCTATTTCAAAAAAGACCCGAGGGTCTTTTTTGATTTTCTAGGTGGTACGCATATTGACAATAGAACATGTTTATGCGATAACATATCCTACGCACACTAACAGCGAGGAGGTTGAGATGGATACTGATCCATATCGCGGAAAACCAGCTCTAAAAATTGCAGTTTTGTATACTGCGACTTGGATTGCTCCAGATGAAACATGTGATGTTGAGCCGGCAAATGTCCAACGGTTGGTTAATCAGGAGATTGTGAGCTTGGAAGCGCTCGCTGGAGATCCAGTGAACAAGCTTGGACTGTGGGAACAAGAGGCGAAGTTCGCTCCGCCAAACTACACACACATGGATGGATTCGGCTTTGGTGACGTCGAAACCATAAAAAAGCCGTACACGCAGCTCATTCAAATTCGCGTTGACCAGATCATTCAGTTTCCGTAGCAGGACCGCTCAGGCCCTGTTTTTTTATACCGGTGGCTTTGGTTTTACCACGTTGACATCAATCCACGCCTCAAAGCTGGCTAGCCAGTCGCGGACCGTGAAATAAATAATGCGGACGTATGTATGTTCATCGGCTGACGCGCCTGTAGCATCCATGCCGAGTTTGTTGCAAAGATATAAAGCGCGCGGCAAATGAAAGTTTTGGGTGACCAGGATGGCTTGCTTGATATTGAAAATGCTTACAGCGCGCGAACAGCTCTCATATGTCCTATAACCCTGGCCATCAGTCATTATGGCGCTTTGAGGCACGCCATGAGCCAGGACATAGGTCTGCATTGATTGGATTTCGTTTACATGAAAGCGGCCGTCATCGCCAGTCAAAAATAAAATCGGCGCCAGACTTTTGTGATATAGGTCTATGCCTGTGTCCAAGCGGTCCTGCAGGGCGTCAGAGGGCGTGCCATCGGGTTTTACTGATGCACCGAGCACAATGATGGCCTGAGCTCTTTCCAGCTTGTCTGCGGGCAGCATGCGGTCGCGATATGCAGAACGCACGTTCACAGTCTGAACAGTGATGATGATCGCGCACAGGGTAGCTAGGCTGCCCAGGATCTTAAGCCATTTAAACTTCATGTCATTCCATGATATCAGGTCCTGGGATTTGTTCCACTTGGAAGCCGTTCGTCTCTCCGGTCAAGCGATAGACATCTTTATCGATCTTGGAATATTCTTTGCCGGCCAAGTTGTATTGATTGACCGTGGTATTGAGATTTGAGCCGACTTTCTTGAAGTAGGTTTCATAAGCCATCAAGTGCTTGCCCAAATCTGCCACGCGTAAACGTATCTCCTTGGCCTGCTCTTCTATCTGCATGGCGCGCAAGCCTTGCAACACAGTCTGCAGATAAGCCAAGAAAGAGGTCGGGGATACGACAATGACTTTGTATTTGGAAGAAGCGCGCTGAATGATGTTCTCCGTCTCCTCCCCTATCACGCCGATTTTGTTGATCAACAAGTCGTAATAAATGGCTTCGTGCGGGATGAACATGAAAGCAAAGTCCATTGTCCCCTCTTCAGGCCTGATATATTTGGAAGTTTCTTTGACCCGATCCTTCAGATCGTTCACGAAAAGTTTTTCCAGCTTTTCGCGTTCAGCCGGGTTATCCTCTACGGCAATGCGGTTGTAGTTTTCCAGGCTGAATTTGGAATCAATGGGCACGATTTTGTCCTTGATGAAGACCACGGCATCCACGATCTCCCCGTCCCTGAACTTATACTGCATCTGGAAATGGCCTGGCGGCAGCACGTTTTTGAGCAGGTTTTCCAGGAAGAACTCGCCTAAAACTCCTCTTTGTTTAGGGTTTTTTAGGATATCTTGCAATTTCTGGAGCTCTGTGGTTTCATTGAGCACTTGGCGAGACACTTCCTCAACCTTGGTCATCCTTTCGATGATATCCCGGACGACCCCGGTGACCGAGACCTGCTGTTCCCTGAAGACCTGGTTGGTCTCAGAAAGCTTGCCATTGACATCCTGGTGCAGCTGCGATAATTGTTGTTGCATCAGAAGGAGGCTTTGCGGTTCAAGGGGGATTTTTTGTTCCTTCTCAATGCGCGAAACCTTCCAGATGAGGATAGCTAGGGCAACCAGAACGATCAACAAAAAAGCCACCAAAAATGTTGTGAAATAATCCATAGTTTGCCTAGCATACCTGTTCGTAAAAAGTTCGCCAAGTTCAGTGGATAAGTATCCACTTCCACACTAAAAACTCATTTGCTATCTTTTCCCACAAACAAACTTAATCAATCGCAGTAAAAGTTTTATGGTTACATTCCCATTTGCACTGGGTCCGGCAGACGACTGGGACCCCCAGGGTTACAACACAACCGACGAAGAAGCAGAAGATACCCTCACGCCAGGCATGCATTTTTTGGATGAAGAAGGAAAAGAAGAAGAGCCTGTTGAGGGCGAAGAAGATGCTGTCGTGGTTGAAGTAGCTGACGTAGATGAAATAGCTGATGCCAGCTCTTATGCTGATCAAGAAAAAGACCCGATCGAAGAATTAGATGAATTAGCTAACACCGTAATCGCCAGCGAGCGCGATACTATCCGCTATAATGACTACGCTGATGAAGAAGAATAAAATCCAATCACAGTAATTTGGTAGAGACGCATAATCATGCGTCTCTACTTGTATATTAACGTATTGGTAAAACCGGTACGGCTCTGCGTAATTTGAATTCCTCTCGTTTTTCCTGCCCGGCCGGAATAAGTAATGGGCTGACATTCGCTACCATGGCCTGGCCTACAGCAGCAATGACAATCACCCAGGCAATGCTGGCAAAGGCCCAAGCTTTCAAATGTTTGATGGCATAGACTAAGGCGGCTCCGTATCCAATGATCGGGAAAGCGATTGAAAGGACCCAGTCATTCCTGTCCAAAGCAGTCACCTCTCCGTTTACAGTCAGGTTTAAGGTGACGATTAAGCGCAAGACTATGGGGAAGATCAAGAGTATGGCAAAGAAGATCACGAGTGTATTGCTGCCAAAGGCAAAGAGATAGTCATTTACGTTTGTAGCTTCAGCACTGGTCATGAGCGACCTGACAACTAAGGGCAGGGCCACGAAAATACCCAGCATTGGTGTGAACATGAACCAAAAAGCCCACCGCTTCCAGACGCACCAATACCAGACAGTGGCCATGGGGTTAATAAACAGGCACAGGCTCCATAAGAGCTTTTGGGTCCAGGTGGCCCGAGGGGTCCTGGCTGCATGGACCAAGGCCCAGATCCAGAAACCAATAAAAATGGCCACGGATACGCCCAAAAGGCCATACCAGGTCCAGACCATTGGCTCAAAGGGAAGCCTTTGGAGCCTAAGAAGTGGGAAATTCATGTCGCGGATAGGATAGCAGAAAACCTGACTCTCCCCAACCCCTCCCTTACTCAAGGGAGGGGTTAATGAATACCAAAATTATACTTTATTGTTCTAATAATCCAACCCCTCCCTGGCTAATGTACCTTTATAAAAATAATGTTTGATCATTTTTACCTCAGATACCAGGTCGGCCAAATCAACATATGACTGGGGAGCATTCCGGCCCGTGAGCACGATTTCCACGCTCTCAGGTCTATTTTTTAGGATGCCTAAGACGCGCTGCTCATCCACTATGCCGAGGCTCGTTGATGTATTTATTTCATCCAGCACAATCAAATCAAAATTTTGTTTTAAAACATCCTCTAAAATCATGAGCCCTCTCTCCCCTTCTTGTTTGTCTTCGTCTGTAATACCCATCCTAAACCCCTTGCCCTCGCGTCGATCCAGCCCGGTTACAAAGACTTTAACTTCAGGAAAACGCTCAAGTGCTTTGCGTTCCGAATAGCGCTCCCCGCCTTTATCAAACTGAATGATCGCAACGCGTTTCCCAGCCCCCACAGCGCGCAAAACCAGGCCCAAAGCAGCCGTGGTCTTGCCTTTGCCCTCGCCAGTGTAGACTTGAAGCATATTCTCACTCAGTAACTGCTATCGTAAATAATCGGCGGCTCGTCTTTAAAAAGAGGGTCAGTTTTATCATTAATAAACTGCTCGTTAGGATTGGTTCTGCCGCTATACCCTTTATAGAGCGGCCCTAAACCTTCTCTTTCTTCTCCTATTTCGTAAATATAAGGGATGGGTTTATCAGCCAGCCTGGCATATTGGGTTGCTGTCCAATCCATAACAATGCGATTCGCAAAAACCAGTACCTGATGCAAAAAGGTAAACGGGTCATAACCCATGCTATTGCCCCACTCCGGATGATATTCGCCATAGCGGGCCTCTTCTAATTTTATGCCAAATTTAAATTCACAAAAGCTAGAGAACCTGGAAGGCGTACTTAAGCAATCCCCAACATCTGACCTTTCTTTGCGGTACATGTAAGTTCCGAATTCTTTGATTGCCTTTGACAAGTCTTGGATATCTTCTCTTGGCACATTCCATTTTTCAGCTAATTCGTTCAATTTAGCCAGGCTGGCAACGAAATCTTTTTCAGGAGTCAAAAGCTCTTCGGCCAATTTTTTTAAAGCGGCTTTTTGGGCTTTTAAGTCCCCCAAATCAGACTGATCCACTTGCTCGCCGTCAATTCTGACTAACGTGCCACCATCTACGCCCAATGAAGAATGACCAATCCTTTTATTGCCCATGAATAATCCTTGGAAATGGAAAATTTTCGTGGTAGTGAACTCGTCATAGTGTTTGTTGTCTTTTACAGCGGCTTCTTGGCTGCAAGAGAAGTGGAATTCCAAGCGAGGGCTGTTGCGGAGCGATTCGTAAGCGCTTGGATCTCCATGATCATCTCCTAAAAGATACAGGATTCGAGCGTAATTTTCGCCTTTTTTACCTCCAAATTTTTCGTCCCTCATTATCACCCATCGACCGAAGACGTTCTGGAAAAAATGTTCGTTTCGGGTTATGCGTTGTCTAATTAACCAGTAAAAATCCGGATTTTTCAATAAATCATTGGCCAGCAGTTCAGCCTTCTCAGCTAAAATTGGAGCAATCTCAGCTAGTGAGATTTCTGTGCCCGGTCCTTCTAAAGCTTCACCGAATAGTTCTTTAGCTTCAACTTGCCCTTTTAAGCCTTGAGGCATGGGGTAAAAGCGCGAATCAAATCTTTTTCGTGCTTCGGTCACCTCAAATACAGGATAAGCTTTGAGTATATCTTCTGCCTGTTTCCGATCAGAATTGCTGACCGCAACATCAATTTTTTCTGATACGATTTTTTTTAGGTAATCATCTAAACCAAATGTCCGAACGAATTTATTGATGCTCTCGCCATTGTCAACGGTTATTCCCGGGTCGTATTCATGTTCAAACCACAAAAGATGCATGGCCGTATTCTTCATCTTTTCGCTTTGCAGCGTGTTCCTGCTCAGTTTGAGTTCGGGCAGGAGCTTTAGGACCTGCTCAACGCTGTAATCCATGTTGTCTAGCAATTTAGCCGAGTCTGCCAATTCTTGAGTCGTGAGGCCTGAGCTCTTTTCGATTATTTCCCCATTTTCTTTGGTTATGTAATTGCCAAGCGTCAGAAGCCTTGCACGATGGTATTTTTCGTCCCATTTGGCCAGCCTGAGGGGTTCCCGGATTATTCGGGCGCGTTCAAATCTTTGCTGTCTGATTTCCCATTCATCTGTTTCCTTGGACGCGCTGATTTTTTTATCTGCCTCAGCTTTTGCTTGTTGAACTTTTTTGAGCAGATCCTGTCGATATTCAGCCGGATTAAAAACAGGCTCTGGTTTGAATGGATTAATCATCTCAGGCGAGAGCTGCATAGGACCTAATTATAGCAAGAAAACAAAAAGGACGCAGATTTTATGCGTCCTTTCTCCTGGCGGATAGAGGGTCTAGCTGCACCCGCTCGTTGCCCCGCAATTAAGGCACTTGTAGCACGCGCCATTGCGCACCATGATTGAGCCGCACATGTCGCAGGCCGGGGCGTCTGATTGGTTATCAAACGTGGAGGTCAATGTTGTCTGCTGTGGGTCTTCTTTGGCCTCTAATAGGCTTGTCTGGGCTGGTTGGGCGAGGGTTGGTATGGATTGGTCTTTGGGCATGTCCTCAATCTGTAATTCAGCTGTGGCAGATGTGTCCACGTGGATGCCGATTGCGCGGCGCTCCTCTGGGCTCAAAAACTTCAAGCCTAGCCAGCGGAAGATGTAGTCAATGATTGATTTGGCCACGCGGATGTTGGGGTTGGCAGTAAAGCCGGACGGTTCAAAGCGAACATGCGCGAATTTGTTGACCAGGATCTTAAGAGGCACGCCGTATTGCAAGCCGATTGAGACTGAAGTGCTGAACACATCAAGCAGGCCTGAAAGGACGCTACCCTCTTTGGACATGGTCACAAAGATTTCGCCTGGCGCGCCATCATCATACAAGCCCACGGTGATGAAGCCCTTGTGAGGCCCGATTTGGAACTTGTGCGTGATTGATCTGCGTTCATCTGGCAAACGTCTGCGGCGCGGCGTATAGGTCTGCACCGCCGAAGCGACTACCGGCTGTTCGATGGGCTTGACCGCTTTTTGTTCGATAGCTGCTTCTAACTTCAAACTTCTAGCTTCTAGCTTCATCGGCGCGTTCTGCGATTCAGTTTTTGAGGTGGTTAAAGGTTGGGCTTTCTTGCACCCATCGCGATAAATGGCCACGGCCTTAAGCCCCTGCCTCCAACCTTCAAGATACACGGTCATCACATCCTCAACCGTACTGTCTGTCGGCATGTTGACTGTCTTTGAGATTGCGCCGGACAGGAAGGGTTGGACCGCGCCCATCATGCGCAAATGGCCCATATAATGGATGGAACGCGTGCCATTGGCTGCTTTGAATGCGCAGTCAAAGACCGGTAAATGCTCGTCCTGCAAATGAGGCGCGCCTTCAATCGTATCTTTCTTATCAATCCAATCAATAATGTCGCGGATCTGGGCCTCGCTGTAGCGCAGGCGCTTTAAGGCCTCGGGCACGGTCTGGTTCACGATCTTCATCATGCCGCCGCCGACCAGCCACTTGTATTTCACGAGCGCAATGTCAGGCTCAACGCCGGTTGTGTCGCAATCCATCAAGAACGCGATTGTGCCGGTTGGTGCGAGCACAGAAATCTGAGCGTTCTTATAGCCGAACTTCTCGCCTTTTTCAATGGCTTCATCCCAAGCTGTGCGCGCCCGTTCCAGTACATCGCCAGGTACGCCAGCGCCAGTGAGGTTATAGGCTGCTTCGCGGTGCTTGCGCATTACGTGCAACATGGGCTCAGCGTTTTTAGCATACCCATCAAACGCTCCCATCTTTTCTGCGATCTGGGCTGATTGGTCATAGCCAATGCCTGACATGATGGATGTGATGGCGCCGGCCATGTTGCGGCCCTCGTCTGAGTCATAAGGCAGACCCATGGCCATGAGCAAAGCGCCCAGGTTGGCATAGCCCAAACCCAAGGCTCGGAATGTATGCGAATTGTACTCAATGGCTGGGGTCGGGTAAGACGAAAAGCCTACTAAGATCTCCTGGGCGGTCGCGACTATGCGGCAGATGTGCTCAAAGGCCGGGACATCAAATTGGCCATCGTTCCGGCAGTTCATGAGGTTGACTGAAGCCAGGTTGCAGGCAGAGTCATTCAAAAACATGTATTCTGAGCAAGGGTTGGAAGCATGGATGCGATCCGTGTTTGAGCAGGTGTGCCAGGCATTGGCCGTGGTGTCGTATTGCATGCCAGGGTCGCCGCATTGCCAGGCTGCTTCGCTGATGTCGCGCAACAGTTTTCTGGCTTGGAATTTTTCGCAAGGTTCGCCATTGGTCACATACTTGGTCCAGAACTCCCCATCTTTTTCGGCCGCTGACATGAAAGCATCGGTCACACGTACGCTGTTATTGGCGTTTTGGAAGAAAATGGATGAGTAGGCCTCGCCGTTCATGGTGCCGTCATACCCAAGTTCAATCAAAGCATGGGCTTTTTTCTCTTCTTTGGCCTTGCACCATAAGAATTCCTCGATGTCTGGATGGTCAACATTTAAGATCACCATCTTCGCCGCGCGTCTGGTCTTTCCCCCGCTCTTGATTACACCGGCGAATGCGTCATACCCGCGCATGAACGAGACTGGGCCGGATGACTTGCCAGACGAGGCTGCTAAGCTCTCTTTGGATGACCTGAGGCTAGACAGGTTGGAGCCTGTGCCTGAGCCATATTTGAAGAGCATGCCCTCGGTCACGGCCAGCTGGAGGATGGAGCGCATGTCATCCTGGACTGAGTTGATGAAGCAGGCTGAGCACTGCGGATCAGGATTGACTCCCACGTTAAACCAGACCGGAGAGTTAAAAGCCGCACGTTGGTTGACCAAAATGGATGTCAGCTCAGATTCAAAAATATCAGAGTCTTTAGCTGTCTTAAAATACCCACCTAAACGGCCCCATTGGGCGATTGTCTTGGCCACGCGGTCAACTAGCTGGCGCATGGACGTTTCGCGCTCTGGCGTGCCCAGGCGGCCTCTGAAGTACTTGGAAACAATGATATTGGTGGCTGTCTGGCTGTAGGTCTTGGGTACTTCCACGCCTTTTTGCTCAAACACGACCTTGCCCTTCTCATTGGTGATTACAGCGTCCCTATGCTCCCATTCCAGCTCATCATAGGGAGAGACGCCCTCTGTAGTATAAAAACGCTTGATATTCAAACCGCGGCCATATACGGGCTCACTCAGCTTGCTGTCGCCTT
>Ga0172379_10001836_pt1 | contig 40470 bp, 34 predicted proteins | sample GrowelOW334metaG_FD_119756 | JGI IMG/M metagenome (GOLD analysis project Ga0172379, IMG submission 119756) | Groundwater microbial communities from an aquifer near a municipal landfill in Southern Ontario, Canada - Groundwater well OW334 metaG | ecosystem: Environmental > Aquatic > Deep... | reverse complement strand
TGGTATAAGAAAAGCCGATGATCAAATGATGATGTTTGAAAGAGGCGCAATAATGAACCGCCCACCAGCGCCTTTGGAGTGAAATATTTTTTTGTTTTAGTTGTAGTAATAAGTAGCCGGCAAGATTATTACTATTAAAATAAAAAATAAATGAAGAAAAAATTGATTTACGCGATTATTCCGGTAGTTGGAGCTGGGTTTATTCTAGCAGGAGTCGCTTCGGCTCACGGGTTCTTTATGGGAGAAGTTAGCGCCGAAGAAATAGCTTCTCGCCAAAAAACAATGTTTGAACACCAGGCAAATATTTTGGGGGTTGGTGCAGACGTCATAAAAGAAGGATGGGCTCAGGGTAAAACCATTTTTGATATAGCTAAAGAAAATGGAATAACTGAAGCTCAGCTTCAGGAAAAAATGAAGATTCAGCGTCAAACTCAGATGACAGCCCATATTCAAGCGTTGGTTGATCAGGGAGTCATAACTCAAGATCAGGCCAATAAGCGTTTGGAATTCGATAAAAGCAATACTGGAAAGAAAGGGATGGGCATGACGGGAAAAAGTAGAGGAGGGTTTGGAATGATGGGGTTATAAATTAAATTTAAGCCAGTGAAGATTTCAGGTGCCTTGCTTTCCAATCTTGAGCAGGCACCTGAAATTTATATTTATAAATATGTCTGGTAAAATAAAAAAGTATTTAATCAACCCGTTTCTTGAAGTGGTTAAATATTCTTTAGGACACAAATTTGTTTCTATCGGATTTATTCTGATTTTAATAATTGGTGGTTATTTTATTATTCCGTCTGTTTTTGTTGGAAGTAGTAAAATTCAGTATGTTCTGGCCAAAGTTCAAAAAAACGACATTGTCATATCTATATCCGGCAGTGGTCAGATATCGGCATCCAATCAGATAGATTTAAAATCTAAGGTTTCGGGAGACGTCCTATCGGTGTCAGTTAAACAAGGAGATATAGTTAAATCTGGACAGGTTATAGCCAGAATTGATTCCGGTGATGTGGAAAAAACAATTAGAGATGCTCAGATAAATTTGGAAAGCGCTAAAATTTCATTTGAAAAAATAAAACAACCGGCCGACAACCTTTCTATAATACAAGCCCAAAACTCTTTAACTCAAGCAAAACAGTCAAAACAAGATGCTGAAGACAACTTAATCAAGAGTTTCGATGACGGGTTTAATTCGGTGGCAAATTCCTTTTTAGATTTGCCGTCAATAGTGTCTGGATTGGAAGACATTATAAATGGCGACGACATTAACAGTAGTCAAGGAAACTTTTATGCCTATTACGATTCGATAAAAAACATCAAAACAGAGGCTCTTCAGTTTTTGAATTCAGCCATAGAAACATATCAAAAAGCCAGAACAATTTATGAAACAAACCTTCAAAATTACAAAAATATTAGTCGTTACTCAGAAACAGCTCAAATAGAAGATTTAATAGAGGAGACATACCAAGCAACCAAGCTTATTGCAGAATCCATAAAAAATGTAAAAAACTTTCTTGATTTGGTTGATGACACTCAAACATCTCAAAGCATGTCTTCAATTTTATCTTCTCATCAAAACAGCATTCAAGAGTTTACATCAACAACTAATTCTCATCTTGGAAGTTTGCTTAATATCCAAAATACTATTAAAGATAATCGGAATTCAATAGTTAATACTCAATACTCTATTGACGAAAAAATAGAATCACTAAAAAATCTCCAAGATGGACCAGACGATTTAGATGTTCAATCTCAGGAGCTTTCATTAATACAAAAGGAGAATTCTTTACAAGACGCCAAAGAAAAACTATCGGACTACTATGTAAAATCTCCTTTCAATGGGATGGTCGCTCAGATAGATATTAAAAAAGGAGATAACGTTTCTTCGGCGACAAGTATAGCAACGGTCATAACTACCGAAAAAATAGCCGAAATTTCTCTTAACGAAGTTGATATAGCTAAAGTTAAGGTTGGTCAGGAGGCAACCTTGGAATTTGACGCCATTCCCGACTTAAAAGTTGTTGGAAAAGTAGCTGAGGTTGACGTAATCGGAACTGCTACTCAGGGAGTGGTTAGTTATGATGTTAAAATATCTTTTAATACTGACAATATTCAAGTCAAACCTGGAATGAGTGTTTCTGCTTCAATTATTATTGAGCAAAAAAAGGATGTTCTTTCTGTGCTTAATACAGCGATAAAATCTTTAGGAGGAGCAAGTTATGTTGAGTTTTTTGAAAATACATCTCCAAACTCCAATCAGAGAAATCAAACAATTGAAACAGATAATTTGCCTAAAAAACAAAAAGTTGAAGTTGGTATATCGGATGATTCTTTAACTGAGATAACTGGCGGATTAGAAGAGGGAAGTTGGATAGTGGCTCGTTCGGTGGTTTCTAATTCTTCTAATTCTACTCAAACTACTCAATCTAGTGTAAATACTATTAGGGCTTCTGGTGGTGGAGGTGTGGGAGGATTTATGATTCCAAGATAAAAACATGATAGATTGTGAAAATATAACTAAGGTCTATATTAATGGTGGCATCGAGACGGCCGTACTGAAAAATATCTCATTTAAAATAAAAGAGGGAGAGTTTGTGGCGATTATGGGTCCTTCTGGATCTGGTAAATCAACTCTAATGCATATAATAGGAGCTTTGGACGTGCCCACTTCAGGAGTGTATAAATTAAATAGTCACGACGTTTCCAAGTTGTCCGACGATCAACTGGCAGAGATTAGAAATAAAAAAATAGGGTTTGTTTTTCAATCATTTAATCTTCTTTCTCGAGCGACTGTTTTGAAAAATGTAATGCTCCCTTTAATTTATTCCGATATTTCGGCATCTGAAAGAGATCAAAGAGTTGAAAAATCTTTAGAATCAGCTGGACTTCCTAAAGAAAGATGGGGCCATCTTTCTAACCAACTCTCTGGAGGTCAGATGCAAAGGGTGGCTATCGCTAGAGCTTTAGTAAATACCCCCTCAATTATATTAGCCGATGAACCAACTGGAAATCTTGATACTAAAACCGGAGAGATAGTTTTGAAAACATTTCAGGAACTTAATGACGATCACGGACACACGATCGTTTTAATAACTCACGAGCTTTATGTTGCTCAGCATGCCGATAGAATTATTCATATTCAAGACGGATCGATTATTGAGGATAAAAAAAATGAAAGGAAGAGAGTTATTAATAGCAGTAATTTATTATGAGACTTACTGATTTACTTGAAGAAACACATTTTTCTTTGACTACCAATAAAGTTAGGTCTGGACTAACTATGCTTGGAATTGTAATCGGAATTGCTTCGGTTATTGCTATGGTATCCATAGGTCAGGGTGCTCAAGAATCAATCGAGTCCAATATTCAGTCAATCGGATCAAATTTATTAATGATAAGCCCGGGGGCTCAAAAAGGAGCTGGGGTTCAGGTAAGTTCCGGGAGAGGTTCGGCTCAAACCTTGACACAGGAAGATGCCCAAGCCATAAAAGAAGAAGTCTATTATGTTAAATCTATGGCTCCAGAAATTTCCAAACGTTATCAAGTGACGGCCAAAGGAACAAATACGAATACACAGATTATTGGAACTACCGACTCCTATTTAAATGTAAGGAATATAGAAATTGATCAGGGGTCTTTTATAACTAATAGCAATGTTATTGGTTATAAAAGAGTGGCAGTTATTGGACCGGATGTTCTCATTGATCTTTTTGGAGATGGGTCTTTTCCGATTGGACAAACAATTAGAATCAATAAAGTTGATTTTAAAATTATTGGAATAACTAAAGAAAAAGGGGGGAGTGGATTTTCCAATCAAGACGACATGATTTTTATTCCAATCTCAACTGCCCAAAGATTTCTTTCAGGAGATGACTATTTAACATCGATAAGTGTTCAAGCGCTTGACCAGGAATCAATGACTTTAGCGCAAGAAGAAATAACCAATTTACTTTTAGCTAGACATAATATTAATGATTCGGCTCTATCTGATTTCAGCGTCTTGAATCAAGCCGATCTAGTGGAAACAGCTTCTTCAGTAACGGACACCTTCACTATTCTTTTGGGAGCTATTGCCGGAATATCGCTTTTAGTTGGAGGAATTGGGATTATGAATATGATGTTAACAACCGTAACAGAGAGGACGAGAGAAATAGGATTGCGTAAAGCAATTGGAGCTAAAAGAAAAGATATTACTTATCAATTTTTAACAGAATCGGTAACTCTAACTTTTCTTGGTGGTTTTTTCGGAATTTTATTGGGATGGGGAAGTTCTTATTTGATAACCCAACTTTCTAATATGGCTACCAAAGTTTCCATATCGTCCGTTTTATTAGCTTTTCTTGTTTCTGCAAGTATCGGGATAATATTCGGATATTATCCTGCTAAGAGAGCTTCCAAATTAAATCCCATAGAGGCACTAAGATACGAATAAAAATGTGTTACAATTATTCCGTTGTATGAAAAAATATCTTATCTACGGAATATTTTTGGTAAATATTTTTATAATTCTTTTTTTCTGGTGGCAATCATCTCACTCTTTGTTTGGCTTTGGAAATTATGGCATTCTAACGGCCCTTGGAAGAATTTCGGGACTTTTGGCTGTTTTTTTTGTTCTTATTCAATTTGTTTTAATAGGAAGAAGTATTTGGATAGAACGAATTTTTGGATTGGATAAACTGACCAGAGTTCATCATTTAAACAGTTTTCTTTCAATATTCTTTATAATCTTCCATCCAATTTTGGTGACTTTGGGGTACGGCGTTGCCAATCAAAAGAGTTTTTTAGGACAGATGTCTGATTTTATATTTAATTATGAGAATGTTTTTGGGGCTTTTATTGGTCTGCTTATTTTTATTGGTATCGTTATTGTTTCTTTGTCCATTGTTAGATTAAAATTTAAATACGAATCCTGGTATTACGTCCATATTTTCACTTACCTTGCTATCTTGCTGGCTTTTGGACACCAAATGGAAATCGGTGGAGATTTTTTGAACAGCGACATGTTCGGGTACTACTGGTCTCTTTTATATCTAGTCGTTTTTGGGAACTTGATTGTTTTTAGATTTTTAAGACCCGTTTTTCTTCTTTATAGACATCGTTTCTATATTTCTAAAGTGGAAAAAGAAAACCCTTTTGTTGTCTCAATTTATATTTCCGGAAAAAATATGGATAAATTTCATGCTTTGCCGGGGCAATTTATCATTGTCAGATTTCTTAATAAAAAATTTATTTGGCAGGCGCATCCATTTTCTATTTCAAACGTAGTTGAAGAAAATCAAATTCGCATCACGGTGAAAAACAGCGGTGACTTTACTTCAGAAATTCAAAACATATTACCTAACACTTTTGTTTTAATAGACGGGCCTTACGGAATATTTACGGAAAAAGCGGCTAATTTGAAAAAGTTTTTGTTTATAGCTGGAGGAATTGGTATTACTCCCATAAGAGCCATGATTGAAGGACTAACTCAAAAAAATGCTGACATAGTTTTAATTTATGGAGCTAAAAAAGAAAACGAATTTGTTTTTAAAAAAGAGCTTGAAGAATTATCTGGGAAAAATGATTTTCCCATCCATTATGTTGTTAGTGACGACTCAAGTTTTGTCGGGTTAAAGGGTCAAGTAACCGAGGCGATGGTGGAAAAACTCGTGCCCGATTTCAAAGAAAGAGAAGTTTATATCTGCGGTCCTACCCCTATGATGATTGGGTTAAAAAAATCTCTTACTCTGGCTGGGACAAATGAGAAAAATATACATTTTGAAATATTCTCACTTTACTGATTGTAAATTATTTAATAGGTAGTAAAATCAATATATGGAAAATAGAAACTTTAGCTCTGAAGAAATAAGAACCTTACGAAGATCGGTCAGAAACATAAACGTTGAACACAAAGAGAATCTCTCTCGTCTTGAGATGGCGGCAGTGGTGGTAACTCAAAAAGTGGGTAGTGTCGGTTTTTTTGTGATTATCGCTCTTTGGAGTGCTGTCTGGATTTTGTGGAATATCTTTGCCCCGGCTAATTTAAGATTTGATCCATATCCGGCTTTTGAGTTGTGGCTGTTTATCGCCAACATTATTCAGTTGGCTCTTTTGCCTCTTTTAATGGTCGGCCAAAACCTTTTAGCTCGCCATGCCCAAGCTCGAGCCGATGCCGATTTTGATTTAAATAAAATCTCCGAAAAAGAAATCAGTTTTATATTGGAAAAATTAGATGAAATAAGCAGGAAGTTAGGTGATAAGAATTAGAGAATATCGTATAGCGTATACCGAATACCGGATGCGAAATACAGTATACAGAATACGGTTGCCAGTATACGATACTATGCCTTGGCTACCACCAGTCCGATAATTTTTCTTGCGCCGTTTTCTTTTAGAATCTTAGAGGCCTCTTTTAGAGTTGCTCCCGAAGTGGAAATGTCGTCTATAAGTATAAAACTTTTTCCTTTTACGTTTTCTGGATTAATCGCCAGAAAAGAATTTGAAATATTCTCTGCTCTCTTTTGGTTATTTTTGATTTGGGCTTGGGACTTTGTGTTTTTTATTCTTTTTAGTGTCTTTACAAGGGGAATATTAAAATACTGGCAAAAAATTTTGGCTATTTCCTCGGATTGATTAAACCCTCTTTTTCTCTCCTTATGAAAATGTAGAGGAATAAATGTTGTCAAAAAAGAACTTGTATCCAGTTGAGATTTTTTTATGTAGGTTATTAAAATAACCGAAAGAATTTTTGATATCTTTTCAAGTCGCCTGTATTTGAAGTTATGAACAAGCGAGGGTAGGGGAGATTTATAAAATGTGGCTGGAGCAAGAACATAGTGATCTTTGCCGTGGCAAATATTTTGGGGGTCTGGCCTTCTTGCAAGGCATGTTGGGCAGTAGAATCCGTCATTTATTTGAATCATTGAAAAACAATTATCACATAAAAAATTATCCTGGTTTTCTATGTTTCTTTTGCAATTGACACAAATAGGAGGGAAAAGAATATCCAAGATTAACTTATAACTTTTAATCAATGGTCTCTTAAACATAAGCCAATTTTAATGTATAATTACATTATAAAATAGCTAAGTGCCGATTACTAATTACTAATGTTTGATTTTATTAAAAATATTTTTTCTGGAAATAAATCGTATGTAGGGGTGGATATAGGCACTACCTCTATTAAAGCCGTTGAGCTTTCTCTTAAAGGCCAAATTCCGTATTTAAACAATTATGCCATTTTGGAAAGTTTTGGTCATTTCGAAAGAGCTAATAATGTTATTCAAGCCAATGCCGTCAAGATTTCGGAAAAAGAAACAGTTGCTATGTTAAAGATTTTATTTAAAAGTGGTGGATTTAAAACCAGATCGGTTATTGCTTCTGTTCCACAATTTTCTTCTTATATTTCTTTAATTGAGCTTCCTGATATGTCAGAAGAGGAAACCCAAAAAACGATGGTTTTTCAGATAAAACAAAATATTCCTTTGCCCTTGTCGGACATTGCTATTGATTGGATAAGAGTGGGTCAGAGAAAAGATGAGAACGGATTTGTTAAACAACAAGTCCTTTTAGTGGCTATTCCCAACGAAACTATCGCCAGATTTAAATCCATCTTTAAAAGCGCTGGATTAAATCTTCGGGCCTTGGAAGTGGAAAATCTTTCTTATGTAAGATCGGTTATCGGCAGTGATCAAACGCCAACTATAATTGTTGATATAGGAGCTCGTTCCACGGGTATTAGTGTAGTAGAGCAGGGATTTTTAAAAGGCGTCACTCAGGTAGATTACGCCGGGGATTCTTTAACGTCGGCTATTGTTAAGGGTCTTGGCATCAGCTATAAAAGAGCCGAGGAATTAAAAAAACAAAGAGGAATCACTGGGGGAGTAGGTGAATATGAGTTATCCACATTGGAAATACCATTTATTGATGTTATAATAAACGAAGTCAAGAAAGTCAAAGCCAAATTTGAAGGCGAGTTTGGAGTGAATATTCAGAGAGTGATACTCATAGGTGGAGGAGCTAATTTGGTGGGAATAGAAGAATATTTTTCTGGTAAGTTTGATGTGCCGGTAGTTTTGGGGAACGGACTTTTGTATATTGAAGCTCCCTCAAGAATAAATGTAGTGGGAAAGGAAATTCAAACAAGATTTGCCGGAGCAATAGGGCTGGCAATAAAAGGATTTATGCAGTCCAACTAAAAAAATATATGGCAGATTTCAATTTTGGAGCAAAAACAGTTCAAAAACAAAAAGAATCACCTTATTCTTCGGTGGGTTTTCCTTGGAGAATATTTGTTATAACTTTAGTTATATTCGTTTTGTCTTTGGTTATTTATGCCGGAATGGATCTTGGATACAAACCATATTTAGAATCGCAATTATCTAAAGTTGATTCGGATTTTGATGCGCTTTCTGAAACTTTTAATGAGCAACAACAAAAAGACCTTCTTAATCTTTATTCGCAACTTTATAATATAAAAAACATTTCCTTATCTCATCCTTATATTTCACAAATATTTAATTTACTGGAGTCATCTTTGTATCCAACCGTTAAATTAACCAATCTTCAAGCAAGCGTATCTTCGTACGAAGTGAGGGTTGAGGGAATTACGGTTGATTTTGATACTTTGGCTAATCAATTAGCCGCTTTAAAATCTCACGATAAAATTTCCAGTGTTTCCTTGGATACCTCCAGAAAGATGGAGCAAAAAGAAGGAGGAGGAGTTTTCTTTTCTATAAAAATAATTTTGGAAAAATCATTCTTTAATCAACCTTCTTAAATAAAAAAATGAAATCATCTTCAAAAAGAATAACCTTTATAGTAATTTCTCTAATACTGCTTTTAATGTCGGCTATGGTCTACTCTTCTTTAATTAGAAAATCCTATGGTGACGTGAAAGAGTCAATGTCTCAATTGTCGGCCAAAAGAGATTCTCTAAATAAATATCAAACAACATTAAATCAGGTGAAGAGTTTACTTGATAGTTTGGAAAGTAACGCCGATATACAAAAAAAGGTTTCTCTGATGCTTCCTAAAGATAAAGACGTGGGATATCTGGCTAATCAGATAATTGGACTTTCAAAAATAAACGGTCTTAATTTAGAATCTCTCTCAACTCAAGTAGCTCCAACTCAGCCGTCTAATTCAGCCATCATAAAAAATGTGGGAAAACTCAGAGGCGAGGTGAGATTATCGGGAAGTTATGCCGGGTTCAAATCATTTTTAAAACAAATTGAAAGTAATATTTTAATTCTTGATGTGAGCGAATTTCGCATAGAAGGATCTTCTAAAAGCGACGCTCCGTTAAAATACACACTTTCGGTATCAAGTTATTATCAATCCGATTAGTTAGTAGTTTGTATTCGGTAGTTGGTATATGGAGAGACGATGCCATATACTAAATACCATATACTAAATACCAATCAATATGGCCATTTATATACAAGAAGAAAAAGAAGGAGGGAAAAGTTGGTTGAGTTTTGGAGTTATATTTGTGATTTTAGTGATACTTGGAATCGCTTCCTATTATTTATTTTTTGTTAAACCGGATTTAATCAGTGGAATAGTAATCCCGGTTAAACTAAAGTCCATAGATGACCTTGCCAAAATGAATTTTAATCCTCAGGACATAGTTTCCAATCAGTTTTTCAAAATATCCAAACAGTATATTTCTCCTCCGACTCCGATTCCCGGAGGCAACATTTCTCCCTTTGGAGTGTTTTAAAGTTTTTGTCTATGGAAAATTCAGTTCTTATAAAAAAGTTAATTGATGATGGCTTTTTAAATCAGGAGAACGGTCAGAAGCTTCTTTCAGAAGCTTCTTTGTCCAGGATACCGGTAGACGAAATAATCTATGAAAGAAGAGTAGTTTCCGAGGACGTTCTTTTGAAAGCCAAAAGTCAAATTTTATCAATTCCTTCAAAAAAAGTTGACCCGGAAAGTATCTCGGATGATTTAATAAAACTTGTTCCTGAGCAAACCGTTAGAAATTTTAAAGTTATTCCTCTTTCTTTGCAGGATGACTTAATGGTGGTTGGAATGGTCAATCCTGACGATGAAAAAGCTCAAAACGCTATAAAGTTTGTTGCCAAACAAGCAAAAGTTAATCTGGGAATTTATCTAATTTCTTTTTCTTTATGGGAAACGGTTTTAAGAAAATATTCTCCTTATAAAAGCGAAGTTGAAGCCGCAATAAAATCAATCTATTCGCTTGGTACTAAAAAAACTTCTTCCGAACAAAGAGCGGTTCAACTTGAAAGCGGAGGAGGGAGTGAAGATGCTCCGATAATAAGAATTGTCGCTTCTACTTTAAAAGAAGCAGTTTGGCAACAATCCTCCGATATTCATTTGGAGCCACAAAGAAATAGATTAAGAATTAGATTTAGATTGGACGGACAGTTAAAAGAAGTGGCTTCTATGCCCATAGAACTTCAACAGGCAATTATTTCTCGTGTTAAGGTTCTTTCTAATTTAAAAATTGATGAAACAAGAATTCCACAAGACGGAAGATTTAGGGCGTTTATTGCCGGAAGAGATATAGATTTTCGTGTGGCTTCTTTTCCTACTCCCACGGGTGAAAAGATAGCTATCCGCGTTCTTGACCCGCAAATAGGGTTAAAAGGTCTTGAAGAGCTTGGTTTAATTGAAACAAACTTGGAAATTACCAAAGAGGGAATAAAGGATCCTTATGGGATGATTCTTATTACAGGACCCACTGGTTCTGGTAAAACGACCACTCTTTATGCTCTTATGCAGATTCTTAACAATGAATCGGTTAACGTTGTTAGTTTGGAAGATCCGGTTGAATATTATATAGACGGTTTAAATCAATCTCAGGTAAGGCCAGAAATTGGATACGACTTTGCTTCTGGGCTCCGACAAATTTTAAGACAGGATCCGGACATTATTATGGTTGGAGAAATAAGAGACAACGAAACTGCGGGTCTGGCCATACATGCCGCTTTGACTGGACATATTGTTCTTTCAACTTTGCATACCAATAATGCCGTTGGAGTTATTCCAAGATTGATTGATATGAAAGTTGATCCGTTTCTTTTGCCCTCTACGGTTAATTTAATGATAGCTCAAAGATTAGTTCCCAAACTTTGTCAAAAATGTTTAACAAAAAAAGATCCTCCATCGGAAGTTAAAGCAATTATTGTGGAGGAGATAAAAAAGATGGATGTAGCTATTGTCAAAAGATTTAATATTCCCGAAAATTATACTGTTTTTGAATCAAAAGGTTGTGACGCTTGCGCTGGGAAAGGAATATCGGGAAGAATGGCTCTTTTTGAGATTTTAAAAATGACCAGAGAACTTGAAGAGGTTATCAATAAAAGACCAACTGAAGGAGATATTTGGCAGGAGGCCAAAAGACAAAAGATGATAACTCTAAGACAAGATGGAATTATAAAAGCTATAAGGGGATTGGTTTCAATTGAATCGGTTTTAAGGGAAACAGGAGAACTCTAATTGGTATATAGGGTTTGGTATATCGTATATAGGGAAAACAAAAATAGGAAAGGACTTTAATTTTCTTGACTGTTCCTATATACTAACTACTAATTACTAACTACTATTTATTATGGATTACAAACAAAAACTTAATGAATTACTTTTAACCTGCGCCAAACAAGACGCTTCCGATCTTCACATTGCCGTGGGAAGATATGCCACTTTAAGAATTGACGGCTCTTTAGTGCCTCTGACCAATCAGCCGATTTTAACACCACAGGATGCGGAAGGATTAGTAATGTCTCTTTTGAGTGATGAACAAAAAAGGACACTTTTGGAAAAAAGAGAAATTGACTTTTCTTATACTTTTGAAGATAAAGCCAGATTTAGAGTAAACGCTTATTTTCAAAGAGGATATATGGCAGCGGCTTTGCGCTTGATTCCGGCTCAAATCAGAACCATTGAAGAATTACGACTTCCTCCCATTATTCATGATTTTTCTTCTCTCTCTCAAGGATTTGTTTTGGTTGTGGGTCCTGCTGGTCATGGCAAATCAACAACTTTGGCGGCTATACTTGATGAGATAAATCATACCCATACTCAACACATCATTACGGTTGAAGACCCTATAGAATATATTTTTGTACAAGACAGAAGCATAATTTCTCAAAGAGAAGTTAAAAGCGATACGTTGGATTTTTCTTCGGCGCTAAGATCGGTTTTAAGACAAGACCCGGATGTTATTATGATAGGAGAAATGAGAGATACTGAATCTATCGGAATTGCTTTGACGGCCGCTGAAACCGGACATTTGGTTGTTTCAACTCTACACACTAATTCGGCTGCTCAAACCATAGATAGAATCATAGACAGCTTTCCTTCTGAACAACAAAATCAAATCGCTTCTCAATTAGCGGCAACTTTAGTGGGAATAGTTTCGGAGAGATTAATTCCAAGAGTTGATGGGGGAAGAGCTCCGGCTTGCGAAATTATGATAGCCAACCCGGCCATTAGAAATTTGATTCGCGAAAGAAAGACATATCAGATTGATTTAGTTATTGAGACCAATGCTCAAGAAGGAATGTTAACTCTAAACAGGTCATTGGCGGATCTAGTCAGAAGAAGAGAAATAAGTTTGGAGAACGCTGAAACGTATTCACTCAATCCTTCAGAGCTAAGAATACTTTTGGAAAAATAAAAAATGGCAAAGTTTAAATATCAAGCAAGAAGTAAAAACGGAGAACTTCAGGTGGGCTTTGTTGAAGCTCCAACTCAAGAAATGGCGGCTAATATGCTTACTAGCCACGATCTTTTTGTTTTAAGTATCGCCTCCATAGAAAAAAAGGGAATTAAAGAAAAATTTTTTCAGGTTTTAAACAGAGTCAAGATAAAAGATCTGATGATTTTTACCAGACAGCTGTCTACTCTGATTGAATCAGAAATGCCCTTGGATAATGCTCTAAAAACTCTTTATCAACAAACTAGGAACATAACTTTAAAGGAATCTGTTTATCAAATTCAACAAGATATTGAATCGGGGTTGGCTTTATCGCAAGCATTTGAGAGACAGAAGCCAATATTTTCTGATTTTTATGTAAGTATGGTTAGATCCGCTGAAGTTACCGGGCGACTCCAAGAAGCCATGTCTTTTTTGGCCTCTTATATAGAAAAGGAGGCCCAGTGGAAGGGAAGAATTATTAATGCTCTTATATATCCGATTGTTCTTTTGGGACTTTTTGTGGTGGTGGCCGGTGTTATGGTTGTTATTGTTTTTCCTAAAATTCAGCCGGTTTTTGAAGAATCAGGAGTCGCTCTTCCTTTGGTTAGTCGTGTTTTACTTTCTGGAGGAACTTTTATTTTAAATTGGTGGTGGTTAACTTTAATAATATTTGCCGGACTTGTTTTTGTGGTGGTTGATTATTTTAGAAGCAAAGAGGGAATATTGGTCTCTAACCAAATGATTTTAGTGCTTCCTGTTTTTGGAGAACTTTTTAAAAAAATTTATATAGCTAGATTTTCTCAATCATTGAGTGTTCTTATCAGAGGAGGAATTCCCATAACTCAGGCCATAGAAATAAGCGCCGATACGGTTGGCAATGTTATTTATAAAGAGGTTTTAGTTTCAGTAGCTCAAGGGGTTAGAGAAGGAGGATTGTTTTCACAGTTAATGGCCAATCAGGAAAAATATTTTCCTTCTATGGTGGCGCAAATGGCAGCCATTGGGGAAACTACAGGAAGAATAGACGAGATGATGGTTAAAATTTCCGATTTTTATGACAGAGAAGTAAATGACATGATGTCCAATCTATCGGAATTACTTCAACCAATACTGATACTTATAATTGGTCTTCTGATTGGTCTTTTATTTGCTTCCATTCTTCTCCCTATATATAATCTGGCTCAATCTTTCCAATTGTAGTATAATTAAAAAGTCGAAAGTTTAAAGTTGAAATGATTTTATGTTTAAAATAAAAAGTGAAAAAGGTTTTACATTGGTGGAAATGCTCGTGGTTGTCGCGATTATTGCCATTTTAGCGTCCATATTTTTGGTCGGACTCAGAGGTTTTAGAGGAAGTGCCTATGATTCCAAAAGATTAGCCGACCTTCAAAGATCCCAAAGTTATTTGGAAATTTATTACAGCAAAAACAGATCTTATCCTACTGGAATAACTCAATGGTCTGGGGCTGGCGGATCTCTTCAGGGAGCTTTGGCTGGGGCTGGAATAGGAGTCACTGCTATACCTAACGACCCTCAATTTGCCGATGTTCCCGCAAATAATTACGGTTATAAATCTTGTGATAGCGGCCAAGGATATGTTATTTCCGCTTTTATTTCAGCAAACTCTTCATCTTTCAAAGATGCTCCCGGAGTTGGCGAAGAAAATTGCGATACGGGTACTGGTTTTACTTGCGCCGATACTTCCGGTGATTTAAAAAGATATTGTACCGGGTCCTAAAGTTTTTATTAATTAATTTAGAGTGAAACGATACAATTAATTACTATAAAAAATTTACCCCCTCACTCATTGATACAAAGTTAATGAGTTAGTACCCAAGACAGAGCCGTAAGGCGACATTCGTCTCTATCTTAGGTTGATACACAGACATTGCTACAATGAGTGAGGGGGTGCTCGGTTTTATTAATTAATCGCTACGCTCTTAAATAAAAACGGCATATGATAGTTTTAAACAATCTTCAATACCTGTTGCTTTTTCTTTTGGGACTTTCCTTTGGGAGTTTCTTAAATGTCCTTTCTATAAGATATCGTCCTCATCGTGGTCTTTTTCACTCCGATCATATAGAAGGAAGGTCAAAATGTCTCTCCTGCCAAAAAACTTTAAGCTGGTATGAACTGGTTCCTATTTTCAGCTTTATCTTTCAAATGGGGAAATGTCGTTCCTGTAGTAAATCTCTTTTGTGGCAATACCCCATAGTAGAGATAATTTCGGCGGCGATATTTGTTATGACTCCCTATTTTATTAAGAGCTCATTTATTTTTTGGAATTTATCCTGGGGAAATTGGGTGTTTTGGGTGGCATCGGCAATTTGGATACTTGTTCTAATGCTCTTGGTTTTGGCTTTTATTATAGACCTTAGACATTATGTCATACCTAATTCTGTTAGTGCCTTAATTTTTGTATTGGGAATAATTTGGATAGCATTAGGGAATTGGCAGGGATTTTTCTCTTCCTCTTTTGATGGTTCTTTTCTTAGAAGTTTTTCTGGAATATTTCCGGTAATTGGAAGTTTTTGGATTTCCAGGTTGGTTGGTCTTTTGTTTGGTTCAGTTTTCTTTCTTTTGATTATTATTTTATCCAAGGGCAGAGCTATGGGTATGGGGGATGTTAAATTAATGGGAGCAGTTGGGCTTATCTTTGGGTGGCCAGACATTGTTATTATAGTTGCTCTGTCTTTTATTATAGGTCTTTTTGTCTCCTTGATTTTAATGGCTTTTAAACTCAAAAAAGTATCCGACAGAATTCCTTTTGGCCCTCTTATTGTCGTTTCTTCCTTTATTGTCTTCTTTTTTGGCTCTGGATTAATGGGCTTGTATTTTAGTATAATTGGGATGTAGAACTATAATTTCTAAATCCTAATATCTAATTTCTAATCAATTTAGAAATTTCTAAATTATGATTTGATTAGTTATTAGTAATTTAGATTTAAGATTTTATATCCCCGTTATGAACAAAAACTCTTTTTTCTTTGCAAAAAACATTGAATCAAAAGTTGCTGGATTCACCTTGATTGAGTTGATGGTGGTTGTTTCTTTAACCATTCTTTTTGTTGGAGCGGCGGCTTCATATAATAAGACGTCTGATAAGCTCATTTCCTTATATAGAGAGGAGGGTAAAATTGTGGCTCAACTTCAACAAGCCAAATCTTTGACAGTGGCAACTTATTTGGAGAAAGATGATCCGGGGTGCGGTTATGGGGTTCATTTTGACGCGACTAAACAGGAAATCTATCTTTTTAAAGATATTCCCGAAACCGGAGTTGAAGAATTGGAAAAGTGTAAAAGTTTTGACGGGCTTCTTTTTTCTGATAGGGATTCTATTATAGATGTTACTAAACTAGAAACATCTAGATTTGATTTTGGCTCGGAAAAAACAATTTTAGATATTCTGTTTGTTCCTCCAGAGCCCAAAACGTACATTTATCCCCAGGAAGAAAATGCTGTTATTCAACTTTCTTCAACCAGCGTTGATAACCTTTTTTTAACAATCAGAGTCAATAAATTTGGACAAATTTCGGCCGATTAAAATGATTAATTTCAAAAACAAAAAAGGTCAGATGCTTGCTGAAACTATGGTGGGTCTTGGAATGGCCGTTTTGGGTATTTTGGGATTTCTGTCTCTTTTGTCTTACGCTATTGGGTTAAATAGGGTTATTTCCGACCAGTATGTATCAACTTATCTGGCTTCTGAGGGAATAGAAGTTGTAAAAAATATATTGGATGGAAAATGGCTTTCTGGAGACGGGTTTGGCTTGGGAGAGGGTTTTTATGAAGTTGATTATGACAGCGCTTCATTAAGGTATATTTCATCTTCCGAATCAGAAGCCAAAGATATTTCCCGATTTATGAATGTTGATTCCAGCAGCAAAAGATACTCATATAAATTAACCTCGCAAAGAGTAGTCACGCCCTTTAAAAGAATTCTTCATCTTCAGCAAGTTACTAACCCAGACAGGGTCATAGTCAATTCAAAAGTTTTTTGGGAGTCGCGCTCGGGGTCAGATTTTGAAATTAATTTAGAAGATGTTTTTTTTGGTTGGAGATAATTTAGCTACGAAATACGAATTATGTACGAATATACTAACAAAACCACAAGATTTCTAAAACGAAACATCCTTTCGTACTTTCGTAAACTTTTCGTATTTCGTAGACAAAATGGTTCTACATTGATAGAGTTGCTTTTGGCTCTGGGAATATTTTCCATATTTATATCTGTTATTACCGGTGGTTTTATTCAGATGCTTTCTAATCAACGTCTTCTTTTAAAATTAATGGCTTCTACCGACAACGTCAGTTTATCTTTGGAGCAAATAGCCAGAGAACTAAGAACCGGTGGTCAGTTTCAAACAAGTCCCGGAGGAGGAGATCTTATACAGTTTTTTAATGCCGATAAAAAATTTGTTAAATATTATTTGAATATCAACTCGTCAAGAGGACAGCTTGTAAGATCCGAAAGTTTGGCGGTTGACGATCCTTCGCCTGTTATAAGACCGATAACCGCCGATAACGTTGATGTTTCCCAATTTAACGTTGAGGTGATGGATATAAACCCCTCCGGACCTCCAAGAGTTGTTATAAATGTCGGGGTTAGAGTATCAGAAAGAAAAATAAAAGAGGTTAATACGTTTATTCAAACAACGGTTAGTCCAAGAAATATAGAGTAATTTTATGAAAATTTGTAAACAAAATAATCAAGGGCAGGCCCGCCTGCCAACGACTGCGCCCGCCCGGCAATCGCCTGACGGCTCAAGCCGGATGGCGGACGGGCGTAGCAATGGCGGGCAGGCAATTTTAATGGTGGTTATGATTTTGGGAGCCACCATGCTTGGTGTTTCCACTATTGCTGGATATATATTTTTGCAAAAGATAAAAACTGCCACTAATGTTATTAAATCCACCGAAGCTATTTTTGCCGCTGATTATGGAGTAGAGTGTTATCTTTATAAATTTTCCAAGGATAACAGTTATGATTGTTCTGCTTTGCCACCACTTTCCAATGGAACGACGGTTGAGGTTTCTTCTGTCCAAACCGGAGAAAATTCCGAGTTGATAAAATCAATAGGGAAATCAGGAAATATTTCCAGAGCTTTTGGTATTTTCATTGGAGAATAAAATTGGCATGAACAAACAACAAGCCAAAGAACGTATAGGAAAACTTCGTAAGTTAATTGATTATCATAGGAACCTTTACCATACATTTGATGAGCCGGAAATCAACGATTCTGCTTTTGATACTCTAAAAAACGAATTGGAGGAGTTGGAATATAAGTTTCCTGATTTAATAACATCTGATTCTCCGACACAGAAGGTCGGAGGAAAGCCATTGGATAAATTTGAAAAGGTTTCTCATGAAAAGCCAATGCTTTCTTTTAATGACGCTTTTTCGGAAGAAGAAATGAATGAATGGATGGAGCGTTTGGAAAATTATCTCGGTAGACCGCTGACTGACGCAGACAGTACGCGGACTAACGCAGAAAAAAGTCGGCGTAAGTCAGCGTCAAGTCCGCGCAAGTCTGCATCTCTGTTTTATTGTGAGCTAAAAATTGACGGGTTAGCAATTGAACTTATTTATGAGAATGGAATATTAAAACAGGGAGCTACTAGGGGCGATGGAATTATCGGGGAAGATATAACTCAAAATTTAAAAACAGTTAAAGCTATTCCACAAAGGTTAGAACAATTGGGAAAATATAAAATTCCCAAGCACTTAGTTGTCAGAGGTGAGGTTTTTATAACAAAAAAAGATTTAGTAAGAATCAATAAAGAACAGCAAAAATTAGGATTGAAATCTTACGCCAACACCAGAAACTTGGCGGCGGGTTCTGTTAGACAGTTAGACCCTCAAATTACTGCCTCAAGAAAACTTGATTCCTTCCAATACGATATCGTCACCAATGTCGGACAAAAAACTCACGAGGAAGAGCATAAAATATTGGCTTCTTGGGGATTTAAAATTAATCTTCATAATAAAAGCGTTACTGATTTAAATAATGTCTTTGAATTTAGAAATTATTGGGAGAAAAAAAGAGAATCTTTGGGTTATGAAATTGACGGGATTGTGGTTATTGTTAATGACAACAGTTCTTCTGACAAAGCCGGAAGTATAGGCAAAGCTCCCAGAGCCGCCATCGCTTATAAATTTTCTCCTCGCCAGGCGACAACTATTATTGAAGATATAAAAGTCCAAGTGGGAAGAACAGGAACTCTGACTCCCGTGGCTATTTTAAAACCCGTTGAAATTTCCGGGGTAACTATTACTCACGCCACTTTGCATAATTTTGACGAGATAAAACGACTTGGAGTTAAGATTGATGATACGGTTATTATTACCCGTTCAGGGGACGTTATCCCAAAAATTATCCAAGTAATAAAAGAACTGCGCACCGGGAAAGAAAAAGAATTTAAAGTTCCTTTAAAATGTCCGGTAGACGGTTCAGGAGTCATAAAAGATGGCGTGATGATAAAATGTTCAAATCCTTCCTGTGGAGCTAAAAACAGGAATCAAATCATTCATTTTGTTTCCAGAAACGCCTTTGATATTAGAGGTCTTGGTAAAAAAATTATTGACAGATTTTTAGATGAGGGCCTCATAACCAACTCCGCCGACATTTTTAGTTTGGAAAAAGGAGACATATCCGTTTTGGAGAGATTTGGAAAAAAATCGGCTGATAATCTTATAAAAGAAATCAGTCAATCAAAAAAAATCAGAATTGATAAATTTATTTATGCTCTTGGAATTTTACATGTAGGACAAGAAACCGCATCTCTTCTTTCTAAAAAAATACAATCGTCCGGAAAAAAAGTAAGTATTGTTAATTTAAAAAAGTTTCTTTCTAATATTTCTTTGGAAAAGCTTCAGGAATTACAAGACGTTGGCCCAAAGGTTGCTCAAAGTATTTATTCTTGGTTTTCTGATAAAAAGAACCAAAAACTTTTAGATGATTTAAATAAATTTGGAATAGAGCTTGAAGTTATTAAAGAAAAAACATCAGGCGTCTTTAAGGGCTTAAATATCTGTCTGACCGGAACTTTAGAATCAATGTCTCGCCAAAGGGCTAAGGAAATTATAGAAAGCCGAGGTGGGCATTTTCACTCAGATGTTTTGTCTTCAACTGATATTGTGATTGCTGGAGAAAACCCGGGTTCTAAGTATAATAAAGCCAAAGACAAGGGGATTGAGGTTTGGGATGAAAAGAAATTTTTAAATAAAATATGAAGATTTTTATTTTAGATGAGTTTGCTCCACAGGATAATGCTATGCTCCAGGCGCTTTATTCGCGCAGTTCAAAAAGCGTTGCCGAACACATAGAAAAAGTAAAACAATCCGGCTCGGGAAAATTTATGGAGACGTATTATGTGGGCTATGGACATGCCAGTATCGCCGATTGCGGAAGCACTACCATTTTTATAGAAGGGTTAAGTATCTTGGCTGACAAAGCTGTACAGGATTGGCCTTTATATAGCGGTCAAGAAACAAGCACCCGCTATATTGATATGTCAAAACAACCGGTTATTGATCCTCTAAAAACTAAAGAAAGTGAGGAGATTATAAAAAAATGGATGGATTTTTATATCAACAATCAGGAAAGAATGATTGAATATATAAAGCAACTTTATCCCAGAAAAGAAAATGATGACGAAAAAATATACGAAAAAACAGTTAAAGCCAGGGTCTTTGATATTATGAGAGGATTTTTGCCCGCCGGTATAGCCACTCAATTGAGTTGGCATACGAATTTAAGGCAGGCCTACGATAAATTATCAACCATGATTTATCATCCCTTGGAAGAGGTAAGAAATGTTGCCGGTCAAATATTCTCCCAACTTAAAGAAAAATATCCAAACAGCTTTTCCCATCAGGTTTATGAGAAACAGGAAGAATATCGAAAAAACATTACAGAAAAATACAATTATTACTTTGACCAAAATTGTCCTGAGTTTTCATCTTCAACTACTATAAATAACATTGAATTGGAAAAATATAAGGATATTATTTCTAACCGTCCAGAAAAAACATTGCTCCCGTATTTTATCGGTGAATTAGGGCAAGTAACGTTTGATTTTCTTTTGGACTTTGGTTCCTTCCGGGACGTTCAAAGGCACAGAAGCGCCGTTTCCAGAATCCCACTTTTGACAACCAGATTGGGATTTGGCAATTGGTATTTGAAACAGCTTTCGGATGAATTAAGAAAGGAAGCGGAAGATTTAATAAAATTACAAACCGAAGCCATAAATAAACTAGAAACTTCTGACGAAATAAAACAATATTATATTGCTATGGGATTTAAAGTGCCATGTAAATTTACATTTTATCTTCCTGGAGCCGTTTATACGTCCGAATTGAGGTCCGGACATTTAGTCCACCCGACCCTAAGAGCTGTGGCTCAAAAAATGATAGAGGCCTTAAAAAATAATTTTCCTTTGCTGGTTCTTCATCCTGATTTAGAACCAAGCGAATGGGATATAAAAAGAGGGACACAGGATATTATCGGTAAGTAAAAAGTTCAGATTAGAAACGGGTCTCTTTTTAGGGTATAATTGTCTTATGTTAAAATATACAAAAGATTTGTCTTTAATAACTATAAAGAATGTCCCAGAGGTGGGGGGTAAAAATGCCTCTTTGGGAGAAATGATAAGAACTTTAACTCCAAAAGGAATAAGCGTTCCCGGTGGATTTGCTACGACAGCAAAGGCATTCCGATACTTCTTAAAAAAATCAAAGATTGGAAAGGTGAGTTTGGAAAAATTTATAAAGGACGCGCTAAAAGATTTAAACACTCATAATTTAAGACAATTACAGGCCAAGGGAAAAATTATCAGAGAGGCAGTAAGATCAGCTCAGATTCCCAAAGATTTGGAAAAAGAAGTGAGGAGGGGATATCAGATAATGGAAAAAAAGTACGGCAAAAATGTTGACGTAGCCGTGCGCTCGTCCGCTACGGCGGAGGACTTACCCGGAGCTTCTTTTGCCGGACAGCAGGAGACATATTTAAATATCCGAGGTGAAGATGATTTAATAATGGCGCTAAGAAGATGTTTTGCTTCTCTTTTTACCGACAGAGCCATATCTTACAGGCAAGATAAGGGATTTGGGCATTTTAAAATTGCTTTATCGGCCGGAATTCAAAAAATGGTTCGTTCGGACAGAGCTTCATCCGGGGTCATGTTTACTTTGGATACCGAATCGGGATTTAAGGATGTAGTTTTAATAAACGGTTCTTGGGGGCTTGGAGAAATGATCGTACAAGGAGAAGTTATTCCAGATGAGTTTTTGGTTTATAAGAAGTTTTTATCCGATGATAAATTGACGCCAATTATAGGAAAAACTTTAGGTAAAAAAGACAGAAAAATGATTTATTCTTCTGGAGCAAAACCGACTAAAATTGTTTTTACAAACGAAAATGAAAGAAATAAGTTTACTCTAAGAGATGATGAAATCTTAAAATTGGCAAGATGGGGAGCTGAAATTGAAAAGCACTATACCCAAAAACATAAAAAGTGGACTCCTATGGACATTGAATGGGCTAAAGACGGAGTGTCAGGAGAGCTTTTTATAGTTCAGGCAAGGCCAGAAACAGTCCAGGCACAAAAAGATTTTTCAGTTATTCGGGAATACAAGCTACAAACTTCAAGTTCCAAGCTTCGCGTCTTAGTCAGCGGAGCTTCTGTTGGAAGTAAAATAGCATCTGGAAAAGCCAGAGTGATTTTGGATGTAAAGGGAATCCACGGATTTAAAAAAGGGGAGGTTTTAGTGACTGATATGACCGACCCGGATTGGGAGCCAATAATGAAAATTGCTTCGGCTATTGTTACTGATAAAGGCGGAAGAACTTCTCACGCGGCCATAGTTTCAAGAGAGCTTGGAATACCTTGTATAGTTGGGTCTCTTAGTGCCAGTAGAAAAATAAAAACGGGACAGATGATAACTATAGATACTACTGGAAGTGAGGGATATGTTTATGATGGTCAGGTTAAATTTGAGGTAAAAGAACAAAGCATAAAGAAATTGCCTAAAGTTAAAACTAAAATAATGGTAAACATTGGAACTCCAGAAATTGCTTTTGAAAAATCATTTTTACCGGTTTCCGGGGTGGGACTTGCCAGAGAAGAATTTATCTTGGCTTCAAGTATCGGTATTCATCCAATGGCTCTTGTTGATTTTAATAAGTTGAAAGTTGAAAGTAAAAAAGATAAAAATAAAGAAAGAATTGTAAGAGAAATAGATAAAAAAACTCTTGGGTATAAAGACAAGACAAAATTTTTTGTTGATAATTTGGCTTATGGAATCGCTAAAATTGCCGCCGCATTTTATCCACGAGAAGTGATTGTTAGATTTTCTGACTTTAAAACAAACGAATATAGACAACTTATTGGAGGGGATATTTATGAACCCTTGGAGGAAAATCCAATGATTGGCTGGAGAGGAGCGTCGCGTTATTATCATCCTGATTTTGAAAAGGCCTTTGCTTTAGAAGTTAAGGCGATGAAAAGAGTTAGGGAACAGATGGGGCTTTCTAATGTAAATGTGATGATTCCTGTTTGTAGAACCGTTGATGAAGGTAAAAGGGTTTTAGCTCTGATGAAAAAGTATGGACTTACAAGGAAATCCTCCTTCGCTAAAGCTACGAAGGATGACAAAAATCTAAAGATTTTTGTCATGTGCGAACTTCCGGCTAACGTCATTTTGGCTGATGAGTTTTTGGACATTTTTGATGGAATGAGTATCGGCTCAAACGATTTAACCCAAATGACGTTGGGAATAGATAGAGATGGAAATGAAAAAATAAGAAGCATTGCTAATGAAAATAATGAAGCAATAAAAAAACTTATTTCCCAAGTTATCAAAAGATGTAATGCCAGAAAGAAATATATCGGAATTTGCGGAGATGCTCCTTCAACATTTCCCGAATTTGCCAGATTTTTGGCAAAAGAAGGGATAGGCAGTATGTCTCTTAGCCCGGACGCGGTAATAAAAACGATATTAGAACTATCCAAGAAATGAAAGCCAAGGATATTAACGTAAAGATAATTTTGGATTCTCGCGGAGAGCCGACTTTAGAAGCCGAGTTTTTTGGTGAGAATTTCAGCGTTTTTTCCAGTGTTCCGGCCGGGAAAAGTAAAGGAAGTCATGAAATGGTTTCTTTGGAGCCGGAAATGTGTTTGGAGAAATTTCCTTCCATAAAAACACAGATTCTTGAAAAAGATTTTTCTGGGCAAAAAGAATTTGACGATTTTCTTATATTTCTTGATGGAACTAAAGACAAATCAAATTTAGGGGGAAACTTGATTTTGGTATTGTCGTTGGTCTTTGCCAGAGCATTTGCTCGTTCTCAAAATGTGGAATTGTATAAATATATTAGCGCATTGCTATCTACCAGCTACCAACTACCAGCTACTAATTTCCCTTTGCCTATCTTCAACATCATTAATGGCGGAGCCCATGCCAAAATAAAATCATTGGAATTTCAGGAGTTTCAGATCATTCCTTCAACTAAAGATTACGCTATTGGGTTAAGCGTGGCCCAGGAATTTTATAAAAAACTAGGAAGATTTCTGGAGGAAAAATTTGGAAAAGAAAAAGTTTTATTGGGAGATGAGGCGGGTTTTTCTTGTCCCTTTAATTCAAACGAAGAAGCTTTAGATACAATTTACGAATTAATTCAAAAAAATAAATATCCTCTTAATATCGGAATGGATATTGCCGCATCCCAGTTTTTTGTAAAAGAAAGATATCTTGCCAACGGAAAAGAATATTCTCCTCAAGAAATGGCCGGATTTTATAAAGATATTATCAATAGGTATGGGATAATTTCTATTGAAGACCCGTTCTATGAGGAATCATTTGGAGTTTTTACTGCTTTAACAAGTGAAGTTGGCGGTTCTGTTCTAGTGATAACCGATGACTTAACGGCCACCAATAAAGAACGACTCCAAAAAGCCATAGAAGAAAAGTCGGGAAATGCCATTTTAATAAAACTTAATCAGATAGGAACGCTATCGGAAACTTTGGAAGTTGTCGCTTTGGCTTATCAAAACAATTGGAAATGTGTGGTTAGCCACAGAAGTGGGGAGACGATGGATGATTTTATAGCTGATTTGGCTGTGGGAATTGGCGCTTGGGGAATAAAAGCCGGAGCTCCGGCTAAACCCGAAAGAATGGCAAAATATAATAGGCTATTGGAAATCCAACAAAAAGGGTTGAAAATGTAAAGTTTGTAAAGTATATTTTTTTCTATGTCACAGATAAACGAAGAAGTATTAAAACATCTTTTCAAACTGGCCCGGATAGAGGAAGAACAATCGCCACAAAGAAGGGAAAAACTCTTAAAAGATTTGTCCAAAATATTGGATTATTTTAATGAGCTTAACGAGGTTGATACTTCAAACGTAGAACCTATGTCTGGTGGAACTTTTTTATCTGATGTTTTTAGAGAAGACGGGCAAAAGTCGGTTGATGATGATGCGCGAGGAAAACAGAGAAAAGAATCGGTGGAACAATTTCCCAAAAAAGAGGGCGATTATTTAAAAATTCCTCCGGTATTCTAATAAGTAGCTGGTATCTGGTAGTTTGTATTTGGTATGAAGAAACAAAAATAATTATGAAGGAGCTCTTTAGTAGAAAATTTGGAATTAAAGAATATCACCAGGGACTTTTGGATAAAGAGTTTTCCGTAACCGAAGCCATTTCGGAGTTTTTTGGTTTTATAAAAAAAGAAGATGAAAATATCGGAGCTTTTTTGAAAGTTATGGAAGAGGATGGAATTTCAAAGGCCAAAGAACTTGATAAGAAATTATCTTCCGATAATCAGATTTCAGAAATGTTTGGAGTGCCTATGGCTATAAAAGACAATATTTTAATAGATGGATTTCAAGCCACCGCCGCTTCAAAAATTTTGGAAAATTATGTGGCTTCTTATGATGCTACGGTTATAAAGAATTTGAAAAATAGCGACGCTGTTTTCTTGGGAAAAACCAATCTGGATGAATTTGCCATGGGGGCATCAACCGAATATTCGGCTTTTAAACAAACCAGAAATCCTTTGGATTTATCAAAGGTTCCCGGGGGTTCTTCTGGGGGTTCGGCTGCGGCTGTGGCGGCTAATATGACTTTGGGGGCTTTGGGGTCCGACACTGGGGGATCCATAAGACAACCGGCTGGATTTTGCGGAGTCGTTGGACTAAAGCCGACATACGGAGCTGTTTCAAGATATGGAGTCATTTCCTTGGCTTCAAGCTTGGATCAGGTTGGGCCTTTTGCTAAAAGCGTTGCCGATGCCGCTTTGATTTTCAAAACCATAGCCGGTCAGGATAATTTTGATTCAACTTCCAATAAAATTAATTGGTCGTCTGTTGATGAATATAAAAAAGAAGATGTTAAAAAACTTAAAATTGGAGTACCTAAAGAATATTTTGTTAAGGGTATGAACCCAAAAGTAGAGAAAGCAATTTGGGATGTTGTGGAGAAATTTAAAAAAGATGGATTTGATGTTAGAGAAGTATCTTTACCAAACAGCAAACACGCTATTTCTTGTTATTATATAATCTTGCCAGCCGAGGCCAGCGCCAATTTGGCCAGGTATGATGGAATAAGATATTCGGATGTTAAGGAGTTAAAAGGAAAAGAATTGGGGCTTTTGGATTATTATTTAAAACAAAGAGGACTTGGAATCGGAGACGAACCAACAAGAAGAATTCTTCTTGGAACGTTTGTTTTATCTTCTGGGTATTATGACGCTTACTATTCTAAAGCCCAAAAAGTAAGAAGGTTAATATTTGAAGATTTTGCGAAAGTTTTTGACGACAAGAATGACGGAGTTGATGTAATCATAACTCCGGTTTCTCCATCAACCGCTTTTGGAATAGGGGAGAAGAAAGATGATCCGCTCTCAATGTATCTTGAAGATGTGTTTACTTTGCCTATAAATCTATCAGGGCTTTGCGGACTTTCTTTGCCGGTAGAAAATCCGGAAACATTTAGTAAAGAAAATATGCCAATAAACTTCCAGATTGTAGGACGTCATTTTGAAGAGAAGAATATTTTAGGACTAGGAAGATATTATGAAGAGGAATTAAAATAACGGCTTGTAGCCGTTATTTTAATTGTGCGGACCGAACGGGATTTGAACCCGTGATCTTCTCCTTGACAAGGAGACATGTTAACCAGGCTACACCATCGGTCCATAACAAAAACAGTTTACCAATTTTTTGAGATAAATCAATATCAAAATAACCCTATTCATCCCACCAAATAAAAATTACCCATAAACGAGTAATTTTTATTACATGTTGCGGGAGCCGGAATTGCACCGGCGATCTCAAGGTTATGGGCCTTGCGAGATACTACTTCTCCATCCCGCGATAATAGTTTTGTGATTATATCAGCAAATATCAGGCATTTCAATACTTGATACTTTTGAGTTTTGATTTTATACTCTTTTTATGCCGACGTAGCTCAATGGTGGAGCAGGGCTTTCATAAGGCCAAGGTTACAGGTTCGACTCCTGTCGTCGGTACTAGTAACTTTATTCATTTATTATCGTTTTTATACTTAACGGGACATCCTTTAAATAGCTCGTTTATTAGCGAGCTTCCTGTTGTTTTGCAAAAATATGTCATCCACCGTAAAAATATCAAAAAACAAGTTCTCTAAAAAAGTATTTTTTGAGGGACTTAAAATAGTTTTACAGGAAATAAAACCCCACAAAAAGATGGTATTTTTTTTGGTTGCCCTGAGTATGGTTGGAGCGACTCTTGAAGCGTTTGTTCCTTTAATGGCGGGAAAAATTTTTGACGCTATAATTAAAATTTCCCAAAGTCCGGTTCTGGCCCTAACTTCCATATTTATAATTATCGCCGGTTGGTTTGTTTTAAGATTTTTAAGCGATACCATTAGTTGGAGAATAAATCACGACAACCAAAAATTAGCCGTTACTCTTGAGGCCGAATATATGGCCAATGGTTTTGGAAAACTTTTTGAACTCCCTATCGCTGTTCATAAAGACAAAAAACACGGCGAAATAGGGGACAGAATCATGAGAGCGGCCGGAAAATTATCTGAAATAATTAACAGGGTCTCCATTAACCTTCTTCCTAGTTTTCTTAGTATAATTGTGGCTTTGGTGATAACTTCCTTTATCAACTGGCAATTGACGGTAATTTTATTGACGGCGATTATTTTGTATGCAGGAGTTTTAGTAAAATCGGTTCCTTCTTTGGCTGACGTGCAGTCCAAAATGCACAAGGCCTACAACCGGGCTTTTGGCAAGGCCTGGGATTCTCTGGAAAATATTCAGGAAATAAAACAAGTGGCTACAGAAAAATACGAACAAAATAGGATAAGAGAAAATTTTCTGGGTAAAGCCGCTCCTTTGTGGGTTAGGATGATGAATATTTTTATGAAATTGAATTTTTTCCAGCGGTTTCTTATCTCTACATCACAACTCTTGATTTTTATTGTTTCGGTATTTTTTGTAAGAAACGGAATGATTACTCCGGGACAATTAGTGGCCTTTAATGGATACGCGGCTATGATATTTGGACCGTTTGTTATTTTAGGGCAGAACTGGCAAATAATTCAAAACGGATTTATAGCTCTGATAAGATCCAAAAGAATTCTTGAACTGACTAAGGAAAATTATGCTCCCGACAAATCAACTCCTTTTAAAAAAATAGAAGGGAATGTTTCATTTGAAAAAGTTTCCTTTGCTTATAAATCTTTGGAAAACAAAATTCTAAAAGATGTATCGTTTAATGTTCTACCCGGAGAGAGAATAGCTATTGTCGGTGAATCTGGGGTGGGTAAAACTACTCTGATTAATCTTCTTTTGGGATTGTATTTTGCTCAGAAAGGAAAAATTTCTGTGGACGGACAAGACATCAGAAAAGTAGATTTAAAATCTTATCGTTCCAGAATAGGAGTGGTTTCCCAGGAGCCGACTCTTTTTAACGATACCATAGAGGGCAATATCAAATACGGAAATTTTATAAAACCTTTAAAAGAAATAATTGAGGCCGCCAAAGAAGCTCATGCTGATGAATTTATAGAAAAGTTTTCCAAGAAATACAAACAGATGGTCGGTTGGAAGGGGATAAAACTTTCTATCGGTCAAAAACAAAGAATAGCTTTAGCCAGAGCTTTTTTAAGAAATCCTGACATTCTGATTTTAGACGAGCCAACATCGGCTTTGGATGCCAGATCAGAACAGTTGATAAAGGAGTCATTGGAAAAATTAATGAAAGGAAGAACTACGTTTATTATCGCTCATCGCCTGAGCACAATAAGAGAAGCGGATAAAATATTGGTTTTTGAAGGAGGAAAATTGGTTGAGAACGGCAAGCACGATGATTTGCTAAAAATTGATGACGGTGTTTACAAAAAATTCTACGAATTACAGAATAAATCCAGTTAAATTTGGACTCTTAAGTTATCCACAGGGGGGTTGTGGAACATTGAAATATATGGTTTAATGACATTAATACTGAATTTTGTGAGTGGCTGTCAATCCTTGACTTTTGTCTAGTACTATGCTATAATGGCAGTATTAGAAGTAAAAGGCCGCAGATTTAAGAATTCAAAAAATATGAAAAAGTTATCAATGTTGGTAGGGATTATGACTGTTTTGGGCATTATGTCTATAGCGATCGCTCAAGCCAGACCTGTTTCCAGACAGCCAAGATTTATTGATCTCAGGCCTTCTCAAAAGCTTTGTCTGGCGGTTATGACTCCAGCTGTCAACGTGAGAACGGGAGAATGTAAAACATTTAGTAATTCATGTATTCCGGATGGATGGGTAAGAGCAGATTTTTCCAGTAGGTGCTCATATCCTGAATCTGATAGATAAAACAAAAACAAAAAAGCGACCTTGGGTCGCTTTTTTGTTGCTGGTTTTTATGGAAACAGTGATATAAAATGCTGTTATTTGGGGTATTGTAAAAAAACTACGAGTATGGTATAATTGATTCAGAAACTGGGAGATTGGCTTCCAGTAGGCCCTTTTTCGCTAACGCGAAAAAGAGGTTAACTGTTCTTTAACATACCTAACTACAAACGACGAAAGTCGAGCGAGACGAAATCCGCCTACGCTTGAGAAAGCTACGGCGAGACGAAGGGAGGCGGTCATGAACCGCAATCGCAAGAGCGTGTGGATCGTTACTGTCATGGCGGTCGCGATCGCCATGATCAACATTAACCTGGTGGAGGCAGTTACGCCTCTCACCAGACAGTGGATTCCTTCTGTGGGATCCGGCTCGGGTATCAACTCGGCGCAGTGGCGGACGACGGTGTGGATTCACAACCCGTCGTCGGTTTCCACCGCCAACGTGGAAGTTTCTTTCTTCGAGAGGGGATCTTCCATCGGCGTTCCTCTGGTGGTTGTTACTCTCCAGGTTCTTTCTGGGGAGGCGATGACCCACCAGAACTTTATGTCGGATGTCCTGAGAGTATCAAAGTACGGATCTCTCAGGTTCGTTTCCGACATCCCTGTGTCGGTGCGTTCGCGCATCTACAATGCCAACAGCCCCACTCCTTCGGGAGCTGGGACTGCTGGTCAAGCGTTTGACGGCATCAACGAGAACGATGCCGTCGGAGTTGGCCAAAGCGTGACGCTCCAGTCGGTCCCCACAACTTCCGATTTCCGTTTCAACTTCGGATTCATAGAAGTGGGCGGAACTGAGACGACTGTCCGGGCCCAGAGGATCAATTCCCTGGGACAGCCCGTCGGTGGTGACCGGGTCTACCTGGCTGGCGAGTATCAGGCCAACCAATTCCCGGTGAGCGATCTTTCCGTTACCACTACCGACATCGGCAGTAGTAACGATCAGATCAAGATGACCGTCACCCAAGGGGGACGGATCATCGCCTTTGGGTCTCTTGTGGACAACAAGACGGGGGACCCTACCACGGTGACACAGGAGTCACCGCTGGTCCGACCGGGAGTGTACAGCTATACCATCCGCGACTCCCAGAACGGCGCCGTGAAGGGGACTCTGATCCTCAACGTGGCTATTGTTGAGGGAGTTCCTACGATGGTGAAGATGAGAACCATATACTTGTGCGAGTGCGGACGGAATTGGTACTTCTACATCGACAACAGTGGCACGCCATTCTCTTTACCTATGACAAGCGGAGTGGGGGCTACTGAAGTAAGCGTCGGTCCCCCTTATGTTGAATTCTGGCTTGGGTGGGTACCGACAGTAAACCCAGATGGCACGGGGGGAGGATACGCCGATTATATGATCAAGAGCACCAATGCTCCTTGGTCTGAGTGTAATCTACTAACCACCACTCATGATCTTGTGGGAGGGTGGAGTGAACCTCTTCCGGCTGAGCAGTAGTGTAGTTAGGTAACAAGTTCTCAAAAGGGGTGTCTCGCAAGAGCACCCCTTGAGCTTTTTATATTGTTTTAATTCTCTAAATGTGATTTAATATATAATAGAAACCAAGAGATTGTCTCTTGGTATAGCACATTAACAAGTCGTGTGATCTGGGTGAGACATCCCCGGAAAGGAGGTGAGAAGAATGGGGAACGAAAAGCGCCAGAAGTGGGCGGAGGATCGCCAGAAGCGTTACGAGCCCAAGGGACCCAAGACCGACAAGGGAGGCGGTCGCGAAAGGAATGTTGGTCATCCCAAGGGGGAGGAACACAGTCGCGTCAGCAAGAAGTAGCACCATGGGGGCGAGCAAATGTTCGCCCCTGCTATTATTATATGGTATATTATTGGAAATACTTATATGAACGTTAAAGTAAAAAAATTAAAAAATGGATTTAAAATTATTTATTTGCCTTTTGACAACTTTTCTTCAACCGTCATTAGACTTCTTGTTCCGGCGGGTTCATTTTTGGACGGCAAACGACATGGATTGGCACACATGGTGGAGCATATGGCAACCAAATGGATTGAAAATAGGATACACGACATTACAAGCACTGTATGGGCCGCCGATCATCTTGTCACTCATTTTGAATCCGGAATAAATCGTCAATACGCATATTTTAGCTTTGATGTTCACCACAAAGACGCCAAACGCGTAGTTAATATATTAAGAGATATGCTTATTTTAGACAAAATTTCATTGGGTGATTTAACGGGAGAAAAAAATATTATACTTTCCGAAATTCGCGACTCAATTGATTCTTCCTCATACAACTTTGAAAAAGACGCAAGTATATCACTGGGAGACATATTAGGAGTGGCGCACCCCGTGCTTGGATATTCTTCTTCTGTAAGACGTTTTACTAACAAGATCATAAATAACTTTTTTGTTCATTATTATCAGAATACTAGCGCGATTCTTGTGGTTTCGGGTAAGGTGACATCTGACATACAAAAAGAAATAGAAACATCTTTTAATAATGCCCATCTAACACCATCCACATCTCACTTTGTTGGTCTCAGAACTCTTCTTAAGCGATCCCGATTTCATATTGTGAATAATTTTACGCGTCAATCTTATTGCACAATATTTTATCCTCTTCCTGTAAAAAATTTAAACGAGTTACTTGTGTGGAAATTTGTCGGTTTTGTGTTATATGATTACCTACGTTACGTTTTAAGAGAAAATGGATATATTTCATATTCTACCGATGTTGACGTGGAGGATCTTTGGCAGCGCCCAGTATTAGCGGTAAGATTTTCTGTTGAGGTTAATAAAATGACGCACGCTTTACAACTCTGGCAAGATGCTTTATCTAAATTCTCGGATGTATTTACACAACACGAATATATAATCGCTCTCAGGGCTTATATTCAGGAAATAGAGCTTGATAAAGATTACCCAATTACACAGGCAAAAAATTTTGGTCATTACGCAATGCTATTTGGCCTAAATTCGGTACAAAACATTAAGCGGGAGAACTATAAAAAATTGTTTTCTCAAAAAAGAGTTATAAAAAATATTCACACAATAATGCAAAATCCACACTTTCTTCATATTGTGGCATCAAAAAAACGACTAGACGAGAAGAAATTACGCAAAGATTTTATATAAATATAGAGACAATAAAAGTTTGGTTGTCGTTTACTATATGAAATTATTTTTAATTCGTCATGGAGAAACCGAAGAATCTAAAAAAGGCATATTGCTCGGACATCTTTCAGGGCGTTTAACTGTTAGAGGAAAAAGGGAAATGTTGAATGTTGCTAAGAAAATAGAAAAACTAAATCCGGATATAATATTTTCAAGTGATTTAAAAAGAGCTTAGGTGGTTTTTATTTAAGATAAAATATGTTTTACTTAAATTATGATAAGATTGCGTTTTTACGTAAATAAATCGCTAGATAAAAGAATGGTCAAAGAATTTATCAGTGTCCAAGCTGGAGGAGTAAATTTTGGTCAAAATATTATCAAATTACATCCCCGATTAAGATTTGATAGGTTAAACAAAAGATCACAGCCTAAAATCATTGATGATTATTTTGATGTTTACTATAAAATTCACAAAGAAAAAATAAAACGGAAAATTAACGAAATAAGAAGAGAATGGATTAAATGGGAGGAAAATTTCGTTTCCATTACAGAAAAATACTTTGGAGGTTTTAAATTTTCTAAAGGAAGATATATAGCATATCCGTCAATCATAAATTGCAACCCACGTTTTCTTGATTCAAAAACATTTCAATTTTTCTATAAAAAAGAAATTCCGGATGCCGTTCATACTATAGCCCACGAACTTCTTCACTTTATATTCTTTGATTTTGTAAATAAAAAACTTCCTAAAATAAAACATGAACTTTCTGACGATGAGTTATGGGACCTATCAGAAATATTTAATGTTGTTTTGTTGAGAATGCTATATAAAAACATTATAAATCATAGATATATTCATCCCTATCCTGATCATAAAAAATATTTACGTGATATAATACAAACTTTTCTAAAATCCACCAATATAAAAGAATTTATTATAAAGAGTGCCAGCGTCATCAGACAAAGAAAAACAGAAATTAGAAGAGGGAGCTAAAAGCTCCCTCTTAAGATCTGTTCTCTGCCACCCATTTCTCCTTCTGTTTCTCCCAAAGATCCTGAATGAGAAAAAGAGTGGCTGATTTCGCGTGCGCGCAGAAGCGCGTGTCCAGCGCTTCCAATGATCCAGTTAAGCGATATGCGTTGTAGGGACACCCACCTCCGCAGTTACCGAGTGCTAGACACCCGAGACATTCTTGGTTGCTCAACGGTGAGCGCCGTCTCCAGAGTTTCCAGAAAGGGTGCATCTCGGGTTGAAAGGTCTCCAGGGATTCTTCTACAAAGAACTCCTTTTGCCCGCAGAATGCTTGACACACTCCGATCTTTCCGTCTGGGCTTACGACCACCTGAAGACCACAACCTCCGCAGTCACTCAGAACTGGCGTCTTGTCTATAAAGTTGCGAACTCGCCTCATCATCCTATCTTCATAGACGCCTCTCTCACGAGCGATTTTAAAGCACTCAATAAGTTCTTGAGCAATGGTTTCTGCATAGTCATGGTTTCCATGACCATCTCCATCGTTTTCAATGAGAATATTGAATCCCATCCCCTTAGCACCAAGTTCATCGGTGAGCCAGGTTACTATCTCCCTCATGTGTGAGAGATTGTGACGATCGACAGTGACGCAAACTCCAGTGTGCACACCCATCTGCTGAGCGAGACGGTAGGAACGAATTACATCATCAAACGTTCCTTCGCCGGTAGAGTAAACCCGCATTTGATCGTGAATCTCTTTCGGCCCGTCTATGGAGATAGCAACTACTGCGCCGCTCTCCTTACACGAAGTCAAAATCTCTTCGTCAAGAAGAATACCGTTGGTATTCAGGGTAACTCCCATGCTTTGTGGAAGTACTTCCGCTTCCTTGTTCTCCTTGATGTACTGCAGAACTTCAAGGAGGACCTTACGATTCAGCGTTGGTTCACCTCCGTAGATGACTATCTGCTGGTCGGTATGTCCCTTGGCAATACTCCTCTTCACACACCTAGCAAAGAAATCGATAGCAGCATGCGCCGTCTCCGACTTCATTTGTGAAAAGCGGTAGTGAGGAGGCATATTGGCCAAGAAATAGCAGTACCGACAACGGATATTGCAAGCATCAGAAAGAAGTAGATAAAGGATGTTGATGGATGGATCGTCTAACGCTTTCTGATACTCCCGATAATGTTCACATCCGTCATCATTCTCTGCTAGGAGAAAACCCAATGACTGGAGCGATTCCAGGAGTTGCTCTGACTCAGCGTCAGATGACGTGAACCAACCATCTTCTTGACACTGTTTCACGGTCGATGCTTTGATAAACACTGTTTCCAAGTCAAGGCTGTGATACAATGCCACGTACTCCTCATCTACCGGAATGATGTACAGGAAAGGACTTTGTTGTAGTCTCACTTTAAACCTCCTTTCTTTTTAGAAAGTTGGGGGTGGCATAACTCAACCACCCCCATTCCTAATTTCTGTTTCACCTACTTGCTCGACTTGCACGGCGTGCAACGGCATGAGCTACAAGATGTGCAGTCGCACGGGCGGGAATTGACCGCTTCGTTGAGATCGATCCTCCCGACGATCTTCGAGCGTGTTTCCGCCGCAGGAACTACGAGAACATTGGCTTTACTCATTCTCATCACCTCCTCTCTGGGGAAAGAATCACCCGACCTCACAACTTGTTAATGTGCTATATCCAGAGCCAATCTCTGGATTTCTAAGATTATATTAAATCATATTTTGTCAAAAACAACAATAAGAATTTCTTGTATTACTAGTAGTTCCGTTTACCCCCACACTAATTCTATTAGTGTGGGGGTTTATCCACATCTCTGTATAAAAAATAGTAAAAAAGTGATACAATATACATTGATAAATGAATATTAGTAACAAATATCATTACAAAAATATGAGGAAGTTTATTTTCCTGTTCTTTTCTTTGGTCGTGGTTATTGGGGGGTCAATGTTTTTAAATGTTCAAAAGGCGCAAGCGGCTTGTTCTGAACAAGATGCGGCCGCAGGAAGTTACCCTCCCACAATCAATCTTCTCACAGCTTCTCCAAATACGGAGCAAACTCAATTAACCGTAAAAGTTAATGTATCGTCAGGGTTTGACTGTGTCCATCTTTTAAGTTCTCCATACTCACTTTCGTTTGATGGATCTGTAAGAAATAAAAGTGGAAGTGATTTTGCATATTCGTATAAAAGTTCCTCAACTTATTTTAATGTTATTAAAGATTATTTTATTGATATTTCCAATTATCCGAGTGGAACATATAATGTAGATTTGGAAGCTAGGAGTTTATATGGAGCTAGCGGCATTAATGAAAAAGTTGCCACATCCACAACCACTTTTACTTTACTTAGAACAGGAACAATAAATTATTCTTCTAACAAAGCTGTAAGCGCTACCATATATTCGACTGATGGGAGCATTTCTAAACAGGTTTCTAATACATCGGAAAGTGTAACCGTTACAGCTGATAAAACATATGGAATTAAATTCTATCCACAACCTACAACTAGCGATGGGTATATATTAGATAGATCTGGAAGTGATGTCAGCGCAAAGTATCTTTCTTCCGGAGGGGCTATAGGTTTCAGTTTAAAATACAATCCTTCTTTTTCGTGTTCCGTGATATCTCCCACCGACCCAAATCTTTTAGTTGAAAATGACCATCAATTTAACAGTTCTGCGAGCGGAGGGGAAGGTCCGGGAACTTACACTTATTCTTGGGATTTTGGAGACGGAACGGCTCTCAATATACTTCAGAATCCAACTCACAAATATTCTTATTCAACTGCCGGAGTTTCAAAAACAATAAACTTTACCGCAAAAAGCGGAACTCAAACATGTACTAAATCTATAACTGTTACGCCAACTGTCAGCACTCTTAACTTAGATGCAGCGTTATACCCTCAAACTTGTGATGTGGGATCTCCCGGAGCAATGGGACAAGATGCGACTCAAGTTCAAATAAAAATTACTAATCCAAACAGTCAGTTTATAAACAGTGGAAATACTTATGTAGGACAAAGTTTGGATATTTGGAGATTAGGAAATTACACTCCAACTCTTGGAACATATCCGTCAACAAAATATAAAGCGTGTAATCCATCAGTAATTCCTTCTTCAAATAGTTATTCTTCTCTTTCCGGAAACGAAACAAAAACGTTTGTTGCTTACTTTGAGCCGGTGCCTACTTCAACTGTTGATTTGAAAATAGAAAATCCAGTTGGCTCTAATACTTTTGTAAATGGACCGGTTAATAGAATTTTTGGAACTGATGTGAAACTTTCTTGGAGCGGAGTGGGATTAAATAGTTGTACTTTTGCAGAAACTCCCGCTGTTTCTGCCTCTCCAATTCCGGGAACTAAAGTATTTACTTTACCATCAAGTGGCGCTTCAAAAACTTATACAATAAATTGTAATGGAAACAATGGAAATCCCTCCGATTCCGTTTCAGTGACTTTATCGGCTATTGCCATATCTCCCCCGACAAATTTATCGGTCAGTTCTTTAGTGGCTTGTCCAAAACCACAAATGCGTCTTTCTTGGACAAAGCCATCGGGATCTTTGACTGGTTATAACGTATATAGAAACACAACTAATAATTTCTCATCAAGCGTAAAAATTAAATCTGTTATAGAAACAGATATTTACGGAGACATTCTTAATTATTATGAAGACAAAGACAAGGACTTATTAAATAGCGCTACGTATTACTATTGGGTTAGTGCGGTTTATCCTTCAGGAGAAAGTTCGGCAGGACCAGTTCAAATATCTACATCAAGTTGTGTGGGGAATGTAGAGATAAATGCGCAGATTGTTAATTCCAATTGTGCTTATCAAGGTGGCTTGTCTAATTTTGGTATTTCAAACAATGCGGTATCTGTAAATATTTCTGGTCAGTGGCTTAATTCTCCAAGAACCCCTGGATTATATTCTAATGCTCCTATAGGAAATTACGGAGGTGTTGGCGATACGGCTACCATATCTGATACCAATTATGAAAAAGCTAATTGTCCTTTAAACCCAACTCCCAATGACAATATTTATCCAGATCAGTGTACTTTGACTGAGGGAGAAACTTGTGTGTTTAATGTTTATTTTAAGAAAAAAGGAGCTCTTGTCGTCACTCCTAATCCTGCCACTGTTTCAATGGACAAGCCCGTTAATTTTACTGCCACTCATAATGTGGATGGGAATGTTACCAGTAATACCAATACGACATGGTTAGCCAATCCTTCAAATTTGATCGAATTTTCTGCTACTACCAAAGGAGCTCTCTACGGAAGGATTGATGGAAACACAACTATAACTGCTACTTACAACGGTCTTGCCGCCACAACTTCTCTTACTGTTCGTTCTCCCAGTATGGTTATGATTCCTACTACTCCTCTCACTTGTACCGTCGGACAAACTATATCATTCTCCAATCTTTTATACGATAAAGACGGTCCCGGAGGAAATGATTATTCTGATGCCGAAGCCAAAGGAAGCGCCAATACTACTTGGACATCAGACAATGCAGGTATAGCTTCCTCTCAAGGAAGTGGATCTTTCAAATGTAACGGTGTTGGAACAGTCAATGTTCATGGAACTTACAAATACAGAAACCCAACTCCTGATCCAACTAAATCAATTACTGCCGATGGAGTGATTGTGGTAACTGACGTTCCGTTAGCTATTGGTAATCTTAATATAAATGCCAATATAGTTAATGGACAATGTCAGTCGTATAATGGTGGAACATTGGCGTCTAATGGACTTAGTGGCGGTTCGGTTAATGTTTCTATAACTGGACCTGGAGGAGCAACGACATTTACCAGAAACCCCGGGTCTCATTCTTTATCTTTGGGAAGTTATGTAGTCAATTCGGCAAGCATATCAGATTCTAATTTCCAAACAATTTCTTGCCCGGCTAGTGATACCAACAACTATAATCCTGACCAGTTTTTCATAACAGAAGGAGGTACAACTACTGTAGATACTTATTTTACAAAAATTATTTCATCCCTTAGTTGTTCTATCAATCCTGGCAGTATAACGGTAGGTTCGAGCGAATCAGTTGGTTCAACAATTTCTGCTTTAGGTGGAGTATCTCCCTATACCTATAAATATGATTTTGGAGACGGGTCAGTTGAAAATACATTTAATTCATCTAACGTAAGAAATCATATCTATCCTGTAAATACTGGAACTTTAGACAAAACATATAATGCTTCTGCTACCGTAAAAGATAGCAATGGTAGTGGAACGACAGCCACATGTCCTCAAATAGTTATTGTTAGAGGCACGGCTAGCCCGATAGTTTCCATAAAAGCTTCTTATGAAAGTGGTGGGGGAATCATTTCTCATGTTTTTAAAAATAATAAAGTTTTTATTGATTGGAGGTCAAATAATACTGTCAGTTGTCGAGTAACCAGGGGAGGTGAGTATGGATTTTCGGTAAATGGAGTTTCCGGAACTGATGAAACGAATAATCTTACCGGAACTTCGGTGTTTGAAGTAACTTGTGTAAATAACGTCGGGATAGAGGGAAGCGCTCAAACAACCGTAGAAGTTTTTTCCAATACATTAGAAATAAACCCCGGATATAAACTTAACTGTTTGTCGGCAAACAGTTCCGATATTCCGGCAGATCTGTTTTCTCAATTAAGCGGAATCAAAGCCAACATATCTCGCCTTGAAGGAACGGGAATTTATCCTTTCGGTTCAACTTTAACCAGCTGGGATGTTTCTACACAAAGTAACCCCGTTCTCTATACTCCACAAAGCGTTTCTGGCGTTCCTGCCGGATACAAACTTTGCAACTTCTCTCCAACTTCGGCTGAATACACCAACACCAAAGAATCTCCTTCTCAAACAAAAGCATTTACCGCTTACTTTGCTCCGGTCTTGTCGTGTAATTTAACATCTACTCCACTTTCCGGTTCTTCTAGTAATGTTACTTTAAATACAACAGCTGTTGGAGGAAGCGGAAGTTATCAATATAAATTTGATTACACTAACGACGGAACTTATGACACAAATTTAAGTTCTTCGGCTTCGGTTACCACAACCTATCCATCCTCCGGACAGGTTTATACCGCAAAAGTATATGTTAGTGATGGAACGGATTCGACAACTTGTACCGCCGGTGTCTCTTCTCTTTCTCTTGATGTTTGGCCGACATATAATTCCAACGATCCGAAAAATTCAGATACGACAATTTCTGTTCTAAAAAATAATAATGTTTTTGTAAAATGGGAAGCACAAAATGCCAGTGGCGGGTGTGAATTTTATAAAAACAATGTCAAAATAATTCCAACTCCTTCTAGTCCTTATAATACCGGAGCTCTTACTTCTGCTGTTACGCCATATAAAATAAAATGCCTTGGAGCTTTAGGGTCATTTATTGAAAAAGAAGTTAACGCAACTATTTTCTCTAATGTCTTTAATGTAGACGGTGTCTATAAGAAAGATTGTTCTCCTCAAACTTCAGCCGTGTCGTTTGATGACCCAAGCGTTGATTTTAATTTTTACAACGGGAAAGACAGCATTCGTATCAGCGTCTCTCGCTTAGATGGAACGGGTAGTTACCCAATCGGTTCTACTCTTACTAATTGGGATATTACAACTCAATCAAATCCTGTTAATTACACTGCGCAAAGCGCTTCTGGAATACCAAGCGGGTACAAGCTTTGCGGTTTTGCCTCATCTCCGGTTAGCTATCAAAACAAAAAAGAATCTCCCTCACAATCGGGAACTATAGTAGCTCAATTTGCTCCGGTGTTCTCGTGTACTGTTTCCGGAAAACCTAATCCGACGGATACCAATACTAAAGTTGATTTGACCGCTGTTGGTGTC
>Ga0172379_10001835_pt1 | contig 40481 bp, 33 predicted proteins | sample GrowelOW334metaG_FD_119756 | JGI IMG/M metagenome (GOLD analysis project Ga0172379, IMG submission 119756) | Groundwater microbial communities from an aquifer near a municipal landfill in Southern Ontario, Canada - Groundwater well OW334 metaG | ecosystem: Environmental > Aquatic > Deep... | reverse complement strand
GTCTGGGTTTTTTAGATTCCCCTCTTGAGAGGGGTTGGGGTGTGTAAGATAATCTTCCAAAGCATTTAAAAAATAAGTATAAGTAATTTTTTACCCCTCGGGGCCTAACACACCCCGGTCTTCCCCTCGGCATGCTCGGGACAGGCGACCACCCCCTGCCTGCGCAGGCAGGCTCTCAAGAGGGGAATTTTATCAGTAGACATGATTTATTATACAGTCCCTACGCCTGGCTGTTTTTTTATTTTCAAATATATAGTATAATGTAAGGACTTGGATGTTAGAAAATAAAGCGTTGTTTATAGTTTATTTTTCTTTTGCTTTAGCACGGCAACGCCGGAGACAATCTTGGCTATTTTGTTAGATAAATTTTCGCCACGCATCGTAACTCAGTCAAAATAATTATTGATTTTTTTATAGGACATATTATTTTGACTTCAAACAGACGATGCGAGCTGGCTCAATTTATCTACAAAATAGAAACAATTTCTCAGGATTGCCTTAGCTAAAGCAGATAAATATTATTTGTTAAAATGTAAACAACCCTCTTAAATCTAACAACTTAGATTTGAATCATACTCTATGTTTGTTAATCAGCTAGCGCCACGTCGAACCAGAAATATTGCTCTGGGATTTTTCATCTTCTCTGTAATATTTAGCGGAGCGGTTTTTATCTATGCTCAGTTCAGCGCCTCGGCTCAAACCGCAGTCAGTCTGAAGATTATTAGCGGAGCACAGTCTAGTTATAATTCCGGCGACCAAACCGTTATCAAGATTCAAGCCAGCGGTTTTCCTGAGGCTCTGCCATTAAGCAGGGTGGCTTATAAAATACTTAAAAAAAGCAGTACCGCTACCAGCTTCACAGCTACTACTTGGCACGAAGCTATGAGAGAGATTGAGCCTAATATATTCGGGGTGCCGTTTGCTCCTGGTTTGTTGGGGGAGACTGCCGGCGTTATTTACAAATTTGAAGTCTATACCAGTTACGATAATCAATATGTTGGTGATAGCTTTGAGTTCACAGTCAAGGCTTTGAGCGTTTGTGGTGTGACGGATTGTGTTAGTTGGGGAAACTGTTTGTCGGAGAATAATACTCAGCAACAAACTTGTCTAAGTTTTAAATCAGGCTGTCAGGCCAGTTCCGCTAATCCGGTTATCAGAGCTTGTAGTATCACTTGCCAAGCCATAGTTTGTCAGAGTTGGAGTGGCACTTGCGATCAGGGTATAGAAAAGTGTGTTAATTTGTATCGAACTCCGGCTGGCTGTCATGGTGAAGCGCCGGCTAATCAAATCAGTCGCTCTTGCGTTGCTACGGACAGTACCAATACTTACTGTTCAGCTACTGATCTGGAATCAGCTTGTAGCGCTTGGGAACAGTGTCTGAATGGACGTCAGATTAGAACTTGCTCGGTACCAACTGGCTGTCAGCTTGATCCATCTACCACCATGCCGATAAGCAACAGAACTTGCACGACTAATATCACTACTACTTGTACCAGCTTCACTTATGGTGATTGGAGTGATTGTCAAGCTGAATCAACTGACTCAGGGCTCGGTTTTCAAACGAGGACGGTACTGGCTAAGGTTCCTGTGGCCTGTCAGGGGTATCCGTCGCCAAGCGAATTAAGACGTGCTTGTTCGATTAAACTGTCGGCCTCACAATGTAGCGCCGGTGATTGGACTTGTAGCGCTTGGGGAGATTGTTCTGTCAGTATCAAAACTAGAATTTGTAAATTAAATAATACCCAATGTCTATATCCAGAATTAGTCAGACCGCCAGAGGCCGAGGCCTGCTCCGTTAATAATCAAAGCACGAGAGTGGATTGTGACCCGAAGCTGTATCAGGTTGATTGCGCTGACATCGCTTGTGTTAATGGTTACCAAAGAAAATGTAAGGTGATTGCCAAGAGTCCAGCAGGTTGTGTTGGACTGGATAGAATTGATCAGCCTTGTCAGAAACAGGAAATCAAGACAGAAGACTGTCGAGAGGCTTGGAGCTGTGTCTGGGGCGATTGCCAGTCCGATGGCTTCAGAATACAAAACTGCCAACAACTCAAATGTCTAGATCAGAAATTACCTAACCCAGCTCGTCGCGAGAGCTGTCAATTGCCAGCACCAAAACCCGATAAGCCCGCTGAATTACCGGCAATCTGTGTTAAGGAACCTTTCGTCTGTCTTGACTGGGGTTTGTGTCAGGAGGCGGACGGCATTTGGCAACAGCTGAGACAATGTGAATTGCGACCCGACTGCGTTGGCTACCAAGGAGCTCGTCCAACTCTATTGAAGCGATGTGAGGCACCTCATCTTGAGCCAGTCCAGACGAGGTCCGAGCCAATAAGCTCAAGTACTACTGAGACTGCGACCGATGATGCGCAGACTGTCAGTGACACTGCAAGTGAAATCACTAGAGAGAATTTGAGACCGAGTTCAATTCAAGCAAATTTACCAGTCAGATGTCAGACAGCTAATATTACGAAAGTTGAGGAGTGCGAATTATATTTACGATCTGAAGTTTTACCAGAGACCTGCCGTGAGGCCGGTGTCCAGACTAAGGCAGAGTGCAAAGAATTACTTGAGAAGAATTATGATCGACCTAGTCAATGCGCTCAGCTAACTCCTCTGGAATGTTCCAGATTAATTAATAATGTTATCTTGTCAGATTATGTCAGCCCGGATGAATTACGTCAGTCGAGATTAGAGGCCAGCGCAGTGGCTAATACCATAATTACTGTCACAGCGCAGACGGACAGTGTTAGTATTAGTAGCGCCAAGGTTCAATTGAAGCCGGAAGACGCGGGCACAACTCAAGTTCTGTCAGCCAGCGACACTCTGGAAAATATTTTACCTATCAAGGCGACAGCTCGAGAAAATAATCTGATGGTTCTAGCTTCAAAATTGTCTGTTGATACCAAGTCTAATGCGGTGGGGGCAGTACTGATGTTCGATGATGATAAAGACGGCTTGCCTAACGATTTGGAATCGAGATTGGGTACCAAGTCAGATAATATTGATAGTGACGGTGACGGCTATAGCGATTTAACTGAAATCAAGACCGGCTATAATCCTCTGGGGCTCGGAGCAATGGCCTTAGAACTGAAGCAAATGATCAAGGCCATGGATTGGGCGGTCATCAATCAATTAGAAATTCAACAACCGAATGTCAAACAACTCTCAGTTGATCAAAGTTTACAAGTTCATAAAATTGAGGCGCTTAACAATGAGTCCGGCAAATATCAATTGAGTGGTAAGGCCTGGCCCAACAGCTTGGTTACCGTTTATATTTACAGTCAAATGCCTCTGGTGCTAACCACGACAACTGATGTCGATGGTAACTGGGTATATCAATTAGATAAACCCTTGGCCGATGGTAAACATGAGATTTATGTCGCCATCAATGACGACGTTGGCAATATCAAGAGTAACTCTTCACCACTTTCATTCTTCGTTAAGGAGGCTAAGGCTGTGACTATGGATCAATATATCGCCGAGGAAGTGTCAGTTATGCCAAGTTCAGATTCAACTAGTAAGATGCTAGCCTTCTATATCGCTGGCGGATCATCACTGGTCTTGGGCGCCTTACTACTATTTTTTACAATGAGAAAAATGCTTTTTAGATAAAATGGCTAAAAATAATCAAGTTCAATTTCTATCAAAGAATCAAGAGATAATCTATAATATCGTCTTGATTATTTTGATTCCGGCGACATTGATCATTAATTCATTTTTGTTTACCGTACAATTCAAGAAAACCATAGACCAGAGTTTGTATTTAAAGGCCACGGCCATCTCAGAAGTTCTGAACGCGACCATGCTGGATCGTTTTGAGGACGACACGGCTCTTCGAAGCATGGTTAAGAATGTGGCTAGTTTCAATAATGATGTTAGAGCCTTGGACATTTTGCGTCTTGATAAGGAGTCTGGTCAGTTTAAAGTTGTAGCCAGTTTGGATGATGCCAAAGTCGGTCAAGCGAGTAAAGCGACGAATTATTTCTTGGCCTGGAACAAAAATTGGCCAGTGGCCATGTTGTCGTCACAAGCCAGCGGATCAAATCAGACACCAGAGCGAGTCTGGGTTATCGCCAGCCCCTTACGCGATGAAGTAGGCGCACCCCAGGTATTGCTTAGTTTGTCAGTCTCCTTAAAATTGATGGACGAATTTACGAAACCAGTTCTGCTCAAATCAGTTATCATTTTGGTTGTTACGGTTGGTGTGGTATTATTATTACTGTTCGGCAATGCTCGTCTATTTGAATACGCCATACTGTATAACAAGATTAAAGAGCTTGATCAAATGAAGGACGAATTTATTTCCATGGCCTCTCACGAATTACGAACACCAATTACGGTTATTGATGGTTACGCTACCTTGATGTTAGAGGATACTAGCGGTCAAATAGTTATTAACGACCTAGCTCGTGAGAACTTACAATTAATCAAGGGCTCAACCGCTAGGCTTAAGGCTTTGATAGAAGATTTGTTAAATGTCAGTCGTATCGAGCAGGGTAGGCTTAAGGCAGAGTTATTAGACTGCGATCTAGATCCAATAATCAAGTCGGTAGTTAAAGAATTATCCAACAGCGCCATTGAGAAGAAACTGCAATTAAGCTATCAAGCTCCGACCAAGAAATTACCCCTGATTAAATTAGACAGCGATCGCATGAAGCAGGTCTTAATCAATTTGATTGGCAACGCTATCAAATATACTCCGAGTGGTAGTGTTACTATCAGCACTCAACTGGATCAGCAGGCTAAATATCTGGAGTTGAGGATTAAGGATACCGGTATCGGCATGTCGGCGAAAGATCGCGAAAGATTGTTTGAAAAATTTTATCGAGTTCAAAATGATAAGACTTCGGCTATCAGCGGAACTGGACTGGGGCTGTGGATTACCAAGCAGATAGTTGAAATGATGAAAGGTGAGATTTCCGTTGATTCGATTGAGAATGTCGGTACCCAAGTAGCATTAAGATTTCCATTAATCAAATAAAAATATATGTTATTTATCAAGTCTGAAGAATATGGCGAAGTTGGTAGCGCTCAAGATAATTTTTGGCGACAGCAAAATGATACCGAGGGATATTTGGCAATTGATGTTTATCAGAAGCCAGGTTATCTGATTATTCGGTCAACCATAGCTGGTGCCAGCGCCGATGATATTGAAGTTCTGCTGGATGATGAAATGCTGACCATTAAGGGTCATCGTCACGAACCAGAGCAAGTTGAACGCCAAGACTATCTCTACCGTGAGTGTTATTGGGGTAAATTCTCACGAACTATTATTCTGCCCTTAGCGATTGACGAAGCTGGGATTGAAACGGAGTTTGAAAACGGCGTACTCACTATTATTTTGCCGGAATTCAGATTGCAGACCGAATTATCGGAGAATGATTAAATCAGTCTTGGGTGGTATTTTTGAATAGCTGTGATAGACTTAAATTATGAAAGCAAATAAATACATCTATATCTATTTAGGCCTGGCGCTGGCTATTATAGTCTCCGCCTTAGCGTTGTGGTATTTTTGCTATGGCTATTATTGGCAGGACAAAATGTTCGGCACGGTCTATTTAAATCAAGATAAAATCAGTTCTCTAAGTCGAGCCCAACTACAACAATTTATAGACGCTAAAACCGATCAACTAAACAGGGGATTTAAATTCTGTTTGGAAGGGGATTGTCTAGAGTTGAAAGATAGCGCAGACGCCGGAGTTCAGGGCTTGTCACTAGTGTTATATGAAATTAATAGAACAGCCAGTCTGAGCCAGATATTTGATTATGGCAGGAATGGAAATTTTTTCAAAAAATTTAGCGACCGTCTAGCTAGTTTAATGTTGGTTAGACGAGCTGAATTAAATTTCAGTTACAATCAAGAATTAATTGAAGAACGTTTAAGAAACTATTTTGATTATCGAATTAAGAAAGTGGTCGAGGCCGATCTAGTCTTAGTAAATGATCAACTGACTGTTAGTGAAGAAGAAACAGGGTTAGAGATTGATTATAATAGAGCTGTCGAAGACTTGGTGACTGGACTAGCTAATGGTGATAATACGACTATTAATCTCAATCTCATTAGAATCGAACCTAAGATCAGAAAGTCGGAACTGCTCAATGTAGAAATGCAGGCGGAAGCGGTTCTGAACTTCTTGCCCATAACTTGGAAATATCAGGAACGGACTTGGACGACGGATGCTAAACAAGCGCGAACTTGGTTGGGTTTAGAATTGTCCGATAAGGGGAGACCGCAAGTCGTTTTAAGCGAAGCTAAATTGAGAAAATATTTAACCGATGAAATTGGTCAAGTGGTCAATGTCGCTCCGGTTGAACCGAAATTTACTATCAGTAATAACCGAATTTTCTTAGAAGAAAATGCCAAGACGGGTGAGGAGTTGGATTTGGATGTCGCTGTTAGAGATTTATTTACGGCGGTCCAGAGTGGTCAAAAAGAAATTACTCTGACCATGAAGCAAATGACTCCGCAAGCGACTGATAAAATTTTATCAGATTTGGAAGTGGTGGAATTGGTGGGAGTAGGAACTTCCAGTTACGCTGGCTCACCGGCCAACAGGCGTCATAATATCAAAGTAGGTTCTGATAGTCTCAATGGAATTCTGATTAAGCCTGGTGAAGAATTTTCATTACTCAAGGCCTTAGGGGCTATCGATAGAAGCGGTGGTTATTTGCAAGAATTGGTTATCAAGGACAATAAAACTATACCGGAATATGGTGGTGGTTTATGTCAGGTTGGGACAACCTTATTTCGAGCAGTGGTCAATGCTGGTTTGCCAGTTACCGCCAGACGCAACCATTCCTATCGAGTTCAATATTACGAACCGGCCGGCACCGATGCCACGATTTATGATCCGGCTCCAGATTTTCGTTTCATCAACGATTCTCCCAACTCTTTGATTATCAAGACTAGAATAGTTGGCTCTCAGGCCATCTACGAATTTTGGGGTAAGCGTGATGGTCGCATTGTTAAGGCGACTTATCCAACTATTTATAATATTGTTAAGCCGGGAGCGACCAAGATAATCGAAAGTACGGATCTCAAACCGGGAGAAAGGAAATGTACTGAACGAGCTCACAACGGCGCCGACGCCTTCTTTGACTATACTGTTACTTACAGCAATGGTGAAGTCAAAGAAACAAGATTCAGTTCTCATTATGTACCTTGGCGTGAAGTTTGCTTGGTTGGTGTCGGTACTACTAGCGCATCCAGTACTCCCAGTGTTGGCGATAATACTTTGAGCGCCCCTTTGGTAGATACTATTAGTCCTGATGATAATCAGACGGGGGTAGGTGTTTATAAGGGGAGTGAGTAGATTCACTTAATTTCTTTTGAATTTATAATTTATTTTTTTATTCTTTGCTTCAGCACGGCAATGCCGGAGACAATCTTGGCTATTTTGTTAGATAAATTTTCGCCACGCATCGTAACTCAGTCAAAATAATTATTGATTTTTTTATAGGACATATTATTTTGACTTCAGACAGACGATGCGAGCTGGCTCAATTTATCTACAAAATAGAAACAATTTCTCAGGATTGCCTTAGCTAAAGCAGTAGCTATTTTTATTTATCAAGTGTTGTTAAGACTATAACCTAAGCTAAATCTGAAGATGATTTATAGAGTCAAAGTAAATAACCATTGTTGTTCTAACGGCTAATTAATACAAAAAATCACCCACTTGGGTGATTTTTATAAGCTTAGCTAAAGCGGGCAGGCAAAGAAATTTCCGTTAATCAGCATCCAGTCGTAACCGGATAGAAATTAACAGTAAAATCCCCATGCTTGTCGTGCCTGGCCCGCTCCAGCCAACCTTAAAAAATTGTAATTAAACAATGTTTCACTATATCATAATAAACAAACCTTGTCAAGGATTATTTTAATGAAGTAACACGGCGAATTATAGGCTAATATTAAATAACTTTGCTTAAGTAATGGCCGGTGTAACTTTTTTTATTTTTTGATATTTCTTTGGGAGTGCCTTCGGCTACAATTTGACCACCGGCATTACCACCTTCTGGTCCCATATCAATAATCCAGTCCACTGATTTAATAACATCTAAGTTGTGTTCGATGATTAACACCGTGTTGCCTTTATCAACTAGACGATTAAGTACCTGTAATAATTTCTTGATATCTTCAAAATGTAATCCGGTGGTGGGCTCATCTAGAATGTAGAGAGTTTTGCCAGTGGCGCGACGTGATAATTCGGTGGCCAATTTAATTCTCTGAGCTTCACCTCCAGATAGAGTAGTGGCGCTTTGACCTAATTTAATATAACTTAGTCCGACTTCGTTGAGACTGGTTAATTTTTGTCTGATGGCAGGAATGTTGTGGAAAAACTCCAAAGCTTCTTCGACGGTCATATTCAATACTTCAGAAATATTCTTGCCACGATAATGAACGTCCAAAGTTTCTTTATTATAACGTTGTCCATGACAAACATCGCATTCGACATAGACGTCAGGCAAAAATTGCATTTCAATCTTCAATGAACCGTCACCAGAACAAGCCTCACAGCGACCGCCAGTAACATTGAAGGAGAAACGACCGGCCTTGAAGCCACGTAATTTCGATTCAGGAAGTACAGTAAATAAATCTCTGACAGGGGTGAAGGCTCCGGTATAAGTAGCTGGATTGGAACGAGGTGTGCGTCCTATCGGTGACTGATCGATATTAATCACCTTGTCAATGTGATGCAGACCTTCGATGCCTCGATGAGCACCTGGGGCAGTTTTAGCGCGATAGAATTTCTGATTCAAGGCAGTAGCCAGGATGTCAGTCATTAAGGTTGACTTGCCGGATCCTGACACACCGGTGATGGCGACTAATTTGGCGAGCGGAATTACTACGTCAATATTTTTGAGATTGTGTTCGGTGGCGCCTAATATTTTTAGTACTTTGGTATTGCCCTGGCGATACTTCTTCGGCGTATCAATTTTTCTCTTGCCAGATAAATATTGTCCGGTAATTGATTTGGGGTTGGCAATAACTTCGGCTGGTGTGCCTTGAGCGATTATTTGACCGCCATGTTCTCCGGCGCCCGGTCCGACGTCAATCAGATAATCACTGGCTAACATGGTAGCTTCGTCGTGTTCGACCACCAAGACAGTGTTGCCTAATTCTCTAAGGTCTTTGAGCGTTTGAATCAACTTGTCGTTGTCTCTCTGATGCAGACCGATGGACGGCTCGTCTAATATGTAAATAACACCGGTTAGGCTGGTGCCAATCTGGGTGGCTAATCTGATTCTCTGAGATTCACCTCCGGACAGCGAAGCACTACGTCGGTCTAATGTTAGGTAGTCCAGTCCGACATTGTGTAGGAAGCTTAACCTTTGAATAATTTCTTTGAGGATGGTGTTAGCAATTTTCAACTCTTTGGCGCTGAGGACTCGGGGGCTGTATAAATTTTCGAAATATACCTTAGCCTGATCAATTGATAAATTAGCAATCTGATTGATATTATAATCATTAATCAAGACGGCTAGGAATTCAGGTTTCAAGCGTTGTCCGTGACAACTACCACAATCCATAGTTCGCATGTAGGTCTCAATTTCTCGACGCACGTAGTCGGACTCGGTTTCTCGATAGCGTCTTTCTAGTTCAACGATGACACCTTCAAAGCTGACTTGTCTGTTACCCTGGAAACTGTCACTGGACCATTCAACGTTAAATTGTTGGTCAGTGCCGTGTAGGACTAAGTCTAATTGTTTTGGTGTTAAATCCTTGATAGCGGTGTTAAGGTCGAAACCATAGCGCTCGGCGACTGTGCCCAGCACTTTGAGGCGCCACATTTGACCGCCGAGATTATTGTGTGACCAAGGACGAATGGCTCCTTGAGCGATGGTTAACCTGGTATTCAAGAGTAGTTCGGGATCAATTTCCAACTTGGTGCCTAGACCATCGCATTCTGGACAGGCCCCGTGCGGTGAATTAAATGAGAAGTGTCTCGGCTCGAGGGTGCTTAAACTGAAACCGCAATTAGCGCAGGCTAACAGTTTGGAGAATAAATGTATTTTGTCATCTTGATCCAGTACGGTCACCAGTCCGTTGCCGAGCTCCAGGCCCTTCTCAATTGCTTCGTTCAAGCGAGAGGAGTCGGCTCGATCGCCAGTTATCTTAATGCGGTCAATAACTATTTCAATACGATGCTTAATCTTCTTATCAATTACTTTATCTTCGAATTCGTCAAGGCTGATTATTTGATCGTCGAGACGAATACGACTAAAACCGGCTCGAATGATACCGCTAATAACGCCTTTGTGTTCGCCTTTCTTGTCTTGAATAATTGGGGCTAAAACGGTCACCACTTGATTGTGAAAATTAGCATTAACCTTATCAATAATTTCGTCTTGGGTGTGTGGCTTGATAGGAATATGACAATCCGGGCAATAAGGCATGCCGATTTTGGCGAATAGCAGACGTAGATAATCGTAAATCTCAGTAACGGTGCCGACCGTGGAGCGTGGGTTAGCGGAGGTAGATTTCTGATCAATAGAAATCGCCGGTGACAGACCTTCGATGGAATCGACATCAGGCTTGTCCATTAAGCCTATAAATTGACGGGCGTAAGCGGATAATGATTCGACGTAGCGACGCTGACCTTCGGCGTAAATAGTGTCAAAGGCCAAGCTGGACTTACCTGAACCTGACAAACCGGTAATGACTACTAATTTATTGCGAGGAATATCAATGTCTATATTCTTGAGATTGTGGACACGAGCACCTCGAACCTTAATCATAGGGATGACGCTGGAGTTGGCAATATTTTTTAATGGAGTTATTTTTTTTGGCATAGACATTTTTTTGAAATGTAATACATTGTACCAGTCCCGAGCATATTAATCAAGTCGTCTGACAATTTTTGATAATTTTAGACAGTCAGAGAGTGTTGTGGTATAATTATAAAATATGAGTAACTAGGGTCTGGGAGTGAGCTGGAAAAATAGAATAATTCCTGCCTGTGCAGACAGGGAGGGGGTAAAAATAAATAATTTAAAAAACTCGTAACTCGTAACTTCTAAAGTATGTTTACCGAGCCTAACATAATTAGTCTGCCAAGCTGTAAAAAAGCCTTTACGCTGATAGAGCTGTTAGTAGTTATAGCCATCATTGGTATAATAACAACCATGACTACTATTGCTTTAAGCTCTATGCGTTCGCGCGCTCGTGACTCCAAGCGAGTCTCAGATTTGAAACAAATCGCCACAACTTTAGAATTATATTACGCCGATCATAATAGCTATCCGACGACTCTTACTTTCGGCTCAGCCTTAGTTGGCGCTAGCAATGGCAAGACCTATATGGCCAAGGTGCCGACCAATCCGACACCACGAGCTGAGGGGGCTTGCGCTGACCTAGAATATCAATATGCTGGTTCCACTAGCGAATTCTCATTAATCGGCTGTCTGGCCAAAGCCTCAGGCGATGCTCCAGCTGGTGCTAGAAGAATTGAGCGGGGTGGTAATGCCAGGGATCTGGGTCCAATCGATAGTATAGTTGGTTGGTGGATCTTGGATGGCTTGAATGGTACAAAAGATTTGAGTGGAAATAATAATCATGGGACGCTTTATGTAGTTGGTGGAAATACCGTAACCAGCACAGGTCGTTATGGTGAAAACTCAGGCGCCTATAGCTTGGACGGCAATGATTACATTTCAGTGGCTGATTCAAACTTTTTGGATATGGGCACTGGAGATTATTCTATTGTGCTATCACTGAAAACTGGCAATGATGTCACCTCTGTTTTTCAAGCGCCTTTAAACAAAGGATCTCAGGGTGCTGATTTTGCATGGTACAACTTTAGAATTATGTCTAATTTTATACAATGCTATGTAGGAGATGATGTCGGACCTGGCTATTTTGTTAATGGTATGAGCTCGGCTGTTAGTGCTAACAGTTATTATCAGGTTGTATTATCTATAAATAGAAATGGTTCACAAAAATTTTATAAAAATAGTTCACAAGTTGGTTCGGCAACTACGGTGAATACTCTTAATATTAATAGTGGAGCGGCCCTAGAGATTGGCAGACAAGATGGTGGTCAATATTTTACAGGAACTATTTATGAAGTTCGACTTTATAATAAAGCTTTGTCTCAAGCTGAAGTTACCGCACTCTACAATGCTACTAGACCCTAATTAAATATAAACCTAAAAAAATCCCCCCGATGGTCAGCGGAGGGATAAAGTAAGTTTGGGAATAAGTTGTATTATAGCTTGATGCTCAGCCTTGCTTAAGCAACATTTCATTGCAGTCTGTTTATCGTCATGATATCCGATCTTGCCGATACGAATCATGCAGTGTAAGAAATATAAATTATCATAATCCTTTCCGAATTGTTCAGGATTAAAACTATTGGTCTGAAGCTTGTGCTTAACTTCAGTTGCGTACGTAATGGCTTTTTGCGCCCTCTTTTGGTCTAGTACCCTTGATTGTAACTCAAACCAGTCGTCATCGCTCATCTTTAGGTCGCCAGCCAGTCTCATTCGTTTAGAGGCAACAGGAAATTGTAATATATCAGTGAAGTTTCTTTCTGCCTGCTCAGGTAGAGGTTTAGCTAGAAAAGATTTAATATCAGCTATTATTTCAGCTCGGTAGCACTCTCGATATAACATCTCTTGAAATTCCATGGCGACACCTATTGATAATTAAAAAGAACCATACTTTAATGATAAGAGTAATGATTTTGAAAGTCAATAGAATAGTTAAAAAATGACGAAACACCCTTGACTTTAAGTCTATTTAGGGCTATAAATGATACGTAGAGATTGATTCTTGAATTTTCAAGGATTTATTTTTGTTTATTTTATGAATCAGTTAGCTTGGTGGCAACCACATTTAAACCTGTTCATCAGACTATCTTCTTGGATAGTCGGGCCTATTATTGTTGGTCTAATGCTCGGAAAGTGGTTGGAAGTTAAATATGGTTATGAGCCCTGGTTGTTTCTAGGGACCGTCGGGCTGTCTTTTGTTATTTCTATGGTCGGATTAATTACCAATACTTTAGCAGAATATAAAAAAATTGCCGAAGACGAAGCAAAAGCTAAGAAATAAGAGTGAATAATGCTGATGCTTCTGGTTTTAGATAAAAGCATCAAAAAAGCGTGTCTAAAAATTTTATAAATTCCCCTTTAGGAAGGGGATTAAGGGGTTGGTGTCTATACATAAATAATACTAATCAAATACCCTCCCCGGCCTATCGGCCACCCCTCCATGGAGGGGAATTCCGCTAGCTGGCGGATAAATTCCCGCGTTCGTATGTCTTTACCAGTTGAAAATACATCAGTAGAACCAGAGGCCTCTTCAGAGGCTTATGTTACCGAACACACTTTGTTCGCCGAGCCAATCTTTCATTGGGGCGGTTTTACTGTGACCAACTCATTGTTGAATTCCTGGCTGTCATTGGTGGTGATTATCGCTCTGGCCTGGGCGATAGGACGCAAAGTTAGCTTGGTGCCCAAGGGATTGCAAAATTTTTTTGAAGCCATTGTAGAATTATTTTTAGATTTATTTGATACCGTTACCGGCTCCAGAGAGAAGTCCTTGCAAGTAGCACCCTTCGTCCTAACTTTCTTCTTCTTCGTCTTGATTAATAATTGGATGGGTATTTTGCCTGGCATTGGTTCGGTCGGTCAGATTGTGGAACATCACGGCGAAAATATTTTCATTCCATTTTTTAGAGGAGCGACGGCTGATTTGAATACTACTCTAGCCTTGGCGACTATTGGTGTGGTGGCTAGTCACATCTTCGGAGTGATGATGATCGGAGCCTGGAAACACTTCAACAAATTTATCAATCTGCAAGCTTTCTTAGATATCCCTAAGCACATCAAGAGTAATCCTACCATCATTTTAGTTAATCCGATTAAGGCCTTCGTCGGAATAGTGGAGATTATCGGTGAGTTGGCTAAGGTGGCCAGTTTATCATTTAGGCTCTTCGGCAACATTTTTGCTGGAGAGGTATTGTTGGCATCGATGTCAGCAATTCTAGCTTGGGGCGTACCTATTCCATTCATGTTTTTGGAAATAATCGTAGGGCTAATTCAAGCCCTAATCTTCAGCTTGTTAATCTTGATATATCTGTCCACCGCCAGTACTGCAGACGAACACTAAGACCCGACAAATCAACGAATCAATTCACTAATACACTAATCTATTTTGCCTAGGTTGATATAATTAAAAAAACACCGTTACTAGTATTTGTGAATTCGTGAATTGATTAGTTGATTTGTGGGAGTTTTGTTAGAATGGTTATAGTTTAATAAAATACATTTTATAAAATAATTAATAAAAAAACTTATGGAAAATGTTATGTTAGCCAAGGCCTTGGCCATCGGCATCGGATCAATTGCTCCAGCTCTCGGTATCGGTTATATCGGTGCAAAAGCTATGGAATCAATCGGACGCAACCCTGAGGCTGCTGGTAAAATCATGGTGCCTATGTTGTTGGCCTGTGCTTTCGCCGAAGCCGTTGCTATTTACGCCTTGGTCATCGCTTTCAGTATTAATTAATATTGTGGCATTCTGCTTATCTATCATGGTGGGCAGTAGTTAGGATATTAATAGAATTTTTAATTCACCAGTCATGCCGGTCCCGCTCTGCGGGAGTATCCAGCCTGCCTGCCGGCAGGCCGTGTCGCCAGCCTCGCCTAGCGAGTCTAGGCGGGTAGCACGGGATGACAGTTATTTTAAATTATCGAACTATGGACACTTTAATTGATACTTTTCACCTAGATTTAAAATTGTTTATCGCCCAACTAGTTAACTTCGGTATCGTCTTCGGCGTGCTGTATTGGTTCGCCCTCAAGCCCTTGGTCAAGACTATGACCGAACGAACTAAGAAGATTGAACAAGGATTGAACGACGCCAAAGAGGCCAGTAACCGTTTAGACAAATCCAAGGCAGAGCAAACTAAAATGATTAAAGAAGCTCGCCAAGAAGCGCAACTAATTCTGGATCAGGCTAAAGCGCAAGCAGATACCAAGCGTGAGGAAATGATTGCTAAGGCTAGAGAAGAAATTGGTTTGATTATCAATCAAGAGAAGGCCAAGATACAACAAGAGAAGGCCGAAGTTTTTAAAGAAATGAAAGCGGAAGTGGCTGATTTGGTCATAGCAACTGTGGCTAAAATTTTACCATCTAAGTTAAGCGCCAGCGATGAAAAAGAATTTATCAAGTCTCTGCATAAATCATAATTGACCTATGAAATATAATGCCAAACAATACGCTAACGCTTTAGCCGAACTGTGCCAAGGACAGACTCCTTCTCAGTCAGGCAAGCTGATTGATAAATGGTTGAACTTAATCAGTGAGCGAGGTCAACGAAGCCTACTACCTCAAATAGTGGAGGAGCTGGAGTCGTATTACCATGCCGGTAGCCTGGATGTGGTAGTGGAATCGGCTGGACCTTTGAGCAAGGCGGTCAAGGCCTGGGCTCAGGACTACGTAGCTAGTCGTAGCGAAGCTAAGGTAATCAAGATACGAGAGAAGATTAACCCCGACTTGCTGTCCGGCATTGTTATTAAATATGGTGATAAAAAAATTGATTTAAGTTTAAATCAAGTGTTAATTAATTTAAAAGAAAGTATAGCCAATTAATTCGTCCGGATAGGCTAGCTAAATAATGGATTATAAAATTTGAAACATATGTCTAACACCAAGGATTTTATTCTAGAGCAAATTAAAGGTCGCATTGCAGAATTCAGTTCAGAAGCCACAGAGCAAACAGTCGGCCGAGTTTTAAAAGTGTCCGACGGCATTGCTATCTTGTCAGGCTTGTCTGATTTAATGATGAGTGAAATTATTGAGTTCGTGACTGATGATGCTATCGTCACCGGCGTTGCGCTCAACCTGGAGTCCGACACAGTCGGCGCTATTATTCTGGGCGATGGTTCGGCTGTTAAAGAGGGTCAGGAAGTTAGATCCACTAAACGTATTTTGGAAGTGCCAGTCGGAGAACAGTTGATTGGACGAGTGGTTAATCCTCTAGGTATCGCTGTTGACGGCAAGGGCAAAATAACCAGCACCACTTTCTATCCAGTGGAGAAGATTGCTCCAGGAGTTATTACCCGCGCCAGCGTCAAGGAGCCGGTTCAAACCGGTATCAAGGCTATTGATTCCATGGTGCCGATTGGGCGAGGTCAGCGAGAATTGATTATCGGCGATCGTCAGATTGGTAAAACTGCCATAGCCATCGATACAATTATCAATCAAAAGGGTCAGAACATGAAATGTATTTATGTCGCCATCGGTCAGAAAGAGTCTAAGATAGCTGCCATCGTGGCTAAGTTGGAAGAGGCTGGTGCTATGGCTTATACCACTGTCGTTTTGGCTGGAGCCAGTGCTTCCGCTTCCTTGGTTTACATTGCTCCCTATGCCGGTTGTGCCATGGCTGAATATTTCTTGGACAAAGGAGAAGATGCCTTAATTGTTTACGATGATTTATCTAAGCATGCTATCAGTTACCGTGAAATCTCTCTGCTCCTGAAACGTCCACCTGGACGTGAGGCATACCCTGGTGATGTCTTCTATCTGCATTCCAGATTATTGGAGCGAGCCTGTAAACTGAATCCTGATTTCGGTGGTGGTTCTATTACTGCTCTGCCAATTATTGAAACTCAGGCTGGCGACGTCAGTGCCTATATTCCTACTAATGTTATTTCCATCACCGACGGTCAGATTTATTTGGAAGCGGACTTGTTCTACAAAGGCAATCGTCCTGCTATCAATGCCGGTCTGTCAGTTTCCCGTGTCGGTTCCAGCGCTCAGATTAAAGCTATGAAAAAGGTAGCTGGCAAGATTCGTTTGGAAGCCGCTCAATTTCGTGAGTTGGCCGCCTTCTCTCAATTTGGTTCTGATCTGGATGATGATACTAAGGCTAAGTTGGAACGAGGTAAACGCTTGATAGAAATATTTAAGCAAGATCAATACGAACCGCTGGATGTGGCCAAGCAAGTTATCATCTTCTTCGCTTTATCTAATGGTTATTTGGACAATGTTCCGGTTGACCGAGTGGCCAGCTTCGAAGCTGAACTTTACAATTACCTGGACAGTCAACAGGAAGCCATCTTGAAAGAAATAAACAAAGCCAAGGAGTTGTCAGATGATTTGACTGTGAAGTTAAAGACCGCTCTGGATAATTACAAATCAACTCTGGACTACTTAATTGTTTAAATTGACCTATGGCCAAGACCAAAGAAATACAACGACGATTAAAATCCATCAATAACATTGGTAAGATTACCAAGGCGATGGAAATGGTAAGCGCTTCCAAGATGCGACGCTCGGTTGAGGCCGTCTTGAAGACCAGAACTTATGCCAATTTGAGTTGGGAAACCGCTTTGAATCTGGCTCAACTGAGTCGTCAACAGGACACGCCTCTGCACCCCTTGCTAAGTGTCAGACCTGAAGTCAAGCGAGTGGCCATCGTCGTGCTTAGCTCCAATCGAGGTTTGGCTGGAGGTTTCAACTCTAACTTGTTGAACAAGGTTAGAGAATCCATCAAGAAACATCATTTCCAAGATGGGCAACTGGTGATTGAACCCGAATTTATCTTGATAGGCAAGAAGGGCGAGGCCTTACTTAACCTGGGCTACAAGGTGGCCGCCGCCTTTCCTAAATCGGACCTAGTCATTGGCTCAGAAGAAACCAAAACTTTGAAACATTTGGTGATTAATGAATTCTTGAACGGCTATTATGATAAAATATTGATAGCCTATACTGATTTTATTAACCCAGTGAAACAAGTGGCGCGCATTAAACAATTGTTACCGATTGAAATAGAGACACGGGATGATTATTTGGGTGTGGTGGGTAAGAGCGCTCAAGTCGGTGTCAGTAAAAGTTTCATTGAATCCAAGCGTGAAGTTCATACTGTCAGCAATAAGTTTATTCACGAATATTTATTTGAGCCCGGCCCGACCGAAGTTCTGGACAAGATTCTGCCTAAACTGATTGAAGTTCAATTACTGCAGGCCATGTTGGAGTCCAACGCTTCGGAGCACAGCGCCCGTATGACTTCTATGCATCAGGCTAGTGAAGCGGCTCATGATATGGCAGATGAATTGACTTTGTATTTTAATAAAGCTCGTCAGGCCAGTATCACAGCGGAGATTGCTGAGATAAGCGCCGGCGCTAATGCGCTAATTGATAATTAGAATTTTTTTTAATCATAATTTTATGGCAGAAACCAACCTAGGAACTATCAAACAGATTATCGGCGTCGTCGTGGATGTTTATTTTCCGGATCAAGCGCCGAAAATATTTAATGCTTTAACACTGGATAACCACGGTCAGAAATTAACTCTGGAAGTTGAGCAACATTTAGGAGGCAATCTGGTGCGAACTATTGCTATGGGTACTACTGATGGCTTGAAGCGTGGCGATCAGGTTCATGATACCGGTCTGCCAATCAGCGTGCCGGTTGGTAATGACACTCTGGGTCGAATCTTCAATGTCTTGGGTGAAGAGATTGACGGCTTGGCGCCGGTTCAAACTAAGGAGCGATCTCCTATTCATCGCGAAGCCCCAGACTTCACTGAACAATCTAATAAAATTGAAATTCTAGAAACCGGCATCAAGGTAGTGGATTTGATTTGTCCTATCGTCAAAGGCGGTAAGGTCGGCATGTTCGGTGGCGCCGGAGTCGGCAAGACGGTAATCATCATGGAGTTGATTCATAACATTGCTAGTGAACACGGCGGTTACAGCGTCTTCGCTGGAGTCGGTGAGAGAACTCGTGAAGGTAACGATTTATATCATGAAATGAAAGATAGCGGTGTTATTGATAAGGTGGCCATGGTCTTTGGTCAAATGAACGAACCGCCTGGTTCTCGCGCTCGCGTTGCTCTGTCAGGTCTGACTATCGCCGAACATTTCCGTGATCAACAGGGTCAGGACGTGCTCTTCTTCGTTGACAATATTTTCCGCTTCACTCAAGCCGGCTCTGAAGTGTCAGCCTTGCTGGGTCGTGTACCTAGCGCCGTCGGTTATCAACCGACATTGGCAACCGAAATGGGAGCTCTACAAGAACGAATCACTTCTACTAGCAAGGGATCCATCACTTCCATTCAAGCGGTTTATGTGCCAGCTGATGACTTGACCGATCCAGCTCCGGCTACAACCTTCGGACATTTGGATTCCACTGTTGTCTTGTCACGTGCCTTAACCGAATTAGGTATATACCCAGCTGTCGATCCTCTTGACTCCTCTTCGATTATTCTTGATCCTAAGATTGTCGGTGAAGAGCATTATCAAGTGGCTCGCGGAGTTCAGAAGATTCTGCAACGCTACAAGGAACTGCAGGACATCATCGCCATCTTGGGTATGGAAGAATTATCCAATGAGGACAAATTGATTGTGGCTCGCGCTCGCAAGGTGCAGAAATATTTGTCACAACCATTCTTTGTGGCTGAGGCCTTTACTGGTCGTCCTGGTAAGTATGTGAAGTTAAGTGATACAGTCAAAGGATTTAAAGCCATCTTGGACGGTACTTATGATGACAAGGGTGAAGACGCTTTCTATATGAAAGGCGGTATTGAAGAAATAGACTAATGTCACTTTATTCCCCCGATGTCCATCGGGGGGATCTAGTTTCTTTTAGTGATATGTCCAAATTTCAACACAAGGCAAGTATTAATATAACCTCACCCTTAATCCCTCTCCTTGAAAAGGAGAGGGAAGTAAAAGTTAGTTAAAAGAAATTCCTAGATATTAAAAAATATGAGCGACCAGCCAAAAATAAAATTTGAGTTAGTGACTCCGGAGAGGGTAGTTTTACGCGAGGAGATTACTCAGATTACTTTGCCTACTACTAATGGCGAAGTAACTATTTTGCCACATCATATCCCTTTGGTAGCGATACTACAGGCCGGTGTGGTGGAATTGAAGCGTCTAGACGGTAGTTTAGAGGTTTTGGCGGTGTCTGGAGGCTTGGTAGAGGTATTGGAGGGCAAGGTAGTCATTCTAGCGGACACTGCCGAACATGCTAGTGAATTGGATGAATCCGGGATTGAAACGGCTAGAATCAAGGCCGAAAAGCTCAAATCAGAATTGACTAAGGCTGACCAGATGGATTTCACCGCAGTTACTTTGATGCTGGATAAGGAGCTAGCCAGGTCCAAAGCGCTTAGAAAATGGCGCAAAATAAAAAACATAGAAACAATTAATTAAAGCCCTTGACTTCTACACTGCCTAATGATAATTTAAACGGCAGTTGTTTGAAAATTTATATATTTATAAGGGGGAATCTAATATTTATGGATAGTATTCGCGATAAAATAAAGCTTCTAGAAACGCCAGATGTGAATCAAGGTTCGTCTGATAATTTTTTGCATTTTTTGGAAGCTGCTAAAAATATTTACCACAATAATGGTGCGAGTAATGGTGATTTTAATGAGAATACCTTAGCCATGATTTACTACAAGATGATGCAATTCATCTATTCTCGCGACAAGCGTCAAAGTGATGTAGAGTCAGAAGAAATGAAATTTGCCATTGAAATAAAAAATAAATTATTCAAGCTAGGCATACCATACTTGTTGATTTGTCTCGACGGCAGAGTGTTTTCCAAGGGAATGTTCGGTCTCTATGGCCACGCCTATAGGACTCCAGCCGCAGACATCAAGACGGAATTCTTGGTCAAGGCTCATACTCGCAACAAAGAAATATTTTTGATAGAAGGACGCTTTTCTAGACTGATTGATCAGGCTCTAAATGATGAAAAAACCCAGGTGATGACAGAAATTCTGGATAGTCACGTTGGTTGCGCGGCCGGCAGTCTTCATCATGCGGATATCTCAGGTAAAGAAGCTTATGACCACGGACTCTACGAAGATGTTAAACGCAAAAAGGCTATGGCTAAGGCCATGATTGATTATGCAGCTATTAAGTTTCCTGGTAAGAGATTGTTTGTCGTCCAAACTTCTTTCAATCCTCATGATGGTTATTGCTACTTCGGTTTAGATCGCCGGGAGTGCTTGGAAGATTCTGAAGTATTGTCGCATGGATATACTGGCGAGGTTCTGAAAAATCTGACCGACAAGGGCATGATTATTTCTACTCGTCGTTTGGTTAGAGATGGAGAGATTCAAAAGATCATGGTTAAATATTTCTTTAACCTTGATTATAAAAATGATTATCGTCAGTCCACCTTTAATTTTTGGAAGAATATCGAAGCTATGTTGCCGGAAATAAAACCTGTAATCGAAAATCTGGTTATGGGCATCTATCCGCACCTAGCTGAAGACGAGCGCTTGCAGATTAGTATGTTAGTTTTGGCTAACACTTACAGCGGTTTCTTACATAACCACTCTCAGGCTCCTGACTCAGTTATACTAGTAGAGAAGCCTTATGAATATGCTCATCACCAAGAAAGTCTCATCGCTGTTACTATGAACGAAAAGGGTCCCTTTGACCGCGCTGATGCATTCTCGGTGACTCCTGATTATCCTCAATTAACAGATGCGATCCATTTGTGTCGCAATTTGATTATCAATAATCGTAAAGCTGGCAGAATGTCAGATTACGAAAAGAAATCAGCTGAACAATTAACTAGTTTAGAACATTACTCCACCAGCCCCGTTCTATGTTTATTATTTGAAAGGGTTGATGTTAGTGATGAACAAGTTGCTAAACTACGTTCAATTGATTGGTCTGATTTGCCAGCCTCTGGTTGGTATGATATTGAAGATAATTATCAGTTCACTCGTGATTATCTGGATAAGAAATATCCTGGTATTCCTGCTGTGGTTGCTGAACAGATTAATCTGTTACGTCACAGAACACGCGAATTATATAAGCCAGGACAGAAGATTAATGAATTGTTATTAACAGGCAAGCTGATGCTAGTTTGTACTTTAGCCGACAAAAATCGTCGTATCATTATCGCTCTTCCTTTCTTGAAAAACGGCTATTAAAAATAATCCCATCTTACAATTTAAGATGGGGTTTTTATTTGGAAGAATATAACTTTATCCCCCCGATGTCCATCGGGGGGATCTTGTTTTACATAGCTCTATAACACGTTCAAAAAATAACCTAAGATGGTGTCAATTTTAGATCCCGTGTCCTGGCACGGGATAAATTACTTTAAGTATGTCGTTAGCAGTCTCTTAGTGGCGGGGGATTTGGCTTTAATGGCGATACCGTAACGCTGAGCTAAACGAATTTCGGTCGCCATATCTTCATTAATGGTGTTGCCATAGAGCCATAATTCATCAACTAAGCTCCTGGCGAAAAACTCTTTATTATAAGCCAGTCGCATGGCTCTATCTTTGGCCTTGCTATCATCTAAGTAAGACAACAGAGTTAAATAAGGGGCGATGGGCAGGATTTGACCTTTGTGGACATGCTGACAAATAGCCAATATTTTCAGGATATTACTACTGCTATTACCGCTCAATGGGTGGCTGATATAGACTATCTTTTTTTTGGTCATAGGCGTGTCTTTGACTTAAGATTAATAGAAACGGGCTCTTGAGTCAAGCCTGTTTACTAAAAAGCGCTAAAGGCTTATGATATTAGCTATGAATTACAATGAGCAACAACAGACAATAATCAACAGCGTCCAAGGCGCTTATTTGGTTTCAGCTCCGGTCGGCACCGGCAAAACCACAGTGCTGGTGGGTCGTGTTTTGTCTGCTTTGGAGAGTGGCATTCCCAGTGAGGCCATACTCTGTCTGACCTTCACCAACAAAGCGGCTGAAGAGATGAGGTCTCGACTGAGCGTCAAATTAGACAAGACCGATTATGATAATCTGACCATTAGCACTTTTCACGGCTTTTGCTCCGCCTTTATCCGGGCTGAAGCTAAGGCCCTGGGTCTGGAACCGGACTGGAGTATTATTGATGAAGAGGATCAATTGAGATTGATGAAGAGCGCCATGCTCGAGCTAACGGGGACGACTGAGTCAGGTCTGGATACTCAGGCGGTTTATAAATTACTGGACCGACTGTATCAAGAGGAGACTAGGGACTCATTGGCTTCGGCCGGAGTGCAGATTAAATTACCAGACCAACATCAGCGACTAAGTGTCTCAGATAGAAATCTGGGCCGTCGCTATGCTGAAATTTTGGCCGAACAGCATTTGATAGATTTTAACGGTTTAGTCTTACTCACTTTACGTGCTCTCTACACCGATGAGACTCTGCTGGCTAAATGGAGTCAACGTTTTCAACTGGTTCAATTAGACGAATTTCAGGACACTCACCTAAGCGAATACTTGGTGGTCAAACAATTGGCCAGAGTACACAAAAATATTGCCCTGATAGGGGATTTAGACCAGACGATTTATGCTTGGCGTGGCAGTGACCCTGAAAAAATAGTTAAATTATTTTCGGATCATTTTGCCCCGGTCGTTCAATTAACTTTATCCGTCAATTACCGTTCACCTCAGACTTTGATTACGGCCTTCGGTAATATTCTGGACAGCCTGACTCATCGACATACTCAGAGTATGACCGGAGCGAAAAGTAATACCGACCGGCACATCAGAATATTAAGCGCTTATAATTATGCTGAAGAAGCGTCCATGGTATCCGATAGGCTTCATGACCTAAGCCTGACTAATCCGCAGGCCAGCTGTGCTGTCTTGGTGCGTAACCGATTTCAAATGACTGATATCATTAGTGCGTTAACTCGCAAGGGAATACCGTTTCTGACCGTGGATCAATACGATTTTTTTCGTCGTCAAGAAATCAGAGATTTGCTGGCCTATGTCAAAATAATTTTTAATAAATATGACTTGGACAGTGCTTATCGATTAGTGGAACGACCAGCCCGACAGATTGGTTCGGTTACTATTAATAATATTAGAAACGAAGGATTGGATTGTGGTTTGCGTCTTTGTGACTTCTTGGAATTGAAAAATTTTCAATTATTGGAGCCCTTTGCTAATTTGCTCAAGGCTTGGAATTCCGACCGTATCATCGTCTTGGATACTGAGACGACTGGTTTTAGCGCAGAGCGGGATGAAATTATTCAGGTTTATGCCAGAGAAATTATCAAGGGCAAGCTAGGCGCCGAATTTCACCGCTATCTTCGACCGACCAAGAGTGTTGGATCTTCGTATGAAGTCCATAAGTTAAGCGATGAATTTTTGGCCAGTGACGGTGAAGACGCCGGTCTGGTAATGAAAGAATTGTTTGATTTTATCGGTTCTTCAATAATCGTTGGTCATAATGTTAGATTTGACCGCGACATGATTATAGGACACGGTTCGAGATTGGGCTTGGAATTTAAATTAACCCAATTCTATGATACACTGGATTTGGCTCGACGACTGATTATCAGCGAGAATTATAAGTTGGGTCACTTGGCCAAGCTGTTGAATCTGGCGACAGCCACTCATAGCGCTGATGATGATGTTGAGGCTACCATAGGACTATTGGAATACTTGATTGAGAGATTGAAATCAGGCGTTGCTAAGAGGGAGACTCTGTTTAAAAAATATAGTAAGAAATTTTATTTATTAGCCAACTTAATTAACGCCTGGCAAGAGGATGCTCTTAAGCTTCGGCCAGCTGAGTTATTATTGAAAGTCTGGTCAGAATCTGGCTTAGCAGAATATTATCAAGCCGACAGCGTATTAGACCGACAGAGCAATGTTCAATTGTTGGTCCGATTATTTCAAGAGCGAGACCAGTCGAATCAAAGTCCAGCCACAGCTCTGAAAGAATTAATAAGCTTCAGCGCCTTGACTAAGAATATTGACTTCATGGGATTAGAGCAGGGCAAGGTACCGGTAATTACCATTCATCAAGCCAAGGGTCTGGAGTTCGACCAAGTTTTCATTATGGGTTTAAATCAAGGTCGTTTCCCTCGCTATAATGATGAAAATATAGAAGAGCAAAAGAGGCTATTTTATGTGGCCGCTACTAGAGCTAAGGAAGAATTATATTTGAGCTATGCTAATTTCGATCAATACAATAAACCATTAACCAGAAGCGTCTTCGTGGATTATATCGATCCGAAACTCATAACTCACCCGCCCGTACCGAACGCGGTACGTTCGGGCGGGTAACTCATAACTCATAACATCTACCCATTAGTAGTATTCGTAGCAATTTTCGTCCCGCTCTGTATTAATGTAATTGAGGCGGGACCCCGCCAAGGCGGTGGTAGATTAGCCAGGTTTGTAGTATTCGTATCAACTAACTTTCGCATTAATTAATAAGTAATGTTATGGTAATTAAAATTAACTAAAATCAATTTATGCATACTAAAAAAATAATTACTATCGCGGTAGTAATCATAGCCCTCGCCGGAGGGATTTATTGGTTAGCGTTGGAGAGTCAACCCAAGGTTCCCTCCCCGGATCAGCCTTTAGAAATGTTGGCTGCTTGTCTTAAGGATAAAAGGGCGGTTTTCTACGGCACCTTCTGGTGTACTCATTGTCAGGCTACCAAGGCCTTGTTTGGGTCTGGTGCTAAGTTCTTGCCCTATGTGGAGTGTTCCACTGTCAACGGCAAGGGTCAACTAACTGTCTGCAAGGATAAGGGTATTACAGGATATCCGACTTGGGTTTTCGCAGACGGTTCTCGAGAGTCTGGAGAATTGAGCTTGGAGCGTTTGGCAGAGAAGACGGGCTGTCAGTGGCAGTAAGTATTTTGAAAACTTTGTCATTGACATAAAATAAGACAGGTGCTAAAAAGTAGTTATCCATTAAACAAACGGAGCTCACATGAAAAAACAGTGCTTAAACGACCGAGATTCTTTGCCCGATGATATGACGGATGAAGAAGGATTGCGTACACTCGTTTTGAATGTCGATGACGACGGTTCTTTGTAAACGAGTCGGTAAAATTATTTTTTGAATCCCAAGCTTTCTTGTTATGCGAGAAAGCTTTTTGTTACAAGTTTTTAAATATTTGGCAAATCATTAATAAGCACCAATTCTAATTTATTTTCAGCAGGGGAATATGTGGCGAAGGTGGGAGCATGTCTAGTATTGGAAACATTGCCCGGATTAACAAAGTGAATGCCGTGTTTTATTTCTTCCCAAGGTTGATGAGTGTGGCCATAGAAAACAATCTCAGGCTTGTGTGACAATAAGCCAGCTAATAAATTCGGTTCGTGACAGGCACCGATTTTTTTATTTCCGTAATTAAAAACGCCTCCCGCTCTGCCGAGATTGATAATCTGCGGATATTTTTTGAGTTCAGATATATCATAAAAATCGATGTTGCCTTGCAAGACATACAGAGGCTTGGTCCAAGCCTGAGCCAAGTGATGCAGAGTATCGGAGTTGGTCAAATCACCACATTCTAAAATCGCTTCGGCCTGATTAGAATTGGCCCAAGCGATTACTTTATCTAGATTAGCTAAATTGTCGTGAACATCGGAAATAATGACAAGCATACTTTTTTAATACAAATATACGAATCGGCTACGTATCTACGAATATAGTTTATCCGTCATAATGAGTAATTAATATAACATGGAAATATAGAATATGTAGATACGTATATGATTTGTAGATATGTATTATTATATTAACTTATTTATCTTCAACTGATAAATCACTTCTTCAATTTTGCGGATATTGTTTTTGGCTTGGTCGTATTTGGTGCGGAGGTAACCGGTGAAGTCTGAGGCGGTTAATTCGGTCATGATATTATTAATCAGCTCTCTGTTAGCTAAGGCTTTGTGGAAGTCGCCTCCGGCTGAGGCGTTGATAGCCTGGCGTACTAGTTCTCCGGTACAGTCTGACAGTCCGCCGAAATAAATCTCACTCTTAAGCGTGAGGCCTTTGATGGCGACCAAGTCTTTGCCCGTGCTAGCTAGGTAGAAGAAATGTGCTTCTGCCAATTCCTCCATAGCAGCGCTATAAGCACCTTCTTGAGCCAGGCGAGGGGTGCCATAATGTTTCTGTAATTGAGTGGTCTGCTTAACGATCTCAGCTAGGGTCTGAGTAGCGGTCTTGAGGTCATTGCGATGTAGAGAGAATATAGTTCGTTTTGCTTCGTGCAAAATAGCATTAGAGACGCTAATAATCTTACGTCTCTCTTCTTCGTGTTTCTTATAGTCACTGGCCAAACGAGTGGCGAAAATTTTATTTAGCATGGCGTTTAATTAATAATAAAAGTCTTACATCTCCCACGAATCAACGAATCTAATCACTAATTCACTAATGCTTGTGTAACAATAAAAATTGATATTTGTGTATTCGTAACAGATTGGTTGATTTGCCTGTGCCCAGATATGGGTATTGGAGTATCTACTTAGCTACTCTAAACACTTCTTCAATAGTTGTTTCACCCTCCAATGCTTTGAGAATACCGTCTTGAAGTATATTGATGAAGCCTTGGTTATCGGCTTGTTTCTCAATATCATCGTCAATGGAGGTCGGATTCATAATCAATTTCTTGATTTCTGGAGTAGCGGTGATAGCTTCATACAGTCCGATTCGCCCTTTGTAGCCGATGTTACCACAAACATGACAACCTTTACCGTGATAGAATGTTAATTTGCTAGGAGCGCTGACACCGGCCTGGGGTGATAGTCGGCTGAGGATAGTCTGAACTTCTGCTAAGATATTTGGCTCCGGTTGGTATTCTTCTTTACAATTCTGACAAACACGACGCACTAGTCGTTGGCCGATGGAACAGGCAATGGATCCTGCCAGGAGTTGTCGTTCCACGCCTAATTCATAGAAACGAGCGATGGCTCCGGCGGCGCTGTTGGAGTGAACCGTGGACAATACCAAATGGCCGGTTAGGGCGGCCTCAATGGACACGCGAGCCGTCTCGGTATCACGGACTTCACCGATCATGATGACATTAGGATTCTGTCTCATCAGGGAGCGGATGGCCGAAGCGAAACTGTAGCCTAATTGTTCGTCAATCTGGGTTTGCATGATACCTTCCAGGTTATATTCAATCGGATCTTCAATGGTAATTATTTTAATATCAGGGCGGTTCAACTTGTTCAGGATGGCGTAGAGTGTAGTGGTCTTACCACTGCCGGTCGGTCCGGTGTTGATGATAATACCCTTAGTGTTAGTGATGGCATTTTGCACCGCTTCCAGGGTTCGATATTTGATGCCGAGATTAGTGATGTCCAACGCTTTAGCTTGTTTGGCCAAGATTCGGAGCACTGCTGTCTCACCGTAACCACCGGTAATGATGGAGACACGACAATCTAGCCTTTCTTCAGGCAAGAAGATAGAGAAGCGACCATCGTAAGTAGCCTGCTTGCTCTGAGCGGAGAAACCCGATAGATCTTTGATACTGCCGATCAAGGGGACGTAATATTCTTGATTCAAGGTGGCAATGTCGTGCAACATGCCGTCAATACGCAGTCGCAGTCTGACGCCATTCTCAATCGGATCAATGTGAATATCACTGGCTTCGGCCTTGAAGGCGGCAGCCACGACCAAAGGCAACATGTCGCTAGTTTTATAATTGGCAATGCGGTCCGATGACTTGGTGAAGTCTAGCGCAATTTCCTGACCGGCCTCTAACTCTGCTTCAGTTATCTTGATACCGCGTCCAATCGTCTTGGAGACCACAATGTCGTAGAGAGCGTCGATGTATTCTGCCTTGCCGGCCACTTTATAAATTTCATCGAGACTGGTAATGCCAGCCATGGCCTTGAGCACGCCGTCTTGCAACATGGTAATCATGCCGGCTTCAATCGCTTTTTCTAAAATTTTAAAGGCTGGCGCTCCGTCAGCGGTAATCTGTTTGATGTCGTTATTCATGGTGAATACTTCATAGATGCCGATGCGACCCTTGTAGCCGATACCGTTGCAATGCTCACAACCAGCTCCAGCTTGATAGATAGTTGGTAGTTGAGTCGGGATATTGATGCCGGCCTTGGTGGAAATAACCGCTAAGATTTTTTTCAATTTCTCAGTATCGGCAGTCGTTAACTTATGTTCGATCTTACAATTAGGACACAACTTTCGTACTAAGCGTTGAGCCATGATGGCATTAATCGAAGGTGTTAACAGAAACGGTTTGACACCTAAGTCTAAGAGGCGAGGAATAACTCCGGCACTATCATTGGTGTGAAGTGTGGACAATACTAAGTGACCGGTCAGTGAGGCTTGAATGGAGATTTCAGCAGTTTCTAAGTCACGGATTTCACCGACCATGATAATATCCGGGTCTTGTCGTAGAATTGACCTTAGTCCTTTAGCGAAAGTGTAGTCGCGTTTATCGTCTATCTGACTTTGATTGATGCCGTTTAATTTATATTCCACTGGATCTTCGAGGGTAATTATCTTGGTGCCGGGCTTATTCAATTGATTCAACATGGCGTAGAGAGTGGTGGTCTTACCGGATCCAGTCGGTCCTGTAGTCAGGATTAGACCGTTAGGCTTGACCATTTCTGCTCGAAGTATTGCCAGAGCTTGAGGCATCATACCGAGCATTTCCAAATTGAGTCCGGTGACCTCGGATTCCAGTAATCGCATGACTACGCTCTCGCCGTGGGCGGTTGGCAGGAAGGAGACGCGAACATCAATCTTGGATTTTTCCAAAAAGATGGTGAATCGACCGTCTTGGGGTTTGTCTGAAATATTAATCTTGACCCCTGACAGAATCTTGAGACGAGCCGCGATGCGATTCCAACGATCACTGTCAATCATGGCCGCGGTCTGTAGTACTCCATCAACTCTCAGACGAATGGCGATGCCGTTCTCGCCGGATTCAATGTGGATGTCAGAGGAGCCAACCTTGAGAGCGCTGGCTATAATCAGAGTCATGACATCACTCATATTAACCTGGTTGACTATTTTTTCCAGACTGGTAATTTCCTGAATTTCTTTCTTATATTTCTCCAGATCCGACCCTTTGATTTCTAATCCTAATTTATTCTTCTTGTATTTAGGCAAAGTTAAATACAGCTTGAGACCATAGTCTAAACTGTGTTGTGAAATTTGATAGACGGATGCGTTGGGGACGAAGAATTTACTCTGTAATTCCGATAGCTTGTCTTGAACTTCGGACCCCAGTGGGTCGATAGCACCCAGGCGAATATTTTCAAAATCGTTGAAGAAACAAATTATTTGCAATTTTCTAGCCTCGCTTTCATCTATTAATGAAAGACTTTCGGGAGTTATGGGGAAACCGACCAAATTGATATAACCGACACCTCGTTCATCGGCTAGATTGGAGCTAACTGCCTCCATTTCCTTAATTTTAATTTCTTGCATCTTCTTGGTAAATTTACCAAGCGAACTGTCTTCGTCTTTGATTTGATCGTCAGGATTGATAAGATCCTCAATAGAGCTAATGTCTTTGGCCATAGTGTTTATTTATATCGTTCATTGTATCATTTGCTGGCAGAATAGACAAACTTGACTTATTACGGCACTTATACTATAATACAGTCATTAAAGAAGTAATTGTACATTTTATTAATTATTGGAGAATCTGGCATGATTGAAATATCTAAAGCACAGCAATTAATGACAAGTATCATTAAAGAGTTTACTGGCAAAGATTTTATCGAGAACAAAAGTCTGGAAGAATTGGCTGTCAACAAGAAAAAATTGTTAAGTTTCATCGATGAAAGAAAAGAAAAGCCATATTTAACCTTAGAAGTCAGATTTGGGCTGGATGATGATCAGCCGATGTCACCCTCTTTTATTAAAAATCCTAAAGACATTGTAACCTATCAGGATCTAATCTCCAGCTGTAGCAGTGTCATGTACTGCTAAGTCCTGTCGCGAGACCCTTTTTAAAACGAGGGTCTTTTTTATATTAAGCGGTTGTGGTATTATAGATGACATGGGCAGAAGAAAAAAAGACAATCCACTAGATTATATCAATTTACCACGAGTAGATATGCATCCTGACATCAAGAAGACAGTCTGGGCTTTGTTTATTCTCACTATTGCTATAGTCAGCTTCTTGGGTCTGATTAGTCAGGGCGGTTTGTTGGGCGCCTATTTGAAGCAGTCGCTTACCTGGCTCTTGGGCTGGGGTCGATGGTTGATGCCAATCACTTTTTTGACTTGGTCATTATTTATATTTTTTAGAGAGAAATTGGAGATTACTTTCCTACATTATCTGGGACTATTCATATTATTTTTTTCTATCTTGAGTTTAATGCAGTTAAGTCTGCCACAGCTAGAATGGTCCACCGCCTTACAATTAGGTGAGGGTGGTGGTTACCTGGGTTATTGGCTGACAAGTTTAGAAGTGAGTATCATCGGCTTAATCGCTTCCTTCGTTATTTCCTTTTTCCTGGGACTTATCGGCTTAATGTTTGTCTTCAACAGCGGTTTGGCTATTATCCTGGAGAAAAGTTTCAGCCCCTTGAAGTTCCTGATTCAGCCTTTTATCTCTGTATATAATTTTATTTTCAATAGATCTGTTGCGGAGGCTGAACAGGAGTCTGATGAGGCAGAAGTTGAAGATGAAGAAGCCGAAGAAATCGAGCTTGAAGAATCTGATGAAGACTCTTCGACCAGCTCAAGGCATGGCGATGAAGAAGATGATAATGATGAGTCTGATAACCCTAGCTTCGAACAGAAGGCCCTGCCCATTGTTAGGATTAAGGCCGATGAGGCGGTCAATATCTGGAAGCCAACCGGAGTTCATCTCAATCTATCAATGGATTTATTGGATCATAGAACCAGTAAGCCTAAGAGTGGTGATATTAAAGAGTGTGGCCAGATCATTCAGAACACTTTGTCTAATTTCGGTATTGAGGTTGAGATGGGTGAGGTTTGTGTCGGTCCTACTGTCACTCAATACACTCTGCGACCGGCTGATGGCGTTAAATTGTCTAAGATTATCGGACTACAAACTAATTTAGCCATGGCCCTGGCTGCTCAACAACTTCGTATTGAGGCACCAATTCCAGGGCAAGCCTTGGTTGGTATCGAAGTGCCGAACCGAGTGATTGCCACAATTGGTCTGAGAGAAATATTAGAGAGCGAACAATTCAAATCCAAGGGTTCCAAATTAACTTTCGCTCTAGGTAAGGACGTCACTGGTAAGCCTTGGGCCACCACTATCAATTCTATGCCCCATCTATTGGTCGCTGGCCAAACTGGCAGTGGCAAATCGGTGATGATTAACTCCATTATTATCAGTTTGCTATATCACAATGATCCGGATGATTTGCGTTTCATTATGATTGATCCTAAACGTGTTGAGTTGACGCCTTATAACGGCATTCCACATTTGCTGATTCCTGTTATTACTGACGCTTCCAAGACGGTTAATGCCTTGAAGTGGACTATCAATGAAATGGATCGTCGTTTGAAATTATTAGAAAAATATAAGAAGAAAGATATCGTCAGTTTCAATCAAACTGCCAAGGTGAGATTACCTTACATCGTCTTTATTATTGATGAGCTGGCTGACTTAATGATGTTGGCTGGTAAGGAGGCTGAGCCGGGCATAGTTCGTATTGCGCAGATGGCTCGTGCTGTCGGCATCCATTTGATATTGGCGACTCAGCGACCGAGTGTCAATGTGATTACCGGTTTGATTAAGGCTAATATGCCGGCGCGCATCGCCTTCGCTGTTGCTTCTGGTATTGATTCTAAAACAATTTTGGACGGTTCTGGCGCCGAGAAATTGCTCGGACGAGGTGACATGCTCTTCACCAATGCCAGTATGTCTAAGCCCAAGAGAATTCAAGGGCCACTGGTAACTGAGAAAGAAATCAAAAAAATAGTTAATGAAATCAGACGTCAGGCCGGTGAACCAGAATATCTGGAGGGAGTTACTGACAAGCAAAGGTTGAGTGACAGCTTCGCCATGGGCATGTCCGGAGGCGGAGAAGACGGTGATGAAGATGATAAATTAGAAGAGGCTAGGGAGGTCATAATTTCAACTCGCAAGGCTAGTACTACTATGTTGCAAAGACATCTGGGCTTAGGTTATGCTCGCGCTGCTAAGTTGATGGATATTCTGGAGAAGCAGGGTCTAATCGGCCCAGCTAATGGTTCTAAACCCAGAGAGGTGTTAATTAGTGCCGAACAATATGCGGCCGGCATGACTATGGTTAGCATTCCAATTCATAACCAAGCCGAGTCTAAGGCTCCGGAAGAATATCTCGATGAAATAACAGGAGATAATGACCCTTCGACAAGCTCAGGGCAAGGCGAGGATGATGGGGATGAGTTGGAGGATGATTCCTCCTTCGCTGAAGCTATGGAGGATAAGGAAGAAGAAGACGATTCAAACGATAATGAATTCGAAGATGATGACCCTTCGACCCATTCGGCAAGCTCAGGGCAGGCAAGCTCCCCTCGTGCACACTCGGGACAGGCAGGACAGGATGATGAGGAAGAAGCCAATGACGATGAAGATGAATCCGAAGATGATGAGGAATCAGAGATCGAAGATGAAGTCGAAGAGTTGGAGGAGGACATTGAAGACCCTTCGACAGGCTCAGGACAGGATGATGAAGAAGAATCCTCCTTCGCCGAAGCTATGGAGGACAAAGATGATGATGATGATGAAGTTGACGCCAAAGATGAGCAAGATCAGTCTGACGACCCCTCTGCTAATTTCTTGAAACAGAAAGCCAGCTCAAAGATTCAAGACGATGATAGAGAAGAAGAAGTTGCCAAGATAAAAGTCAAGGTTGTCAAAAAAAGTTTGCCTACCAGCCCTGATAATTACGACAGATTTTTTTCAAGATAATTTTGATCACGTAACTCATAACTCATAACTCATAACTCATAACTTACCTCCCTATTAGTAGTATTCGTAGTGACTTTTGTAGTATTCGTAGTCATTGGTAGAGGTAGTATTCGTAGTGTATTCGCGTCTTTCGCTAAACATCATTCGCTATATTCGCGCCATTCGCGCATTTCGCTAAATTTATGAAATTAATACTCAAAGAAATTGAAAAAGTTTTAAATCACATCTTTTTCTCTTTACTAATCTATTCAGGTCTCTTCCTGCTCATCGCTGGCCTGGTGGCCTGGAGCAGTTTGACAGTGAGAATCCTGGTCGGCTTGACCTTCTTGATGTTGTCTTACTTCGTAGGCTACTTAGCGTACAAGGTCTGGACTATCAAACGCTTGCTGAACAAATAGAAATAACCGGACCAATGAGTATTGAAATCTCAGCCATCTACAAGGCTAACAATCCTTAAAATTACAATAATTCATTTGCCTTTCATGGCTTAATATGGTATAATTAAACTATGATAAGCAAAATATTGAAGCCATTTTTTTGGTATACCGACAATAAAAAACTTAATAATCAAACTGATAAGACAAGAATTATTACTCAAATTTTACGATTTGGTGATAGTCAGTCGGTTAAGTGGTTGTTCAAAAACTATTCTCGTCCCGCTATTAAAAAAGTGGTGCGTGAGCGTGGCTTATTGGAATTAGACAGTAAGTCTTTTAATTATTGGTGTCTAATTTTAAAAATAGATAAACGCCAAGTAAAAAAAACCAGATTATGAAATATGAAATCTTAGACAAAGCTCGTCGTAACGTCTTGCCTCAGCTAGCTTCTTTTAAAAAAGATTTTTATCTAGCTGGCGGTACTGGTTTGGCTCTGCAATACGGTCATCGAGATAGTGTGGATTTTGACTTTTTTTGTCCTAAGTCTTTTGACACTGTTAAATTGTATCAAAAATTACAAACAATATTTAGTCAGCATCAGCTGAAAAAAATTCAAGAAGAACTGAATACTTTAACTATTTTGATTGATAATAAAATTAAAATCAGTTTTTTTAGCTATCCATACAAATTAGTAGCCAAAACTGTCGATGATCAATACTTGCGTGTGGCCTCGGTCTTGGACATCGCCTGTATGAAATTATCCGCCATCGTTAGTCGAGCTACTAACAAAGATTATATCGATTTGTATTTTATTTTGCACCAATATAAATTAGATCAATTATTAAAAATGGCAGGTAAAAAACTCCCAGATCTAGACCGTCAATTAATTCTCAAGAGCTTGGTATATTTTTCTGATATTACCAAGGAGCCGATTAAATACAAAACAAGTAAAGTCGCTTGGATTGACGTGGAGAAATATTTAATCAAATTAGTAAATAATTATAAAGCATAATTAGTCTATGTTTCAGGGCACTAATTCCAATTCATCTAGTCGTGCCTTTACCTTGATTGAACTCTTGGTGGTTATTGTAATTATTGGCGTTATAGCGACCATGTCCACCATCGCTCTGACTTCAATGCGTTCACGCGCTCGCGACTCCAAGAGAATCTCAGACCTGAAGCAAATCGCCACCACTCTGGAGCTATACTACGCTGATCATAATGCCTATCCCACTACTCTCACTTTTGGTTCGCCATTGGTCGGTGCTAGTAATGGTAAGACTTATATGGCTAAGGTGCCGACCAATCCGACACCACGAGCCGAAGGCGCTTGTGCTGATCTGGAATATCAATACACTGGCACGGCCAGCGACTTCTCGTTAATTGGTTGCCTAGCCAAAGCCTCAGGCGACGCTCCCGCCGGATCTAGAAAGTTGGAGAAAGGTGGTACTGCCAGAGACCTCGGCCCGACCAACGGCCTGATCGGTTGGTGGATGCTGGATGGAATAAATGGATCTAGAGATTTAAGTGGGAATGGTTATTATGGTACGCTTGCAGGTAATACCAGCACCTCAACTGGTAGATTTGGAGATAGCAACGGCGCTTATTTATTTGATGGAACTGGTGACTTCATTAACATGAACACTTTCCCTGACGGTATTTATTTAGATTCCATGACAAGCGTCTGTTGGGTGAAGTTGAATAGCACGTCTGGTTCAATTACCATTATGAACCATGGTAATCAAGCTACTTCTGAAAGTTATTGGTGGTTATGGTTTTCGTCTAATACTTTGCGTTTTCAATATTATCATAGCTATAGTACTAACGGGAGGTATGCTGAACTGGCATTTTCAGATACTTCAAATTGGAATATGATTGCAGGGACTTATGATGAGTCTGATATGAAAGTGCGTCTGTATGTAAATGGGTCTACACTGGTCACGTCATCAGCGTTTACGCCAACTACTCTTAATATAACTACGAGCAGAATAATGCGTATCGGTGGCTATGCCGGAGGCAATACTATGAATGGTTATTTAAGTGATTGTCGTCTCTACAATAGGGCTTTGTCTTCTACCGAAATCACCGCTCTCTACAATGCCACTAAACCCTAAATAGTTTACAGGACTAATTGTAAATCGCCACTATCGCTGTTGCCACGGCGATTTTTTAAATGCTAGGCATTTTTATAAATAACATCCCCCTGCGCCCCCTTCAAAGTGGGAATTATAAGAGATTGTCAAGAAAAGTGTGTCTGGTAAAAATTCCCTCTCCTAGACAGGAGAGGGTTAGGGTGAGGTATGATTAAATGATTTATTATAACCTCATCCTTCCTCCTTCGCCAAGGCTACGGGCGGACAAGTGTTCCTTGTTCTCCCGCTTTGCGGGACTCCTAAAACAGGAGAAGGAGGCTATATCAACAATCCGCTCAGACACAATATATTACACGGTCTCAAAACAATATCTCAGACTAAATCGGAGCTAAAGTTAAAAAAAACCAAGCCTTGCCAAAATCCAAGTAATATACTATATTTATCAGATATATTATTAAAAAAACAGACAAAATATGAAGCCATTTATCAAAAACCTAGCCATCTTTTTCGTGGTTTTCGTGGTCATTGCCGCCCTGTTTAGCTTCGCTGGCTCGGGTGTCAAGAAGATTGAAGACGTTAGTTTGGAACAATTAGTAACTCAAATCAATGCCGGTGAAGTGGCCAGTATTGAAGTCAGTAAAGATGTTCTTAATGTGAAATTAAAGAGCGGTGTAGAGACCAAGACTCGTAAAGAAGCCTCACAATCCTTGTCAGAATTGTTGAATAATTTCGGCGTTACCCCTGACAAGATGACAGCAGTCAAAATTGATATTAAGGGTGAATCTGAAACTGAGGCCTTCCTCGGTATGGTTCTGCCATTCCTCTTGCCACTGCTACTCATCGGAATATTTATTTATTTTATGATGCGCGGTGTTCAAGGTGCCAATAATAAGGCCATGATGTTCGGTCAGACTAATGCTCAGGATGTCAACAAAGAAAATAATGTCAAAACGAAATTCGCCGATGTAGCCGGAGCCAAGGAGGCCAAGCAAGAATTGCTGGAGGTGGTGGAATTTCTCAAGGATCCTAAGAAGTTTACAGATTTGGGTGCTAAGATTCCTCGCGGTGTGCTACTCTTGGGTCGTCCTGGACTAGGTAAGACCTTGATGGCTCGCGCCGTAGCCGGTGAAGCCAATGTGCCGTTCTACAGCATCTCTGGTTCTGAATTCGTGGAGATGTTCGTTGGCGTCGGTGCTTCCCGAGTTCGTGATTTGTTCAAAAAAGCCAAGAAGAATTCACCTTGTATCGTCTTCGTTGATGAGATTGATGCAGTTGGTCGTCGTCGCGGTAGCGGTATGGGTGGTTCTCATGACGAGCGTGAGCAAACCCTGAATCAAATTCTGGTGGAAATGGATGGCTTCGAAACCAATAGTGGTGTCATCGTTTTAGCGGCTACCAATCGTCCTGATGTGCTCGATCCTGCTCTACTTCGTCCGGGTCGTTTCGATCGCCAAGTTGTCTTGGATATGCCGGACATCGCCGACCGAGAAGCTATTCTCAATATTCATGCCAAGACTAAGCCCTTGGCCAAGGAGGTTAGTCTGCGTCAAATCGCCGAACGCACTCCAGGCTTTAGTGGAGCCGATCTAGCTAACATTCTCAATGAAGCGGCTATTCTAACCGCTCGCAACGAACAGAAGGAAATTACCATGGACAATCTCTTTAATTCTATTGAGAAAGTAATGCTCGGTCCGGAAAAGAAATCTCGCATTATTACGGACAAGGAAAAAAATATCATTGCTTACCACGAAGCGGGTCACGCGGTAGTGGCTCACAATTTGCCTAACGCTGACAAGGTTCACAAGGTGTCTATTATCGGTCGTGGTCAAGCTGGAGGTTATACCTTGAAACTGCCAACCGAGGATCGACATCTGCATTCCAAAACAGAATTCGTCGAGGAGATCGCGGTATTACTAGGTGGTTATTTGACTGAACAGGAAATCTTCGGTGAGGTCACTACTGGCGCTACTTCCGACCTGCGTCGCGCCACTGAAGTAGCCCGTCACTTGGTGACTGACTATGGCATGAGTGATCTCGGTCCTCGCACTTTCGGTGATAAGGAAGAGATGATTTTCTTGGGTCGTGAGATTCACGAACAACGTGATTACAGTGAAAGCGTAGCTGAGAAGATTGACGACGAAACTTCCAAATTCATCCAAGCTGGTTTGGTTATAGCGACTGCTATCATCAAGAGTCAGCGTGCCAAACTGGATCAATTGGCTGGTGTTCTGGTGGAGAAAGAAACGGTAGAGAAGGAAGAATTCGAAGCCCTGATGGCCGATTAATTTAGTGAATAGTTAAGCCCGTCGGTATATTGCCGACGGGCTTTTATTATTCTAACAACTTTGGTAGTATTAAGGTGGTAAGTATAATATAAATATATGAAATTCGAAAACCAAGCACAATTTAATAAATTAGTTGATAAATCCGACGAACCAATCGAGCCAGACTTTGAATTTTTTGAACAAAGAGATTTAATAGAAAAATTTTTGGATCATGCTATCCTTAATAATTATCAAAAAATTGATAGTGGCCAAAATGGAATTATTGGTTTGGTGGATATTCAAACTGTAAAAAATGATTATTTGAATTTAGTGTCTGAATCCAAATTGGGCTTTGTTGATGTGGATGACACGAGACTAGACAAGGTTTTTAAAGAGCGTTTTGGCGCTCTGCCTGAAAATGATGATAAGATGGTTACTAAGATGTTAAAAATATATTCAGATGAAAAGGCCGATAATGAGGCTCAGATTCAAACTGAAATGTTTAAGTTGGTGAAAGGCGCTAAGGAGACTGCTCCTAATAAGGATTATGCTGAAATTCCTAATATATATTTTAATCGTAGCGTTGATTTGAAACTTTATCCGCATCTCAAAGACAAATTGTTGCATGATGAGGTGCGAGTCGATGAAGATAAGGTTAATGTTCTGGCGATGGACTATTTAAGAGGGGAGAATTTGGATTATTATTTACATAAGGAAACTTTGTTAGCGCACGGGTACAGTCTCGAAGATTGTCAGGGGGCTAATTATCAATGGATGCAAAAAAACATTAGTGACCTGGCCATCAAGGGATTTGCCTTGGCCATGGAAAATGATAATTTTAGCACTAATGAATTAAAAAGATTAAATAGAGAAAATTTGTCTGCTTTAGCAAAGTTTTTATCACAAAATGATAATGAAATACCAGAATCAGTGTTTAAACAAATTAAGAATACTATGGATTTAGCTCATGATAACGAAATTTATCATCGAGATTTACATGAACGAAATCTATTTCTACGTTTAAATGAAAAAAGAGAAATTCAGGGCGCATCAATTATTGACTGGGGTGAGGCTATTCATTTAAATATTCCAGAAAACAGTGAATCAATGGAGAAAAAAAGTTTGATTTATGGAGATGAGAACGAGCAGTATTTGTCGGACAGTTATATATTCAAATACGAAAAGTTATTGGCTAGCGCAGAGGTGATTGAACAACATGAGCGAATGGCATTTTTTAACAAGATTGATACTAGTTTGATTACTATTAAAAAATTGCTACTAAATAGTGATTTAGATGGTAAGAGTTTAGAGCTGAGTCAGGCATATCAGGATATGATTGAGGAGCTTGGGTTTATTTCTGAGGACACAAACACTTTAGATAAATTGTTACCTGAACTTGATAATGAATTTAAAAATTTCAGTGACCTTGCCATTGTTAACGATGACTTGGATAAATTCAGATTAAGGATAGCATTGTGGCGTGATTTTATTGCAACACATCAAAACATGTTGACAGAAGCGGATTTTATAAATTATTTATCAAACGAGAAGCCGAGTCATTTGCGATATCTTGAAAATGAAAAAGCTAAACTGATTGAATATAGCCAAAAGAAATAAAAAAAGAAGGCCAGGAGTTAATCCTGGCCCTTTTTAGAGTTAATTGATTTTTTGATGTGATCAGACTTAAATGTAGCAATAATTTGATTAGTTTTTTTGCTGGTAATGACGATATTACCTTCTACAGCTTTTGAATTAACGCTGCCACCATCAAAAATACTTGCGATATCATTGTCAGTAATTTGTTTGTTCATAAGTGATCCTCTGTAATTAGAATGTGCAATTTATCTTAAAAATCTACCCCAAGAAATATTTAGGTTAGATTTATCTTAAACTGTGTATGATTATGGCACAATATGTTAAATAAGTCAAGCTAAGACGCCAAGATACTAAAAACCCTGTTTTTGCAGGGTTTTTATGACATTGACTGAATTTATGATTATTAGTCAAGTTTTGTACGATTGCATAGTCAATGTTACCTTTTCGACAGGCATTATATATAAAGAATTGAACAAAGAACTGGCAAGTTTTTGAATCGGCGTTAGCCGATTCATACCGTAGCCGCCGTGGCGGC
>Ga0172379_10001834_pt1 | contig 40522 bp, 47 predicted proteins | sample GrowelOW334metaG_FD_119756 | JGI IMG/M metagenome (GOLD analysis project Ga0172379, IMG submission 119756) | Groundwater microbial communities from an aquifer near a municipal landfill in Southern Ontario, Canada - Groundwater well OW334 metaG | ecosystem: Environmental > Aquatic > Deep... | reverse complement strand
TTGGATTCGAGCGACGCGCCGCTCCGCAATCAAGGAACATTAGTTCAATGATACAACACGCACAGTGGTATATTAGGATTCGGTCACGGTTTGGGAAATACAACGAGATATTACTTCACAAAGAGTCCTCGCCTTCGGGAAGTGAGTGTTTGACTTGGGGTACTAGTGCTTACATAATTTGAATCTAAAACTCTGTATCATCACTAGTCTCCCAGCAGAGCACAACACACTGTCGAACCCATTTCGCAAGAGGCGGGTACGGACAAACTAGTATGTGCACATATACGCCGACGAGAATAGACAAGACCGAGGACTGTTCCCTTAGTGTCCGAGGTCTTGATCGTGGGTGAGGCGGGGTGTTGTGCTCTGCTGGGGGACGCTGTTTTTAACAAACATATTCTCCTCGACAGTAGGACAAAAAACTGTTATGGTTTGCACATGACCGAAATCGTAGAGCGCGACAACCCAGTCCTCCGAAAACACGCAAAACCCGTGCCCGTGCACGAGATCACTTCCGAGCCCATAAAAAAGATCATTGCCAAAATGGCAAAAGCCATGCATGCGCAAAAAGACGGTGTAGCAATAGCCGCTCCCCAGATCGGCGAGTCATTGCAGATATTCGTCATTTCCGGTCCCCTGCTCCGCAAAGCCGACAAGACTTATAAGGGAGATACCTCTGATCTCATCTTCATAAACCCCAAGATTACAAAATATTCCAAGGAAAGAAACACCGTCGAAGAAGGTTGCCTCTCGGTACGTTGGCTCTACGGCAAAGTAGAAAGATCAAAGAAGGTGACTCTCAAGGCTCACAATGAAAAAGGCGAGATATGTGAGCGTGGTGCATCCGGCCTCCTCGCTCAGATATTCCAGCACGAATGCGACCACCTGAACGGCATCATATTTACCGACAAAGCGGACGAACTCTGGGAGATGACAGAAGAAGAAATAGCAGAAATACAGTCATAAAGGTCACTCGAATCATAAAAGGAAATAACAAAAAAATGAAACCTAACTTTGCATATTTTGGCAGTTCACACATGTCTCTCGTGGTCCTAGATGAACTCGAGCGAGCCGGACATGTACCAGTATTCGTAGTGACGACACCTGACAAGCCCCAGGGCAGGAAGCTCATACTCACCCCGACCGAAGTCAAAACATGGGCCGAGAAGAAAAACATACCGGTCTTTGCAGCCGAAAAGCTCAACGAGGAATTCACGGTTATATTGCAAAAAGAAATTGCAAAAACAAAGTTAGATTTTTGTCTTGTTGCGTCCTTCGGCAAGATCATCCCAGAAAAGATAATCGAAGCTTTTGGAAATAGGATGATAAATATTCACCCTTCCCTCCTGCCCCGCTATCGCGGTCCGTCCCCTCTCCAGTCCGCCATATTAGCAGATGAAAAGAACACTGGCGTATCGCTTTTGCTCATAGATCGCGAGATGGACCACGGCCCCATCATTGCCCAAGAGAATGTGACCCTGACAGAATGGCCGACCTATGAAGTATATGAAGAAGACATGGCCAGACGAGGCGCGAGACTGCTCGTGGCACAGTTCGGAAACTTTGCAGAGGGTAGATATGATTCACATGTACAAGATCACAGCGTAGCTACTTTTACAAAAAAGTTCCGCAAGGAAGACGGACTCATAAACTTGGGGGACGATCCTTACCAAAATTTCAGGAAGATCCAGGCTTTCCACGAATGGCCTCAAGCTTTTTTTTCTGCCAAGCACAACGGCCGAGACATACGGGTCAAGATAACAGAAGCATCATACTCTGAGGGAGTACTCACCATAGACAAAGTCATACCCGAAGGTAGCAAAGAAATGCCATATTCGGATTTCCTGAAGGGCTATGCGATGGAAAGATCTGGAAAATAATCTACTTACAAAAAGCAATCATTCGTGATTTATTTTGCGTCAGCCTTGCGCAGTTCCTGCGTGGGCAAATTTACATAACCGGAAAAACTCTCTCCTATAGCTTCGGTCTTCTTTGTGACATAGAAAAGCATGAACCAGAACAGCCAGAGAGACATGAATGCGATGCATAGCCACTGGTTGACCGGCTGTTTCAACTCCGCAAGACTAAAGAAGCGACGCTTGTATATATTGTCTTCCATATTATTTCCAAGGCCAGAGGCCCTTCGCCATTGCTTTTACCTTCGCCCCGCCCCGACGAATGAATGATATGTTTTTTTGTTTGTCAGCCTTGAGCTCGCGTAAGATATCGTCCCGGACGAGGTCGATGGCTGTGTATAGATCTTCCTTTTCGGAAGTGGCATATATGTTCATGCCTGCGGCGACTATGTGTATCTCGGCCTTGAAGATGTCACCTTTGTTGTGGTGACTGGTGGTCCGTGCTAGCTCGACATCGCATTGCGCGCTAGGGTCATGTGCGAGGAGAGTCTCTATCTTTTGCAATCGCTTGCCTACGTAGGCAGATATGGATTCGGTGAGAGTGACATTTGTAGTCTTGATGTTGATATTCATATGTATAGTTTTATGAAATAAATGTTCAATAGGTACATTATAATCTATTGCTGGTCTACGCACTACTATCGCAATTCACCTCACTACTCTCTCTTGTCGCTTATAGATACTATCTTGTGACTTTCGTGGTGACCACTTATCAGGCGAACTTCTCGACCCGGGTATCGTGCACGTATAATTTCAAGTATTCTATTGTTTGCTTTGTTCATTTCCCTAGGCTCGCGAACATAGACGAGGAGAGTATCTTTACCCTTCTCGGTTACAGATTCGGACTTGGAGTCTGGAAATGCGTGGATTTTGATATACATTTGCTTATTTGTATGGAAATATACACTATGTTACATTAATGGGACAGTTATTTTGAGAGATATACCCATTCGTTCGTTATATGAACATTCCGGAGTAGCTCAGCGGTAGAGCAGTCGCCTGTTAAGCGATTGGTCACAGGTTCGAATCCTGTCTCCGGAGCCAGTTAGGAAGAGAAGCTACAAAAACGGCTTCTTTTTCTTTTGTAGAGCCATCCTTTTTAGGTTCTAACCTCTCGCAGAGTGCTTTCTGTGACCGCAGTTCATTTTCAATGAGCATGTATGGATGTAGGCGTTCAATGCTCAGTATTTTATCTTTTAGGATTAGGTTCGAGCCAATCGTGTTAAAAATCTCCCTTTTCTTCTGAAGGTCATCAGTATTGAAATGCCGCAAAGAGAAAGCACAAAAGTTAAAAACACGTTCTGAGACTTCAAGGTCATTTAGCAATTTCTTTTTCGTGTCACCCATTTGCTCTTCAAGCTTTTTGATTTCCTCCAATAGGGCTGATTTCTGCTGACGAAAATCTTCTAGCGTATAAAGTTCATAGTTCGAATTCATAGGTGAAGTAAAGGCTTTATTCAAGTTAACAAGCCGAGTCTGACAGGAATCATATGTAGCTTGTAATGATTGCCTAGCCGTTCTTTCTGTATCACCAGAATTTGTCTGCTTATCATGAAGATAGTCGAGAGCCAGTTTCAAATAGTCCTCGTCAATAGTGATATCCTGTAGAATTTTCTTAAATTGTGTCTCCAAATCTCCAATTTTGACGCTTTTCTGCGTACAATTTCTGTTCTTCTTTTTTGTACAGTGATAGTAAACGTAATTCAAAATAGTCGGATTTTTCATATCAGATATATCAGTCTGACATTTAGGGCATAAAGTCTTATTTTCATAAGCAAATTTAAATTTGCAGGTAGTACAAATTATCTGATTTTTCTCTTCAGCCGTAATAGTTGAATCACATTCACCACATCGCATAATGCCCGTAAATGCAAACTCTCGATTTTTCGGTTGTGGTTTACCATGCTTTCCTAACAACACTTGAGCACGGCGATATTCCTTTTCGGTTATCATCGCCTGATGACTACCTTTCTGTTGTCTAATTTCTCCTGTTTCTGGGTCACACCAGGGAAAATATCCGTAATAGAATGGGTCATTGAAGATTACATACATATGGCTCATAGAAAGCGGCTTACCACCAATTTTACGCCTCTGAGGTGTACGCAATCCCCATTCATTAGTAGCTATTTCGCGTATTTTGGAAACTGAATAATTTCCTGTAAGAAATAGGTCCTACATTCTACGGACCAAATCAGACCGTATAGGGTCTATAGCGATTGTCTTATTTCCTTTTTCGGTTCCAACATTCATGTAACCGATTGGACCTCCTGAAGGCCGCCAACCTTTCAAAGCCTTCCCATTCAAACCACGTTTAACATTCTTCGAAAGACGTATAACAAAGTCTGTAGCCCTTCCACCTTCGAGACCCATTAGAAGACCTGCATCCTCTGGGTAAAAGCTCCTGTAAGGCGTTCTGATGGTCTGTACGACACCTTTTTGTAGAAGCCACCTCAAGCGTCCTTCATCCACGGGATTGCGATAAAGTCTATCAATATCCCAACATAGTATTGCATTAGCTTCTCCTTTCTCAATTCGATTAAGAACATCGTTAAATATAGGTCTTCCAGGGTCCTTCGCACTTTTTTCCTCAGTAAAAGGCGAGTGAACAATATTCAATGTTTCTACACCTGCAAGCTTCGTTAAACTTGCTACTTGGTCCCCAATTGAGGCTACTTGTCTCTGAGAATCTTCAGAACTTTTACGGCAATATATGAAAAATTTATGCTCTGATTTCATCTTTATAGCTTTAATAATTTAAAATTTGATTCATCAGCATCTGCTAAATCCTGTAACATACGGTCCAACGAAAGTGACATCTTTTCCGTTTCAACCTGTTTATGTATTAGACACCGACTACATTCATACCCCATCTTTTTAAAGCTTTCTTGACCTTTTTGAGAAAAATCACAACCTGCTCTAAATAGGTCGAGTTCAATTCTGACAAAACCAGGTTTATAACCCTTTGTCCTAAATAGAGATACACTGACAAAATTACCAACTGGGTCAGAAACGTTAATTAGACAATTTCCCTTTGAACGTAATAAGATTACAGCTTCATCAATATCTCTATCGCTGGCCAAAAGTCTGAATTTACTCATAGAATGATTATATAACTTTAGTTGGTAAAATGCTTACTAGGTAATTATTACTTGCCATTTGCCATATTGTGTACCAGAAGGGATAAAACCCTAAAGTGGTAAGTGGCAATACATATTAGGAAGTATCAAGAAAATCTTCTAATTCGTCCTTAACTACACTTGGAGGATTGTTTTTTGGCTCAATTTCGTCTTTAGGCATAAAATAACAGAATCGCTTACCGTCTTTAAGGATTTCGACTTCACCACTTTCAGATAGCTCTTTTAAGGCGGCCCTTATATTTTTATCACCAACTTGATGTTTAACGAGTTCGTTCAACTCTTTTCTATTCTTTGTCCCACCAGAAGAAAGGATGCCTAATATAAGCTCTTTGGCACGCTCCTTTTTATTTACATCTTCTTCAACTTCACCAATATACTCAAATTGCATTCTTTCTATACCCTTGTCATCAATAATATCCGCGACCTTAACGGCGAAAGGTTTTGCTTCAACTCCAAGCCTATTTTTACGTTGGTAGATGTGATGCTGACCAGTTGCATCATCTTTTCGAAGCATTAATAGCACTTCAGCATTTGCCACTTTATCCTGGCTTCCAAGGACCATTTCCTTTTTTGGTATTCTACCTTCAATTTGGTTTGGCTTTCTCAGGTGCTCAGCGAATATCAATGAAACACCTGAATTTTTTAAGACTTGAAATTTTTTAAAGAATGAACGAGTTTCTTCTGCTTTATCTTCCTTCAGGCCACCTGCGGCGGCCCTAAAAGTATCAACGATTACGACACCAATTTTCATTTCATAGATAAACTTCAACAGCCACTTATATTTCAAATCTTCCTGACCAATGCCTTCATTCAAATTAAAGTCATCTTCATTTATGATAATGAGCTCCTGGTTATCTGGGTTGAATCCGATTTTACGGCCACGCCTTTGCATCTCACTAACTGACATTTCGAGATTGATGTAGAGAACACGAGCCTGTTCAACTTTAAAAGCAAACCAAGGTTGTCCTTCCGAAATGCACTTCGCTAGATACATGAGATATATGGATTTCCCCTCTCCCGAAATGGAAGCAAAAATTGAAAGCCCCTCTTTAGGAATCAATCCTTCAACTCTCCACCTAAAAGGTGAAAATTGCATCTCATCAATTTCCTTCCACAAGCTAGCTTTTGGAGGTGTATCACCAAACTCAAAATCGCTTACTTGGAATTCGGCAGAATTTATATAATCTTCAAGATTGTTTTGTTTTTTGTGATTCTCCATGTTTAGGAATGATTATGTCTTTTGGTGACAAATGACCTGTAATAGCTGAAACCAGTGCAATGAGCTTTTCGAAATACTCGCAGGCCAAGTCATCAGAAAGCTCCGCATAATTTTTTTGCCGATAAAGTCGCTTAAACTGTTTTATGTATTCGCTTTTTGTCTCCATGATAAAAACCCATTCCTAACTTTGCGGGCCGCTGGGTGTGGACCCGCAAAATAAGGAACAGGTTTAGCCACCCAGCTAACATAAACAAAAAACAGCCGCTTAATTAAGCGGATCCTGCAATTACTAGATTGACAGAGCTTAATGAAGCAAGACTGTCCCTAGTGCGATGTTTATGCGTAAGCGAGTGCGTGTGACGGTGGCGATGACGAAGGTCTATGCCTGTGTCCGTGCTGATGCTGGAGCGAGTAACTGTGCCAATGGGTTTGTTGTAACAAATTGGAAAGAGCTTGGCTACAAGTATAAATCCCTAAATATAAAAGTCAATTGAGTTATTCACAAATCTGTGGAATACTTATAACACAATCGAATATGTAATGACCTAACCCTTAGCAATCTGTTGCAAGGCATGGCCGAAAATCCCAACGAAGATACTGAACTCCACGTTCAGCGCTCTTCGTTGGGTTACACCTGGAAACGGGTGTAGGGGCCGAAAGGTCCTGCTGGCGTGGAGTTCAGTGTCTCTACGCTAGCTATTTATCAGCTAGCTATTTTTTATGAATAATACTTCTAACGTAAAAAATTTATTCGTATGGGAAAGAATAGTTTTAGGTATTGTCGCACTTCTCTCATTCTTAACTGGTATATCATCAAGTTTGATTGATGCAGTTATGGCCTTAGCAATAAACACGATCATTCTCTTCATTGTGTTCAAGATTGGCAACAGAGTCTTCCGCAAAGAATAAGCTAAAGAACATGAGGAAATTATTTAATGAGGAACATGAAGCTTTGATGATCGGAATTGGGCTAGTGGCTTTTATTGCTATATGCCTATTCCTTAGTTGGTTAGGAGAAAAGATGCACGAGTCAAAAGATTACTATGGTGGACATGGCTCATATCTTGAAAAAGCTTGTAGAGGTTGTGATCAACAGTAGAACTTAGATTCATCACTCAGTAGGTCTCGCGTTCTTCAAGCAAGGCAAATAAAGTATCTTGACCAGGATTATATCCTCTATATTCTTCGCCACGACTCAGACGAGAAATATAATCGACCTTTAATTTTTTCAGCGCTTGAAATTGTCTGGTACGTTTACTACCAGGATGGGACCGTAAATTCCATTCGATTGGGTTTTTTGAATCACCGCCCCTTCTTATAATATACTTACTAAATTCGGTATGGCACATTTCTTTCAATATCACTTTTATTTTCTCACGTAGAGCTATTTTAGCTTCATTGTCGAAGACAGACCAGAGGCCACCACCGAATATCTCGTCCATAATTTGTTCTAACCCAAAAGTCTTCATTTTCCTTGAAAGAAAAGCTGTCACAGCTTCCACCACTCTTTCTTTTGTTTCAATATCCGAAGAATCAGGTAGAATTGGAATAAAATTCATAGGTAGAAACTGATTCTCTATACTAATTCCCTGCCTGAATACTTCATTGGTTTCCACTTCCCTAAACTGGCCTTGAATCAAAATAACTTTTTTTTGATTCACCTCTGTTAAAACAGTACTCAGCTTTTCTCTTACTATTAGTTGTTTATACGATTCGGTATGTTCAGAGTTCACAATTAACACTATATTGAAATCCAGATTTGTTGGACTCAAAGATGTAACTGCGCCTTTTTGAATTAAATCGTTTTTTGTAACAATTGAGTATCTTTTGAGCTGATCACTGCAATCTTGTTGGACAGATCCAGATTTAGATTCAAATACTAAGCAGAAATTTTTTTTCTCAGACATCAGTACAATATCGGGATTGATGGTTCTACTTTTTCCCGCTTCGTCAACAACAGAAAACTTTAATTCTATTCTTTCAATCATGTATCCCAAATCACTGAGTACATGCGGCCAACCGGGTGTTTTTATACAGAATCCAATGATTGCATTTAACTGTTCAATTTGAGTCATATTTCGTCGATAATTAAATTCGAATCCACCTCATGTTGTAAGGACCGAATAATACGAACAACTGAGTTTCCACACGTCTTATCTGGTAAGTAAATTCTCATAAAATTAGGGGTTATTTCAAATGAAATCTGGCTTCCGATATGTAAATCGATAGCGTTTACTTTTACATATTCTTTTGATACTTCTTTTGGAGTCCCGAGCAATCTAAACGGTAACGTACAGGAAAACATTTTATTAAGAAAGTCATCGAATTTTAATATTTTATGGGAAAACTGAATTGAAAACGGACGGCCATTAAACTTAAACCCCGATATTGTTTCAGATTTCGAAAATTTGATTGAATATTCTTTCTCAATCCCCAAAACCATTTTTTTATATTCGTCCTTAACCTCAACAGCAATATTAAGATATTCATTGAACGATGTACCCCTTCCAGTTAATTTACCATTCGATTGAATTCTTGCACGAGCAATCTGATTATCATCTGTGATTCGCCTAACCCGAAGCGTTTCCAATGGCAAATTGTTGAAAAACTTTATATCTTTATTCCTCTGATATTTTTCCCAAGAATCTGGCTCATCTATACTCACAGCAATTCTTGGCCTTGTATAAATAGGATTTTCAATCTCACTAATATCAGGTATTGGATTAAATCGCGCATCCCAACCTTCAACAATATTATTTTTTGTTGATAGTTTTTCCAAAAATTGGACAATGAACCAAGCAGAATCAAAGTGGTGTCCATTACTAATTAAATCACCCAAGACAAAGCGACTACTTTTTTCTGATTTCGTTAACGTGTGAATGAATAAAAATCTTGGATCAAGACTATCGATGAAGAATTCACCTAGCCTAGAATTAATATACAACAGCGACGGATCTTTTGTTTCAGATAACTCTATTCTGAATTCCTCTTGAGAATCAGAAAGTGTTTTTAGCAATAGCTCCCTTTTGTTCTCATCACTACCATACTGAGATTCTTTATCTCCTGTATTAAATTCAACAATATAAGATTTTGGTAAAGTATCTTCATATTCAAATTTCTGCCTTTCTCGCAAATCCTGGTATGTTTTTTGGAAAACACTATCAAAAAACTCATTTAAATCTCTTCTTGTTTGAATATGTTCAAGTTTTGCTTTCATATTTTGGACATATTACTCCAAATACTCTTATAACAGAAAGACATAGGAAATAGTATTTGATAGTATCAATTATAGCACCAATGCTTTTTGCATGGGACCTTGCAATGAGAACTTGTTCCACCCCTGGCGGGGTCTTTCTGGGGGCTGGCACCCCTCTCAAGCTAGTTGAGGTACATAAAACATATGCTCAGTACTACCTATCCACGTTCTAACTGCCTCAACAGTGCGGAGCAATATAGGATGAGAGAGCGATAATTCGCTCTTTTGTCTTTTTACAGAGCCGTGATCATTAGCGATTTCAATAATCTCCTCAGCTTCTTCTGGGCTATCATTTATAAGAACTTCCTTTGCTTCCTCTGATGTATCGTCGTTTATAATCATTTTACAAAACTATTTTTAATTTCTCGGCTCTTTTTTCATGATCTGGCATATGTATCATCATTAAACTTTTCCATAGCTTTCCATGATTGGGTACATGATAATGCAGTAGTTCATGCAAAATAACATATTCGCCAAGTGAGCGTTCCATACCAAGTAATTCTAGATTGAAAGAAAAATAACCACTTACTGAACAACTCGCCCATTTACGCGTCATTGGACGAAGAGTAACTTGCTTTACCTTGACCCTGATTTTATTGGCACACAAATAAACATCCTCCTTGAATTCTTTTTTTGACTCCCATGTTCTTATGGATTTCCTTTTCATATACTTGTTTTTACCAATGTTTCAAGGATTGAATCAGTTATTTTTTTCTGCTCAATATCAGTTAAATCAAGTTCACTGAGCCTATTATAAAGATCATTTCGAAGATCACGAGTCAACTTCTCACTTTTAGCAAATTCCGGATATAACTTTATTATTGCCTCTAGGTCGAAAACTGTTTCGATGTTAACTATTTTTTGACTCGCCAAAACTACACGGATAAACCAAGCTATTTCTGATATACCTTCCTTTGTTTGCTCCTCATTTCTTTTTGACTCTTCATCTGCCAAGGCTAGTAGTTTTTTTAGCGCTTCCTGTGTTGTCATCTGACGACTCGAATAAGCATCCATAATATCTTCTGCTCGTTCTTTTACCGAGATGAGTACTGGGTCATGAGACTTTTCTTCTGCCAATCTCTGAATACTTTTTATGAGATTGATTATCTTTACCTCATCTGGTTGATTCTTCTCTTTAATCAAAGCTATTCCTTTCTCATCAAGTTGCACAATTTCTGTACCAAGTTTTATAGGGCTACTTTGAATATGTTCCTGTACTAATTCTGAAGTCTTATTTTGGAACTCACGATCAATTGAAACATTGTCGGTATATGCATTACGAACCACCTGATACACACTTGAAAGCGTAATATATTGATCTATATATGGGCGTAAGAAGGCATCTGGAGAAATTATTTCATAAAGCATTTCAATCTCATTATAGAGTTTAAAGAATGCTTTTCGTTTATCCTCATCACGAAAATACTCAATCAATACGCCAGCAAGACGGTCATCGAATGGCCCAACAAGTAGATCAAAGTATGGCGTCGCTTCCTCAGTCAATTTCGCCACAAAACGCTTCTTCAAAAGTGAGAGGTCTTTCACAATCGCATTTACTTCATCACTATCAAATGACAGTGCCTTTTCTAGCTTATCGAAAATACCCACGAAATCCAAAACAAAGCCGTGTGGTTTTGTCATTTTCATTTCCTCGTTTTCATACGGACGATTTACACGGGCAATCGTCTGAAGTAAAGCGTGGTCACGCATAGGTTTGTCTAGATACATGCAGTACAAAATTGGTGCATCATATCCAGTTAATAACTTTTCTGTGACAATAAGAATTTTAGGTGTACCACCAAACTTAGCAAAGTCTCTTCGTATCTCTTTCTCCTTTTGCTCATCATGGTCAAACTCTTTCAAAAGTTCAGAATCATTATTATTACTGCTGTACACAACTTCACTCCATTCCGGTGGTAGATATTTATCAAGCTCTTTCTTATACAAAGCACACGCCTCACGATCTACCGCTACGACAAATGCCTTGTAGTTCATTGGCTCAATATATTGTTTGAAATGCTCGGCAATGAATTTACCAATCTTCTGCACACGATCTTTACCTTTCAAAAAGTTTCTCGTATTTACGGCTCTCTCTAAAATTGCATTCAGCTCTTCAATATCTGTCACCCCATGTTCATCAGCAAGATTCAAAAACTCACGTTCAAGTGTATCTTTTGGTACCAACATCTCATTTGGAGCAAGGCTGTAATACAGTGGCAGAGTGGTGCCATCTGCAATGCTTTCACTAATGCTGTATTTGTGTAAGTAGCCCTTAGCATCAGAGACTCCAAATGTTTTAAATGTACCTTTACCATATTGAGTTTTGTCGATGGGTGTACCTGTATATCCAATGAATGTAGCGTTTGGCAGTGCGGCCATAACATATGTACCGAGATCACTTCCAGTCGTACGATGCGCTTCATCAATGAGAACAAAAATATTTTTTCTCATATTCAGATTGGGCAACATCGCACGAAATTTATGGATCATGGTAATAACAATGCCACGGTAATCACTCCTCAAAATTTCAACCAGTTCTCTAATATCATTAGCTCTCCTAACATTCTTCATGCCCGCAGCTTTTAAATTTCCATCCATTTGCCCCTCAAGTTCGTTACGATCAAGCAACATGATGACAGTAGGTTTATCGGCATCATTACTCTTGAATAATAGTTCCGCCGTCTTTATCATTGTGAATGTCTTTCCAGAACCCTGTGTGTGCCAAATAAGCCCCTTAGTAGCATCCTCTTTGAGTGCACGAGTGAGTACGGCCTCCACAGCATTTGCTTGATGTTCTCGTAGGACTATCTTCGTGAGCTCTTCATCCTTCTCAATAAACATGATGTATTTCTCAATAAGATTAAGAACATGTTTTATTTCAAAGAAAGTTTTTATCTTATTCTCAAGCTCTCCAACTTTGTCACCATTCCATTTGAAAATATTTCGCTTTGCAGTATTCCATGTTACTCCATATTCAAGACGCATCCCTTCGCTCGCCAAATAACTTTGTTCGAGTGCTATAAGTTCAGGTGATTCACGATGGTATCGGCGTATCTGATCAAGCGCCTTATCAATACCCTCAGCTGTTGTGAGATTTTTACACTCTATAGTAATGACAGGTATGCCGTTAATTAAGAAAACAATATCTTGTCTATTGGTATAGCGACTATTTGAAAAAGAAAATTCATCAGTAACCTCAAATATATTATTTTCTTTAGTTTCAAAATCTATTACTTTTACATTTCGTTCTCTATTTTCAACATCATCATATGCAGTACTTTGACCACGCAAAGCAAGAAGGATCTGTCTATTACCATCGATTTTCGGAGCAGGTGACGAAAAACTATAGTTCGTAGGTAGCCACGGATTAAACTCACGCAGTTTCGATATGAGTACATCCATGTAATATGGCTGATTCTTGTATGACAATTCGTCACCTCGGCGAGCATCACTTTTCTCACGAGTAATATATTGCCAGCCCATATCTACGGCATATTTGATAATTCGGTTTTGTACTGATTTTGTTTCTGTTGGTTTCATATAAATTTAGTTTTGAGGAAATCAAAGATTTTAGCCATCGTTGCTTTAGTTTCCTTTGAGATGTAATCGGGTACACATTTTTGCGTAAGTAGTGTCTGTATTCCTGTATTGAATGCACCTTTATTATACTTCGTGAGAGAAGAGTTAAACTCTTTAGAGATCTCAAGTCGCTCACTGTCCGTAAAGACTTTTTCAAGCGATAAATTTTTTAATGTTGCCACAGCGTCTTCGAGAGTAAGGATGTGGCTATTGTCACTGAGCTCTTTTATATAACGTGCCTTTTGGTCACGTCCCTCCTTATCTGAATCGAGCAGGGCAACGTACTTCTTTCCCCACGATTCATAGAGTGCTATTGGTAGATCAAGATTGGATGCTCCGTGACCCGGGTAGAAGTTAAAATTAAATTCGGTATCACTCCCGATCACTTCTTTAAAATATCTGAAAGTAAAGTAGTCGAACTTTCCTTCAGTAATGACGATGTTAGGTATCATTTCTAAAAGCCCCGGCTGGTAGTCCAACACGTCAAGAATTGGCTGAAAATATGATGTCTGAGTAGGATACTGCGATACAAACTGTTTGTATTTGTAAGCCTCAATTTCAGTTTTTGTGAGATTAAAGTCGTCATTTTCTTTATACTCGAGGCCTTTATTTTTGATAATATACGCAGAGCTCAGCCATTCAGGGTTTATGAGGTGGTGGCTGTGGGTGGTGTATATCAAACGAGACTTACTCGTTATGGTACGAAAGGTCTCAAGTAGACTCTTTTGTGCAGTTTGATGTAGGTTTGATGCTGGCTCATCAAGCACAAAGAGAATCTCTCCTGAGGTCGTTATTCTTTCCTTACGAAATTCGGTGTACAGCAAGAATGTAAAGAACCATCTGAAGCCAAGACTTCTTTCGGCAATAGCATAGGTTTGGTGACCATCTTTTACGCTCAAGCGAATATAGTATCTACTTGTTGCGGTTTCTTGTTCAGCCTTTACAACAATTTCTTTCTTGCTCACGTTTTGTATCTTTGTCCAAGCATCGAAAACCACTTTTGATATTTTCGCTCCCATAGCATTCTCAATCGCTTCGAGCGCTTGTCTATTTGCATCTGTAGGACTAGCTAGACGTGCTAGCAAACTCTTTGTCACATCATAGGATGGGTCAATTGTAGTCAAGATATCCTCTACAATTGAAAGATACTGCTTCTCTTTTGGGTCCTTAGAATCTAGATAAATTTTTTCTGGAAACTTAGACAGGAAATCTCTGTAGAAGATGATTTCGGGGAAAATCGTACTTTTTACATGCGTCCACACCTCCGTGTCGACTGCATCTTCAAGATCTGTTGGCTTACCCTTGACAGTCTTCTTCACTTTTACGAAGGGCGTATATGCTCTTTTTGATTCTCCGGGTACAGAGTTTGCAAACGTATACTTACGTTCAAATGTAAAGGTGTCCGTGATAATGACTTCTTTTGCTTGTGTTTTTGATTTAACAAAATCTGTGACCTTCTTCTTGTCCGCATCAGTAAACTTCAGCACGGCTTTTATCGTAACATCGCCAGTAAAACCACCAGCCGAGCTTTTGGGTATGAGTAGATGTCGTGATTCAAGCGGTACTTCAAACTCAAAATCATTTACCGCCTCAAGAATTGTCGTCTTTCCTGATTCATTCAGCCCGATCAGTGTGTAGATCTTATGGTCTGGCATGAGGTCCAAATCAAGTTCGAGAGATCTTATACCTTTGTAGTTCTCAATTGTGAATTTGGTGTATTTCATAATATTTTGTTAATTCTTCTCTCTCCACTCATTAGTTCATGGAGTAGTGTCTTGAAAAGATGTTGGTACGACAATAGTTTTCCTTGTGTAGATTCAATCTTTTTTTCAACTGCAACAAGGCTTTCTGCAATCTTATTTTGCTCGTCAATCACAGGTAGTGGTATCAACAAATTTCTTATGCTGGTCTGGCTTAAGTTTGGTTGAGCACCACCATGTCTTTGGTCTAGTATGAAGTCTCTCTGTAAAATAAGAACATGCCTAACAAATTCAAGATTGACCCTTTCATTCATGAAAATACCGCAAACTGCCTGATTGGTGGTTGCTTCATGACTAAGTATCGCAGTTCTTCCGGCTGTGGCCCCATACATGGCAACTAACAGCGTTCCTGCCTCGAATAGTTTTGCTGAAGAATTCTTTACTGCATCATCTGTTATTTTTTCTTCTGAATTATTAATATACCCGTCATTCATTTCACCCGATTTGATCCACAGAATATCACCTGAGTAATAGTTCTTTTTAGTTCTACTAGGAGTGCCCCCGCTACTCGTCTCGCAGATATCACCAAGCTTTTTAACCTCCCAACTCTCCGGCACTTCACCAATCTCCGTCATCTTCGTCCTTTCACCCTTTATGCCGTGAGTAAAAAGATGTTGCATCATACTTCGCTTCAACTCTTTAAGCTTTGCTATGAGCTTCTCCTGTTCAGCAATAGCATCCTGTACAGTTGTCAGGGTTTGAGCGATAACTTTCTGTTCAGGTAAGTTAGGAACATCAAAATCGATATTCTCAAAATTACTTTTATTCAAAATTGGAAGAGTAACTTTTGCTGACTTACTCTCAAGTATTGTTCTGTTCTCACGTAAAAGATAGTAAACAAAATCAGCATTAAAATTATCGTTGCAGGTGATAGCATTTATTTGCTGATTGAATGCAGAGACTTCATCAACAGTCATTCCGATCTTTCCTACATTTCCTATACAACCCACCAGCACAGAGTTGCGTGGTAGTGTTCGAGAAACTTTCAAGCCCTCTTCTGTAATTAGTTTATGGGAAGTCTGAATGTATTTTGAATCAGTGAGGTCTGCGGGTGATATTAGTTTGTAGTTACCACCATAATATTCCTTCTTTTTTGTACTTGGTGTATTGCCTGTAGAAACAACACCAAAATCCTTAATTTTGTGCTGTGTCCAATCTTTTGTTGCGGTTTGTGTTGTCATATTAAAATCCAAGCTCTTTCAAAACCTTTTGCAGGTTCATATCAGCCTCCTTTGCTTTTGTTTCAATCTCGACCAGTTCACCAAGAATATCCTCAACTGTTTCGTATTCCTCCACACCTCCTAGATGTATGTATCGTGAGGGAGAGATGTTGTAGTCGTTCTTTACACTGTCAGCTTTTGCTACAAACATACTGAAGTTCTCAACCTCTTTTTTGGAGTTGAATGTGTCAGCTATTTTCTTTATCTGCTTCTCATCAATATAGTTTTTAGGATCACCTTTAGTGAATTCATGACTTGCATTTATGAGGAATATTTTATCTTTTAGTTTTGCAGGTTTGTTATTGTTCAAGAATATAACAATGCCCGGAGCAGTCGTGTTATAGAAAAGATTTTCTGGCAGATATATAACACCCTCAATAAGATCATGATCTACAAACCACTGGCGAATTTCTTTTTCCTTATTTGTATTTGCGTTACCACTACCACGAGAAGCGGCTCCTGTATCGAGAACAATGGCCGCACGCCCATTATCTTTCAAACTAGAGAGGATGTGCTGTGCCCAACCCCAATCTGCCTTGCCGCCCGGATTCCCAGCAGGAAAGCGATGATAAGTATCATTGGTATAGATCTCCTCATTGAAGTCAGGTTGATTCCACATTGGATTTGCTACAGCTCTGTCAAACTTTCTTACTCCATGACCAGTTGAGTCTTTGAATTTCGGATTGTTGAATGTATCACCAAGTTCAATGTCTCCCTCCATGTCATGAATGATCATATTCATCTTTGCCATTGCCCAATTATCCTTTTCCATCTCTTGGCCGTAGAGACTCAGTGGGGTGAAGGTTTTCTTATCCTCACTTTGCATTCGCTCATTGAGCACTGACTCACATTTAATCAAAAGACCAGCTGATCCACATGTCGGATCATAGATTTCCATTCCCGGCTCAGGATTTAATATGATTGCCATTATTTCCCCAACTTCAGGTGGAGTAAAGAATTCTCCTCCAGATTTACCAGAGTTTTCTGCAAACTTTCTTATCAGGTATTCATATGCACGACCGATAATATCTGGTTCAACATCTCCCAGCCCAAGTCGCTTCTGGCTAACGGCCTCTATCAGGTTAGAAAGTCTATGATCATCAATCTCCCGTTCACCTCGAGTCGTTGCATTGTAGTCTATTCTCGTGATTACATCATCGAGCAATGGGTTACTTGATGCAATCTCACGAATAATTCGTGTAAGCTCTTCACCAATATTACTTGATAGTGATCTAATAACACTCCATGTATCGTCATCAGGATTCTTTGGTGTAAATGGTATATAAAATCGTACTCTACTGTTATCGAGTTTTGCTTTTTTTCTACCATCAGCAAGACTTGTCGCCTTTATTTTTGTTCTTAATTCATCATCAAATACATCACATAGTCGTTTTACGAAAATGAGGGGAAGGATATAGTCCTTAAACTTACTGGCATCCTTTGCACCACGAATGGCACAAGCGGCATCCCATATCCATTGCTCGAGTGATTTAATTGGTGTTTCTTTTGCCATAATATTATTATTTTGTTCTATGTTTATTCAAAAAACTTTCAAACTCTACCCTATCAATCCTAAACTCTTTTCCGAATTTGAACGCCTTAATTCTGCCCGATTTTATATAGCGGTAAATCGTCATAATGTTCACCCCTAGCTTATCCGCAAGCTCTTGGGCAGTGTAGAACTCCTTACTTGTCATGTAATAATTATACTTTACTATGCTTTACAAGGCAACGTTTATTGACCGCCAACTATGTTTACTGGCTTGAACAAGAATACAAAGCTATAATACACCCATGTTCTCCAAAGAAGAGATAGTAAAACTACAGCAAAAAGTTGACGACTTATATGACAGTCTGAAACTGATTTCTGAACGCCAAAATTCGCAGTACACAGACATCGCTATGCATTTAAATAAAATTGAAGATGCAATTCATAGTGCGAATGAAAATATGCCTGAAGGTCTTACTACTGACGAACTATACAGCCTCGCACGTACAATTGTGATCGCTGCAGGCAAAGCTTCAACATCGTACGTTCAACGAAAATTGGGTGTAGGTTATTCTCGTGCAGTAAATCTAATGGATACGCTTGAAAAAAGGGGTGTTATAGGTCCTGCAAACGGTTCAAAACCCCGAGAAATTCTGATCACGGATGCCGATATTACACCCCTTACCTATGATTGCGAAAATGATGATAAATATGAGGAGGCACGTGAAGCAGTAGTTTCAGCGGGCAAAGCTTCTACATCATATATTCAGAGAAAACTCGGCATAGGATATTCACACGCAGCTAAATTGATGGATATGCTTGAAGAAAAAGAAGTTATTGGTCCTGCAGATGGTTCAGAACCGAGAGATGTGCTTGTTAAAGCAGACAGGTAGTCTGATCGGAAATCTTTCCAAACCAATGAGCTACTACCGTAACTATCGAAAACCATACTACTATCATCGTCGCCGACGTGGAGGATACCATGATCCTTTTCAACCAATAAAGGCTATATTTATTTTAGGTCTTGCTTTCATATTACTGAGTTCAATATCAGCAGTCTCATCGGGTAATCTCGGGAGCATAATCGGTAAAATTATCATTTGGGCTTTGGTACTCGGCGGTATTGTTTTCATTATCAGAAAAATCAAAAACAGATCCAAGAATACGATCTCTGATTCTTTATATATTCCAGCTGATGCAAGTAAAGAAGATATTGAAAAAATAAACAGCGAAAAACATGGCTGTAAATGCTACATGGACGGACTTACTGACGGAGAACAAGAGATTGCCCACATCCTAGCTGAAGGATTGAGCTATAAAGACTATTTCATTTTTAATAACCTTACAATTCCGTCTTCTTCCAATGGGTCGTCGCAAATAGATCACCTCGTAGTCTCAAAATTCGGGATCTTCGTCATAGAAAGCAAAGACTATAAGGGCTGGATTTTTGGTAGTAAGGATGAAGAAAAATGGACTCAATCACTTCCCGGCGGAAAAAACAAATTCCAGTTTCAAAACCCTATTCATCAGAATTGGTCACATATCATGTCACTCAGAGCACTCATGCCATTTATTCCAGAGAATACCTTTCGAAGTGTCGTAGTATTCTCTGATTCATGTGAGATAAAGACGCCACCGATCGAGAATGTAGTTCGTGCAGAGGGCTTGATAGAGCGCATAAAAGCACATACTGAAAACAAGTTGTCTGATAACGATCTCCAGTTGGCCATAGGAAAGCTTTCGTATGTTTGCCAAACAGCGGACATAACACCCACTCAACATATTGAGAATTTGCACGAGCATCACCCACAACTAAAACCTATGATATAATTTTTTTATGTTGCAAAGTAACAGTATTATAAATCTCAAATGGGCAAAGCGAGGGGTGGTTGGATCCATTGTTGCCACTCTTATCATTACCGCGTTGGAGTTTCCTCCGCCTATCGGGTTTGAGACAAGACCGCAGGATAATGTTTCCCTCCTATGGCTGGCATACTTTTTTGTCATTTTAATAGCTGAAATATCTGCTATACCCCTGATCTACAAACGTCCCAAACTCGGAGCGTATTTTGCAATAACTGCAGCGGTTCTAAATATTATTTTTGTCATTGCCGACCAAACTCATTTGCTACAGCCAGAAGTGGCGACCACACTCTATTCCATAATTGAGGGTGTTGGTGTAATTGTTTCGGTTACGCTTGTATATTTTGCTTGGAAAGTTCGTCGGATTTATTCCAACTCTCTAATTAATGATAATTATAAAAATAGTCTTGAAATTAAATAAGGTCAGCTAGAAACTTGCTAATATGCGAGATTTATTGTATTATCTCGCCAGTTCTTTAACATCGAAAAGGAGGTAAACAATGCAAACCAAATCGTCTCGCCTTGGGCAAGCCGTGCGGTTCTGCATTGCCGGAGCCGCAGGCGTTTTAGCCTATTACACAGCACTGTACTGTCTCACAGAGTATCTGGGAGTTTGGTACGTTGCTTCCGCAGTAGTCGGCTTCATCCTCAACACCGGATTGAACTTTACACTTCAGAAATTCTGGACGTTCCAGAACAAAGAAACGGGGATGGTTCACCGTCAGATCGTACTGTACGTTGCAATGACCATTTCGTTTCTCATCGGGAACACCGTTTTTTTGTATCTCATGGTGCAGTATTTACACATGTGGTACATCGGGGCTCAGATGATCCTCACAGTGTTAATATCCATTTTGAGTTTCATTTTCTCCGGCCGAATCTTCAAAAACGAAAGGACTAACACATGAACAGAAAGCCGTATATCGGTATCACGGACTTCACCAGCTTCGAGCAGGTTACAAAAATGCTTGAAGTTTTCAGAAGATACAGATCTTCGGAATCGCAGCGACTGCTCCATGTTGGTGTCATGATTAGCTTCAAAACTCTGAATGGCATCGAGACGAAGTGGTCGAAGGCTTTTCCACCGAAGGAGACAATTGCCGACATTTTCGGTTCCGACGATGTCTATAACTGTCTTCATTACGCGGATTACGATCACGACACGGACTTCTTCAAGGATCTAGCGAGGGCGATCGGTTATGGCGGTATCAGCATTCACGCCGTGCAGCTAGACATGGTCTGGCCTGATCCGGGTCAAGTTGCAAGCGGAGTGCATACGTCGAGGAAGCAGGTCGAAGTGATTCTGCAAGTCGGCAAGAATGCCATTGAGGCAGCCAACAATGATCCCGGCGAAGTTGTCCGAAGACTTGAAGACTATGAGGGTGTGATTCATCGAGTTCTTTTGGACAGGAGTATGGGACGAGGACTCGGCATGGACGCCGCCGGACTCATCCCGTTTGCTCGGGCTATCAAGGAGAAGTTTCCTGATCTAGGTCTAGGTGCAGCTGGCGGACTTGGCCCCAACAGTATCGATCTGGTCAAACCGCTTGCAGAGGAATTCCCTGACATGAGCATCGACGCTCAAGGAAAGCTTCGGCCGACCGGCAGCGCTCTCGATCCGATTGACTGGAGCATGGCGGAGGAGTACCTCGTCAAAGCATTGGAGCTCTTCAATTGAGATCCGAAAAACAAAACCCCGTTTCGTGGATTGCCACGGGACGGGGTCTTTTTATACCTGTGAGTTCTGAAACACCATCTCTGGAAAAAGCCCGAAAAAGTCGCTAAACTGCAAATCGCTTTTGATTTTGCGCCAGTTAGCCATTCTTTGTCACAAACAACGCTGAATATATGGTCGGAGACTCCTTGAAAGAGGTTCTAACGTCCTCTAGCCAGTGGAGCCATGGAAAAAGAAGATCTCAAGAAATTAGAAGGTGAATTAAAAAAAGCTACCGATCATTTTTCAGAACAGGCTCGAATTAGACTCGGCCTAACTAAGAGCGTTATAGATAAAAAAATAAAAGATGTCATTGAGACATACTCTAACAACATAAAGAATCTTGGTCTTATATCAGGAACAGTTGCGCCATTTTCATTAACCCTCCTTACTATTCAAGAACTAAATGTGAATAGTATAATTTTATTGATTGGATTTTTCATATTACTCATAAATATTATTCTTTCTCAACAGTTTCTTAGTGAGCAGACTCAAGATTTTGATACACGGATTACGAAATCTCAAATAAAACATATGTTTGCGGAATCAAAACTTCAAGAAATTAATGATCCGAATAAATCTCCTTCAGATAAGTTTGGACTAACGGTTGATTACCTGAAAGAAATGAATGAAGCTGAAGAGTTGCTCGGAATTGGAGAATACGATATAAATGCACTCACATCAAAAAATAATATGCGGAAATATAATAAGATTATAAATACAGCTTTTGTAGGGGGTTCTTGCCTAATAATGCTCTCTACTGTGTTCAATAAAATTGCTGTGCTTATCTCAAGTTGTTTGTAACCTTATATCTGTGCGTACATTGCTACGGAGTAGACTTGACACAGTAATATATTACATGTTATTGTAATAACAGATCTAGGAAACCCTCCACAAAAAGGAAGACCTTGAAAAAGCAAAAGAAATCGACTTACCCTCGTGGTTTTATGACAGGCATACTGTTCGCTATCGCTTTGAGTATTATCGTGACATTCGTCCGCGTGATCTATTACCCGGTAGCCACGATTCCAAAACCAGAAGAAATGCCTCGTCACAGCGACTTTGAACTAACTGGATTCTGGAACTCGGTACTCAAGCCACTCGTTCAAGACGGACTAACAGACGGCAAACTTCCCTACAAGGAAATCAACGAGCGATTTACAAAACTAAGAGATGCTATTGTTGCCAAAACTGCAAAGCCTCTCAATTTCAATCTCATCAAGCAATATCATCCGGCAGACAAGGAAATAGCGGCAGGACTCGGTATTGGCGAGAACGGTGATTTTGAGATAGGTTTACGCATACCGGCGTTTATAGACACCTTCAGGAAACTGGAACGATCCGGTCGGTACGACTGGATGGAGGTGTATAAATCCCATGTCATAATCGTCTTGATGCATGAGATGGAGCATACAACGTACGAAGGTCCTCCGCCGACTGGAATCGATATCAAAGAAGAGTCACGGGCATGGGCAGACACTTGCCTCTACACTATTGCGCCACTGGTAGAAAAATACCATGTGCCAATATACAATGTCGAGGCGGATTTTTACAACGCTTGGAAATCTGCTTCAGGTAACCCAGAGAGTATTGTCTGGCAACAGGCAGTCAACAAAGCGTACGGGAGATTGCATGGTGTAGTTATCTCAAACTGAGCCGCTCTACAGGAAAAACTGCTTGAGCGGTTTTTCTTTATAGGAAATTCGATATAGTTCGAAAATCGTAAACCAGAGCGAGCCAGTTAGTACTAGATGACAATTCAAGGATAAGATTAAAGGGTTTTCGCAATGTAAAATCTAGCTTTTTTGCCGATACGGTCGGGTTCTGAAGTAGGAAGTTGAGAAATGCCCTTTTTTCGTGTGGTTCAGAACTTTGGAATATCTCTTTCATGCTACGAGCAAGATTAAACACAGTAGCTACTTGGATTTTATAGTCATGGTCCGCTTTCGTGTGTTCTTCGAGCTCGATATTCAAATGATACTGCTTGTCTTTAGCTTCTTGTTGTTTTTTGTCATACTCAACCTTAGTAATTCATCAAGAAGACTACTATGGCCATTTGATGATATATCCCAAGAAACTTCGTGAAGGTATCTATTAATCACATCAGACTTATTTCCACTGGTATGCAACTTATCTTCAAGATATAGGTCAATACTTGTAAAGCCATCAGAAAAGAAGCCTTCCTTTTTCAATTTTTCTTTCAGACCATCAACTTTATCTACAAGTTCCTCTAATTTCTTCTTTGAAAGCATGAGTTCTTTCACTGCCTGTTCTTCATATCTATCCAATTCAATGAGCAATTCATCTTTATGTTTTTTTAACCTACCCGAAATCTCCTTGAAGGGCGTAGTTTCATTGATAAACAGGACATAATCAGCAAGATTTAGGAAAAAATACCATGGGTCAGTCTGATTAATTGTTGTGTCATATTGCTTCTGGAGTAATTCTTTCTCATTTATCATTCCTTTACTTTAGTTTACACGGGCCTATAATTCAAGTCTTTATGGTTTCTATAATTGACCAAATCTGGTTTTCACCTTTGAACGTCATCTATCATGGCGAGCTCTTGAAGAGACAGCTACCAAACGAAAAGAAGAAGTCTAAAGAGTTCAGAAAAGTTGTTGAGGCTGTAACAGTGGCCCAGATGCTTATCGGCGTGATGATTAAGGAGGGTAAGGAACATTGGATGCAACTTGTCGGAGATAATGAAGGAAGCCCCGATATACGGACTATCAGCTACGTAGAATCGAAAGATGAAAAGTTCGATTATATGGAGCAAGTAGACGTTGAGGTCGTTGAGTACGAATCTCACACGTCTGCAGCAATTCCACGATTTATCGTCGACACGAAGCTAACTGGAAGCAAAAGCTACGATGAAAACACGGTCATACTTTGCCACGTCGGCAGCGGAGTAAAATCGTTTTTGCCAGACGGTATTACTATCAAGAAAGTAATGGATACTGTTAATTCACCCTGCACTGTCCTTTTACTGGCTGGGACCAGCCCCGACGCATCAGAACTTGAGCTTTTTACTCTTAAGCCAAATGTCGGCCTAATGTTGAGATATAATCCGATTGAAGAGTTGATGCGGCTAGGCCGAGAAAAGAAGTTTACAGGAGTCATAAACCTAAAACGTGGCACGAAACGACCTCCTACTAGCAATCCCAGTAACAAGCATTATCCTTTTGAGAAACTGGGGTACGTACCGACCAACTCTAATCAATATTAATAAACAACTGTTCTGACAATCTAATACAGCGCCGAAATTAGCCATATTTCCTTCTATTGACTTACTGAAGCAACCTATGGTATAATAGAAGCAGTAGAAATGGTCATTTAAAACTACTTGCGAATTTCGTCATAGCAGAAGATAGCTCAAATATGGGCTATTCCCTGCTATGACGAAAAGCCTATTGGCGAATGTACTCACTGCAAAGGTTTTATAAAGGTGTGCCTAGTTTACAAACACCAGATTGGATACCTGTTATATGAAGAACAATAGAGTTAAGAGCGCAGTCGGAGTTATTCTTACCGAACAGAAGAATGTCGCTACTCATGTTGCCCATCTGAGCCCCAGTGAAAAACGTCGTACTCTCATGAAGGTGGCGAACGAATGTGCCTCCTCGGGCTACCACTCGGTCATGAAAGAAGCCATTAAATTGCTCGGCTTCCGAGATGAGGAAGTTCTCATCTTTGCCACGGCGACAATCGGTGGCGGAAGACCTCAGATGGTTTCCGACATCGTCAAGGCATTCTGCCGTGACACCAGAGTTGCACGAGGTGTGCTGGGTGAAGCTGCACGAAGGATGATTAGCTGGGCAGAAAGAGCTCAAGAGCCCACACACCTTTTCGAAGCCATTGAGTGTGTAAAACTGCGTAAGGAAAAGATTGGCACGAAGGAGTACGAGGGCTCTTCCTTCTATAATCAGGCAACGGTATTGGCAGGCTTCATCCTCTGGTTGGCAGAGGACTTCCTCCAACTGGACCCTATCTTCCGCGACTCTCACGATGAAGTTGTGAAGCAATTAAGGGAACTGGTGCCTGATGATGCGGATTGGCAAATACTCAATGAGAAGAAGAGTCGTCTGGGTGGTCCGCGCAAGTAAACAATAAACCAAACGCTTTGAAGATATGCGTATAACTTCACCCCAGACAATTCGGTCTGGGGTTTATTGTTTACGAACAAGACCGAAGTGCGGCACCATGAACGATAAATACTGCATTTCCCTCGTCAATTCATCCCAATTAAGAGTTCTGAACTCGTCCAACATAGGGAGCAAATGATCCATACCCCATAAAGTAGATACAGAATCCAATTCACTGATGATTACTTTTAAGTATAAATCAGGCGCTTTTCATTAAATGAATTCGGAGTTATTATCATCGTAGCCATGAAAGCTCCTAGAAAAACAGGTTATCCATGTGGGCAGTGTTCGCAAGAATATCTATGCCCGCCTACAACTACCCCCAAAGAATGTGGGGCGCTACGGAGAGCAGAAACCAAGAACGATCTTGGTTCTTCATCCACCACCACAAATCCTGGCAGTGGTATATCCGATAAAACAGATCAACATAAAAGTCGTCCGGGAATCACTCTTTGAGTCATCCCTGATACTCAATATGAGATTTTTAGATCAAAGCCACTTCGGAACGCAAGCTCTGGAGTGGTCTTTTTATATTAGGGAACAATACAGTAAAATAACTACTTTTCATCCGGTACAAAATACAATGCTACAGAGTTCATACAGAACCTTTTACCTGTAGGCAGTGGACCATCATCGAATACATGCCCTAAGTGCGAACCGCAGGTATCCAATACCTCTATTCTGTCATCCGAAAGTCCTGTTTCTTTGCGAAGTACAAGTGTATCATCAGATATAGGTGCATAGAAACTTGGCCAACCAGTACCTGAGTCATATTTTTGTTCAGATCTAAAAAGTGGCTTATCACAACCAACACTATAATACGTTCCTTTGCGCTTCTCGTGATTGAGTGCTCCCGTAAATGGAACCTCTGTTCCCGCTTCTCTCAAGACACGATATTGCTCTCTAGTGAGAATTTCTTTCCAATGATCATTGTTTGAGACATTTTCGGATATGCTTTGTGTCGGAAGAGAAGATGTTTGTTTGTAATATACAGCACCTAGCACAAGAAAGAGCAGTGCCAAAATAATAGGAACTGTTTTTGTTGATAGATGTTTAAAATTATGCATACTGTTATTTTAGATAACTATCAAAATATATTGCATGGCAAGTGTAACCCCCTACATTTTTCTGCAGATAATCCTGATGATAACTTTCAGCCTTGTAAAAAGTACTGAGCGGTTCCAAAGTTGTGACCACAGGATCTTTCCAGCGTTTCGATTTGTTCACGATATCGATAAAGTTTTTGCTTTCCTTTTTCTCTTCCTCGTTCCCATAGAAAATAGCAGAACGATACGAGGTGCCTCGATCGCCACCTTGCTGATTGAGCGTTGTAGGATTGTGAATCTGAAAGAAGAAGTCGAGTAGGTTTTTATACGATGTCTTTGTCGAATCATATTCAATCTCTACAGCTTCAACATGACCAGGATGATTGTCATAGGTTGGATTCTCATTGGTCCCACCAGTATAACCAACCTCGGTAGCAATAACTCCAGGCTGAGTTCTGATCAGATCCTCAAGTCCCCAGAAACATCCTCCTGCCAGTACGATTTTTTTGTTCATAGGTTCATTAGTATTATTTATCATTAAAGTCTTCGAAACATACTGAGTTCATGCAGTATCGCTTTCCCGTTTTTGTCGGACCATCTTCAAATACATGACCAAGATGAGAATTACAGACCGCACATACAGTCTCAGTTCTCTTCATTCCACGAGAGATGTCATCGATGTTTTTTACTGCTCCAGGAAGTGCTTCGTCAAAGCTTGGCCAGCCCGTACCAGAATCAAACTTTGCTTCAGCTTTAAAGAGTGGGTTGCCACAAGCGGCGCATTTGTAGAAGCCATCTTTGTCAGGATGAATGAACTTTCCTGAAAAAGGTGCCTCGGTGCCTTTCTGTCGCAATACTTCATACTGCTCGGAAGTAAGTTTCTTCTTGAATTCTTCTTCATTTTTAGGCATGTTGTCATTCATATATTTTATAGTATTTAACTAATAATTTATTTATCCAAACGTAAAGGTGAAGGCTTGTAATCCTGCTTTTGGTATCACGATACGAAGTGTGTGCTTTCCATAGTCCGCATCTTGGATGAGTGGATAGAGTGTTTCGTCTTTGATCAATACCTTCTTTACAAATACATCGTCCTTATAGATTTCCACTTCGACACCTTCTGGTGATCCAGCGGTGATATAGACATTTTTCGCTTCATAGTTGAAGACGATACGCCCTACACTTTTACTCTCGGCATATTCTGATGTCATATTCCACGTACCACCTAGATAGAGCTTGTTGAAAGAGATGCTTGAAGGAATAGATAGAGTCTGCTCACCAGCTCGCCCAGCAATACCATTTGCAAGATACTGATTTCGTGACGATCCGAAATATGTCTCAGGGCTTTTTACTTTGCTCGTATCGACAGTCACAACATCCGCAGGTTTTGTCGTGGTAGTAGAAACATTATCCTCCATGCCCATGCGTGCTGCGCGTTCTTTGAGGGCATTCTGAATCGCTTTCTCAGTTTCCTCATAGTTTCCTTCACCGATATGGTCATAGACAATATATCCATCAATATCTACAAGATACTTTCGAGGCCAGAATTGATTGCCGAGCGCATTCCATGTCGAATAGTCATTGTCGAGGACTACTGGATATTTGATACCAAATCTTTCTACTGCTTTCTCGACATTTGACTGAATTCTCTCAAATGCGAATTCCGGAGTATGGAGACCGACAACAACCAATCCCTGATCTTTATACTTTGCATACCAATCGTTTATGTACGGCAATGTTCGCTGGCAGTTGATACAGCTATACGTCCAGATATCAAGGAGCACTACCTTTCCTTTGAGTTCAGCGAGGGTGATCGGCCTGCCATCGGTATTCACATATCCATCTATAGAGCTCAATTCTGGGACCTTTATATATTTAGGAGCATCATTCTTTTGCAGAAGCGTTTGTTCGATTTTTGTTACATCAAAAAATCCAGCATCAAGTAAGGTTAGTTGAAGTTTTTTATCGAATCCTCCGATAATAGCGATGCCAACAATGAGGAATATAACACCGAGCGTTTTCTTGAACCATCCATTTGGATCAGCTGCAACTCCGAGCTTATTCATAATCTTCTGTCCAACAACTGATACGATGAGAAGTGAAAGGCAGAGGCCGATGGTATAAGTGAGTAAATAGGTCAACCCAAGGAAGAAATTCACCGGTAGAACCGTTGCAAGGACAATAAAATAGGTTGGACTACATGTCGAGAACACAGGACCAAGCGCCGCACCGACGATTACATCGCCCCAGAAATTCTTTTTCCGATCACCCTTACCTAAAAGAATATTAGATTTTGAACTAAGTCGCGCAAGCAACTTGTTTTCCCACAGAGATGGGAAAACAGTAACGAGACCGAGGAAAATAACTATGCCTCCTGAAATCCATTTCCAGACATACTCTGGGATATCAATGAAGAGCGTACTTGCCTTAAGAAGTAGAGTGAAGGCGATGACTGATGCTCCAAGAGAAAGGATGATAGTAAAGGCTTTCCTCTTATTGAATCCTACAGTGCCCCCATCAGAAAGCGTGCCTCCGACTATTACCGGCAGAAGTGGCAGGACGCAGGGTGCAAGCACAGTTAGGACACCAGCGATAAATGAAATAAGGAGGAGCAACATGTTATTTTATTTCTGCTACAAGCGTAGTAAGGGTTGGACTGCCACTCCACTTTTTGATAAGGTTTCCGTCTTTATCAACCTGAACAAAGGTGTGTTGATAAGTAACGCCGTATTTTTGCTTTAGTGTAGTCGAGTCATCGTAATTAACATCGAGAATCGTAAGACTTGAAGGAATCTTTCCGATGTTGGCCTTGATATCAGCATCTACTGCTCGACATGTTGGGCACCATCCAGCCCTGAAGAAAAGTACAACATTATGATCGGGATTTGCCATAGCAATCTTTTCTGGCGAATATTCTTCGTATGATCCGGCCATCATCATCGTGTCACTCTTCATTATGCTTGTGTCCTCTTTTTTCATCATTGCATTGTCGTTACTTTTCATTGATGCATATACTCCACCGACGATAACCACAAGTGCAATAATCCCAATAATAATTCCTGTGTTTTTATTCATATAATTTTGCGAAATCATGTCGCGCAAACGTCCTTATAGCGCGACATGTTAGCTGTTAATTTGTAATATGCCTAAGTATATAAAATACAAAACACTATGTAAAGTAGACTTTACATAGTGCAAGTGGATAATGTTAAAGTTTTAGCCCTACAAGTTCCTATCGCTCCAGATTCGGGTACCGATCTTGGTTACCACCATGACAATGAGAGTGACCACAAGCCATTCATCGACTGCGTGCGAGTATCCTTGAACAATAATTCCAAGAATGAGTGTTGCTGATCCTGCAAGAAATGCATTTCGTCCGGCAAGCGTCTTGTGCTGATCATCTCGCTCATCCACCGCTTTTTCTCTGAGTATGAAACTGGCAAATATAGCAAAGAGGACCAAAATAACCGCAAGCATGCTTACCAACATCATGTCAGGCATCCAGAAGTGGAAGGGGTTCAAAAGTAATATCGCCGTAACGATAAGGCCGAGAGTAACAATGGATTCTTTGATGTTATTTTTCATAGGCTATTTTGAATATTTTCTCGACGGGCATCCCAAAGAAGTAAGCAATCTTAAGTGCTAGTAAAATTGACGGTGTATAATTGCCCTTTTCCAAGGCAATGATGGTCTGACGGCTGACATTCACTTTTGTTGCCAAATCTTCCTGCGTCACACCCATATCACCGCGAAGTTTGCTCACTTCATTTTTGATGCGTTCTTTCATACGTTTGGATAGTGCTGATTATATATTCCAAAGTTGATAATGTAAAGTTGTCTTTACTTGCACATCGCCACCTCCTCAGCTGTAGGCTGCACAATTCCAAAGAAACCCTGCTTGATGTTCGGCAACCAAGTATGCTCTTTGTTCGTCTTCCAAAAGGTTCCGATATCTCGTACCATGTGAGCATTTGACTTTCTTTTTATTATATGATAAGATATATAATAGATGTTTTTGAGTGGAACAGGACTAAACCGCAAACCCTTTTGATTAAAGGAACTATGTCCGAAGAAACAATAACCAACAGCAAACCTTGGAAACTTCATATCGGATGCCACAGGGGGACCATAGTAAGTCGCGATTCAGATGTCCGTGAACACGAGTCCCTAGAGGCTTGTAAGGGCGATGTTCAGAAATCAGAACAGTTTCTTGCGGGACTTGGATACAGTATCTGGTTCGCAAAAGCAATCGGTCCCGACGGAACAGAGCACAGGCTCCACCAAGGCACACCGTATCGATAGTACCCTTGAGCAAAAGACTTGACGACTTCGGTTGTCAGGTCTTTTTTTATGAATATGAACTTTGTGCACTATCTCAAGAACACCAACTTCCCCATTCCTATAGAGAAGCAATACTTCTTTTAACAAAAATGACGCTGCATGAGCTGCAGCGTCAGGTTGGACGGTATCGAACTATTCTTCAGGTAGGCTGTCCCATAATTCTGAGAACAGCTCAATAACATTGCGACCAGATATGGCACGCCCTTTCTCATCTTTCCAAACCAACCTACCCTCGCTGATCCGCTGAAGCGTCTCAATCGATCCTTGGTTATTACGAACCATACCGATATGAATATGCCCATTGTCGACCAACCATTTGATGAAATACTCCTGAAGCTTATTTATCAACTGACGACGAATGAACATCCATTGCCGTTTCGGAATCGAATCCGATTCCACACCCATTGCTTCTAAGAAAACCCTACTGTCGCGTGTACTTCCATACAAACCCTGCACCGCTTTCCGTGGATTTATTATTTTCATAACGCTGGTACCGTTCAAACTGAATCAACTTTCTTCCTATGACTTATATGTGAAAACTGTAATCGGAAAACCTCTTCTATGTAGCATGCAGTATTATTATGTATTTGTCAATATTTATGCTTTCTACAATCACAAGTTCGACGGTCGTAGCACATTACCTATAGCTATTGACAATAGATGATAATAGGCGTATAATTAGATCAGGCTCTTTACAAACTTATGAAAATAAAAATTCCATTGACCCATGTCCTTCTATGGACACTGGTGGCAATCACGGCTTGCACACTGTCATACATCTGTTGCCCCACCTGGTTTCTATCTGTCGGACTTATAGGGTTGGCGACCGGCTACATGGCGGGGACTAGCGGAAAATACAAGATAATAACCATAGGAGGTATGATCTGTCTTCTTGCTGCAGTTTGCGCCTGGTTTTCACCTGACGCGAACCCTGGAGGACTTTTCTTAGGTGCGTTCCTTTGGGTTATATTTGTAGGCACAGGACTCCAAATGGGCGAGGGGCCACATAGAGATCCGTGGAGCATTTTTATCGGATGAGACACCCCTGATTTCAATCCTGACAATACAGAACAGAGAAAGTTCTGATATTTGTCAGGATTTTCTTTTTTATTTGTGAGCATTCTTACATTTGTAAAGTTAAGGACTAAACTAAAATATTTTAAATATGTACGTGCGCATTACGAAAATAATATTCACAAAGTAAACAATTGAAAACCACCCGAGAAAAGAGTATGATTTATCGAGTGTTTAGAAGTCCTTTCAAAGGAGGTTCTTATGAAAATAGTCTTGTTCATGCAAGCTAGTTATCTGCATAGACAGATGATCGAAGCCTTACTATGCCCTATCAATCGCGACGGGACAAGGAGAGAACATGGATGTGATGATATGGGATTATTCAATAACCCTCAATGGCTCATTGAGCATTACATCCAAAATGGAGGAGCAAAGGAGTTCGAGAAACGCCGCCGAGCCGAATTTCTGAGAGAAGTTGAGATTCCAGACGCCACAAAGGACGAAATCGAGATCTGACCCGAAATATTCATTACCTGCCACAGAATAGAAATCTTAGTGGCGGGTTTTTTATTAGCATAAAGATGAAGACAGGCATGTTTATCTTTCATTGTTTGATACTTTGGTGCTAAAATAGAACTATATGATCGAAGAATATACAAACTACTTGAAAGACAACCCGCAGGGCTATTGGTTCAAGGCCAAGCTCTATGGCTGGGGTTGGACACCAGTAAAATGGCAGGGCTGGCTTGTCATTCTTGCATATATCGCACTCATCTTGACTCTCGTGTTCACCAGAGAAGACGTCATCCCAGGCAATCCTGATTCGGGAAGCAATTTCCTAACATTCGCATTTCCTATCATTGTACTGACTGCTCTTCTTATTTTTATCTGTTACAAGAAAGGAGAAAAGCCACGTTGGCAGTGGGGACCACCGAAGAAATAGAGCAAAAGCACCTAGTCTTTATCTTTGATGGAATTTAACCTAATTGAATAAGAAGTTTCTGATCAACCCTGAAACTCCACCTCAAACGGATACATTCCCATTCCACATGATCCTTTTAGTGTACCGAGCTTACCAATACCAATATCAATATCAGTTGATCCTGTCTGAGGTAATGATTTTGAAATATTCATTCCTGGTATTCGAACCGATGATGAACAATCGAAGGTTCCCCTTGTATTGAATCTAATAATAGTTGGAATGCCTGCTTTGGCAATACTCTTCCGAGGTTGATAGCCACCTTTTGCACTTATCTCTATGATCTGTTTTCCATCAACAATACTTACATTATTTGCTGGTGTAGTATCACCAAGTGAGGGTGTACTTCGAGTCAATAAAAAGGCTCCTCCGATAAGGATCACTACCACTAAAATCGAAATAATAGTTGCTTTCATAATTGAAAAATATATTAATAGTATACTAGAAGTTAAACACTGGCGGTATGACCCCAATAACTACCAAACTATTTATAAGATTGAAGAGTGCAAACATAATGACTATCAAACCGGCTGTTTTGAAGAACACACCTGCTTTAGAACTCTTTTGTATACTAAACGAGCTGAAGCTTATCAAAGCTAAGACGGGTAATGTGCCCAATGCGAAAGCAAGCATAGTGAGTCCTCCGGTCAGAAAACTTCCTGTGGAGAGTGTGTAGAGTTGCATCGACTGCGTAAAACCACATGGTAAAAAGAAAGTTGCGACACCAACAAAAAGTGGAGTGAGAGTGTGGTTAAATTTAGAGACACCATGAGCATGTTTCCCGATGAATTTAGGCATCGATGGCTGAAGTTTCTTGGCCCAGTGGAAGGTGTCGAGAAGATTGATACCAAGAATGAGCATAACGATACCGATGATAAGACTCAAAATGAATGTGGCTGTTGTGTTAAGAGTAAATGCAGAACCGATCGCACCTATCACACCTCCAAGCACAAAGAATGAAACCAATCGTCCCGCATGGAACATGAGCTGAGGTCTGACCTTATCCCCTTCCTTGGCAAATGTGGCAGACATAGATAGTACCAGTCCACCCACAACTGCCATACAGGTCGAAAGTGACGCTATGATACCTATCACAACTGCCGTACCATAAGTCACATTGCCAGCGCTAACGAGATTTACTATTCCCATTTTTTGCAAAACCACAAAGAGGACCACAAACCCTAACGCAATAGGCACTGCGATCTTAAAGTCTCCCCACTTCGCATTATGTGAAAGATTCTGTAAAGACTGTTCTTTTTCAACAGAAACAGTGTAGCCGTGAGCCTTTAGTGGGATAGTAAGTTCTTCTGCAATTTGCTCGTGTGTCTTGTTGCCAAAGTTACCAGCGACTTCTACGGAATGATTATTGAGACTTGATTTTACCTGGGTGATACTTGGCAGATCGCTTAGCTCACTTTCGATCATAAGCACACAAGCGTTGCAGTGCATGCCATGAACATGAAAGGTATATTTTTGTGTTTGGGTGGTCATAATAATTATAATTTTTTAGTCTTAATACGAAGTGAGTTCGACACTACAGACACCGAAGACATTGCCATTGCAAAACCTGCAAAGACAGGGTTCAAGAGCCATCCGAAAACTGGATACAAAGCTCCTGCTGCAAGCGGTATGCCAACAATATTATAGATAAATGCCCAGAAGAGGTTTTGTTTGATACCACGCATAGTGATCTTCGAGAGCTTTATAGCTTTTACAAGTTTGGAAATATCACCATGAAGAAGTGTTATGCCAGCTGATTCGATAGCCACATCCGTTCCAGTCCCCATAGCGATACCAATATCTGCTTGGGCAAGTGCGGGAGCATCATTCACGCCATCACCAGCCATAGCGACCACTCGACCCTGTGATTGGAGTTCCTGGATCTTTTTTAGCTTATCTTCAGGAAGCACGTGAGCAACGACATCATCAATGCCCACAAGAGACGCAATATATTTAGCAGCCTTTTCATCATCGCCGGTGAGCATAACCACATTGATTCCGAAAGCATGGAGATTCTTTACCGCTTCCACTGACTCTGCTTTTATCTCATCGGCTACCATAACAAAGCCAAGAACCTTTTCTTTGGTAGCGAGAATGACTGGTGTTTTACCTTGAGAAGTGAATTCATTGAGTTTTGTACTATCAAAGGAAACTTTTAGATCACTTACGAGCTTGGTGTTGCCTATAAAGTATTCAATACCTTTTACTATTCCCTTGAGACCCTTACCCTGGATGCCCTCAAAATTAAAAACATCGGATACGGAGATGTTTTTCTCTTGAGCGTAATTTACAATCGCATGAGCAATCGGGTGTTCAGATTTCTTTTCAAGTGAAGCAAGAATTGATACGAGTTCATCATCCCTTAGACTTGAGAGGTTTTGTATATCGACAAGTGTCGGCTTACCCTTGGTGATCGTACCTGTCTTATCAACCACAACTGTATTTACCTTATGTAGTTTCTCAAGTGTTGCCGCATCTTTTATGAGAATTCCTTCCTTAGCTCCCTTACCGACTCCTACAATAATTGCCGTAGGAGTAGCGAGACCGAGAGCACATGGACACGCGATGACAAGGATGCCAACAAACGATACAAGACCAAACGATAAAGCTTGAGAGAATCCCAAATATTGCGAGCCGACAATAAGCCATGCGCCAAGAGTAAGAAAAGCAATCACTAAGACAATAGGCACGAAGATTGATGAAATTTTATCCGCCAACGCTTGTATTGGAGCCTTACTACCCTGCGCATCTTCTACCATTTTTATAATCTGGGCGAGAAGGGTTTCGGACCCGACTTTGGTAGCCTTAAATGTAAATGAACCACTTGTGTTTATAGTTCCAGATACAACACTGTCGCCAACTTTTTTCTGTGCTGGCATTGGCTCTCCGGTAACCATGGACTCATCGATAAATGAGGAACCTTCAGTAATAACGCCGTCAACTGGAATCTTTGTTCCAGGCTTAACGATGATGAGATCGCCGTGTTTTACATCATGCACTGAAATTTCTATCTCTTTTCCATCTCGAATTACCAGAGCGGTCTTTGCCTGAAGATTGAGAAGTTTTTCAATAGCATCACCAGTCTTTATTTTTGATCGGGCTTCGAGGTATTTGCCGAGTGCGATAAAGGTAATGACCACAATAGTCACATCGTAATATTGATAATCGACGTTTATAAACGGACGGAGGGCTTCTTCAAAAGACGTGACTGCAAAGCTGTATAAAAATGCAGCTGTGGTTCCGATACCAATAAGGGTATCCATGTTTGCCTTTCCGTAGTGGAGGAATCTGTAAAATCCCATAAGGTATGGTTTTCCTACAACGAAGAGGATGTATGTAGCAAGTATTGGGAGGAGATGATGGATAAATTCTTTGATCGTGTAACTCATCTCTCCTACAATTCCATACTGAGCGAGAATGTCCCAACCCATGACAAGTGCAGCAAAAATTGCGAGAGGAATAGCAGATAGCACCTTTGTCCGCATGAGGGCAACTTCTTCAAGCTTCTCTTTCTTTGATTGATTGATTCCAAGGTGTGCTGCATGTTCATCGGAAGACATTCCCATTTCATCTGCTGACTTACCGCTATGATCGCGCGAAATCTCTTGGTCCAAGGCAAGAGTGTAGCCAAAGGATTCAATTCTTTTTGAAAGTTCTTGTGCACTTATTTTCGACTCATCAAAAGCCACTTTTGCCTTTTCGGTCCCATAGTTTACCTCAGCAGAATGAACACCCTCAGTCTTTTTGAAAGTTTTCTCGATAATACCTGCACACGAAGCGCAATGCATTCCCTTTACTCTGTAGGTTTTAATGACATGATTCATATATTTTTATTTGCGCTTGAGCTTATAGACTTTGAGAACTTCGGCCACGGCTTTGTCGGGAGTCCCTTCTTTTATCTGCTTAACCACACAATGCGAAAGATGATGCTCCATAAGCATATCTTCAACATTCGATAAACCTTGTTTGATCGCTGAGCTCTGAGTTATAACATCAATACAGTAGATATCTTTCTCGACCATTTCGCGAAGACCTCGGACTTGTCCCTCGATAATTTTTAACCGACGACCTATTTTTTCATTGTTTGTATTCATATTCACATGATACCCCCTAGGGGGTATCTGAGTCAACTGGGGATATCTACAAATAGGTATAACGCTAACAGATGCCTTGATACCCCACATCCGACCTTTCTAGTCATGCTAAAATAAAGTCACACATGAATAATAAACTCAAACTTATTGTCTCCATTGTTATCTCCGAACTTGCAGGGATTCTAGGATCCATCTTCACAGTCTCCGCAATCCCAACCTGGTATGCATCACTTACAAAACCTGCCCTCAATCCACCCAGTTGGATATTTGGCCCGGTCTGGACAACCCTCTATGCCCTCATGGGTATTGCCGCATTTCTGGTTTGGAAAAAAGGTTGGGATCGTAAAGATGTACGAAAGGCTCTTGCTGTTTTCGGACTTCAACTCGTCCTCAATGCAGTCTGGTCAACCATCTTCTTCGGCTTACACAGTCCTCTTTGGGCACTTATTGATATCGCTCTCATGTGGCTGGCGATCGTCTGGACCATGATTCTTTTTTACAAAATATCAAAACCGGCGATGTACCTGCTTGTGCCATATATTCTTTGGGTAAGTTTTGCCTCATATCTCAATTACTCTATTTGGATGCTTAACTAGGGTATGTGAGATTGTGATATAATGTCGGAATGAAAGGCTACATCACAAATATAGAAAAACTCTCGCTCGAGAATACTAATTTCAGGAAAGTTCTCTACACTGCAGAGAATAGCCAGCTCGTCCTCATGTCTCTCCTTCCCGGAGAAGAGATAGGTGAAGAAGTACACGATGTCGACCAGTTCTTCCGTATCGAAAAAGGTACAGGAACAGCAATTTTGAGTGATATTCCCCACAATCTTGCCGATGGTAGTGTCATCATAGTTCCGGCCGGTACCAAGCACAATGTTATAAATACTGGTGACGGTGAAATGAAGCTCTACACTCTTTACATGCCGCCACATCACAAGGATGGAGTAATACACAAAACCAAAACCGAAGGTGAAACTGACACCTCTGACGAATTTGATGGAAAGACGACTGAGTAACATGAATGGTGCGTTATTCTTGTATACATCATACTCACCTTTACTTTCGCCCTAATACTCAGAATTATTTCACCAAATACTCCCCTACCATCCATCCAGATAGTCCACCATCCATCTTCACCTGATACCAGGAGTAGCCATTAGCAGACACAGGACCAGATAGTACGGTACCTGATGCATTTGTAGTTGTTTTACCTCGTATGCTGTTCGATGTGCCAGGAAGACTTCTAACATTTACGATAGTTGTAGTCTTGATACGGTCTTCTGCTTTGAATATGACTGTTGTCTTTGTAGATACAGGGATGACTACAGGGACAGTTGTTCCAGATGATACAGGAGTGAGGTATATACTCACTGCCCAACCAGTGAGACCATTGTCGAACTTCACGGGGAGCCAGGTATATCCACTAGCTTGTACAGCTACACCAGTTACTGTAACCATACTTCCTGGTACTGCAGTGATGAGGATTTTACCTTGTAGACCAGGAGCATTTCTCACGTTTACACTTAATGTTGTCTGATATCTGGATGATGTGGTGGTGACTGGAGTATATGAGGTGACAGAGGATGTTACCTTCACTAGGTATGCGTCTGCTGCCCAGCCAGTAGTACCGTTTGCAAACTTCACAGGGAGCCAGTTGTAACCGTTTGCTGAGACGGCGGGACCTGTAACTACGAGTGTGGTGTAGAGAGGAGCTTTGGTAGCTATGGTGCCAGAGAGACTAGGAGAAGTACGGATGTTTAGGTTTGTTGTTGTCCTTACTTCTACAACACTAGAGGTAGTGGGAGTTGTGCCACCTGAGGTTGGTGGAGGAAAAACAGTTCCACCAGCACCAGGGTTTGTGCCTCCCCCTCCTCCGGTTGTGCTGCCTCCGCCTCCACCGCCTGTGGAGACACCGCCACCACCGCCGCCACCACTGCCTCCACCGCCACTGGTGGTAGGAGGGGTTGGGGTATAAGCAATAAATGCAGGATCAGAAACAACACCCAGATCGTCGATTACAAATATCGCATAGAAATAATTTATTCCATCTACAGTGTTTGTATCCCTCCATGTAGTAGCAGAACCACTCAGAGTCGCTACAACTGAAGTATTCGCTGACTGGCTAAACGCATCTGTGCGTCTCGTCACAACAACACTGCTTGCATATTCATAACCAGGATTTGTCCAGTTTAGTATGACAGATCCGTATGATGCAGATACGTTAGTTACAGGAGTAGGCTTGGAGAGTCGGCTCTGTGTAGTGAAGGTAAAGTCTCCTGATGAGGCTGAATTTCCAGAGCTATCTGTTGCAGTGATCTTGTAGTGATATGTTGTCTTTCTGACAAGGTTTATGAGAGAAGCAGAAGGCGTACTCGTGAGAGTGCTCAGAACAGTATTCTGACCATAACTTGTACTTGGTCCGAAATCTACCCTTCCTGTTACAAGCTCATTTGTTGGCCACGAAATCGTTACACCTGACGCAGTAATATTACTTGCTACTGGTATTCCTATAGTTGGAGGCGTCCTATCTGCCGTTACAGGAGGTGCGGCGGTCGTAAATGTCTGATCAGCTGATATAGCGGAATTTGCTTGGGCATCCTTTGACCTCACACGATAGTGATAAATAGTAGAAGAGTTTAGTCCGATGAGAGATGCACTGTGTGTCGTCGAGCGTGTGGTCTGTAGAGCGGTAAGCGAGCCATATCCTGTCGTGAGACCGTACTCAACTTGAGTATCTGCAACTTCGTTCGTTATCCAGGAAATATTTGCACTGTTTGAAGTAATCGTATTTGAAGAAACAGAGGATATTAGAGGCGGGGTTGTATCAGGAAGAGCAAGAGTCTTACCTTGAGCACTTACGGATTGATTGCTGGTATTACCTGCAACATCGGATGCAGTAACAGTATATGTATATGTGGTCACAGGCGACAGAGTCGTATCTGCAAAAGATGTTCCAGTTGTTACTGTGTTCGCCAATATACCATTCCTATAGACTTTGTAATTTACAACACCTACAGCATCTGTGGATGCCGACCAAGTAAGATTGATGCGCGCTGATGACACAACAGTTGCAACGAGGTTTGTCGGAACTGTTGGAGCAGTAGTATCGGCAGGTGCTGGTGTGGTTTTAGTAAGAATATTTGATTGCCCGCTAGTATTATTTGCCGCATCTACAGCATATACAACATATGAATATGCAGTCGAAGGAGTAAGCCCAGTATCGGAATATGTCGTACCAGAAGAAATAGTTATTGCGGAAGAACTATTTCTGTACAATTTGTAAGCCGCAACCCCAACATTGTCTGAGGATGCTCCCCATGACAAGTTGATCTGAGAGCTCGACACAACTGAACCAGAAAGACCGGAAGGGGTAGAAGGTGGAGTCGTATCTGCTACCGCCGCCACCACCTGTGGCACGATGGTGAAGTTGTCTAGTTGGAGGTTACCTTCCCTACCTCGGACTATGAGTGTGTGTTCACCTGCGGACAGAGTAAAGGTATTAGCAGGGTTACTACCTTCTGTACTACCTCCCCAGGATGCAATGCGTTCTTCTGTACCAGATGTTACGAGCATGTGCCAGATGTTACTTGTAGTAGGCTCGGAGTCGATGTTGATGAAAAGCGAGTTACTTGCACCACTTGGAGCATTGAGTCTGGCTTTGACTGTATATGTGCCAGCTTGAGATATGGTGAAGCGATATCTAGCTCTACCACCTTGAGTAGGGTCTGTAGTTTGGGAAGACTGG